>Ga0210385_10000773_pt1 | contig 20876 bp, 19 predicted proteins | sample IncBWH26OmetaG_FD_160107 | JGI IMG/M metagenome (GOLD analysis project Ga0210385, IMG submission 160107) | Forest soil microbial communities from Barre Woods Harvard Forest LTER site, Petersham, Massachusetts, United States - Inc-BW-H-26-O ...
CGAACGGCTTCCCAGCGGATAACATTTACATAAGCTCTAATTCAGAGAGCGGCGCAACCGCACCGGCTCCCGCTGCCGGCAGCCAAGTCCGTCCCGAACACACATCCCATCACGAAGGCGGTATCAGCGGCTGGTTCAAATCCCTATTTGGCGAAGACGAAGAGCACGACACCGACCGTAGCACTTATGAAAGCGCGGTCCAAACTGGAAGCGTGGTGTTAAGCGTCCAGGCTGATGACGAGAATCTGGACGACGCGGTGAACATATTAGAAGAACACAATGCAGTCGACGTGAACCGCGACGTTGCCGCGACGGAAACCACTGGTTCAAGGACTCGGCGTGGAAGCGCAACGGCTTCGGCAGATTTGCCGCAGTCTGTTCCGGTGGTTCAGGAAGATCTGCAGGTCGGCAAACGCGCAGTCGTGCGCGGTGCGGTGCGCATCTACTCGCGGGTTGTCGAACAGCCCGTAGAGGAAACGATATTGCTGCGCGAAGAGCACGTTCGAGTGGACCGCCAGCCTGTCAATCGCGCGGCCGACGCATCCGACTTGCAGGCTGGCCGGGATGAGGTGATCGAGGTGCAGGAGTTCGCCGAAGAACCAGTCGTTTCCAAGCAAGCTCGGGTCGTTGAAGAAGTGCGTATCAGCAAGGACGCCACCGAGCGCCGCGAGACCGTTCGCGACACTGTTCGCCGAACGGAAGTTAACGTCGAAAATGCCGGCCAGGAAACTACCGCGACGGCTAATTACGACGACGAGTTCCGCCGTGATTTTCAGACCAGGTACGCCTCTACGGGCGGCAATTACGAAGATTACGCGCCAGCTTATCAATATGGCTTTCAAGCCGCGAGCGATACCCGTTACCAAGGCCGCAATTGGGATGAAGTCGAATCCGACGTCCGCTCTGACTACGGCCGCAGATATCCTAATAGCGCCTGGGACCGAGTCAAAGATTCTATCCGCTACGGCTGGGACAAGGTAACTGGCCGCGCTAAGTCTGCCTCCGCTTCCCGCCGGTAGTCGCCTCATGGAGGACAACAGAGAAGATCTCGTCGTTCCTGTTATTAGCGAAGAATTGCATGCGGACGCCGTCCCGGTTGTAACCGGCGGCGTCCGTGTGACTAAACGCATACATACAAACGACGAACTGCTTGAGCAGGAGCTCCGCAAATCGCACGCCGAAGTCAAGCGCGTGAAGACCAACCGGGTGGTGGACGGCCCACAACCAGTTCAGCGCGTAGGTAACACTCTGATAATCCCAGTAGTCTCCGAGGTCCTCCGCGTAGAGAAACATTGGGTCGTCACCGAGGAGATCCACATTACCCAAACCGAAGAGACAGAAACGGTGCAACAAACCGTTCCAGTGAGCCGCGAAGAGGCTGAAATAGAGCGTCTCGACGCAACGGGAAATGCTGTCGGCACCATCGAACCTGCGGCCGAGGCCGCCGCAAGTGTGAGCCCTGCGCGCACCGGCCCCGCCTCCATCGTCGAACGCGGTCGTGCTGCCGCCGCTGCAGCGGCCAGCTCCGGACGAAAAAGCCGCAGCCTCCTCGCTAAGAAATCTTAGTGATATGCTAAGACTCGTTTCAGTACGACCTCCAAGAAGAAAGGTCCCAACAAATGAGTAAGAGCCTGTCTATAGCGCCTGGAATTCTAGCTGCCGGTTTGCTGCTTGCGCTATCCCAGCACGCAACGCCGCAACAAGCTAGTTCGACAATCAAGGTTACGCTCGACTACACAGGATCCGGAACCGTGGACGAGAATCACAAAATCTTCGTGGCTCTGTGGGACTCTCCCGGCTTTATGGAAGGTAACGCCATGCCCGTTGCTGTGCAATCGACCACTTCCAAAAACGGGACAGTTACCTTTTCCGATGTGAAAACAAATCCGGCTTACGTCAGTTCCGCTTTTGACCCCACTGGTAAGTGGGATGGTCAATCGGGGCCACCGCCCGCTGGTTCGTCGCTCGGCGTGTACAGCAAGAGTCCCGGAAAGCCGGAGCCGATCGATACTGGCGGAGGCAAGACCGCCACAGCGACTATCAGTTTCGACGATTCAGTAAAGATGCATTAAGGATTCGGCGGCGCCGGTGTCGTGCCGTTCGCGGTCGCTCCCCCTGAATTGTTCGTAGAGGATCCGCTGGCTTTCTTTGCGCTCTGTGCGCCCCCGGTCGCAGCGTCGGCGGGCGTTCCGCCTTCCTTCACCGCCTTGGCAACGGGGGCGCCCTGCGTGGCCCAATCGTGTTCCGTCGCGGCGTTGCCCACCACGCCCTTGGAAACATCTTGTTTCACATCCTGCTTCACAACCTGATCCGCCTGCTTCGCCGCCTCGTGCGTACCGGCGCCCATCTCCAGAACCCTGACGCTCACGCGTTTCACCCCGAACTTCTTGCATTCGACGGTGCTCGGCACGTAAAGGTCGAGCCGGCGGCCCTCCACCTTGGCGCCTGTGTCGGCGACCACGTACTCGCCTGAATAACGCCCCGCGCGCTTGATTTTTATGCGGGTACCGATCGGCAGCACGTTCGGGTCTGCTGCCACGACGTGCCGGTGGGTCCATTGCCCTGACGCCGTAATGCCGGTCTGCGAATAGGCCGTCGCGACATATCGTCCGTTCAGACTCGGCGTTCCCGCTGCCGCCCACAACGCCGTCACGAGCAAACCGCCAAGAGCGCACGTAGTTCTCACATGCACTAGACGCACGCCACGCGCCGAAATGCATCGCGCGCAAGAGTACTACGCTCCGCTTCAAACCGTCTGCGTAACCCTCCTCACCTATCGATCCATGTCGCGTCAGTTAAGCGCGGTTGGCTGTCGCCCGTTGTTCGCGGTGACAGTTTTAACTCAGCTTGGTTACTGCGCACCGCGACTAAGGAGCATGACTTTAAGGGTGTGGAAAATAATATAGAAATCGAGCGCCGGCGCGACGTTCTTAATGTAGTAAAGGTCGTACTCAAGCTTGATCATGGCGTCGAGCTCCGTGTCGCCGTATTTGTGGTTGATTTGAGCCCAGCCCGTGATCCCGGGTTTGACTGCAAGCCGCTGCCGGTAGTAGGGAATCTGATGCGCGAGCATCTCGACAAACTCAGGGCGCTCGGGACGCGGGCCCACGATCGCCATGTCGCCCATCAGGACATTCCAAAGCTGTGGCAGCTCGTCCAGACGAAGCTTTCGCAGCCAGCGGCCGACGCGCGTGATACGCGGGTCATCGACGGACGCCCAAACTGCGCCAGTGCGCGCCTCGGCGTCGACATACATGGAACGAAATTTGTACAGGGTGAAGACGCGTCCATTGAGCCCTACCCGGCGTTGCCGGTAAAGCACCGGCCCCTTCGACGAAAGCCTGACGGCAATCGCCGTGAACAGCATAAACGGCAAAGCTAGAATCGAGCCGGCAAGACCAAGCAAGAGGGAATAGAAATTTTGAAGCGCGATCGCTTGCGGTCGCGGACCTAAAACGGACGAAAAGATCAACTGCGAAGGCTGAATCTTGCGGCTGCAAACACGGCGCATCGCCATTTCATACGTATCGGCCGCATCCTCAATGAGAACGCCCGTGAAGCGTATCTCCAGCAGATCCTGTACCGGCAAACGGTTACGGCGTTCCGCCATCCCGACCACGATGCGAGTGGGTTTGTACTCCTCGCAGACTTTGCGCACATCGGCAAGTCCGCCGAGACACGGAACGGGGAAATCACAGGGCTGCTCTTCGCAGACGTACCCGACGATGGAGTAGCCGAACTCAGGCCGGGCGGCCACTTCCGAGATAACCTCACCAAGAATACTGGAATTACCAAGCAGCAGCACACGCTCAGAGCGCAAAGCGACCACCACGTACTTCCAGAAGAAAATGCGCCACAGCGGCAGCAACACCACCACGCCCAGGCTCCCCGCGATCATGAGCCAGCGGCCAAGCAACATGTCCGGCCGCAGATAACCGAGGAACGCCATCATCAAGAGAGCGGACCCGACCGCAAGGCATACCTGCTGAACCAGCCGGATCCGGGAAGTGATGCGAAGGTCGCTATAAAGATCCTGGAAATAGAGGCCCAGAATGACGCAACCGCCGACTATCAGAACTTTCCAGTAATTTTCTTCGGTGAAAAGGTAGACGGAGGGATCTTCGGAAAGGGTGAAAAACGACGCGGCGCCATAGCAGGCCAGAACCAGGCAGATTTCAGAGACGAGAAGCGCGATTACGCTGGCCGGGATAAAAACACGAAAAAGACGAATCACGCAGAGTTTTTACGGGTGTAATGCGCGCCTTGAGTGTAGCACGCGCAATCTTGGCAGAGGGTTGCGGCCCGAACCGCGGCGGCAGCACGCCTCGATGGGGCAAATTGCTGATTCTGCGGAGGATAAAAGCTGGCGTCTGTCACTGGAAACGTGATATAAACAAATAGGGATCTACTTGGTCGTAGATTCGCTACGTTGGTGCTCCGAACCGCATGCTTCGACTAACAAAAAAGGCGGATTACAGTCTGATTGCTCTCAGGCATTTTGCGTCACGCCAGCGGGAAACCGGCCAGGCGGTGAGCGCAAAAGAGGTTTCGGACGGCTGCGGCATCCCGCTTCCGGTGCTCTCTAAGCTGCTTCAGAAGCTGGGCAAGGCCGGATTTCTACTATCGGAGTTCGGGACCAACGGCGGGTATCGGCTGGCGCGCGATCCGAGTCTGATCTCGGCCCTGGAAGTCATTCGGGCCATCGACGGGCCGATCGTGCTCGCCAACTGCTTTACTGAAAACGCGCATTGCGGACATTCCGGGCGGTGTACCGTAAGGCGGCCGCTGAAGAAGATACACGAGGCAATTCTGCGACTTCTGAACAGTGTCAGCATCGAAGATATGCTGCAGGATACGGAGGACGCGCCCGCTGGCTCTTTGCCCGCTTCGCTGGTGGCATTGCAGGGGGCGCCGCAATCGCTCTCACCGGAGGGCTCTCTTAGGAAACAAATATGAAATTGCCGATTTACATGGACAATCACGCGACGACGCCGATGGATCCGCGCGTTTTCGAGGCCATGAAGCCGTACTTCACTCAGGTGTTCGGGAATGCCGCGTCGCGCAACCACAGCTTCGGCTGGGAAGCCGAGGAAGCAGTCGAGAAAGCCCGCAAACAGATTGCGGACTTGATCGGAGCAACGGCGAAAGAGATCGTTTTTACCAGCGGCGCGACCGAATCGAACAATCTGGCGCTGAAGGGCATCGCCGAGATGTACGCCGAGCGCGGCAACCACATCATCACGCAGGTGATTGAGCATAAGGCGGTGCTCGATACTTGCAAGCGCCTGGAGAAGGACGGCATCCGGATCACTTATCTGCCTGTGAAGCAGAATGGGCTCATTGATCTGGATCAATTGCGCGACGCAATCACCGACAAAACGATTCTGATCTCGATCATGTACGCGAACAACGAGATCGGGGTGGTGCAGCCAGTTAAAGAAATCGGCAAGATCGCCAAAGAGCGCGGCATTTTGTTCCACACCGACGCGGTGCAAGCCGTGGGCAAGATACCGGTCAACGTGATCGCCGACGGCATCGACGTGCTTTCCATCACCGCCCACAAGCTGTACGGGCCGAAGGGTGTGGGCGCGCTGTATGTGCGGCGCAGGAATCCGCGCGTGCAGATCACGTCGCAGATGGACGGTGGTGGCCACGAGCGTGGGATGCGCTCAGGCACCTTGAATGTGCCGGGCATCGTGGGTCTCGGCGCAGCGTGCGACATCGCCAAGCGCGAGATGGCGGAAGAAGCGAAGAAGTTGGCCTTCCTGCGCGACAAGCTCAAGGACAAGCTGATGAGTGAGTTGGACGAGGTCTACATTAACGGCTCCTGGGAGCATCGCCTGCCGCACAATTTGAACATCAGTTTTGCGTACGTCGAGGGTGAGAGCCTGCTGATGGGCATAAACGACATCGCAGTTTCAAGCGGCTCGGCGTGCACATCGGCCACGCTGGAGCCGAGTTATGTACTCAAGGCGCTCGGCGCCGGCGACGACTTGGCGCATTCGTCGATCCGCTTCGGCATTGGCCGGTTCAATACCGAAGAAGAAGTAGACTATGTCGGCGATAAAGTCGTCGACGTGGTGAGAAAGCTGCGCGAATTATCGCCGCTCTATGAAATGGCGAAAGAGGGCGTGGATCTCACCAAGGTCGTTTGGGCTGCGCACTAGGTATCATTCAGGAAGAGGGAAAACATGGCGTATTCTGACAAGGTTCTCGATCACTACAACCATCCGCGAAATGTGGGTTCTCTCGATAAGAGCAGTCCTCATGTAGGCACGGGCATGGTGGGAGCGCCGGAGTGCGGCGACGTGATGAAGCTGCAAGTGAAGGTGAATCCGGAAACCGGGGTCATCGAAGAAGCGAAATTTAAGACATTCGGCTGCGGGAGCGCAATTGCGAGTTCGTCCTTGGCAACCGAGTGGCTAAAGGGCAAAACGGTCGATCAAGCGCTCGAGATCAAAAACACGGACATCGTGAATGAGCTCTCGCTGCCGCCGGTGAAGATTCATTGCTCGGTGCTCGCCGAAGATGCAATCAAGGCGGCTATTGGCGACTACAAGAAGAAACAGCACGTGGCCACCCAGGCCGAACCGGTAGCTGTTCAGTAAGCCTCAATCGATGGCCGAGTTGATTCAGCCCCAGCTTACAGAGATCGGCCGCGCACCGGGCAACCAGCAATCCGCAGGCGCCGCTGAATCCGCACCTAAGCAGGTATATGTGACACCGAAAGCCGTGCAAAAGATTCGCGAGGCGTTCGCGCGCGAAGGCGTGACTGGCGGCTTGCGCTTAGGAGTGCTGGGCGGGGGTTGCTCCGGGCTGAGTTACCAGTTCAAGTTTGCTCCCGAGGCGCGCCCGCGCGATTACGTTTTCGAGTTCGAGGGCGTCAAGGTCTTCGTCGATCCCAAGAGCATTCTATTTCTGGACGGAATGACTTTGGATTGGCAGGATTCGCTGATGCAGTCGGGATTCGTGTTCCAAAATCCGCATGCGACCAAGAGCTGCGGATGCGGTACGTCATTTTCGGCCTGAGCCGGTTTGAATGCAGCGTGTCTACGCTTCCTAGGAACTTCTACGATTTCTTCGGCTTTGATCGCAAGCTAAGCGTGGATGCGGAAACTCTGCAGAAGCGCTTCTACGAGCTGAGCCGCCAATGGCACCCCGACCGCTTCAGCCGCAAGAGCGCCTCGGAACAGGCGCAAGCCCTCGAAGCAACGGCAATTCTGAACGACGGTTACCGCACCCTGCGCGATCCCGTCAAACGCGCCGAGTATCTGCTGACCGAAGAGGGTTTCCCGATCGCCGAGCAGCGCTCCAAAGACGTGCCGCCGGAGCTGCTCGAAGAGGTCTTCGATCTCAACATGGCGCTCGAAGAACTGAAGAGCGGCGATGATTCCGCGCGGCCCCAGCTCGAAGCCGCGAAACAGAATTTCGTCGAATTGCGGACCGGTATCGACAGCGATGTCCAACGGCTCTTCGCAACATACGATGCGGCAGAAGAGCGCAGCGAGTCCGCCAGACAGGCGTTGCAGGAGATTCGCGGCGCGCTCAATCGACGCCGCTACATCGAAAATCTGATCCGGGACGTGGACCGCGCGCTCAATCCGGTCCCGACCGAGCCGGTGGAAGAGCGGCTATAAGCAAAAAAAAAACACATGGGAACTTTCCAAATCGACTTCGGCGAGAGCCGCAAATCCAAAATCGTCGGTATCGACCTCGGCACCACCAATAGCCTGGTGGCCGAGATGACGTTGACCGGCCCGCAGATCATCGAAGACGCGGAAGGCCGCAAGATTGTTCCAAGCGTAGTTTCCTTGACTGCGGAAGGCAAGTTGGTAGCTGGCGAACCGGCGCGCGCACTGTTGCTGACCAAGCCGGAGCAAACCGTCTATTCAGTGAAGCGGCTAATGGGCCGTGGCGTCGCCGATGTGCAAGACGAGCTGAAATTGTTCCCGTTTCGTATCGCCGAGGGCAGCGAATCGGTCATTAAATTGAAACTGGGGGGACGCACATTCACGCCCCCTGAGATATCAGCCGTCGTCCTGAGGCAGTTGAAGGACAATGCCGAGGCCGCGCTCGGCGCTCCTGTCACGGAAGCCGTGATCACCGTTCCGGCTTATTTCAATGACGCCCAGCGGCAGGCAACGAAAGATGCCGGCCGGCTCGCCGGGCTGGAGGTTCTACGGCTAGTAAACGAACCCACCGCAGCCTCGCTTGCCTATGGCCTGGATAAGCGCACAGACGGAATCATCGCGGTTTACGATTTCGGCGGCGGCACCTTCGATATCTCGATTCTCCGCTTGCACGAGGGCATCTTCGAAGTGCTCGCCACCAACGGCGACACCCACTTAGGCGGAGACGATATCGACAATCTCCTCCTTAGAATTGCGCTCGAAGACGTGCAATCGGAATGGGGTCAGGACCTATCGCAGGATTCGGAAGGCGTGCAAAGATTGCGCCGAGCCGTGATTCACGCCAAGGAACAGCTCTCGTTTGTGCCCGAAGCCAACATCGAGTTGGAGTACAAAGGCAAGCGGTACCAGCGCGCGATGGATCGCGCATTGTTTGAGCGGCTCATTGCGCCGGTGGTGGAGCGAACGCTCGAGCCTTGCCGCGCCTGCCTTGCGGATGCCAAGCTGACGCCGGAGCAGATCGAAGAAGTAGTGTTAGTCGGCGGCTCAACCCGCATCCCGTTGGTGCGCGCCGCCGTCGAGCGGCTATTCAAAGCCAAGCCCCACACGGAACTGAATCCGGACGAAGTGGTGGCCTTGGGCGCCGCCGTACAAGCCGGGATTCTTTCCGGCGATGTGGAAGACAAGCTGCTCCTCGATGTGACTCCGCTGTCTCTTGGTATCGAAATCATGGGCGGCGTGATTTCAAAGTTGATTCACCGTAACTCGACCATTCCGGCCAGCGCGACCGAGACGTTTACCACCGCCGTCGATGGCCAAAAGAACGTGCTGATTCACGTGCTGCAAGGCGAGCGCGAGCTGGTGAAGGATTGCCGCAGCCTGGCGCGATTCGATCTGAAAGATATTCAGCCGTTGCCTGCGGGTTTGGCGCGCATCGAGGTACGGTTTCTGATCGACGCCAACGGTATTCTCAACGTGACCGCACGCGATGCGCGCACGGGCAAGGAACAAAGTGTGGAAGTCAAGCCGTCTTACGGCCTAACCGAGGATCAAGTAGAGGCCATGATCCGCGACTCGTTTGAGAAGGCCGAAGAGGACATGCGGGAACGCCAGGTGCGCGAGGCGCGCGTGGAGGCGGACAACATTCTGGGTGCTACCGAGAAGGCGCAGCGTCACGAGGCCTGGTCGACTCTCACCATCGAAGAGAAGGCGGCGATTGAATCCGCTAAGCGCGACCTGCAGAGCGTTTATTACGCGAACGATCACCACGCAATTAACGAAAAGATCGAAGCGCTGAACCGCGCCACGCAAAACTTGGCAGAGAACATGATGAATAGCGCGGTGGGAAGCGCCTTAAAGGGAACGAAGATCGAGTAGGCGGGGCGCTCAGCGGAGCTTCAGTCCAACATTCGGCTGCGGTCGTCTCCTAAAATAGAGCCATGCCTGGACTCACCTGGGACCATACCGAAGATCTCGCACTCAGCCTCTACGAGGCGCACCCGGACGTCGATCCTACGCATGTTCGCTTCACGGATCTGCATAAGTGGATCACCGAACTGCCGGACTTCAAGGACAACCCGATGGCGTCTACCGAGGGAAAGCTGGAAGCAATTCAGATGGCTTGGCTTGAAGAGTACCAGGACAATCAATAACCCCTGGGACTCCCCCTGTCTGCCCGTAATTTTCTTCGACGACTGAGCCGCCCAATCCAAACATTTCGGCGTCAAGCTACTATCTCTACGCAATACGTCAAGTCGGCGCCGTCGGCGCAGAACGCGCTTGATATCTTTAAGGGCCGCTGGTGGTCGCGCCTGCCGGAGCCTTTTGCGCCCTTACAGGCCGGAAACGTAGCGCTGTTCGAAGATCCCCGCATGACTTGGGCGATCTCGCAATTGGGCGGCCTCCGCGGCCAGACGGTTCTCGAGCTAGGCCCGCTCGAAGGCGCGCACACCTACATGCTCGAACATGCCGGCGCGGCATCCATTATTTCGATTGAGGCGAATCCGGAGGCATACTTGAAGTGCCTGGTCGTGAAGGAAACCGTCGCGCTCGAGCGTACTCATTTCCTCTGCGGCGACTTTCTCGAATACCTGCGCGATTCCCCGCCCCATTTCGATGCGGCGTTCGCCTCAGGCGTCCTGTATCACATGGTGGAACCCGCGGAACTAATCGCCTTATTAAGTAAGATCACGCGAAACTTGTATCTGTGGACGCATTATTACGATGCGCAATTAGTAACGGCAGATCGAAAGCTGGGTTCGATGTTTGTAGGTGAGCGGCAGAACGAGCACGCAGGCTTCCACCACAGACTGTTCCGATACGAATACTGGGGCAGCTTCGGAGCCCGCCAGTTCTGCGGCGGCTCCCGGCCGCATGCGCACTGGATGACGCGGGAAGATATTCTCAGGTGTTTGCAGCACTTCGAGTTTACGGAAATCTGCACCAACTTCGAAGCACCGGACCACCCCGATGGGCCCGCATTCGCAATTGTGGCGCGCAAGAAAAGAGGAAGCTCCGATGATTCTTTGGAATAACTTGGCCTTCGCCGTGCGGCAGTTGCGAAAGAGCCCGGCATTTACAATCACCATCCTGGCGACGCTGGCGCTCTGCATCGGCGCGAATGCGGCGATTTACAGCATCGTAGACACCCTCTTTCTTCGCCCGTTGCCATATCCGGAGCCCGAACGACTCGTAATGCTAGGAACCTCGGAGCGTAAAGGCGCGATCTCGCACTTCGATACCGGACAGGACGGGAGTGATTGGGAGATAATTCGCGACCATGCTTCGCTTCTTGACAGTGCGGTCTACGGCGGCGCGGACGGCGTGAACCTATACACCGGAAACCACGTTGAATACGTCCAGGAGCAGCGGGTAAGCGAGAATTTCTTTGGAGTTCTCGGAGTGCGCCCGCTCATCGGGCGCGAGTTCACACGCCAGGAAGACGTGCCTGGTGGCCCGAAATTAACCGTCCTCAGTCACGGCCTCTGGCAACGCGTGTTTCACGGCGATTCCTCGATTGTGGGACGCACAGTCGATTTGCTGGGCGCTCCGCATACTGTAATCGGCGTCATGCCGCCCGGTTTCCGCTCCGATACACCTGTCGATCTCTGGACGCCGCTCGAGCCCAGCACTCAGGGCGAGGGCGGTGGTGACAACTTTGAAATCATCGCCCGGTTGAAACCAGGCGTTACTTTGGCTGCAGCGAACGGCCAGCTTGCATCTCTCATGCAGCCGATCTTTAGCCGGATGAAGCTGCCGCCCGGCGTGGTTTTCGAAGAAACAGGGATGCCGATGCAGGCCGCGCGCACGGCCGACATCCGCTCGAAAGTGCGCCTCATGTGGGGCGCGGTGATTCTGGTGCTGATCATCGGTTGTGTCAACATCGCCGGCATTCTACTGGCTCGCTCAGGCGCGCGCTCGCGTGAAATTGCCACTCGCTTAGCCCTCGGCGCCAAGCGCACCAGCATCGTTTGGCAGCTACTTACGGAATCGTTACTGCTGGCGATCGCAGGTGGCCTGCTCGGTGTCTTAGTCGCGCAATTCGCGCTTTATTTTCTGACCCACGTTACTTCCCTTCGCTACGGTTTCGAGGTGAGTGCATCCGAGTTCGAAATTTTCCGTCCCGTGCAACTGGATGCGCGCGTGATGCTTGTCACTCTCGTTATCGCGCTCATCACCAGCATGCTGTTCGGACTCTTTCCCGCGCTCGAAGCCACGTCGGTCGACTTGCGTTCCTCGCTCGCCGAGGGCGGTCGAAGCGCAACGGCACGGCGCCGGTGGCTACGGCACGCACTGGTGTTTGCGGAAGTCGCCCTCGGGGTAGTGCTCGTGATTGGGGCGGGTCTGCTGATTCGCACCGTCCGCAGCTTGATGAACCTTGGCCCCGGCTTTAATCCCCAGAATGTAATGACGGCTTCGATGTCGCTGCACGACGCGCGTTATGACTCGACTGCCGCGGGTGCGCGCCTGTTCCGCGAAACACTCGTACGGATTCGGCAAATTCCCGGCGTCGAATCGGCTGCAGTGACTCTCACGCTGCCCTATCAGCGAGCGTTGAATCTCGATCTCGACCGGGTTGCCGGAAGGCAACCTGTCGGCACCGCCGGTATTACTAACTTTACTTACGTGACACCCGGTTTCTTCGAAACTCTACAAATTCCTTTGCTGCGCGGGCGCCTGTTGACGGATGGCGACGGCCCGAACGCGGCGAAAGTGGTCGTAGCCAATGAAGCATTCATCAGGTCTTACCTGCCTCACGACCCGCAACTGCTCGGCACTCACGTCAAGATCGCGAACATTGATTTCCAGATCGTCGGCATCGTCAGCAACGTGCAGCAGATCAACGCCTGGGGAGGTTCCTTCGGACCGCTCGCCGCTTTGCCGCAGGTCTACGCCCCCGCGAATCAAATTCCCGACCAGCTTTTCAGCGGCGTACATATTTGGTTCTCGCCAAGCTTCCTGGTGCGTACACACGGCAACATCGCGGGGTTGCCGGAAGCCATGCGGCGCGCGCTTGCCGCAGCCGACCCGCGGTTGCCCTTCTCCTCGTTTCATAGCATGTCGGAAGTTCGCGGGGCTTCAGTGGCAAATGAGCGCTATCAGGCACGCCTGTTCTCGGCTCTCGCGGCGTTAGCGCTGCTGCTTTCGGCCCTCGGAGTATACGGGCTCATTGCGCAATCGGTGGCCGAGCGCACGCGCGAAATGGGCATCAGGCTGGCGCTGGGCGCCACCGCCAGAAACGTGGTTCGTGCCGCCGCGATGCCGGGCATCAAATTATCCTTGGCGGGCATCGCCGGTGGATTGCTGCTCGCCCTCTATGCCACCCGCCTGATGAACAGTCTCATCTGGGGAATCACGGCCACAGACCCATGGACCTTCGCAATCGTCGCCGCGCTGCTGGTGGTGGTAGCGGCTGTTTCGAGCATCATTCCCGCCCTTCGCCTCACCCGCCTGGACCCCGTCGAAACATTGCGACAGGAGTAAACGCCGGCGCGGCACGGCATTCTGCCCGGCCACGGCATACTAATAGAGACAGGTATGCTGCGCGACCCTCCCATCGACTCCGGCTATTCCCTGCCGGAGGTTCACGAGAGCGTCGCTACTTCCCATACACATCTTTGGCGGCGGCTGATCGCCTTCGCGGGTCCCGCTTATCTTGTCAGCGTCGGCTACATGGACCCAGGCAACTGGGCGACCGATCTCGAAGGCGGCGCGCGATTTGGCTACCGGCTGATCTGGGTGCTGGTGGTCTCGAATTTGATGGCGCTGCTGCTGCAGACCCTCAGCTCACGCCTGGGAATCGTCACCCGGCGCGACTTGGCGCAAGCTTGCCGCGATGAATACCCGCGCGCCGTTTCCTACACACTCTGGCTCCTCTGCGAGCTGGCTATCATCGCATGCGATCTGGCGGAGGTATTGGGAGCGGCGATTGGCTTGAATCTTCTATTCCATGTGCCCATGCTCATCGGCGTGCTGGTCACGGCCGCGGATACGCTCCTGGTGCTGTGGTTCACGCGGCTCGGCATACGTGTCATCGAGGCGTTTGTGTTGATGCTCATCGCAACCATCGCCGGCTGCTTCGCATTCGAGATTTTTCTGGCCCGCCCCGACCTGCCCGCGGTGGTCACGGGGCTCATTCCACGCCTCAATTCCAGCAGCATCTACATTGCAGTCGCCATCTTCGGCGCCACCGTCATGCCGCACAACTTGTATTTGCATTCGGCGCTGGTGCAAACGCGGCAAATTGGGGAAACGAAAAGCGACAAACGCAGCGCCTGCTGGTACAATTTTCTGGATTCGACGCTGGCGCTCAACGGCGCGTTGTTCGTCAACGCGGCCATTCTGGTCATGTCGGCCGCAGTTTTTTTCAGCCGGCATATCATCGTTACCGAAATTCAGCAGGCTCATCAGCTCCTCACACCGCTGATGGGCACCACCGCCGCCAGCGTCCTATTCGGATTAGCGCTGCTGTGTTCCGGACAATCTTCCACCCTCACGGGCACCATGGCCGGCCAGATCGTCATGGAAGGCTTTTTGCACTTCCGTATACAACCTTGGTTGCGGCGCTTCGTCACTCGCTGCATTGCCATCACCCCCGCCGCCCTTACGCTCTATTTCGCAGGCGACGCCGGCACGTATCAGTTGATTATTCTCAGCCAGGTAATTATCAATTTCCAATTGCCGTTCGCCGTGATTCCGCTGGTACATTTCACCAGCGACAAAAAGCGTATGGGCGAGTTCGCCAATGGCCTTTGGCTGCGGATTGCTGCCTGGTTCTGCGCCGCGTTCATTCTAGTTCTGAACTCCTGGCTGGTGTGGGACGAAGCCTCGAAATGGATGGCCAAGAGCGGCAGCTATCGTGCGCTCGTCGCCATCGGCTGTCTGATTGGAAGCCTTGGCTTCGCCGCGCTCCTGCTGATAACCGGATTCTGGCCCTGGTTTCGCCGGATGGCGCCCCGCGGTACGCCGCTACAGGCCGCCCGCGTTGCCGTCACAGTGCCGGGCGAGTCCGCGCCGGTCTTTCCCACCCGCACCTACGCGAGTATTCTGGTCCCGCTCGATCATAGCGAATCCGATCAGGAAGCGCTCGGAAACGCGCTCGCGCTCGCACGCATGCACGGATCCAAGCTCGTGCTGTTGCACGTAGAAGAAGGCATTCCCAGCCAATTATTCGGCTCGCTCTCTTCTACCGCGGAAATCACGGAGGGCCAGGAGTATCTGCACAACGTTGTGGCGTCGCTTCGCGAACAAAACGTCAGCGTCGAGGTAGTTGTGCGGCATGGGAAAAGCCCGGCGAGGGAGATTGCCGAGGCCGTCCGCGACGTGCAGCCGGATCTCGTCGTGATGGCCTCACACGGCCACAGCGGACTCAAGGATCTGATTTTCGGCACCACCATCAACTCGCTGCGCCATCGCGTGAAGGTGCCGCTGCTCATCGTCAGGCATGGCCAATGACCGATCTTTCGAAAGGCAGGCTGCTTGTCACTGGGGGCGCCGGTTTCATCGGCAGCGCACTCGTTTGGGAGCTGAATCGCCGCGGATTGAAGAACATCCTCATAGCGGATTTTCTGGGAACCGACGAAAAGTGGAAGAACTTGGCTCCGCTGCAGTTCGCCGATTACGTCGAAGCGGACGACCTGCTCGGGCGCATCCGGGAATCGCCGCATGTGTTCAGCAACATCGGCGCCATCCTTCATCTGGGCGCCTGTTCCTCCACCACGGAAACGGACGCGGCGTATCTGATTCGCAATAATTTCGAATACACCAAAGCGCTGGCGCATTTCGCGCTCGACGGCGGGCGGCGTTTCGTCTACGCTTCCTCGGCCGCAACCTACGGAGGGCTGGAGGCCAGCTTGCCGGAATCCGTGGCGCTGGAGAGCTTGCGGCCGCTCAACATGTACGGCTATTCCAAGCATCTCTTCGATTGCTACGCGCAGCAAACGGGCATGCTGCCGCGCATCACGGGCCTGAAATACTTCAACGTCTTCGGTCCGAACGAGTACCACAAGGGCCACATGCGCAGCGTGGTACATAAAGCTTTTCACCAGATCCGCGAGCAGGGCTCAGTAGGACTCTTCAAGAGTTACCGGCCGGAGTTTGCCGATGGCGGCCAGCGCCGCGACTTCCTATACGTCAAGGACGCCGTCGCAGCCACGCTGTTCCTGGCCGAACGCCTGGATGGCGGGGGGTTGTTCAACATCGGCTCGGGTGAGCCGCATACATGGCTGGAGCTGGCCTACGCCATTTTCGCCGCGCTCGAGCGCGAGCCGAAAATCGAATTCATCGATATGCCGGAAGAGCTGCGCGGCAAATATCAATACTTCACCTGCGCTCACATTCACAAGCTGCGCGAAGCCGGTTTCGATCGAAAGATCACACCGCTTGAAGACGCCGTTCGGGATTACATTCGCAACTATCTCGCGCCCGGGCGGCACTTGGGCGATGAACTTCAAACGAGTTAACCAGCCGCCAGCCCGCGTAGATTCCAACCGCAGATCCGGCTCGCTTCCAACTTGTTGCCGTCCGGCCCCGGCCAATGCGTCTCCAGGCTCAGGTGGCCAGTATAGCCGTCGGCGAGCAGCACGGCGATCTGACTTTTCCAGTGCACGTGCCGCGTGCCCAACGGACCCCAAACCGGTTGGTCCCCCTCCATATGGCAATCCTTCGCATGAACGTGCGCGATGCGATGGCTTGGCAACAACGAATAGCCGAGCGGAAACGGCTCTTCACCGGCGACGAGCGCGTTGGCCGGGTCCCAAACCATCATGAGATTCGCGTCCGGGATAAGGGCTAGAATACGCGCGCTCTCCGCCGCGGTCGCCACGTTGCAGGCGTGCTCATTCTCCAGACCGGCAATCAATTCTTCTTGGGCAGCCGCCCGCGCCAGATCGCTCAACGCGCGCACAATAGCCTCCTGGCAAGCAGCCGGCTCGACTGTACGCCAATAGGAAAAGACACGCACGATCCGCGCTCCGAAAAATTTCGCAACCGTAAACGCACGCTCGGTCAACTGCGGCTGGTCTTCAAAAGTATGCTTCGAGGCGAAAACGTCGCGCTGAAAACGGCTGTCCAGTTCCGGCCCGTTCGGCAGTACGCACTTGAGCAATGGAGACGCGATGGAAATCACCGGCAGTCCCGCGGCGTCAAGCGCACCCTTGGCCCGCTTTACTTCGTCATCGCTCAGATCGAGAACGTTCTTGCCATCGATGACGCGAAGCTCGGCAGCCGTCATACCAATCTCCTTCATAACCGGAATGGCTTCGGCGAGACTGGGTGAGAACTCGTCCGTAATTGCGGCAATGGGTATCTTGGGCTGCACGGTTTCTATACTAAGGGTATGTTCTTCCGGCAGAAACCAAAGGTCCCAACCTTTGCCGAGCGCGTCGAGCTTTTGAAGAACGCCGGATTCACCACCGAAGCTCTGCCGGACGACCGCGTGAAAATCACCAAGAACGGCGTGGGCGCCGTCGTTGGCGACGAAGGAAAAAATCAGCCACGCATGGAAAGAGCTGGAATTCTCGTCGGCGCCGAAATCGCCACGCTACTGAACGGCGGGTTTCAGATGTTCCTGGAATCTCCGTCCGGAAAGCGCCTTCCCGCAACCGCCGATCAGCTCAAAGCGCTGCATGAATTCGAGGAAGATGTGAAAGCGGCGCTTGGCATGGTGGACCTCTATAATACCTCGCTTGGCACCACCAGCCCGAAACATATGTACGATCGTGTTTTCAAACGCGACTCCGGCCGCCAGCCAAAGCCCTGGGAGAAGAAGGAACATCGCATCGTACCGCCGGACACCAAAGGGTCACTTCATCTGTAGCAGCACAGGCCGTTTGGTGGCCGTTGTGCGCGGGCTAATGTGACATCAGCAGCCGCCGCATCTCCGTGAACGGCAACACGGCGAACTGATCGGCTCCCGTCAAGTTCGGAGCAAACGCTTCCACAGCTATTTTGCGTGCTTCCGCGGAGCGGCCTGCCCGATCCAGCGACGCGGCGAGCATGGCACGAGCCCGCAAGTCTGCTCCGCCGGATTGTTCCACCAGCGCCTGCCACTCCGCGACGGCTTCCGGATAACGCGCGCTCAGAAACAGCCCATACGCCAGAACCGCATGCTTGATGGATTCATCCAGCGGCGATCCATTCACCTGCGCACGCCATTGGTCTAAAGGCTCATCGCTCGACGCGATCAACATGCCGATAGCCGCGAACAGCTTAGGCACGGGCGCTTTCGCAAACTGCGCAGCCAGCGCCGCGTTCTTCTTCGCGCCGCTAAAATCTTTGCCGATCAACTGCCAGATAGAACTCTGGCTAAACGCCAGTGAGCGCAGATCGTCTTGCGAAAAGTTATTGCCTGCCAGATACTGCACACCAGCCGCCGGTGATTTCGAAACCGCGATCCAGTTGGCCTGCGCGAGAAATAACAGCGGGTCATTCGCGGCGGCGCGCTCCTTCAAGTAATCTGAGAAAACAGTGTTGGCACGCGCCACCTCACCCCTCAGCAAAATACACGCCGCAAGCTGGGGCAATACTGCGGAGCTGTTATCGATGCCGGTAAAGATCTTTTCCGCCTCCGCGAATCGCCGGGTTTCGAGCAGCCCCTCGGCCAGTTGCGCGCGCACGTTTACGTTGCTCGGACTGAGTTCCAGCGCGCGATTCAGCAAGCGCTCGCCCTCCGCAGCGTTGTTTTGAAGAAAGCGTTCGGAGCCGAGCGTGGCCAACGCATCGACATCATTCGGCGCAAGCTGCAAAACCGCAGCCGTGGCGTCCGCCTGTTGCGCGAGCCGCGCGTGCGATGTCCGGGCGACGAGCGCGGCAAAACGGGCCTTATCGAGCGGAGTAAATGCATCGCGATGAGCTGCGGCCGCCGCCAGTACGGACGCCAGGTTCTGGCCGCCCGCCTGATTGAGCACCTGCGCCAAGACCAGGTAAGCGAGCCCGAAGCCCGGATCCGCGTTGACTGCCGCATTCAGCATCTGCGCCCGCGTTTGCACATTGGACGACCCGGCCGCCGCTGTATAAGCCTGCCAGGCTCGCTCATTCTTGGTTGAAAACTCGGTGGACTGCGGATCGATGCGCTTTGCAAGCGCGTTCACCGTGGCCAGCATTCCGGCCGAAGACGGCAAATTGACGTCTCCGGAGGACGTAATGCGTTGCGTGGACAGGCTAGTTACCGTCACATGCAAGTTGATCCGCCCCTGACGGTCTTCTACCGTCGTCCGAAGAACCTGCGTCGCGCCGCGTTGATACCCGCCCGAGTCGCTATCGGCGAGAACCGCCGCAATATGATGCGAAGTCGCGAAATCTTGCTCCAGCACCAGCGCGATGCCAAGCGACAACCACTGCGAATGCGGATCGCCAATCAAGACATTGGCTGGAACGATCACCGCCCGCTCGAGGGAACTCGTCTGGTTGCGCGAGCAACTCGACACCAGTGCCAGCAACACTACGACAACGGCGCCGGATCTCCGATGCGGGACGCCCAGTCCTCTATAAAGGTCTCGGGTTCTCTGCAATCAGTTGTTGAAACGCGGGATCGGTCTTCAGCGAAGTGAATTCCGGCATGTCGGGAATCTTCTTCCGATCTTTCACGCCTTCTTCAAGCGCCTTTCGCAAGTAAATCAGCGCCCGGTCGTTCGCGCCGGACTTGGCGTACATCTTCGCCAGATAGAGGTGAAACGTGGCTCTTTCGTCCACTGTGCGCTCCTGCATCATGGTGCCGAAGCCGCTATGGTGCTCGAACACGTCTGGATCGAGCGTAAGAGCCTGCTCATAATACGCCATGGCGCGCTTGTAATCTTTGCGGCCAAAATACGCTGCACCCAGGTTCGAGTAGATGGAGGCGCTCGGAGGCGAGTACTTGACCGCGCGGTTATAGCAACTGATCGCCTTACGGTAGTTCTTTCGCGCGTAGTAGATGGTGCCGAGATTATTAATCGCCTCCGGATACCGCGAATCCAGCTTGATGGCAAGCTCATAGTTCTTCTTTGCCTGGTCCAGCAGAAGAAGCTGGTGGAAGGCAATTCCGATCTTGTTGGCGATGACCGGCGAATCCGATGGACTATCCCGGTACTCGTCAATGGCTTCGCGATACATCTTCCGCGCCATGTAAATATCGCCGCGCAACTCGGGCGTAATCGGCGGCCGCGGAACAATATCCGGCTGGTGCGGCAGTGATGCCGAGGCACGCAGATCGGGCGATGAAATCGGATTCTGCTGGGCAAGACTGCCCAGCGGCAGTAAGGAAACGGCTAAACAGCAGCAGGCAAAACGCGCACGCGAGAAAGAGATCATCGTGCGACCCCCCTGTCTGTCTACTATATACCTTTTCGCGCAGCTCTGGGCAAGAGCCGGTTTTCAGTGGAAAATGCTCTTCAGCTTGTCCAGCAAACCAGGCTTCTTGGGAGGCTTGCCGGGCGGAGGCGGCAGATTTTGCGCGATCGGGTTTTGCGCCGCCGCTGCGGGCGTAGTCGACTGGGTCAGAACGGTGGAAGGTGTAATCGGCTGAGGCGCGGGTGCGTCCTCCCAGCCGGCCACTTCGGTTCCGCCCCCCTGGTGCAGCGGACAAAATTGCGTGGGTTGCGTGCCGAGCAGATAGTACTCGGTAATGGTCTTTGGACAAGCGCTGGTCGCCAGCCCACCCGTGTCTGCATCCACTTGTGCACTCACCACGCCATCGGGAACTTCAAACTGGCCCACATCGCGGTAAGCGCGATGCTTGTGCGCGCGCTTCATGAATTCGGTCCAGATCGGAAGCGCAGCTTTCGCGCCTTCCATGTGCAAGTCCTGGTAATCGTCGAGCCCAACCCAGACGATGCAGAGCAGCTTGGTGGTGAAGCCGGCGAACCAGGCGTCGTGCGAGGTGCCGGTCTTGCCGGCTGCGGGCAGAGCGAATCCACGTCCGCGAACACCTGCGCCCGTCCCGCTGCGAAGCACTTCCTGCATCAAATTCACCATCAGGAAATTCACGCGCGGGTCGAGCACCTTCTTGGTTTCCGGTTCCGATTGCCAGATATCGCGGCCCGCCTTGTCGTCGATGCGCGCAATCATGCGCGGCTCAACCATCACGCCCTTATTTGCGAACAACGTGTAAGCCCTGGCAATCTCCAACGGCGTCACATCATAGGACCCCAGCGCCATGGCCGGCGTGGCGCGAATATCTTCCAGACCCGCTTTATGTGCGAGTTCAGCCACCGCATCGTATCCGGCAGCCTGGGCAACTTCCACCGCGGGCACGTTCAGCGCCTTGGAGAA
>Ga0210385_10000776_pt1 | contig 20808 bp, 18 predicted proteins | sample IncBWH26OmetaG_FD_160107 | JGI IMG/M metagenome (GOLD analysis project Ga0210385, IMG submission 160107) | Forest soil microbial communities from Barre Woods Harvard Forest LTER site, Petersham, Massachusetts, United States - Inc-BW-H-26-O ...
TGTCGAGAGTGCGGGCATGTGGGGTGCTGTGACGAATCGCCCAGCCGCCACGCGACCAAACATTTCCACCGCACCGGACATCCAATCATCGAGGCGTACGATCCGCCGGAGGGTTGGGGCTGGTGCTACGTCGACAAGGTGATGCTTGATCTTTCCGACCGCATGACACCTCATAACGGACCGATCCCGCGCTATGTCTGACCGGGCGCCCGGCCGGCGGTCGTCTTCTGCGGCGTGTGCCCTTCCGGCCCAGGGCGTATAACGGATTTTCTGGTAAGTCGGGCGGGCCTCGGCGCCCATCCAATGGCCGCTTTCCTTTCCCCATACCAGTCACTCAGCGACGCTTTCGGGCCGAGCCTGGGTCGGACGGTAAAGAGCGGGTTGACTACCCAGTTCCTACTCGGGGTAAGATTGGCCGAATTGGTGTGGGTGACGTTCTTAGAACGCCCAGCGTGCACGAGAACAAATAATGGTGGGTGCCTGTGCCGGAGCCTTCGCGCGCAGTATTTCTCAGCTACGCCTCGCAGGACGCGGCGGCGGCGCGGAGGATTTGCGACGCACTCCGCGCGGCCGGCATTGAGGTCTGGTTCGACCAGAGCGAGCTGCGCGGCGGCGATGCCTGGGATCAGATGATCCGCAGGCAAATTAAGGCTTGCGCTATCTTCATTCCGGTGATCTCCCACCAGACCCACGAGCGCCGAGAAGGCTACTTCCGGCTCGAGTGGAATCTGGCCGTCGATCGATCGAAGCTGATTAGTACCACTCATGCTTTCCTCGTTCCGGTCGTCATCGACGATACGCGTGAGGATGATGAGGAGGTCCCTGAGAAAATCCGCGACGTTCATTGGACGCGCTTGCCCGGCGGGGAGACGCCGGCGGCGTTCGTCGAGCGCATCAAGCGGCTGCTGTCGGGAGAGGCGGCCTCGGCCCGCTCCGCTGGCAGCGGTGTCGTCAGTGGTGCCCTGACGGCGCGCACGTACGGGCGCCAGCGCACGGGCGCGGTGTACGCGGCAATCGCCGCTGCAATACTGCTTACGGTGGTGTACTTCGGACTTGAGCGGCTGCGGGGATCCGCGTCCCCTACTCAGGGCGCCGCCTCTATCGCAGTGCTGCCTTTGGCGAACGAGAGCGGGGATGCGAGCCAGCAGTACTTTTCCGATGGGATCTCCGAGGATCTGATCACCGCGCTCTCCCAATTTACCGGGTTGAAGGTCATTGGACGCAGCTCGGCGTTCAAGTTCCGCGACTCAAAAGAAGACAGCCACAGCATCGGCGCGAAGCTAGGCGTTGCCCACCTTGTCGAGGGGAGCGTGCGGCGCGCCGGTGACACGGTGCGGGTCAGTGCCGAGCTGATCGACACAGCCGATGGCAGCACGCAGTGGTCGGAGCGCTACGATCGTCCTTACAAGGACCTGTTCTCGGTGCAGGCCGACAGCACGCATGCGGTCGTGTCGGCCCTGCGCGTGAAGCTTTTGCCGACAGAGCATGCGGCTGCGCAGAGCGAACGACCTCCGAGCGGCAGTCTCGAGGCCTATAACGCGGTGCTTCAGGCCCGCTTCTATGGCGAGCGCGGCACGGAAGCGAATTTGCGCAAGGCAATCGAGTTCTTGACGCGAGCGACGGAACTCGATCCGAACTATGCGTTCGCCTGGAGCGTTCTAGCGGTACCCTGGTTAAACCTTGGAGGACAGTACCTCGAGGGCGCGTCGGCGCAGGACGCGTACGCGAAGGCACGCGCGGCGACTGATCGGGCACTCGCCCTCGCGCCGGAGCTAGCGGTGGCGCATGTTGCCCGCGGTAGCCTGCTTGAGCAGGCCGACTTTAACTGGCGCGGCGCCGAAGCGGAGTATCGCCGCGCCCTGGCGCTGGCGCCGAATGAATTCCGGGCGGAGGCAACGTTCGCGGATCTGCACGCAACGCTCGGTGACATCGATTCGGCGATCGACCTTATGCGGCAGGTTATCACCCACGAGCCACTGCGGGCCAATCTGTACGCCTTGCTCAGCGGTTATCTGTTGGCGGTAAACCGCCTCGATGAGGCCGAGCAGGCGATTCGCAGGGCCATGGAGCTGCAGCCCGGAGCTGAGGGCATTCACTGGCAGCTCGCTGCCATCGAGGTCCAGCGCGGCCATGCGCAGGCGGCACTCGCCGCCGCGCATCAGGAGTCTCCCGGAGCATTGCAGGATTCGGCGCTCGCGCTTGCGCTGCAGATAGGACCAGACCGGAACGCCGCCGATGCGGCACTCGAGACGCTGATCAAGAAGGATGCCGACGGTTCCGCCTTCCAGGTCGCCGAAGTCTACGGACTGCGCAACGATGCGAAGAGCACCTTTGACTGGCTGGACCGCGCCTGGAGCAACCGCGATCCAGGTATTTCGCAGGTTCTCTGGGACCCCTTCATCCTGCGCTACAGGAATGATCCGCGCTTCGCCGCCTTCTGCCGCAAGGTCGGGCTGCCCATGCCCGACAAAGCTTCTACAGGCAAGGCCGTTTAATTTGGTAGCTCGGTGGGCGTCCGCTTGTCGCGATCTGAATGTCTGCTTCCCGGATGCGTGACCGGCTGCTTTGGGTGCGGAGCGGCATCTCACGTTAAGTCCTGCTGACCGGCGGCTTTCAGGAGCCGCATTCAGCGCATCCCGCCCATAGCGCAAGTGGTAACTCTGAGCTGCTCGCCCGAGCGCAGACATGCTGTTCGACGGGACGCTGATATGATTACTTTATGGCAATTCGCTACGAGTGGTATGGCGACAAACGATACTTTTCAACCGCCGTTGATCGGTATTACGCACAGGTCCCGTTGCTTTTCCGTTTTCGTTCCCAGGCAATCGTCATTTGGCTCATCCTTACCGGCACCTTGCTATAGATTGATGATATAGGCCCCCAGGCAAAAGCAATTTGGCTGGCACTGACAACTGCGTTCGCACTCACTTTCGCCCCCCTGATCAGATTTGCAATCGTCTGGAAGTATCGAATTCGGCCCTCATTTGGGTCTGAGACTACGTTCGTAATGAACGTGAATGACGCCGAGGTTACCCAAACCGCCACTAATCCGCGACTTTAAATGGGCCTGCAAATATTTCCTGGCTTGGCGCGCCATCGGAGTTGCGGGTTGAATGGCGCTCATGATTCTAGCGTTGCCTATGATCGGTACCGAAGGATTGGCGAAAGACGAGGGGTACTTGCGCTTTGGGGGCTTTCATTATTCAAATCGTCTGTGCCCCAATCCTCTGGCGCAAACTTAGATGACTTTGAAATCGCATTGCGTAGGCCACCCAAGACCGGACACTCACGACCGGCGGCTAAGGGTGCAATTCCAGACTTTCAGAGCGATTCCGCCATCCGCCCAGCGAGTTTGGGGATCCCTGTTAACTGCTTCACGCAGCCAGTTTCAGCTCGGCTTGCAGCCCGGCGCGAGCAGCCAGCGTCAGCAGCATATCCAGGCTGAAATCTCGCCACCTGCCCTTAATGAGCCGCGAGACTCGCGGCTGTGTGATCCCTAAGCGCCTGGCCGCCTCAGCCTGGGTCCAGCCCTGCATCTTCAGGTGCTGTTCCAGGCGGATCATCACCTCAGCGCGCAACGCCATGACCTTGGCTTCGGCTGGATCGAAACCGAGATCGAGGAATACATTTCCGCTGCTTTTGAGTCGGCGGGTATCGGAGAATCGCGGATCGGCCTTCTTGCTCATGACGTACCTCCAATCAGCCTGTAGCGGGCCTTCGCCAACTCGGTGTCCATCTTTGCCGTCTGCTGCGTCTTCTTATGGAAGGCGTGCAGCACATAGATGGCAGCCTCGAACTTGGCCACGTAAATGGCGCGGTACGCGCCCGATACATCGCGAACGCGAATCTCGTAAGCACCAGTGCCTACAGTGGGCATCGGTTTGAAGCTCGTAGGCTCGGCGCCAAACTGCACCCGCATCAGTTCCAAGCCGATGGTATGCCGTATGGCACCGGGCATCGCACACAAGTCATCCCCGACTGGACCCAAGGAACTCCAGCGGCTTCATCCCTCGCGGCGCTGGGGACTTCCTGGGTCTCACGATGGGCAATATATCAATATCTGCATATGTATGCAAGTACTGGCATAATTGCCGGAGGCCGCTCAAGCATGCTCAATGTGACATCTACACCGTTGGCAAACCCAATAGCCGACGCTTGCGAAGGGCAGCAAAGGGTGCAACTGCAGACTTTGCGTTGTCGTAATGACGGACCGCCAGAGTGACCAGCCCGAGGGCACATTCCAATTGGTCAGCTACTTCGGCCGACTCAATAGGGTGGCGTACGCCTCATCCGCTGGTTGATCGCCGCCTCGGTCCACCAGGCAAGATCGTCGGCGAATCGCGAGAATGCCCGCTCGAGTGTTGCGCCTACTTCGCCGAGTGGTTCGCCTGTCTCGTCCAACGTTTCAGCGATCGGTCCAACTGTGAGTGTGCTTGAGATGACGATCATCCCCATCTCGGACAGCGTGTTGCGCCAAGCGTAGCTTGACCGAGTTCCGGAAAGTCTGCCTGCGGAGTAACTCGCGATCGCAGCAGGTCGCCAGAACCACTCTTCTAGGAAGTGATCGGTCAGGTTCTTCAGACCTGGCTGTACACCCCAGTTGTACTCGCCCGTCACGAACAGGAAGGCATCGGCCTCACGGATTTTCGCACCCAGGCTATCCATCGCCACCGGGGCGGTGCCAGGAGCATATTCTTTCAGCATCCGATCCAGAATAGGCAGGCCAACTGCCTTGGCATCGATAAGCTCAACGTTCTCGCCACGCTCGCGGAGTCTGCGCACGGCAAAATCTGCCAGTCGGATGCCTTTGCGGTCATTCCGATAGGAGCCGTAGAGGACGAGAATTCGACTACCCATCTAGAGATCTCGCCTCGGGGCCATCCGCTCCACCCACTGAGCACGCCATGCGGCGGGATCGAAGGGATCTGCAAAGTACTGCGTTTCCCGCGCTACCTTCTCGCCCCTGAACTCCATGATGCTGACAGTGTAGGAGGGCTTTCCGTCGTACATCAAGATGAATTCGGTAATCCACAAGTCATTGCCTCCGCTGATTCTCTGGACGAAGAATCGTTTCTTGCTTGGTTGTTCAGTCCGTGTGATTTGTATGTTGCGTCGACTGCGGATGCGCTCGCCAGACTGTGGATATTCTAAGACCGCGTCCTCGTGATAGATGGAGTGCTCGGTTTCAAAATCGCTGACATCGGAGGCGGCCCAATGCCGATCCAGTGCAGCACGTATCTCTAGATCACTCATCCTTGCCTCCGAGGTCATCAATGAGTCGATCGGTCAGCGATTCCGACGCGGCCGAAAAGCTTGACGATCCTTATTTGCGCTTCCCGGACGTACGCGCGAACCCTTCACGGAGCGAGAGGGCCGGAGTGTTCGAATTGCCTTCTTAAGCTTGAGGCGATTATTAGGAGCTGCAGCTCGTTGCCGTGTTACCGCTCCTTGAATGACCTTTGCCAGCCGCTTTCGGTAGCCCTCGGTTTCCACTTGCGCTGCTGTCAGCCGGGTCTCGAGTGAAGTAATTGTCGAGTCTCGTTTTGTGAGCATCGACAAGGCGACGCGCAGATGCTCTTCCAACTCCTTGACTGTGCGCTCTCGCGAGCGCAATAACTCATCCAGTTCGATCTCGCGATGTGAGAGCGTGTGCTGGCGCAACTCCAGCTGACTTTTCAGGCGTGAGAGCTGTCCTTCAGCCTCAGTGCTGGTGGCCTGGGCGGCCTCAGTGGCCAATGCAAGGGCGCGCTGCCACACCCCTTCCGCGAGGTCCGCGACGGCCGCGGGCAGCCTCCGCAGCGTGTCGGGTGTCCCTGCCACCTGATGACCCAGATCACGCCAGTAGCGATTCAGGCCATCGAGGATTGTCCGAGGTGATCCGCCGCCCAGCGCGCTGCGAACGCCTTCGACGGTGGGCCGCACACCGGTTTTCAAAATGTCGGTAGCCGCCCGTTCGATCTGCGCGTAGGTCACGTCGGCGCGCTTTTGACGGGTTTGACCGTAAGCCGGCATGTCTTCCATGCCGAAAGAATATCATAAGATAACGATAGTGAATACACACGTGAAAGCCATGATAATTGATGGCGGTGAAATCCGCCGGTGAGGGACGCGGCACATCCTCGGCGTGTGTGTGCCACTCCCCTAGATAGAGCAGGCCGGCGCCGGCCATAGCATCGATGTGCGTTTGCGCGGAGGCGGGATCGGAGCGGAAACCGTAACGAGATCGTTCATCCTTTCTATTGGGTCCGACCACCGTTGCGACCTTTAGAGTATTTGCGTTCAGCGTTCCAAACAGTTGGCCGCCCGACAACGCCGTAACCTGCATGACAGGCTGACTTGACAACCGGCTCAAGCGAATTCTCTCGTGAGCATTGTCGGCAGGAGATTAACTAGCGACTGAACAGCCGCGGAACCAGTGACGGGGTAATCTCGACAAAGTGTTCTCCCGCCACCGGCGCTGGAAGCACGAATCCGCCCTTGGGCATGAGTTTCTGCAGCTCATTCGACCCGAGAGCATCGTAGAAAAACAATTTCAGGCAATCGCGCTTGGTATTGAAGAACAAGAAGGCGTGCCCCTCCCGAGGATCCACTCCGATCCGTCCCTTGCACAGTTCATTCAGTTTCTTCTCTCCCCAACGCATGCTGATGGGCACTTGGTAGAGATAGGCCTTCTTGAACTTGGGTAAGTCGAACATGTGAGCTGGCATTCAATCCGTATTGGGCGACAAGCATTCTTCGGCGCTCAATATCGATCTCAACTCCGTGATGCAGACCGGTCGCCGGAAGCCGACGGCTATGCCTGAAGCGAGCATCGGGCAATGGCGCAGACGGGTCAAGAAGACTCGCTGGGTACATCGATGGGAGCAGCGCACTATGTTCCTATCGGGTTGGTGCGAGCTCAGGGCTCGCTTCAGACTACAATGATCGCGGGCAACCGGTATCGACCCTCCAGCAGATCGGCTGATGGTAGGTAGGCGCGCAGGAAGAGCGCGAACGGCGCGCCCGAGGATGGAAGCCAGTTGCTCGTATGAGCCAGGCCGGGATTGCCGCCGATAAACAGCTCAAGACTGCCGTCAGCTTCGTAGGTGATCCCCGGCGTACGGTCACCGATGGAGTAGCGATTCAGCGGATTGTCGGCAAAGAAAAACTGTCCGTCGGCCGTGGCGTCGTAGAGGGTCAGCGACCAGAAGGACTTTGCCGGCGGCAACATTCCGGGTGCAAAGCGCAGTCGATAGCGATGTTGCCCATCGAAGCAGCCGGCGTACCCGTCTCCGATGGCTCGCAAGTACATGGCTTCCACGGGCGGCAGGGCGGCGAGCGCGCTCACGGCAATGCGGGCGCGGAACAGATAGTTCTGCCCAAAGACACCGAGATCCGCGCTCGGATAAGCCCAGCCGTTCACCAACGAGTATCCAGAGCCGCCTCCCTGGAGCACGAGTTGTTGTGCTTCGGCGACGCCGGCTTCGATTGCAGCTGCCTCCTCGGTGTTGAATAGATTGGCGTCGAAGTGCTGCAGATTAAGTACCGCGAGACTACGCAGGATTCCCAGATCGGTAACAGGCGGTGGATTGAGTGCCATCAGGCGCGCGGCGCGTGCGAAGTAGTCACTCCACTGCGCCGAGCGCATGACGGTCTTCTCCCCAGGCACCGGCATCACCCGCGGTGCGACCAAGTCAAGGCCTGCCTGAGCGGCGCATGCTGCGTCGAGATCTTCGGGACCATAGACGGCCGTGCGCGCAAGTAGCCAAACATGGGGCGTGGGCGCGCGGACGACCGACTGGCCGGCGGGCGCGGCGTCATTCGGGCCGATGAGCGTGAAGCGCCCACCGGTTGTGCCGAGCGTGCGGGTGCCCAGCACAGCGAAGTTGTTGCTGTAGGCATCCATCAGCGCAACGGATTGGTAGCGTCCAGCGGTCTCGGGCAGGGAGAAGGTCACGGGGCCGGAATTGAGGTCCACGTGTGCACTGGAATACAGAGTGTCATTGTTTGGCGTGGTGACGAAACGATCCTTTGGATTGGCTAGCGCATGCAGGTGGACGAGATGATTGAGCGGGGCGCCAGCCGCGCAGGCGCGCTCTTTCGCGGCGGCTACTTCGATCAACGGCAACACGTAGAGCCACGCGTCACGTGCGGTCGGTGTCAGGGGGTGTGTCGAATTCATGCGGATGCTTCCTTGGGCTCGCAGCGGCGTCGGGCCGAGAACCCGTCAGGGCTAGAAGAACTGGGTCTCAAAGGCAAAGCCCATGTGCGCTCAGCCTTCAGGCCCAGCCTTCATGGGTGCTTGCGCATCCCATCCCGAGCCGGCGGTCGCGGATGCCATGTGAAGGATGGCGTTCACGGCGTGGATCTGACCGCCGTAAACCTTGAATGCTTCAAAGGTGACTAGCGCACGGTCGGGACCGTATGTCTTGGTGTTGCCGAAATCGAGATACAGGAGAACGATGCCGAGGCGATCATCAACTGCCGCGACCCGCGCGCGCACATCCGGGTGCTGGATGATCTTCTGGGTCTTGATGTTCTCGCAACCCGCGCGCTTGCAGCCGGCGCCCGCGGTATGGACGCCATTCTCGATGCGATAGGCGTCCGTCGCAAAAGGTGCGTCAACCTGCACGAAGCTGCCTACTCTCAACCCTTCCGGATATTTCATGGCGATTCTGACCGCTTCGGCCCGCGGATTGATTTCAGAAGACGGCGGGACGTAGGCCATCTGGGCATTACCCTTGTCGAAGCCGGCGGGATCGAACAGCACCGAGTCTTTGTCGGACCGCACGACCATCGTTTCGATCTCGCTGATCCTGCCGCCATGCTCCTTCAGCCGCAGCGCAAACAGCACTGGTTTGTCTCCCTCTTCGAGCACGATGGCCTGCGCAGCAGCCGTATGTCCCGGCACGTCGAGTACTTCCTGCTCGTACGCGCCGATGCCCGAGGCCGTAAGCCACAGGCCGCCGCCGAGCTTTGTAACTTCTCCATTCTGCGTGAATCTGACGTGCGGGGTAACCGGCAGCGAGCCCGCATCATGGGCGACCATGCCTTTCATATACTGCGCGATCAGATTGCCGAGGCAGGCACGGGTGCAGTCTGTTGGAGCGGCGGCGTGGGCGACTGGCGGCAACCCGGCCGCATTGAGCGCGAGGCACAGCAGAAGCCGTTGGAATTGCGGCTTTTGGATACGCAGGGGAAACAGGATCATGGTTGTGAACCTCAGGCGATGAAAACTGCGCCCATCGGTACATAGCCTACATGCAAGCCGTACGCAACTCTAACCGCAGGTCGCTCAGACAAAATCGATCAGTCGGTGCTCGCGCTCTTATCGCTCGGAAGTCGGGACGAATGCTCTGGGAACGGATCATGCTCGCTGATGGGCCCGCCGACCGACTCGTCACAACCGTCGCTTGAGCGCACGGACTTGCTTGCGGGCCCGGCATAATTTATGCGTGGCGGACACCGCGCTGCCTTGCTAGCCTTCAGGAATAGGGCTGGCAGGTGTTGAGAGGAATAGGCAGGAATGATCCTGGTGACGGGCAGCAGCGGCCACCTCGGCGAGGCGCTCATGCGGAACCTGCGCGAGAGCGACGAAAGTGTACTGGGCGTGGACGTCAAGCCCTCGCGGTTCACCGACCGCGTCGGCTCTATCGCCGATCGGGCATTCGTCCGAGAGTGTATGGGCGAGATCACGGGCGTGATTCACACCGCCACGCTCCATAAACCGCACGTCGCGACGCATACAAGCCAGGACTTTGTCGATACCAATATCACCGGTACACTCAATCTTCTCGAAGAGGCTGTTGCCGCGCGCGTCGGCGGTTTCGTCTTCACGAGCACGACCAGCGCGTTTGGCGCGGCACTGACGCCAGGGCCCGGCGAGCCAGCGGCGTGGGTGACCGAAGAGGTAACCCCGATCCCGAAGAACATCTACGGAGTAACGAAATCCTCCGCTGAGAGCGTCTGTGAGCTCTTTGCGCGCCAACGAAGTCTGCCGCTGATCGTGCTGCGTACGTCCCGGTTCTTCCCAGAGGAGGATGACGACCCGGCCGTCCGCGATAAGTTCTCAATCGCTAACGCGCAGGCCAACGAAATGCTCTATCGCCGGGTCGATCTCGAGGATCTTGTCAGCGCGCATCTTGCGGCACTCGGCAAAGCCCGGACGATTGGCTTCGGGCGCTACATAATCTCTGCCACAACCCCGTTCACGCGCAACGACCTGGCGGAGCTTCGACACAACGCGGCTGCGGTCGTGTCTCGACTTTTTCCGGATTGCGGAGCGCTCTTCCGTTCCCGCGGATGGACCCTGTTCCCGCACACCGATCGTGTCTACGCGAACGATCTTGCACGGGCGCAGCTCGGTTGGCGGCCGAAATATGATTTTGGGTACGTGCTCGATTGCTTGCGCGCGGATACTGACTTTCGCAGCTCTTTGACGCGTGAGGTCGGTAGCAAGGGCTATCACGCGGAGGTGTTCGACCAAGGGCCCTACCCGGTGACTCCCCCTGAGCGGACAGCCGATCACTGAATTAGAGGTCTGCCGTTCGGTTAAATTCCAACAAAGGTAGGGTCGGTACCGCACCGTTCGACGAGGACAGCGAAGTCTGTGCCTGGGCTCGCGGCACCTGAGGGCGACGATGGCGGCAAAGGCCGCGTAATATCCGGCGATGACCCGACAGTTTGCTGATCTGCGAAGGGGGGCAGTCGGATGGATACTCCTGTAGCGTTGGACGTGTCGAAGCTGATGAGATTTCGCGCTCTGGTGCGACACGCAAGTGTGCACGCTCCATACTACTCGAATGTCATTCGCCAGCACGGAATAGATCTCAAGACCTGTGTGCCGTCGGACTTTCCGGTCCTGACGAAATCGATTCTCATGTCGAATTTCAATGAGATCGTGACCGATCGTCGGGTGAGCAAGCAAGTTGTCGCCGACTTTCTGACCCGATCTTCAGACCCGCAGGACCGGCTCTTCAATGAACTCACGGTAATGCACACCTCAGGCACTTCGGGGGAAGTCGGCTACTTTCTTTATGCCCCGGCTGACTACAAGCGCATGAATCAGCACGCGAAGCGCAACGGGCGAGCGTTCCGCGGGATCTTGAAAGGTCGGAAGAAGCCGTTTAGTCGGATCAGGGTGGCCTTCTATGGTGCGACCGGTGGGCATTACGCCGGCGTGACGTCAGTTGCCTCCATGCAGCGCGGACTGCGGCGGCTCCTTATTCGGGCGGCGGCCTTTGAAGTCAATACCCCATTGCCCGATGTAGTGGCCGCGCTGAATGAGTTCCAACCGGACTTCCTCATCGGCTATACGACGGCCCTGCGGATGTTGGCCACAGAGCAGCGCGCCGGCCGCTTACGGGTGGCACCCAGGGCGGTGGTCGCATCCGGCGAGGTGACCACCAAGAGTGATTTGGACGCCCTGTCTGACGCCTTCGAAGGCGCGAGGTCCATCAGTATCTACGCGTGCACGGAACACATGATGCTGGGCGTCTCGAGCCCCGATGGCGAATCGATGCTGCTCACGGACAACAATTTGATCTTTGAGTTCTACGAGGATCACTCGATTATCACGAATCTCTTCAATTTCACGATCCCGATGATCCGCTACCGCATGTCCGACATCCTGCTGCCGATCACCGCGCCAGGCGTGCGTCCCATCATGATCCGCAACCTCGTCGGCCGCGCTGAGCAGATACCGACGTTTCAAAACAGCGCCGGTGCGACAGACTTTCTGAGTCCGCACACGATTAATGAAATATTTGTAAAGGGTGTCACGCGCTTTCAGATGCAGATTACGGGACCGACTTCCTTTCGCTTTCCCTTCTGTGTGGAGGCCGGTATGGATAGTCGGAACCGCCTCATTGCGGCGGACGCTGTCGCAGCGCGACTGAAGGAAATTCTGCGGCAGAAAGGACTCGGCAATGTGGCGTTTGAGGCACCGATCGTGGAGGAGATTGCCGTCAATCCCCGCACGCGCAAGTTCCAGTTGATTATCGATCAACGCAAGATCGCCACAGAAGTCACGAGCGTGCCCAGGCACAAGGTCGAGACGTGACACAGTTCGTTCAGCTCAATCCGGCTGCATGGCGGCGAGCTCATTGCCGCCCGGGTCGCGGAAGTGAAAGCGTCGGTCACCCGGATAGCTGAAGATCGGTTTTGTGATGACTCCGCCAGCGCGCTTCACCGCTGTTTCAGTTGCTTCAAGCGAGTCCACCTGAATCGCCGGAAGGGGAGCGCGCGAGGCCTCTTGAGCATCAGCCTGAATCCCAAGATCGACGTCCCCTGTCATCGTGCATGAATAGATCGGGCCAAAGTCAGTCATCGCAAAGCCAAATGCGGCGGCGTAATACGATTTTGCAGGGCCCGTGACCGCGGCCGGAAGTTCGACAAAGCAGATTCGATTGGCCATGAGTTGCCCCTTCGCCATTTTGGCGACACTTGGTTGCACAGACTAACGGGGGCGAGCGACAAAAATGCCCGCAAGAATGGTTGCTCCGCCCGCTGCCTGCACCCAGGACACCGGCTCGCTCAGGATCAGCCAGGCAAAGCCGGCGGCCGCGATGGCCTCCAAAAAGATCACCAGCGATGAAAATACCGCCGGCAGTCGACCCAGGGCAATAGACAGCAGACCTTGGCCCCCGGTATGGCTCAGCCAGGCAAGCGTCAGCAATGTTGCGAGCCCCCGCGGGGAGTGAGGCAGCAGGCGCGGCTCCAGCAGCAACGCCACGACCAGCAGCATCGCGGCGGTGATGACCGTGGCCTGAAAGGTGACGCGCGAGGCCGAGCTTATCGTTCTGGCTGCGGAGACGGCCAGAAAATGGAGGAGTTCTCGCGCATCGACGGGACGTCGCGTCCTACATGGACAATGCAGCTGAAATCATGACCCCGCAACCGCTCAGGTGAGTCATGGCACTCCCGGCGAGGCGCCGGGTTGAGTTGCTGGCGTCGGGTAGTAAACCATCACGTAAAACTGCTTGGTCTCAAGGTCCGTGTCGACGAATCCATCGCTGAAGTTGTAGCTGTACTGATAGGGAATGCCCTGGTTACTGATAAAGGGCGGAGGGAGGGTGGCGTCGCAGGGGGACTGACTACTATCTCCGGGATCCTCGTCCCGCTGGCACGCCCAATAAAACCCGGGCTGAAGACCGATGAACGGCGGGACAAACCCCAAGGCCTCCAGCCTCACATCACCGGCCGCGATAATCAGGTCGTCGTAGAGCGTCTTCAGATCGGCAAGCTGGGGGAGGGTCCAGTTGTTCGTGCCGGCATAGCCACTCGCATTCATACCGCCGATCCAGCCACTGACTCCATCCGATCCGTTGACCTCCTCAAACAGCATCGCGCCGTCCCGATCGATCAGCGGCACGGTGTAGGTGGCGTGTTTCGAACTGACCGTCGTGGAGCCCGTCACACCAAAGTGGTTCTGGGCGGCCAGATTCGCGTCAAGCGTCCAGGTGATGCCCGTGTGCGTGTCATACACAGCCTTGCCCGCCGCGGGACCGCTCGTATAGGGCACTACGATGCCCCAGCCAGTCGGCGGACTGCCGATGGCGCCGGGTGCCATCGGCAGCACGTGAAAGTAGTTGAACTGCGTCGTGTTGGAGCCGCTGAGGCCGGTGTTGAATGAAAACGTCGACTCGCCATTCACATTATTGGTATTGACCTGATCTGCATCCCAATACAGCACGGGCTGAAGATTCCGGAATGGCCACACCCAGCTGGTAAAGTTTGGGACGACACTGTCCGGGTAGGTCAAGGCAAGCCCGTTGCTGTACAGGTTTGCCAAGGCACTGCCCGTACACAGCACACCGAAACCGCCATTGTTGTCGTTAGAACAGGTGGAATCATTCAGCGGGCTGTCGGGCAACTGCCAGTTGCTATGACCGAGGAAGCCGCGTCCCCCATCGAAGTTGTTCAAGGCCGCAACCCAACTCAGCGCCGTTGGGTAGTCCATGGTGCCGTCCGGATTGATTCCAGGAACTCCCATGATCAGCCGGACGATGGGATTGCCCGCCAGGTTGGCGTCCGCCAACCAGCAAACTCCTTGGTTTGCGTCATAGACCAGGGCCCCATCTTGCGTGGGCGTCAATCCATGCACCGCCTTGGCGGAGCCCGCAAATCCGCCCGCGCTCGACTCGCATGGATTCTGATCGCTCGTGCCTTGTGTCTGGGCGGCCTGTGGGGCCGCCAGGTTCTGTGCCAAGAGCGAATCGGTCGACAAACTACTCAACGCCACCGCCAGCATCATCGACAGCGCTGTGCCGCGACTTCGAGCGCGCATTCTATTTTCCATTGGAATTCCCCAATCCCGAACCATCCCCGGCTGATACCTGGACGACCGTGAGGCGCTCAGCATCGCCGTGGATGCGACAGTTGTTAACATAACAATCAATTCGTGATATTCGCAGCACTTTGGATGCGAACTATGCGCACCGGCGGCATCCGATTCATGTCCCAAATGGGATAGACGGGACCGCCGCAGCTCAATAGCGCGGGTGATCATGGCCGACTCGGTCGAAGAACTTGTCAGCTCGATCTATGAGGCGAGCGTAGACCCGGTCCAATGGCCGCTCGCGATGGAGCGGGCGGAACGTTTGATCGGCGCCTTTACGAGTCACATCCTGCTGTGCCGCTGCGGTCGCGCGGAAGTCTTCGCCACGGCGCCCGACCACGCGCAAAGCCCTGCGCGATCTGCCGTCGCAGTCGGCGGGTCTCAGTTGGTGATCATCGGGCGCGTCGCGCACTCAAGCCAATACGTGCGTCGCAATCCAAAGAGGGTGAGCGCGAGAGGGTGCGGCTCCTTCAGCACCGGTTTGGCAGCGACGACCTTGCCCCATCGTTAGCCGCGAAACAGCCGGGTGACGAGGTGCGGTGAGATCTCAAGGAATTCCTGTCCCGCAAGCGGCGCCGGCAGCATGAATCCTCCCCGCGGCACCATTTTCTGCAGCTCACTGGAGCCCAAAGCATCGCGGAAGAACAATTTGAGACAGTCGCGCTTCGCGTTGTAGAACAGCAATGCCACGTCGATCTCCGGCTTGATTCCGTGGTGGTGTTCGTACAGGTAAGTCGAACATGGGATCCTATTTTTGTCAGGGCACAGAAGAGCTGATTCTACAAGCTTGACGCATGTCACTCATCCTCTCGGAATTGCCCTTACCCTGATCCAGGGCGCCACCTGCGCTATCGTGGGCGGGCTACAAAAATGCCCGCAAGAATGGTGGCTCCGCCTGCTGCCTGCACCCAGGACACCGGCTCGCTCAGAATCAGCCAGGCAAAACCGGCGGCCGCGATGGCCTCCAAAAAGATCACCAGCGATGAAAATACCGCCGGCAATCGGCCCAGGGCAATCGACAGCAGACCTTGGCCCCCGGCATGGCTCACCCAGGCGAGCGCCACCAATGTTGCGAGCCCCCGCAGGGTGTGCGGAAGCATCCGGTGCTCCAGCAGCAACGCCACGACAAGCAGCATTGCCGCGGTGATGGCCGTTGCCTGGAAGGTGACGCGCGAAGCCGAGCCTTGAGTTCTGGCTGCGGAGACGGCCAGAAAATAGAGGCCGAAGAAAATCCCGGTGACCAGACCATACAGATCTCCAAGGCTGCCGCCCGACCTCAATTGGATGCTCCGCGACACCAGAATCGTTCCGCCCACCAGGCACAGCGCCAGACCGGTAAGCACAACGCCAGAAGCACGCTGTCCGAAGATCAGCCATGCAAAGAGTACGACCCAAAGCGGCGCCATCGTGGCAAAAAATGTGGCGTTTGCCACACTGGTGTGAAGTATCGCGAGGTGCCAGAAGAAGAGATCCCCGGCAAACGTCACGCCAACCCAGACGATGGGTTGTGTGAGACCGCCTGATGCGGGCCTTGCGCCGCGCTCGCTGACTCTCATCCACGCATAGAGTACCGGTAGGGCGAGCGCAACGCGCCAGAACGCGCTGGCGAAGGGACCCACATCGGCCAAGCGCACCAGGATGGGGGAGATCGCCATCGCGATGGCACCCACAATCAGCGCCACCAGTGGACCGGCAATCGCCGCCGGCCGCTCCGCCGCGCCCGTTCGCGTCGATGTAACGAGTCTCACGTCAGTTAAAGAAGAAGGCGCGGTCGTCCGGTTCTCGCGGCCGGCACTTGGGCGGGCTTTGCCGAGTGTCTGGCGCAGCTTGCGATCTCATTTCCAGGCGGCCCGCAGCCTTTGGGTGTCGATCTGAAGGAGAGTGTTCATAACATAAACTTAAGGAGTTCTCGCACATCGGCGGGCTGCGGTTTTGAGTATTGGAAGCAACACCGTAACCTGCCCTGAAAGGCGCGATGAGCCACAACGCGTCGGGCACGCAGTGCTTGAGGTTGCACGCAGCAAGCGTCAACCGGGAAACGCCTGTGAATATCACCCCGCCAGGAACGGCAGCAACTGCGCCAGCGTCTCCTGAGGATTCGTCTCCTGGAAGGCGTGCCCACCCGGCATCGCCGCGCCCGTCACCTGGGTGCCGCGCTCTTTCCAGATCCCCAGCACATCGAACATTCGCCCCATTGCTCCATCCTTGGCCCACAGGACCTGCAGGGGGCAGGAGATTTTCTTGTCCTGGTCCGCTTCGTCAAACTGCATGTCGATGCCGGCCGAGGCGCGATAGTCCTCACACATTCCATGTACGGCGGCCGGATCCTTCATCACCCGCAGGTACTCCTCGCGCAGCTCCGGCGGCGCACCGCCGCCCACATAGGTCGTCAGGTTCGCACTGATGATGTTCTCCGGGAAAGGTGCGGGGCGAATGAACAGGAACCAGTGAAAGTAGGCATCGACGAACGCCTTGGTCACATGCGTGTACAGGTAGTACGTCGGCACGATGTCGAGCACGGTCATGCGCGTGACGGCCTCCGGATGGTCGAGCGCGAGCCGATGAGCGACCCGCCCGCCGCGGTCGTGGCCCACCACCGCGAAGCGATTGAAACCAAAGTGGCTCATCAGTTCCACCTTGTCCTGCGCCATGGTGCGTTTGGAATAGTTGATGTGCTTGTCGCCATCTTCCGGCTTGCTGCTGTCGCCGTAGCCGCGCAGGTCCGGGGCGATGACGGTGTACTTCTTGGCCAGCTCCGGTGCTACGCGATACCAGGACAGATGCGTCAGCGGCGCGCCATGGATCAGCAGCAGCGGCGGCCCGGAGCCGCCGACGACCGTGTACAACGTCGCACCGCTGGTTTTGACCTTGTGCACCTTGAAGCCCGGCAGCAGGCGGGCGTCAGCGGGGCCGGCATCCACCGCACCGGCATCCGCTGCGCCCACCGTGCGGCTCGAAGCGAGCAGGGCACCGGCGCACAGGGTCAGCCCCGCGCGCAGCACATCCCGTCTGTCAGTTGGCAGCTCATGGGAGCCCGGAGTTGAAGCAGAACTTGGCTTGCGCATAGGCCCTTCCCGATGGTGAATTTGGCCATGGTAGAATGGTCGAGTGAAGAATGACACTCCGCCCGCGTCCATGCCCGACCCGGCAGGGGGCCATTGAGGGGGAATCGAGTTGCATCGCGGCGGATGGTGGGTTGCCATGGCACTCCTCGTAGCGCAGGCCACTGCGCATGCTGCGCTTGACGAAACAACTGCCGCCGTGGCGGATGCCGCCATGAATGGCGACCTGCCCGTCATGTATCGGCTCCTGAAGGAGGGCGCCGATCCGAACGCCCGGGGCTACTTCGGCACACCGCCCCTGCACTGGCGGGTGCGGGTCGATGACCTCGAGGCCGCCAAACGGCTGCTGAAGGCGGGGGCTGATCCCAACGGCCTGACCGAGCGCGGCGTGAGCCCGCTCAGCCTCGCCATCGCCAACGGCAATGCGCAGATGGTCAGCCTGCTCCTGACGGCCGGCGCCTCCGCCAACCAGTCCGAAGTCAGCGGCGAGACCCCCCTGATGATGGCCGCACAGGTCGGCGTCCTGGCGGTGGTGGAACAGCTGCTCAAACACGGGGCCCAGGTGGATGCCCGCGATCCGAACTACGGACAGACCGCGCTGATGTTTGCCGCGCGCGCCGGGGCCGCGGAAGTCGTCTCAGCGCTGCTCGCCCACCGCGCGAACCCCAATCTGGCGACCTTCGTGGGACCCGCACCCGCCTTCATCAAACCCAATTCCGTGCCCGGCTTTGGCTACGGCGTGGGCATCATTCGCGGGGGCGTGCCCGCCGATCGCGGTCGGCGCGAGCCGGCCCCCGGCGGCATGACGCCGCTGCTCTATGCGGCGCGCCACGATCACGTCGAGGTTGCCAGGCGGCTGATCGCCGCCGGGGCGGACGCCAATGCGAAGGAGGCCAATGGCATCTGGCCCCTGCTGATGGCCATCTCCAATGACAATATGTCCGTCGCGCACTACCTCCTGGAGCATGGTAGCCAGGTCAACGGGCAGGACTGGTACGGGCGCAGCCCCTTGTGGGAGGCGGTCAACGTGCGCAATCTCTATGTGCACAACGCAACCTTCAAGAACGGTATCGATCGCGCTCCAGTGCTGGAGCTCATCCGCGCCCTGCTCGCCGCCGGCGCCGAGGTGAATGCGCGCACCAAGGAGACGCCGCCCTTCCGCAACTACCTGCTGGAGATCACCGGCTCCCTGGAGTGGGTGGACTTCACCGGACAGACTCCCTTCCTCACGGCCGCGCTGGCCGGTGATGTCACGGTGATGAAGCTCCTGCTCGAGCACGGCGCGAATCCGCGGATCGATACCTTTCAGGGCACCTCGCCCCTGATGGCGGCGGCGGGCGTGAACTGGGTGCTCGCGCAAACCTCAACCGAGTCTCCCGAGCAGCTGCTGCAGGCGGTGAAGCTCTGTGCCGATTTGGGAATGGATGTGAACCAGGCGAACTCCATGGGCATCACGGCACTGCATGGGGCGGCCAATCGCGGCTCGGACGACATCATCCGCTTCCTGGTCGCGCGCGGCGCGGACCTCACGGCGCAGGACCACGAACACCGCTCCGCGCTCGATTGGGCCAAAGGCGTGTTCCTCGCGACTCATCCGGCGCAGCCCAAACCGAGCACGATCGCGCTCATCACGGGGCTCTTACAGAGTCAGGGCAAAGAGGTCCGCTGATGCGCACTAAGCACTGGTGGCCCATCGCCCTGTCCCTGCTGCTGCCCGCCGGCGCCTCGGCCGAGGCGGACCTGCCGGGCATGATCGATCACTATTGCGCGGAGTGCCACAACACCGCCGACTGGGCCGGCGGCCTCGACCTCACCACCCTCGACCCCCTGCAGGTGGGTGAGTCCGCCGAGTCGTGGGAGAAGGTCGTGCGCAAGCTGCGCGCGGGCATGATGCCTCCCCCTGGAAAAGAGCGCCCTTCACGCGCGCACGCCGAGGCGATCGCGGCGCTGCTGGAAGCCCGCCTGGATGAGCAGGCGGGCAAGGGCCGCGCTGGCGCAGCGGCACCCGCCCCGGCGCTGCACCGCCTGAATCGCACCGAGTACGGCAACGCCATCCGTGACCTGTTCGGCCTCTCGGCGGATGTGAGCGGCCTGCTGCCTCCCGATGATTCCAGTGCAGGTTTCGACAATGTCGCCGCGGGCCTCGGCATCTCTCCGGCCCTCATCCAGGGCTATACCTCCGCGGCGATGAAGCTCAGTCGGAGCGCGGTCGGTGACATGACCACACCCGACAGCACGGCGATCTATCAGGCCCCTGAGAAGCTCGCGCAGGACCAGCACCTGGAAGGACTGCCGCTCGGATCCCGCGGGGGGCTGCGCATCGAGTATGACTTCCCGCTCGATGCGGAGTATCGCTTCAGTGTCCTCGGCAACTTCGCAGCCCTGTCCAGCGCCAACATCGCCATCGATGTCGCCCTCGACGGCCGGCGCGTGGACGTCCCGAATCTGCGCGACTTCCGCATGCCCGTCAGCGCGGGACGTCACGTGCTGACCGCGGCGCTCTTTGAGACCAAGCGGCCCACGGGCGTCAACGACATCTATTCGGTCTACAAATCCACCGCCGGGATCGAGCGCGTGGAGATCGCCGGCCCGTTCAAGCCGACCGGATTGGGGCACACCGAGAGCCGCCGCCGCATCTTCAGCTGCTATCCGCGATCACAGGCCGAGGAACGCGCCTGTGCCGAAAAGATCCTCGTCGACATCGCGAGCCGTGCGTTTCGTGCGCCACAACAACTCGAGGATCTTCGCGACTGTTTGCAGTTCTACGAACGCGGTCGGGAGGAGGGCGGCTTCGAGGCCGGCATCCAACAGGCGCTGGCGCGAATCCTGATCGACCCGCGCTTCCTGTTCCGCTTCGAGGCCGTGCCGGGGAATGCAGCGCCGGACACCCCTTACGCCATCACCGACGTGGAGCTTGCCTCGCGACTGTCGTTCTTCCTGTGGAGCAGCATCCCGGATCCGCCGCTGCTCGCGCTGGCGGTGAAGAATCAGCTGCACCGGCCCGAGGTGCTCACTGCGCAGGTGCGGCGCATGCTCGCCGATCCCAAGGCCTATGCGCTGGTGCAGAACTTCGCCGATCAGTGGCTGCATCTGCGGGAGCTCGAGCGGGTGACGCCGGAGGTCGAGGGTTTTGATGAGAACCTGCGCACCGCGTTCATCGAGGAGACCCGCTCACTGGTGGATTGGGTGCGGACACAGGATCTGCCCGTCACCGAACTGCTCAGCGCCAACTACACGTTCCTGAATGAGCGCCTCGCCAAGCACTATGGCATCCCCAACGTGCGCGGCTCGTACTTCCGCAGGGTGGAGCTGCCCCCCGGCAGCCGCCGCCGCGGCCTGCTCGGCCAGGGCAGCATCCTCACGATCACCTCCACCGCGAGCCGCACCTCCCCGGTGATCCGGGGTAGCTGGATACTCGAGAACCTGCTG
>Ga0210385_10000777_pt1 | contig 20793 bp, 15 predicted proteins | sample IncBWH26OmetaG_FD_160107 | JGI IMG/M metagenome (GOLD analysis project Ga0210385, IMG submission 160107) | Forest soil microbial communities from Barre Woods Harvard Forest LTER site, Petersham, Massachusetts, United States - Inc-BW-H-26-O ...
ATTCCGGATCGAGACATCGAAGAGATTCTCAGCGCGCTTGGATTCCATCCTGTCCGCAACGACCAGAATCGGGGCGCGGCGGAATCGCTGCTCGCAGCATGGGAGTGCCGTCAGCCGTCGTGGCGACACGACGTCTCGCGCGGCATTGACCTGATTGAAGAGGTCGCCCGGCACTACGGCTACGAGAAATTTCCTCCTCGACTGCCGCCCGCCAAACAACCTGCGCAAAGGTTGCCGCATGCTGCGGCCATGGACAGGCTGCGTGAGCGCGTGATCGGTCTCGGCTATCAGGAGATCGTCGAAATTCCCATCGTTGATGCGGAACGTGACACGGTGTTCCGTCCCGAGGGGCTCACCCCGGCCATCATTGGCAATCCGCTCGCCGAAAACGCGTCGATGATGCGCTCGTCAGGGATTGTGAGCATGATTGGCTGTATCGAGTGGAATCTCAATCACGGCCAGCGCAACCTGCGTCTCTTCGAAATCGGCAAGACGTACGAGATGCGCAACGGCGAACCTGTGGAAACGCCGGTCTTGACGCTGGGGGCGACTGGTCTTTCTCGCGAAAAGACAATCCACGAGGCCGCGCGTGAATTCGCGTTCGCCGATTTGAAAGGCGATATGGATCGAATCGCGGAATTAGCGGGAGGCGGCAGGTGGCAAAAGGCGTCCCGCAACTGGCTGGCCGCAGGACGTGCGGCAGAATTGTCTTTCACAAGTGCGCCGGACAGCGCGGCTGGCGTGGCGGGACAGCTTGCGCGACGCGTTGCCGACCAATGGAAGCTGCGGCAGGAGATCTTCATCGCGCAAATTCAGCTTGAACCGCTCCTGGAGGCGATCGAAACGGCGCGTGCTTCGCTGAAGTTCAAGCCGATTCCGCGCTTCCCGGCTGTCGAGAGAGATTTCTCGCTGATCCTCGCGGACGGCGTTACATTCGCCCAAGTGAAACAGTCGATCCAGTCGCTCGCAATTCCCGAGGTTGACCGCATCGAAACGGCCGATCTTTTTCGCGGAGGCCAGATTCCGGCCGGGAAATTCTCCCTGATGATTCGCGTCACGTTTCAGAACCCGCAAGCCACGCTCACGGACGCGCAGATTGCCGGCCACTCCGCGCAGATCGTCGCGGCTCTGGAGAGGGAATTGAACGCCTCGCTCCGGGCGAGCTAGCGTCCTTGCCTCGCACCGCGCAAAAGCACAAAATGTCCGCAGCACGCCACGGGAGCTAAACGTGAAACTCGAAATATACGGCCAGCCCTACAACCTGAACGTCGAAGAAAACGAAGATTATTTGAAGCAGCTTGCGGCGTATGTTGACGCGAAAATGTACGCGGTGGCCGAAGCTGCGCACACGGTCGATTCTGTGAAGGTCGCGGTGCTGACGGCTCTCAATATTGCAGATGAGCTTTTCGTGGCGCGCGCCCGCGAACAGCAGCTCCAGGGCCCGCTGCGCCAGCGCGTGGAAAAGTGCGTGTCGCTGGTCGAACGCGCCATCGAGCAATCGAATTAGCAAGCCGAATTCGTCGGCGCGCTTTACGAACGGCCCGTGCGAGCTGCCGCGGCCAATTCTCCCAGCAATTTTCGGGTGTCTTCCCAGCCGAGGCAGGCATCGGTAATGCTCTGCCCGTAGACGAGCGGCTGCCCGGGCACGAGTTTCTGCGCGCCCGCCACGAGGTTGCTCTCGATCATCACGCCGAGGATTCGGCCTTCGCCCTTGGCAATTTGCCCGGCGATGTCGCGGCACACGACCGGCTGCCGCTTGTAGTCTTTACCGCTGTTCGCATGGCTGCAGTCGATCATCAAGCGAGCCGGTAAGCCTGCGGCTTCCAGTTCCTTCGAAACCTGCGCCACCGATTCAGCGGTATAGTTCACCTCTTTGCGGCCGCCGCGCAGGATCACGTGGCAATCCGGATTGCCTGTCGTTACGAAGATGGCGGATTGCCCGTGCTTGGTATGACCCAAAAACGTATGCGGCTGCGCCGCCGAAAGGATCGCCTCAATGGCGATCTGCACGTTTCCAGAGGTCCCATTCTTGAAGCCGACGGGGCAGGAAAGCCCGGAGACCAGTTCGCGATGGACTTGGCTCTCTGTAGTGCGCGCGCCGATCGCTCCCCAGCTAACCAGTCCCGCAAAGTACTGCGGCGAGATCATATCGAGAAACTCCGTGCCGGCCGGCACGCCCATTTCCGCCAGATCCAGCAGGAGATGCCGCGCCAGCCGCAGCCCGTCGTTGATCTTGAACGACTGATCGAGATACGGATCGTTGACCAGCCCCTTCCAGCCGACCGTCGTCCGAGGCTTCTCGAAATAGACCCGCATCACGATGCACAGTTCGCGCGAGTACTCGTCGATAGCGCCTTTCAACAGGCCCGCGTACTCGCGGGCCGCCTTCGTATCGTGGATGGAACAGGGGCCGACGACCACAACCAGGCGCCGGTCTTTGCCGGCGAGAATATCTGAAATCTCCGCACGCGAGTTGAAGACGGTGGCACTAGCGCGTTCGGTGGCCGGCAATTCCTCCTCCAGGAAGATAGGAGGAAGGACGACCTTGGTCCATTTGAGGCGAAGATCTTCTGTACGGTAGAACATGGGCGTACCAGTAGACCGCAAGGCGGCGGACTTCGGCAAGTGCCTGCTTGCGTTTTCTAGCTGAGGTTTCTTGACCCTGCCGCGAGCGTCGCATACACTAGGAAATTCGCTAAGTGCCGCGAAGCGTGCCGGTAAGTTAAGCCATTGCGCGCGATGCTCCACCCCAAGGCTTTCTTGTGAAGAGGAGAAATTTCGTTGCCGAAGAGAACGTATCAACCACATAAGCGCCGCCGTCACAAGAAACACGGCTTCCGCGCCCGCATGAAGACGAAAGGCGGGGTAAAAGTTCTTGCAGCACGCCGCAGGAAGGGACGCCACAGCCTCACACGCGTCTGAGGGAGCCTCGCTCGGATTACCCCGCGAAAGTCGCCTGCTGCGCCGCACCGAATATGACGCGGTCTATCGCGATGGTCGCAGGCGTTCGAGCCGTGAGTTCACCGTTTTTCTCCGCCCCAATGGTCTCGACCGTAGCCGTTTTGGCTGGAGCATCAAAAAGGCGCTGGGAGGCGCGGTGCGGCGCAATCGCATCCGGCGCCGGCTGCGTGAAATCGTAAGGCTGCACCGCCAGGAGATTCTACCGGGATGGGACATTGTGATTCATCCGCGCACCACGGCGGCCACGGCGAAATTCACGCCGCTGGCCACGGAGCTGGTGAAACTGCTTCCCCATGTGTAGACGGGCGCCCGAAACGTTCCGTGGGAGCGTGGGCGTTGCTCGCCTTCGTGCGGATGTACGTTGTCTTCCTGTCGCCAATTTTTGGCGGGGCTTGCAAGTTCTATCCTTCGTGCTCGAATTACGCCTTTGAAGCGGTGTCGCGTCACGGAGCGAAGCGGGGAAGTCTGCTTGCGATCGGACGCTTGCTGCGTTGCCGTCCTTTCACAAACGGCGGCTTTGACCCGGTGCCGGAAGTGATCTACCAGCAGGACGCGCTGCAGCAGCCGAAATCTCCCGATACATCAGGCGTGGAACTTGCCTCGCAGGAAAGCGCACACAGACCCACACAGCCGGTAGTGACCGAAACATGGTCAGCGGCAGGGACACTCGGAGTGGAGCGGAGACTGTGAAAGATCTCTCGGACCAGAGCCGCGCCGCAATTTTCTTCGTTACCGCCATTGCCATATTCCTCGTTTGGTCCCACTTTTTCATGCCTGCCGCATCGACTCCTTCGCAACTGAATCAGAAGGCCACGAACTCACAGGTTGCGGTGACAACTTCGCCCGGGCAGGGGCAATCCGCCGCGGCGGCACCGACTGTAGCGCCGGCCGCTCCCGCGACGGTGCCCGCGATTCAAGCCAAGGCGGAAACCTTGGTCGTGTTGGAGAGCCCGGTCTACCGGGTGGAAATATCCAATCGCGGCGGAGTGGCCCAAAGCTGGCAGTTGCAAAAATATTTCGACGACCAAAAGCCGCCGCACCCGCTCGACCTGGTGAACAAGGAAAGCGCGACCGAATTAGGCTGGCCGCTGTCACTGATGTTGGACGACCCGACCCTGGAGGCGGAGGCGAATTCCGCCCTTTATCAGATCACGCCTTCGGGCGGCGCCGCGCAGGCGCCGGCCGAAGTGACGATGCAGTGGAGCGACGGTCACCTGAGCGTGACCAAGAAGCTCGCTTTCAAGGACGGATACGACACGGACATTGAGGTGTCCGTGACGCTCGACGGCAAGCCGATTCCCTTTGCCATCGCATGGCGAGGGGAATTTGGCGATAAAGCGGTTTACCAAGCTGCGCAGCTCGTGACTGTGTTTTACAGTCAGAACGGAAAGCTCGCCACGCCGCTTACGTACAAAAAACTCGGCTTCGCGGGAAATCAAATCCAGCCTTACGAGCAAGGCGGGCCCATGGATTTCGCCGGTGTCGAAGACCAGTTCTTCGCGGCGGCGTTCATTCCCGGACAATCCGGGCTCGCGCTTTGGGACTGGACGCAATGGCACCACTACGAAGCAAACGGTCAGAGCGCGTTGGACCCGGAGGCGCAAATAGCGGCCGGTCCGCTCGCGCCCGGGACATTCACGGCGCGGCTTTTCATCGGGCCAAAAGATTTGCAGATATTGAGCCAGCAGCAACCATCGCTCGAAGGACTTATTAATTTTGGCTGGACCGGCATCATCGCGAAGCCGCTTCTCTTTGCCCTGGAGTGGCTGCATCGCTTCATTCCGAACTACGGATGGACGATCGTGATCCTGACGCTGCTGCTGAACATGATCCTCTTCCCGGTGAAAATGGCGTCGTTCAAATCCGCGCGGAAGATGCAGCTGGTGGCGCCGGAGATCAAGGCGATCCAGGACCGGTACAAGAAGTATTCCATGCGCGATCCGCGCAAGCAGAAAATGAACGAAGAAGTGATGGCGGTCTATCAGCGAGAGGGGATCAACCCGGCGGCTGGTTGTCTCCCGATGCTGCCGCAGCTTCTGATCCTCTGGGCGTTCTGGCGCGTGCTGGCGTATTCGATCGTGCTGCGTCACGAACCCTGGATCGGATGGATTCACGACCTTTCCGCGCGCGACCCCTATTACATCCTGCCGGTCGGCATGGCGGTGACGGCGTTTCTCATGCAGAAGCTGACCCCGATGCCGGCCACCGTTGACCCTGCGCAACAGCGAATGATGATGCTGATGCCGCTATTCTTCGTTGTGCTGCTGTTCCGGTATGCCAGCGGCTTGAACCTCTACTATTTCACAGCTAACCTTGTAGGCGCGGCGCAGCAGTGGTATCTGAACCGAGCCAATCCGCTCCCTTCGAGGAGCAAATTCAAGAAGAATCGCGAATGAACGATCGACGCCCACCAGTGCGAAAGGCCGCGCCGAATCGAAGCGCGCGTCATGGTCAACCGGGGCATCAGACGCAATATGTCCATCGCGAGCCTCCTCCGCCGCTCGATTCTGAGCGTGCCATTCTCGAATTGAAATCGTTTCTCGAGCAGGCCGTACGCGATGCGCAGTTTGCGCTCGAGTGGGAAATCTCCACCGATTCCTCGACTCCAGAAGGCCAGGGATCGATCGTGGTTGCGTTTCGCGGCGAGGATGAGCCTCTGCTTCTGGAGCGCAATGCCGAACTGCTGTTGGCACTGGAATACATTGCGCATCGCTGGCTGCGACTTGATCCGCGCCTTCACGATCATGTGAGGTTCGATTGCGGCGGCTACCGCGCCGAGCGGCTGGACGAACTGAAGCTTTCCGCACGTGTGGCTGCGCAGCGCGTGCGCGAGACAGGCGAAGTCTTCCGCTTCAATCCCATGTCGTCGCGCGAGCGAAGATTGATTCATCTGGAATTGGCGGGCGCAGCCGGTGTGCGTACGATGAGCGAAGGTTCGGGCGACCGACGTCAATTGGTGATTTACCCCGCGACGAATCCGAAGAAGTAAGCCTACGCTCCGAGCCAGCGGCCCACGGGCTGAAGCTTTTCCACGTGGTCGCAAATCACTTTGACGACTGCCGTGATGGGAATCGCAAGCAGTAGTCCCATCGGTCCCCAGAGCCATCCCCAGAAGAGCAACGAAACGGTGAGGGCAAGTGCGTTGAGCCTGACGCGCCAGCCTACCAGTGCCGGAATCAGCAGGTTTGCGGTGATCAGGTGGAAAAAAGTGAGCATGGAGAAAATGCCTAGAAACGGTCCTACGGCGTGGTATTGCTTCAGGCCGACCAGCAGCGGAGGAACCCAGGAAAGAACCACGCCGAGGTAAGGCACAAGATTGCAGAGGCCGGATACCAGTCCGGTAAGGAATGGGAAATCCAGACCGAGAGCCCAGAAGAAGAGCCAACTTGCGACAACAAGAATGAGGCCGACAAGCGCCGTGCCCACCAGATAACTTCGCAAGACGTGCGTCACGTCAGAGAGCGCTTCTTTTACCTGCGTGCGTTGATCGGGAGGAAATAGCTGCATCGTGGCGTGCCACACCTGTCTCTTCGCGGCCAGCATGAAGAAAAGCAGGAAGGGAACAAACGTGGCGGAGAGCAAGAAAATCTCGAGCGAGCCCAGCCGGGCGAGCACAGCCGTTCGCACGGGATGAGATTCCGCGACTTCAACGATCTTTTGGCCCGGTTCGTCGACGGGTGTGATTTCGGAGACGTGGGCTTCGAGCGTGGAGAGTCTCTCCTGCACGGCGTTCGATGCTAACCGCAGCGGCGCGCGATATTTGGGCCAGTCCTGCCCGAATTGGTCGGCGCGATCGATGAGCGTCCAGCCCAGGAAGGCGATCAGGGCGAGCGTCACCAATACCACGACGAGAGATCCCAAGGCTCGCGGCATGTGCCAGGATTCCATCCAGGTGACGACCGGATCTAGGAAGTAAGCCATGAGCACGGCCACGAGCAGCGTCATGAGAATGCTCGAGGCGAAGTAGCAGAACGCGATCACCATTCCGGCGGCGATGATTCGCGCGCTAGGCGAACTTGTGGCTACGAGCTTGGCTTCGTCCACAGGCATAGCGGTACGATAGCACAGCTGTGGCGGGCCGCCCTTTGAACTGGCCAAGCTTGGCTTGAGCGTTAACCAACCCTTGTGCCTGCCCGTGCCTTGTTCGCCGCCGAAGCATCATTTCATGCGGCGTGCCGACCGGGACGGCAGTGGTAAAATGGTCCCCTTGGCGCGAAACCCACAAACATGGCCAAACAACTTTTCGGCACGGACGGAATTCGCGGAGTTCCCGGTACCTATCCGCTCGACGACGCAACGCTCGCGGGAGTTGCGCGCGCGCTCGGCCAGTATCTGTCATCGCGCCAGTCTGCCGCGGGAAAGCCGCCGCGAGTGCTGATTGGCCGGGATACCCGCGAGTCGGGCCCGCACATCGCGGAATTGATCGCGCAAGGATTGTCGGAGGGCGGCGCAGAGCCTGTCTCGGCGGGGATACTCACGACGCCCGGTGTGGCGTGGCTCGTCAATCGCGAAGGATTCGCCGCGGGCGTAGTAATTTCCGCGTCTCACAATCCCTATCATGACAACGGCGTAAAGCTGATCTCTGAATCGGGGATGAAATTTCCCGATGCGGTCGAGGCTCAGCTGGAGAGCTTGATCGATTCACGCAATGGCGCCGGGACCGCCAAAACGGCTAAAGCGGCGCTGGAGCTTCGCGGCGACCATGCCCTGCACAAAGACTATCTCGACGGCTTGCGGTCAAGCGTGTTGAGCGGCGCGAAGATTGCAGGAATGAAGGTTGTGCTCGATTGCGCGAATGGAGCTTCGAGCGAGCTTGCGCCGCAGCTGTTTCGTGCTCTTGGCGCTGAAGTCGTCGCAATTCACAACGCCCCCAATGGCAAGAACATCAACGCGGACTGCGGATCACTATATCCTGCAATCCTGCAAAAGAGGGTTGTCGAAACAGGCTCGGCGCTTGGAGTGGCGTTTGATGGTGACGCCGATCGCGCGCTCTTCGTGAGCGCGTCCGGAAAGCTCGTGGATGGCGACGGAGTCCTTCTTGTGGCGGGACGCTATCTGAAATCCACTGGTGAGCTCAGAGGGACCACGATCGTCGGTACAACGATGGCGAACTTGGGATTGGAACGGGCGCTGGAAAAATCGGGGCTTCGCTTGGCGCGAACTGGTGTGGGCGATCGCTACGTTCTCGAAGAGATGCAAAGGATCGGCGCGAATCTGGGCGGCGAGCAATCGGGCCATATCTTGTTGCTGGACGATGCGACGACCGGCGACGGCATGCTTACAGCTATCAAGATTGCGTCGATCGTATCGATTGCGGGGCCGCTCGACACCCTGCTCAACGATCTGAAGATCTTCCCGCAGAAAATTGTCAACGTACGCGTAAAGGCCAAGCCTGAGCTCGCCACACTGCCTGAAGTCTCGCATGCGTTGAAACAGGCTGAAGGCGCATTGGGAGAATCCGGACGCGTCGTGCTGCGCTATTCGGGCACGGAGCCACTCGCTCGCGTGATGGTAGAGGCTGAGCGGCAAGACGACGTGAACAAGTGGACGGACGCGCTGGCGGGAGCGCTGCGTTCTACAATCGGCTTATAGCTAGTAGTTCTAGAACTCCTTTCGTTAGCCTGCAGGCGCCAGAATTTCGAGCCTTCCAAAGAACGTATTTAGTACGGCTTTTTCCTCTCATAAAATGGAGGATTCAAGTGCCGGGAATGCCACCCAGAACGATCGAAATCGTTCTAATCCCCTAAAAACAAAAGGGTTGAGCATATACAGGGAAATACCGATGACGTGGCATTGAGCGTGCACTATGCAGCGCGGCTGTCTCAATCCCGGGGTGGGCCGGATTCCGCCGCGCCGGAACCGGAACTAGGGGTAGAGCAAGCGAAAACGGGGGCCCGTGGGGGCCCCCAATTTTTTGTCCGCACGACTCCGCATCTCCATCCTGCCGATGCGACTTGACCCTGCGAACCTGTGCTTGGTATGTTGAGGAATTACACTGGGGCCATTTTGCCCAGTGTAGGGCGTGGCCGCCGTCTGGCGCGCTCGGTCCCGACCATGAGCCTCAAGAAAATCATCATTCGCGGCGCGCGTCAGCATAACCTGAAGAATCTCCACCTGGAAATTCCTCGCAATACGCTGACAGTTGTCACCGGACTATCCGGCTCAGGCAAGTCCTCGCTCGCATTCGATACGCTCTATGCGGAGGGCCAGCGCCGCTACGTTGAATCGCTCTCGGCCTACGCGAGGCAGTTCCTCGATCAAATGGAGCGGCCAGAGGTCGATTCGGTGGAGGGCCTTTCGCCTTCGATTGCCATCGAGCAGAAGACCACCACGCGCTCGCCGCGATCAACGGTGGGGACGATCACTGAAATCTATGACTATCTGCGCGTGATCTACAGCGCCATCGGCACGCCGCACTGCCCCAACTGCGGCAAGCCGATCACGAGGCAGTCGACCGAACAGATTATTCAATCGATCCTGGCGCTCAAGCCGGACGACCGTATCATGGTGCTCGCGCCAGTAGTTCGCGGCCGCAAGGGCGAATACAAGAAGGACCTGGAAAAGTATGCCAAGGAAGGTTACGTCCGCGCGCGCATCGACGGCGAGCTGGTCAATCTGGACGAACCGCCGCCGCTCGACCGGCGGAAGCAACACACGATTGAAATCGTTGTCGACCGCATCCTGCTAAAGGGAGGCGTGGCGCAGCGCCTCGAGCAATCGATCGAAACCGCCTTGAAGCTTACGGGAGGGCTGGTGACGATTGTGGTCGTGGGCGGCGAGGAGCACGTTTACTCCGAAAAGTTGGCGTGCCCGGACTGCGGCATTTCTGTGCCGCAGCTTGAGCCACGCTCCTTTAGTTTCAATTCCCCGTATGGAGCCTGCCCAGAATGTCACGGTCTTGGCTCGAATTACGACTTTGATCCCGCGAAGGTGATCGTTGACTGGAGCAAGCCTCTTTTCGAGGGCGGCCTCGGGCCCGGCTCCGGTTCGGCGAATTTGCAACGAACGCTGAAGCTCGCGTCCGTAGCACACGGATTCGACCTTGAGACGCCGTTCGAGAAATTTCCGCGCAAGGTGCAGAACCTGATCCTGCATGGCAATCCGGAAAACGGCGGCTCGTCGAAGGGGCTGAATTTTCAGGGCATTTTGGCGCATCTCGGGAGCGGCTTGGATGAATCGCGATCCGATGGCTATCGCGAGTGGCTGACGCAATATATGTCTCCTTCGACGTGCACGACGTGCCACGGGCGGCGCCTTCGTCCCGAGAGCTTGGCCGTCAAGATTGCCGGACTATCGATTGCGGAGTTCACTGCGCTGCCGCTTGACGAGGCTCGCGCGGCCGTTGACAAGATCCGCGGCCAACTCACCTTACGCCAAAGAAAGATTGCGAGCCGTCCACTGGGAGAAGTCGCCGAGCGCATCGATTTTCTTTTGGCCGTCGGATTGAACTACCTGACGCTTGACCGTTCTGCCGCGACGCTTTCCGGAGGGGAAGCCCAGCGTATCCGCCTGGCCACGCAGATCGGCTCGCGGCTTCGCGGCGTTCTCTACGTTCTCGACGAGCCATCGATCGGCTTGCACGCGCGTGATAACGGACGGCTCATCACCACGCTGGAGACACTGCGCGACCTGGGCAACACGGTTCTCGTGGTGGAGCATGACGAAGAAACGATTCGCCGCGCTGACTACGTGTTGGATTTGGGCCCGGGCGCTGGAAAAGCGGGAGGTCATCTGGTGGCCGCCGGTTCGCCGGAAGAGATTGCCGCAAATCCCGCGTCGCTTACCGGCCGATACCTTTCCGGCGAGGCGAAGATCGCAGTGCCCGATACTCGCCGCGCACCGACCGACAAAGTGATCTCGATTTTGGGCGCCAGCGGGAACAACCTGAAAAATATTGATGTGGCCATTCCGCTCGGCTTGCTCAACGTCGTCACCGGTGTCTCCGGCTCGGGTAAATCGACGCTGATCAACGACATTCTCTACAAGGCTTTGGCTGCAAAGCTGTATCGCTCGATGGAGCGGCCGGCGGCACATCGCGCCGTGATGGGGATCGAGCAGATCGACAAGGTGATTCAGATCGATCAAGCGCCTATCGGCCGAACTCCGCGTTCGAATCCGGCAACGTACACAAGCGTGTTTGCGTCGATCCGCGAGCTATACGCGATGCTTCCGGAGTCGCGCGAGCGTGGCTACAAACCGGGGCGCTTCAGTTTCAATGTGAAAGGTGGGCGTTGCGAGGCGTGTCAGGGCGACGGCCAGCGACGCATCGAAATGAATTTTCTGCCAGACGTTTACGTTACGTGCGAGGTTTGCCGCGGCAAGCGCTACAATGCCGAGACTTTATCGGTGCTCTACAAGGGGCTTTCGATTTCCGATATGCTCGATTTGCCGATCGAAGACGCGCTCAAGGCGCTCGAAAATATTCCAGCGATTCAGCAGAAGCTGCAAACTCTGGTCGACGTGGGGCTCGGTTACGTGCAACTCGGCCAATCAGCGACCACCCTCTCCGGTGGCGAGGCGCAACGCACGAAGTTGGCGAAAGAACTCGCTCGACGGCAGACTGGCCGCACGCTTTACATTCTCGACGAGCCGACCACGGGACTGCATTTCGACGACGTGAAGAAATTGATGGACGTGCTCAACCGGCTCGTGTCACTCGGAAACACCGTGCTTATCGTGGAGCACAACCTCGACGTGATCAAACAAGCGGATTGGATCATCGACCTCGGCCCCGAAGGCGGTTCGGCAGGCGGGCGCATAGTGGCGCAAGGGCCTCCCGAACTTGTGGCGCGGACCAAGAAGTCTTATACGGGGCAGAGCCTCGCTCCGCTGCTCGATCGCAGAAACGGCGGGGGCAAATGACGTCCGATCCTTTGCCAATTCCTCACCGCGAGCTGGTGGAGGATAGTCCGGAATTTCACTCTGAGCCGCCTCACTTCTCGCATCCCAGAATTCCCGAAGATATCCGCGTGCCGTGGGGCGTCTGGGATCTGGTGCTGTTCGTACTCCTGGGAGTGGCCGCGACGTTCATCATCGGGCTGCTTGTGGTCGGTGTTTTTGTGTTGTTCGGTATGAAGCTGGCTGCGATCGAGCAGTCGGGCCGGGATCAAGCGCTCGTGAGCATTGTGGCTCAGGTAGTCATCGATGTCGGCCTCATCGGCTATCTGGCGTTGCAGATACGTTTGCGATTTCTTGAACCCTTCTGGGAGACGATCGGCTGGCGCAGGCTCGACACAGGCATTATTCCTCGATGGATCGGTTTTGGGGGCCTAGTGATGTCGGGAGTTTTCGTCTCGTTTCTTGTGGACGCAGCATCCGGCTTATATCCGCCGAAAGGTACACTTCCGATCGACGCGATCTATCAGGATCGGCTGAGCTCGATCCTCTTCCTTCTCATGGCCGTTTTGCTGGCGCCCGTTGTGGAGGAAACGATCTTTCGTGGATACATTTACCCGGTGATCGCAAAAGGTTGGGGAACCGGCTGGAGCATTCTAATCACAGGCGCGCTATTTGGTTTGCTGCACGGCTTTCAGTTGGGCGGGGCCTGGTGGCAGATTGCATTGCTTGTGATGGTGGGGATCGTATTCACATGGGTTCGCTCCGCGTCGCGAACCGTAGTAGCCAGTTACTGCATGCACCTCGGGTACAATTCGTTTCTCTTCGTGGGATTCCTCGCCTCTACGCATTTCCTAAGACAAATGCCGGTCATACACTAGTCGCAGGTCGCTCGTCGCAGCCCGGGCTAGTGGCTGGTTTCACCAGTGCCTTCGACCTCAGGGCTTCCGAGCGCGAGTGTAATCAGCGTCCGCTGCTCCATGTCGTGCGCCTTGTGCGACCCAGTCGCCGGGCTCGCAGCGGCCGAGCGCTTTACGGAAAGAACCGGCCGGCCAGCCACGCGTTCGAGTTGCGGCAGGATGTAAGAGAAAGCACCCATGTTTGCAGGTTCTTCCTGAACCCAAACGAAATCGGCGTCGGCATAGCGCCCAAGTTCCGCTGCCAGCTCCTTGTGCGGAAAAGGATAAAGCTGCTCCACAAAGACGACCGCGATCGAATCGTCGTTGCGTCGCTTTCGTGCGGCGAGCAACTCGTGGCCAATTTTTCCAGTGCATATCAGGACGCGTCGCGCCGATCCGTCACCCGCATCCGGAATCACGGTCTGGAAAGCGCCGCGTGCAAGATCTGCCAGAGGCGAAGATGCTGCGGGACTACGAAGCATGCTCTTGGGCGTGAATACCACCAGCGGCTTGCGCCATGAGCGCAGCGCCTGGCGCCGCAGCAGATGGAAGTACTGCGCGGCGGTCGAGGGATAGCAGATCTGAATGTTGTCGCGCGCGGCGAGTTGAAGAAATCGCTCGATGCGCGCGCTGGAGTGTTCCGGCCCCTGGCCTTCATACCCGTGCGGCAGCAGCATCACTACACCGGAAAGAAGATTCCATTTGTCTTCGCTGGCGGCGACGAACTGGTCGATGATGATCTGGGCCCCATTGGCGAAATCCCCGAACTGCGCTTCCCACAAAACCAAAGCCTCGGGATAGTCGCGGCTAAAGCCATATTCGAACCCGAGCACAGCGGCTTCCGACAGGGGCGAGTTGTAAATCTCACACCACGCAGTGTCTCCGGGGAGGTGCTGGAGCGGAACGTACTCCTCCTCGGTTTTGATGTCGGTCAGCGCGGCGTGCCGCTGATTGAATGTTCCGCGACGGCTGTCCTGCCCCGTAAGGCGGACTGGAACGCCCTGCGAGATCAACGATCCGAAGGCCAGCGCTTCCGCCATTCCGAAATCGAGAACGCGTTTGCCCTCGGCCATCTCCTCGCGCTGGTCGAGCAGCTTCTTAACTTTCGGATGGATGTGGAAGCCGTCCGGATAGCGAACCACCGCCTGCCCGATTGAAGTCAGGGTGTCCTCGGGCACAGCCGTTTCGACCTCGTACGATTCCTGATATCTGCCGCCCATGTAGGTATTCCAGTAGCGCGGCAAGCGTCGCATCACCGGGCTCTTTTCCAGCTCCTTCGCGTGCTGCTGGGCTGCTTCGATCTCCTCACGAACGCGCTGCACGATGGGACCCGCATCCGCGCCGATCGATTCCGCGTAAATCTGGTAAAGCGGCGGATGCGCCTCGATCTTCCGATAACGGATCGGCTGCGTGATCGTGGGATCGTCCACTTCGCTGTGGCCATGGCGCCGGTAACCGATCAAGTCCACCACAACAGGTGTGCCGAACGCATAACGATATTCGATCGCGAGGCGTCCTACGCGAGTAACTGCATCCGGATCTTCCGCGTTCACATGGAAAATCGGTACCGGCAACCTCTTTTCCAGGTCGGAAGAGAAGCGGGAAGAGTTCGAGTCGCGCGGAGCGGTGGTAAATCCGATCAGATTGTTGACGATGATGTTCACGGAGCCGCCGACGGTGAAGCCGGTGACGTTGGACATATTCAGCGTTTCAGCCCAGATCCCTTGTCCTGCAAACGCTGCGTCGCCGTGCATCGTGATGGGTATTACCAGGCGCTTGCCCTCTTCGCCGCGCCGCATCTGTTTAGCCCGCGTCCTGCCCATCACCACGGGGTCGACGGCCTCCAAATGGCTCGGGTTCGAAACAAGATGCATCCCAATTTGCCGGCCATTCACTGCGTGAAAATCGCCGGTCGCGCCCATGTGATATTTCACGTCGCCGCTGCCGAGAACGCTGCGCGGGTCCACATCCTCGAAATGCGCGAAAACTTCAGCAGCATCGCGTCCCACGGTGTGGACCATCACATTCAGGCGCCCGCGGTGGCTCATGGCCAGCATCGCTTTGGAGGCGCCTTGTTCGGCGGCGGCGTTCAGGATGGAATCGAGAAGCGGCAAGAGCGCGGTTTCGCCTTCCAGAGAGTAGCGCTTGGTTCCCAAGTAGCGGGTTTGAAGAACCTGCTCGAAAAGTTCAGCACGGATCAGAAGTTCGAGCGTGCGCGCGCGATCAGGCTCCGGCGCCTCGGACTCCATGCGTTCTCGCACCCATTGCCGCCGCTCGCACTCCGGCATATGCATGAACTCGACGCCGATACTCCCGCAATAGCAGCGTCGCGCGGCTTCGGCATCCGCGCCCGTGACGTCCAATTCGGGCATTGCCACGGGTTCCAGATCACCCAGCGGATCGAGATTCGCCTGGAGATACCCCCAGCGGCGAAAGCTGTCCCATGTGCGCTCCTGCGCATCATGGGAAGGAATTCCAGCGATTGCGGCCTGTTGCTGACTCATACAGATCTCCCGATAGCCCCCAGTATGATTATAGCGGCGGTTCGCCTTCGGACCGTCTAAAAGTCCAGAAGACGTGCCCTTTAACAGTTAAATTTGGAGCCGGTCAAGTATCGAAAGGTATGGTTCCGGAAAATAGTATGAGGGTAGGGAGGGAGTAGGTCTACAAACACAGCTTCGGAGCTGTGGCCCCGGCGTGCATTGCCAAACGATGCGAAACTGAATGGAAGTCGCCGCGGGTGCGAGCGCTTTACATTGCCGTGGCCGACATCCCCACCGATCGTCGCCCTTGAAAGCACTCGCGGCAATAGACCGGACGACCCTGCGTGGGCTTGAAGGGCACTGTGGTTTCCTTCCCACACTGCGAGCAGACCGTCTTTGTCTCGACGCGCTGCACGCCCCCTGACGAGCCATTGCCTTGCGCACGCGTGGACTTGCACGCTTTGCAGCGCTTCGGCTCGTTCTTGAAGCCCTTATCTACGAAAAACATCTGCTCGCCGGCGGTGAAGACAAACTCCGCCGAGCAATCCGAACACTTCAGAACCCTATCGTGGTATTCCATGCGCTGCTCCGAACCCGAACTGGGAGAGGACAGGCAGCATACCTCCTAGGCGACGCCTGCGCCCCACGGACGCACGTTGCCGTGCCGCCGTGGGGTTGGCATTCCGCCACCTGGAAGGACCCAAGTGCTAGGGCTGCTTAATCCTGCTCACGCCGCTGTTTTTTCCGGAGACGTTTACGCGAGAGGGCTTCTTTCGCACGACGCTTTTCGCCCGGTTTCATGTAGTAGCTGTGCTTCTTTATTTCCTTGATGATGTCTTCCGACTGCACTTTCCTCTTGAACCGGCGGAGAGCGTTCTCCAACGACTCACCCTCTTGAATAACAACTTCTGCCACGCGTATTCACCCCCGTCCCTATTTTTAAGATTGGTTTTGAAAGGTTAATTCACTCTACGTGTAGCCCGGAGCCGTCAGGCTCGGCTATTGCCCACTGGTTCTATCGGAGGCATCCTTGCAAGTCAAGAAATAAATTCCAAACTTCCATCCATAGCCCCGTGGGCGATTATCGGTCAAGTAACTACGCGATTTGACGGATGCCGCCGCGAGCCCGATTGGGAATTTGCGCTTTTCCGCCCGCTTACTGCTAGAATGTTGGCCCGCCGGTTGGCTCGAACCCCGAGGAGGCCACCATGCCCTTGATGCGCAATGCGATTGGAGTTTTGCTGGCCGGAGGGCAAGGCGAGCGGCTGTGGCCGCTCACCCGCGACCGCGCAAAGCCCGCCGTTCCATTCGGCGGTGTCTACCGCATTATCGACATCACTCTCTCGAATTGCCTCAATAGCGATTTGCGCCGCGTCTTCGTTCTCACGCAGTACAAAGCGCTCAGTTTGAATCGGCACGTCCGGCGAGGATGGTCGTCGCTGCTCGGCTATGGCGAGTTCATCGAAGTGCTCACCCCGCAGATGCGGGTCTCGCAGCACTGGTATCAAGGCACGGCAGACGCGGTCTATCAGAACATCTATTCGATCGGCAGCGAACAATCCAGTTACGTTTTCATCCTCTCGGGCGACCACATCTACAAGATGGATTATCAGAAGATGCTGGATCAGCACGTTCAGTCTGGAGCGGACGTCACTGTAGGAACGCTCGAAGAAGATCCCGCGACGGCCGCCAAACAGTTCGGCATCATCGAAACTGACGAGAATTGGCGCATCGTTGGATTCGAGGAGAAGCCCGCGAATCCTAAGCGTTCGAAGATTCATCCCGATAAAACGAACGCATCGATGGGAATCTACGTCTTCAACACGCAACTGCTTGTGCCGATTCTGATTGCCGACGCCGAAGACCCCAATTCATCGCATGATTTCGGCCGCGACATTCTTCCTCGCATCATCGGCAAGCACCGCGTCTTCGCCTACAATTTCGTCGACGAAAACAAAAAGGAGACGTCCTATTGGCGTGACGTCGGCACGATCGACGCTTACCACGAGGCGAACATGGATCTCATTTCCGTTTCGCCGGTCTTCAACCTCTACGACGAAAGCTGGCCTCTGCACAGCTGGCAGCAGCAATATCCTCCTGCGAAGTTCGTCTTCGCCGATCCGCAGCGCAGCGGTCTGGCGCTGGATTCGATCGTTGCCGGCGGCTCGATCGTATCCGGCGGACGCGTCCTTCGTTCCGTGGTCGGATACGATGTGCGCGTCAACAGCTATTGCGAGGTCGAGGAATCGATTATCTTTAACCACGTCAATATAGGGCGCCGCTGCCGCATCCGTCGCGCCATCATCGACCGGCACGTAACCCTCGCCGAAGGCACCAAGATCGGTTACGATCGAGAGGCTGATCGGGCGAGATACCATGTGTCGGAGGGCGGCGTAGTCGTTGTGGCGCGGCCCGAATCGATGATTGAAGAACCGGAATAGAGCCCTTCGGCTAACCGCAATTTCGCAACGCGAAAAGCATCCTTGCAGCAAAGTCATACGGACGATGTGTCCGTATGCAATAAAATTTCCGTAGGGGGAGAGATGTCTACCAGGATTATTTCGATACAAGGACGGGAAATCATCGATTCGCGGGGCAATCCCACAGTGGAAGCCGACGTTCGGCTGGAAGGCGGAGCGCTCGGACGCGGGGCTGTTCCGTCTGGCGCATCCACAGGAGAGCACGAAGCGATCGAGCTGCGCGATGGTGACAAGTCGCACTTTCTCGGCAAGGGCGTGAAGAAAGCCGTCGGCCACATCAACGCTGAAATCGCGAAAGTAGTAGTCGGTCTGGACGCCAGCGATCAGACCGGCCTGGACAAGCGCATGATCGACGCGGACGGCACCGCGAATAAGTCGAACTTCGGCGCCAATGCGATCCTCGCCGTTTCGATGGCAGCTGCGCGCGCGGCAGCAGCAGCGGCAGGGAAGCCGCTTTACAAGTATCTTTCAAAATATTCCAGTGATCCTTCAGCCAATCTGCTGCCTGTCCCGATGATGAACATCCTCAACGGCGGCGCCCACGCGGATAACTCCGTCGACGTGCAGGAATTCATGGTGATGCCTCTGGGCGCGCCGAATTTCCACGAGGCGCTGCGTTGGGGTGTCGAGATCTTCCACAATTTGAAGTCTGTGCTGAAAAAGAACGGCTACTCGACTGCCGTCGGCGACGAAGGCGGCTTCGCGCCGAATCTGAAGTCAAACGAAGAGGCGCTCGATCGCGTGATGGAAGCGATTACGGCTGCCGGCTACAAACCGGGCGAGCAGATTTTTATCGCGCTCGATCCCGCGGCGAGCGAATTCTACGATCGCGATAAGAAAAAGTATGTCTTCAAGAAGTCGGATAAATCCGAGAAAACGTCCGAACAGATGGTCGCCTTTTGGGAGAACTGGGTGCGCCAGTATCCGATTGTCTCCATCGAAGACGGCCTCGCAGAGAATGACTGGGACGGCTGGAAGCTCATCACCAAATCCATTGGAAGCAAAATCCAGCTCGTGGGTGACGACGCGTTCGTCACCAACCCGAAAATCTTTGCGCGCGGAATTTCAGAAGGAATTGCGAATGCCATCCTGATCAAGCTGAATCAGATCGGCAGCGTGAGCGAAACGATTGAAGCCGTCGAGATGGCGCGCAAGGCGAAGTACGCAGCCATCGTCTCGCATCGTTCCGGAGAAACCGAAGATCCCTTCATCGCCGATTTCGCTGTTGCCATGGGCACGGGCCAAATTAAGACCGGCTCCGCCTCGCGCACCGATCGAATCGCAAAATACAATCAACTGCTTCGCATCGAAGAGGAACTAGGCTCGTCTGCGAAATTCCCGGGCCGCAAAGCCGTCGCTGCCAGCTAACGCTCTTTTAGGACCGCCGGGCAGAGCGCCTTGTATCGAGTGGCGCTTTGCCCGAAGTCTTCATCCGGCCAAACTCGCGAGCGTTTCCGCCAGGATCAGCGTTCCGCGCGAGATATCTTCAATCGACGAATACTCATCCGGCCTGTGGCTGTATCCCTGCAGGCATGGGATAAACAGCATCGCCACCGGCGCCACCCGAGAAAGAAATAACGAGTCATGATAGGCGCGGCTGATCATCGTCATGAACTTTTCGCCATGTTTGCGGCAGGCGGCCGAGAGCGCGTCCACGATTTCCGGAGCGGAGTTTGCCGGCGCGTCCGCATTGAGTATCTCGATTTGCGTTGAAACTTGCCGCCGCTCGGAAATCGACTTCGAGGCCCGTTTGATCGCGCGGATCACGCCGTCGCGTCTTGGCAGATCGGTGTCGCGCACGTCCACGCTGATTTGCACGCGGCTGGGAATGCTGTTCACGGCTCCGGGAAATACATCGCACATGCCCACCGTCGCCACCGTATCCGCCGAACCGCTTGTGCGTGCTGCGGTCTCGATCAGCAGAATCATCTCGGCCGCCGCGCACAGGGCGTCACGCCGCTGCGGCATCAGCACGCCGCCGGCGTGCCCGCCCGAGCCTTCAATGGTCACCCGCGCGCTCGCCGGTGCTGCGATTTTCGTCACGATGCCGAGCGGCATTTGTTTGCGCTCGAGCAGCGGGCCCTGTTCAATATGTAGTTCCACGAACGCTTTGTAATAGTCGGCGGGCAACTTCACGCTTTCGAGTTCGCCGGTGAGCCCTACCTTGCGCCGCACATCTTCGAGCGCTTCGCCATTTTCGTCGGTGAACTTTCGAGCTCCGTCGGAGGAGAGTACGCCAGCGAGAAGCCTGCTTCCCAAGCATCCGATGCCGAACCTCGTAGGCTCTTCGGAAGTGAGCAGCAGTAGTTCGATGGAGTTTGCCGGTTGAAATCTTGCGCGCTTCAACGCGCGAATCGCCTCAAGCCCGCCCAACACACCGACCACTCCGTCGTACTTTCCCGCGTTGGGAATCGCGTCGATGTGCGAACCGGTTCCAACGACAGCCGCTTGCGGATCGGATCCCTCCCATCGCGCAAACGTGTTTCCGATTGCGTCACGCCTCACCGAAAGACCAGCATCTTTACAACGCTCAATAAACCAGGATCGCGCTCGCATGTCCGCCGACGTGAATACGACTCGCGTCACTACGGGCGGCTCCGCCTCGGAAATCAAAGCCAGCGCCTCGATCTCTGCCAGCAATCGCGCGGAATCGATCGTAATTGTCATTCGTTATTTTCCGGCGAGCGGATGCCGGTTCCAATCCTTGTAGATCAGGTATTTCGCGGGAGTTTTTCCCAGTGCGCCGAACCACTGCGGGCACCACGGGCCCATCCAGATGAAATCGCCGGCCGTGACGGGATACCACGAATCTCCAAGCCTGTAAATTCCACCGCCCTGCAGCATGAGCAGACCGTGCTCCATCACGTGCATTTCCACCATGCTCAAAGCGGCGCCTGGCTCGTAAGTCATCGTGTTGACCGCGAAATCGTGCGAAGCGGAGTCCGGCAGCAAGCACCGCACTTGCAAGGAATCGTCGCCGCCCAGCGGGCTGGATTTCACATCGTCTTCCGAAGAGATAATCGGCGCGGGGTCCTTGCTGGATTCAAGTGGCTGGTAACTCTTTTCGATCACCGCAGCGCGGCTTCCGCGCGATGCCACCACGCGGTGCGCGACCTCTTGCGGAAAGTAGGCATA
>Ga0210385_10000778_pt1 | contig 20774 bp, 8 predicted proteins | sample IncBWH26OmetaG_FD_160107 | JGI IMG/M metagenome (GOLD analysis project Ga0210385, IMG submission 160107) | Forest soil microbial communities from Barre Woods Harvard Forest LTER site, Petersham, Massachusetts, United States - Inc-BW-H-26-O ...
GCAAGCCACGCTGTTGCAGCAAGCGAAATAATTGCTTTTGGCGCAGCGATCTTCGGTAGGTCTGCTTTCTCCTCTGGCGCGCTAGTCTGCGCTCGGACGCCTTGGACTTGTCACGCCCCCTCTCAATCTCGGCTTCTCCGCCAACCACACCAGGGTCAAAAATGCGTACACCGGCATCCATCAGACGGAGTGGAGCGTCGCTCGCGTCCAATTCAATAAGCGCCCATCCCAGCGAGGACGAACCAAGATCAAGACCGAGAGTGTACTTGCGGCGATCTGCTTGAGGCACCGAAAAACTCCTTGACGCGCTGACTGCTGGGGGAGTAAAAATACCGCAGTGTACTTGAGCGGTGATTGCCCGGCTCTTCTTAGTAAGAAAGAGCTTTAAGCTTTCATCGTAAGGTAGTGTCGCGGGTAACCGCGATCTGAGGGTTGACCTCAGTATCCTCAAACGGCCCGGCCACGGGCCGTTTTCCATTTGCGCCGCACCGTATTGCAACCAAATGATTTAATGCGACCCTTCTGGTTTTACTGCCAGTTTGCCAATAATATTACGCCTCCCACACGTCAAAGCGCCAAATCTCTCCGCTTATCGCCGTTTCCGTTCTAGGTATACAGGTCGGGCTGGTGATGTTCGGTTCATCACTCCACGCCGACTACTCCGCCCTCTTTCGGTCCACCTCCGACAACGCCCATTGCCGGTGTTTCTCCTCGTGAACCATTTGGCCGGGAAGGATGCGCGACCCTTCCCGCGCTGCAACCGCCGATCATGCCGGCGTTTTCCGCTTCCCATCCATGCGCACGCCTGTGTCCGGCCCCGCAACGCCCGGCCTCGACGTGCGGACAAGCGTACAGCAATAAGGAAAGTCACCATATTTCTTTCTCGTCTGAGTACCCCCGCTTCAGGCAACGGGCTTGGCAGAGGCGGAAGAACCCGTCAAGGGTCTCCGCATTCGCTTCGATGAACGCGCTAAAGAACAGCGCGCCCTTGACCGAACCCTCCGCCTCCGCCCGTTGCAAGAGCCATGAAGCGGGGGCACTCAACGAAAAAAATTTGGGTTGAGGTGCTCTTGCTTCTGGACGCCAATCGGCCCCACGGGGCCTAACAGGAGCAATGAGATGGAATATCAGAACAGCAGCATCGCAGCCAACACTGCCAGCAATGGCGCAGCCAGCAGCCTGGCCGCGCCGCACAGGAAAAATGCGGCGCAGCGGAACCGCAGCGACTCGCCGTATCAGGGACGCACGGCGCAACGCGACAACCCCACCCAACTCATCATCAAGCAGGCCGTGGATTACCTCATCGAGCAGGTACGGGCAGGCAAGAGCGATACGTTGACCGCGTATCTGGCGGCGATGGCCCGCTTCCACAATTACAGCTTCGGCAACATCCTTGCGATTGCACGGCAGAAGCCCACGGCTACGCGCGTGGCTGGGTACGGTACATGGCGGGAACTTGGCCGGTTCGTAAAGCGCGGCGAGCGGGGCATCCAGATTCTTGCGCCCATGATCGGATTCCGGCGCAGGGAAGATGCGACGGAACAGGAGCAGCAAGCGAAACATCAGCGGGTGCTGATCGGCTTCCGCGCGGTCTACGTCTTTGACGTTTCGCAGACCGAAGGCGAAGACCTGCCGGAGTTCGACCGTACTATCACCGGCGAAGCGGATGGATACCGTGACCGGCTCATTAACTTTCTGGCACAGCAGAATATCGCGCTTGAATTCAATGAACGGATTGCGCCTGCCTTGGGTGTCAGCTACGGCGGCAAGATCGCTTTGCTGCCGGGTCAGTCGAAAGCCGAAGAGTTCGTCACGCTGGTTCACGAGACAGCGCACGAGCTTTTGCACCGGGCAGAGCGCCGCACCTTCACCACTCCCACCGTGCGCGAGACTGAAGCCGAGGCAGTGGCCTTTGTTGTCGGACAGGCTATCGGTTTGGAGATGGGCAAGGCATCGAGCGATTACATCCAGATGTACGACGGCAACACCAATCTCTTGGCCGAAAGCCTTGAATTCATCCAGCGCACCGCTGGCGTGATTCTCGGAGCCATCACCTTCGAGGAATCCGTTTCGCAGGATGCCACGGAGTTTTCGCCGGAAGTTGCGGAAGCACAAACAGAGCCAGCGCCCGAACACAAGCGGGCGCGGCGCTCCCGCACACAGACAGCCACCACGGAAGCGGCAGCTTAATCGCCGCTTCTTGTCGCCACCCGCCATCGGCGCGGACAGGCGAACGGTGTCTGTCCGCATGACTTCCACCAACCAACGACAAAGTAGTATTCCCCATGACGACGACAGTGCAAATGCAGTCCGAGTACCGCGACCTGCCGATTGACTGGCTGGTTGTATCCCCCACCAACCCGCGCAAGACCTTTGACGAAGAGGCAATGAAAGAAATGGCCGAGAGCATCCGCAGCAATGGCGTGTTGCAGCCTTTGTTGGTTCGGCCCCGCGCGGAGCGCCAGTTTGAGATCGTTTTTGGAGAACGCCGTTATCGCGGTGCGCAGATGGCTGGGAAAGAAACTGTCCCGGTACGCATCCGCGAGATGACCGATGCGCAGGTGTTGGAGGCGCAGTTGGTTGAAAATCTCCAGAGACGGGACGTGCATCCCTTGGAAGAAGCGCGGGGGATGCGGGCCTTGCTCGAATTGGACGAACCCAAGTACAGTGTTGAGCAGATTGCAGCCAAGACGGGAAAATCGCCTGCGTATTGCGCGCAGCGTTTGAGATTGACGGAGCTTGCGCCGGTTGCGGTCGATGCTTTCCTCAAAGACGAAATCGGCGTCGGCCACGCGCTCTTGCTGGCGAAGCTGCAACCGGCGCAACAGGAAGAGGCCCTTGCCCATTGCTTCCGCGAAGAGTGGAGCAGTGGCAACAAGGCAAAGCGCATCCTGCTCCCCGTGCGCCAGCTACAGGGATGGATTGAGCAGAATATTCTGCTCATCCTGAAAGACGCGCCGTTCAGCAAGCGGGACGCGCAGCTTGTGCCCGCAGCGGGCAGTTGCCTTGAGTGCCCCAAGCGCACAGGGCACAACACGCTCCTCTTTTCCGGCATCAGCGAAAACTCGGATGCCTGCGTGGACCCTGCCTGCTATGCAGCCAAGCTGGATGCCCACGTCAAGAAAACCGTAGCAGCCAAACCCAAGCTGGTACAGATCACCACCGCCCACGGCAAACCCGCCGAAGGCAGTCCGGTTGTGCCGCGCAGTCAGTATGTCGAAATCCGCGAAGAGAAGCCTCAGAACAAGTATCAGGAGAACGCGCCTGAATACAAGACCTGCAAATCCGTCACCGAGGCTATCGTTGCCGATGGCGCGGATAAGGGCGAACTGCGCAAAATCTGCGCGGACCCCAACTGCCCCGTTCATCATCCCAAACGGCAAACCAGCCGGAACGATGCGAAGGCCCGGCAGGAACAGGAGAAGCAGCGCCAGCAGGAAGCTATCTCCCGCGCCACCGGACTCCGCACCTTGGAAGCTATCGGTAATGCGGTCCCTGTGCGGCTGATGAAGCGCGAACTGCTTTTCATCGCAACCACGATGGTGAACAAGCTGGACCCGCAGCGCCTTGAGGTTGTCGCCAAGCTGCATCATCTCAGCCCGTCGAAAGAGGATGACCCGCTGACCAAGACGGTACTCAGCTATCTGCGCGGTGTGCCAGAGGGAACGCTTGGGCGGCTGATTGTCGAGATGACCATTCTGCTCCGCATCAGTTCCGGTCAAGACAGCAACCGTGTCCTGGCCGAAGCCGCCAAGGAGTACAACATCAGCGTGGAGTCCATCGCCGCTGCGGTCAAAAAAGAGTTTGCCGACCGTGAGAAAGTGAAGACGGCAAAGAAGGCAGCTCCCAAACCGCCCGCCAAGAGACAATCGCAGCCAGCGGGGAAGCGTACCGCCGCATAGCTGTCGAAAGATTGATTGGCGCGGGGTCTCCAACCAGAGGCCCCGCGATTTTTTGTGTCCCGGCCCGTCTTGCCCGCCCTCTTGCGTGGCTCCTGCCATCTGGCAGGAGCGGCATTATGCTCCCTCCCGACGGGCACCGCCACCCGCACATCGGTACATGAACGAATTGATGATTTATTCTCAATCGAATAATACGAGCTATCGACTGTTGGCGGCCATCTTAATAGCTAAGTGATAAATCCACAATTTGGTCATGTCGCGTCAATGGGTGCGTGTGTTAGCCTGCTGATCCGAATCATGCCAAGCCTTGCCACATCGGGAAAAGTGTCGCCGAGGGTCAGTGCGCTCCTCGATACGCAGGTGATTTATTGTGGCGACAACCTCGACAAGCTCCGCGAGCTCCCTGAGCGGTGTATTGATTTGATTTACATCGATCCGCCGTTTAACTCAAATCGCAACTATGAAGTATTTTGGGGCGAGACGAAAGAAAAGCGGGCTTTTGAGGACCGCCATGCGTCGACCCAGGCGTACATCGAATTCATGCGGCCTCGATGCGTCGAGTTGGCGCGGGTCCTCAAGTCGACCGGTAGCTTCTACTATCACTGCGATTGGCACGCCAGTCACTATATCAAGGTGATGCTAGACCAGATCCTCGGGGAAAACCAATTTCAAAACGAGATTGTGTGGAAGCGAAGTAGCGCACACAGCGACTCCCGCAGATATGGAACCAATCACGACACATTGCTCTTCTACACGGGCGGTGCAGGCAAGTGGACTTGGAACAAGCAATTCATGGCGTATAGCAAGGATTACATTACGCAGAATTATCGGTATAAAGACGAGCAGGGCATATTCAGAGTGTCAGATATGACCGCAAACAAACCTGGGGGCGATGTCTCATACGAATGGACTACACCCTCGGGACAAAAGGTGCGTCCCTACAAAGGCAGGTATTGGGCCTACTCAAAGGAAAAGATGAGGAAGTTTGAGGAGGCGGGGAAGCTCTATTACCGCAAAACCGGGATGCCGATGCTCAAGCATTATCTCGATGAGATGCCGGGTGTGCCCCTGCAAACGTTCTGGGACGACATCAAACCGGTCATCTCGGGGAGTTACGAGCGCATTGGATACCCTACGCAAAAGCCTTTGGCACTTTTAGACAGGATAGTCCAGTCCTCCAGCAACGAAGGAGATGTGATCTTGGACGCATTCTGCGGATGCGGGACAGCGCTGGAGGCAGCACAGAAAAATCAGCGTAGTTGGGTTGGGATCGACATATCACCAACAGCATGTCGGGTGATGGCAAAGAGGCTCCGTGATAATTGCGGAATGCGTGAAGACGAGAGGCTGTGGAAGATAGGTCGAGGATTCATCGTCCGCGATCTCCCGTGGACTGAACAGCAGCTTCGAAAGCTGCCGCCGTTTGAATTTGAGAATTGGGCTGTGATTGCGATCGGAGGAGTGCCCAACAAGAGCCATGTCGGCGACATGGGAATTGACGGGAGAATCTATCCGGTCTCAGCTCTCCCGCAGCGAAAGATCACATCCGACCAATTCGCATTCATGGATGATTGGTATCCCGTCCAGGTCAAACAGAGAGATAAGGTCGGGCGGCCAGACGTGGACTCGTTCGAAGCTGTGATGGTCCGTGAGAATCGACAGTTGGGCTTCATCGTAGCCTTTGATTTCACTCTTGATGCGGAGAACGAGGTCCGTCGATTCCTCAGAAAGGAAAATCGGGAAATCCGGTTGCTCACGGTTAGCCAGCTTCTCGAGGAAGAGGCTGTGGTAGTCTCGCAGAAAAAGCCAGTGGTCTCGGATTACTCCTTGGACTCGAAACGGAGTGTTAGCGTACGCCGGTAGTTGCACCGGCACCTCGCCATCGCTTGCTCGACGCATCTAGTTCATATAGCTGCCACCATTGATTCGACGCCGCCGATGTCCGTCATAGCCCCATCGACATCCCCGCGCGGATTGAACCTCCTCAGCGAGGGTCAAAATCTGGTGCCGGAGTCGGTGAAAGTCCGCTGGATTTAGAAGATGTTGATCTCAGGCAGCGCACTGCCGAGGAAATAACCGAATTTCCCGACGCTCCCTGCGTGGTTCTAAGACCGAGTATTGTCAGGCTGACACGAGCCTTAAGCCGGAGGTCTTCTTTGCTTCCGCCTTCTCCTGCTCCTTACGGTACCTCACAAGTCGGTCTACTGCAGCGAGCTTGTGAGCCGGGGCGAGATGCGCGTATCGCATCGTCATCTTGATGTCCTTGTGGCCCGCCAATTCCTGAACTGTCCGAAGATCGACACCAGCCATCACCAGGCGTGAGATGTAGGTGTGGCGGAAAATGTGCCAAGTCACATCCTTGAGGGACGGGTTCTCCTTGATGGCTTCCTCCATCACAAGTTCAAACCAAGCGCGAGGAGAAATCATTGGCTCACCGTACCGGGTGAGGCAGACCTTCGGGGAGTCTGGATTGCGGCGCTTCTCAAGCTGCTCAAGAGCTTTGGCTGCGGCGGTCGTGAGAATCACGGCTCGCGAACTTCCATTCTTGGTCTTAAGCAGGAGCACCTGCCTCCGCTTAAGATCGACCCTGTCCCACTCCAGCCCGTACAACTCACTCCGTCGCATTCCGGTTTCAAGGGCAAGGGTGAACTCCGGTTCATGGAGGGCACACCTTTGGCGGATAATGGACCGAATTGCCGCCTCCTCCGTATACGTGATGAATCGGACCCGGCCATTCTCTTCGCGGTGGAGCCGAACCAGCCGCGCCGGGTTGGCCTTCGCTTTGCCGTTCCGGATAGCTTCCTGGAAGATCATCGAGAGCGTACCCCGATAGCGGTTGATGGTCGTCTTCTTCAGATCGCTTCGGGTATCCAAATAGGTCCTGATCATCTGCGGAGTGATTTCTTCGATGGGCGTGGTGCCGAAAACGGGCAGGAGTTTGTTCACCGTCGAGCAGTCGCCAGGATACGACGCTTTATGCTCCTTCGAGTAGGCAAGGGCGTCGTCGGCGATCTCCTGAAAGAGCACCGCTCTGCGAGGGCGTACCTCCGGCATTTTGATTCCCATACGCGCGTCGGTCTTGCGGCGCTGATAGAGCGCGATGGCATCCGACCGGCGCCCAACCTTCTCCCGGTGACGCGTCCCCTCGACGTAGTAATTGATCCACCAGATGCCGCTACCGGCGGGGTGCTCAAACACTCCTTTGACCGGTTTTGGTTTCTTGCCGGATGCGATTTCCATCGGGCCTGATCCCTCCGTTTCCTGTCAATAATTATGACACCGAAGGTGGGTAGCAGTGGCTGTTTTGGTGGCTGTTCAAATTGAGAATTTGAGCACGGTTGTGCCTAGACGTGCGATACTCTTCAGCATAAGCCTTTTAATATGAACAAAAGTTCAAAACGGTGCGAACCCGTGCAGAGCTTAAAATTCCCCTGTTAACCGAAGGGTTGTAGGTTCGAGTCCTACCTGAGGAGCCAAATACCCTCAAAAAGTTTAGAAATTGCGTCGTTTCGATCTTGATCGAGGCTTCGCCGAACTGCGCCGCATTCGCTGAGCGGTGGCGCGCACGTCCTTATGGCTGCGGTGCAGGCGTAATACCGGAATCGTCCTTCAAATCGAGGCCGCGGCTATCCGTGAACGCCAGTCGGCTGTTGTCGACCGTGCGAATGGAAACACGCGTGAGTGAAAAGTTCCGCGCATCCGCGATCTTCCCGGCTTTCTGCGCTGCGATGGAGATGCGATCGAACACGAAACCCTCCAGGGGCGCCTCGGGCGTGGCACTCACTTCGAAGGCCACCTTCGCACCGGTCGCCGTCAGGTCGCTGATGTGCACATTGCGAAAATGCGGCAGACCCTCAGTGGAAGGTACCGGCGTCGCCAGCACCGTGTAATACGGCGGGATGTTTGTCAGACCGGGAGGGATGGTAGCGTAGCTGTAACTGGGATTCCAGTTCATCTCAACGTGAACCGGGATCGCCACGTCTGTGAGGCGCAGGCCATGGATGCGGATGTTATCGGTCCAGCCGCCGCGCGTGTGGGCAGATTTGAACAGCACGCCGGAGGGCACGTTCCCGAAGGCGCGGATGTTGTCAACATCCACATTGCGAAAGCCTCCGGAGGTTTCGCTGCCGATGGTGATGGCTGCGGCGCCGTCGCGCACGGTCGAATCGCGGATGACGATGTCTTCATCGGGACGATTCACGCGCAGGCCGTCCGCATCGCGGCCCGCCTTGAGGCACAGCGCGTCATCGTTCACTGAGATGTCGGCGTGCTCCACCAGCACGCGCCTCGATGAGTCGATGTCGATGCCATCAGTGCTCGGTCCGCGTCCACCGACATTGTTGCGGATGACGATTCCGTTGACGTGAACGACCTCGGAATAGCAGATGTGCACGGTCCAGAAACCGGAACGCGTCAGCAACGGCCCGGCGAGCGTAACGTTGCGGGACCGGTAGATCTGGATCAGTCGCGGCCTGCGCGCGTCGTAGTCGGCCGCCCAGCGCAGGCCCTTCGGCTCGTATTGTCGACGCAGCGCCCAGTAGCGATCCCACCAGACCTTGCCGTCGCCGTCGATGGTGCCGCCTCCGACGATCTTCGCATCGTTCTGCTCGTAGACATTCACGAGCGCAGCGGGCCAGCTCATTTCGATGCCGGCCACCCGCGTCGGCATCATGGGATAGTCGGCGAGATCTTCAGAGCCGATAATTGTTGCGCCCGGCTCGATGTCGAGTGTCGTATGAGACTTCACGAAGATCGACCCGCTGCGGTAGGTTCCCGGGGTCAGCACCACTCGGCCGGCCCCGGCATTGGCTGCCGCATCGATGGCCGCCTGGATCGCTTTGGTATCCAGCGTCGTTCCGTCGCCCCTTGCTCCAAAATTCCTTACGTTAAAATCTCTGGCAAACGCTGCCGGCATGCACGTCAGCAGCGCCAGCGCTGCGAAAAGAACGCACGGTTTCGGCATGCAATCTCCTCACTTGTCCATCGATCCCGCACCGTGCAGTCGAGTTGCGCTCATGGTGCGGACGCTACATTTGAACCGGCCTTTGCGACCTCAACGGCGAATACGTACGTCGGCCCGTACATGTTGGAACGAAAGATCACCCACTTCTTGTCCGGAGTGAAGCTGACGTTGGGCTCGAGGCGGTAGTTATGCGTGGACATATTCACCAGATGCTCGGAGCGGAAGACCCCTGGCTGCCAGAAGCCAGGCTCGTTGATGCCGTCGCCCCTGATCAGCTGCGGATGAAAGAGCTCGATCCACTCGCCGTCAGGCGCCTTCGCCACCTGGCCGGGATCGCCGCCGTCGCCGCAGAAAAGTGACCCATCGCGCGTGACATTGAAATGGATCGACCACTCATTGCGCTGCATGTGATACGCGGTGCGCTTACCGGTTTCGACGTTGTAGCCGGCGAGCCAGAAATCTTCACCCTTCGGAGTCTGCCAGTCGTACCAAAGGGTTTTGCCGTCGGGCGCCCAGAACTCATGCCCCGCGATTTCCATGAACATCGTTCGCTTGTGGATGAGCATGTTGTGCGTACCGTCCGTATGGATCGTCCAGATGCGGTCGACCTTCTGCCAGGGACCCTCATGGCAGTACATCAGCAAGTTCGGATCTGTCGGTGAAAACAGCAGATGATTCACCCAGTCCCTGCTGTGGAGCAGCGAACGCAGCTTACCCGTGCGCAGATCGATGACGAACAGCACCAGCGGCAGCCGTGCCGCCAGCCGCTGCTCCATCATCTGTCCCTTGTTCAGTGGTTGCAGCATGTTTTGCGCCTGCTGCGATCCTCCGCGCTGGTCCTGGCTGCGCGCTTCCGGCGGAGGCTGGTTGTAATCCTGCCCGGCGTTGCCTTCGATGTAGGTTCCCGCGGCCAGCGTCTCGTCCGCATTGACAGATGCAACCGAGCCCCGCGGAGGCATAGTCGCCAGCTTGCGCGTCACACCCGTATCCACATTCGTGACGTAGAGAGCATTGTCCTCCCGCTTGACGTAAAAGACACTTGGCGTCTTGTGTCCCACCACAATCGTGCGCACGTGGCCCTGCACCACGGACCGCGTCTTCCAGCTAGTGAGATCGATGACGGAGATGCCGTCTGGCGTCGTATAGATCATTTCCCTGCCGTCCGGCGTGTACGCATTTACGTTGAAGTAAAAGCTCGCAGAATCCGGTTCCCTAGTCAGTCGCACCACGCGGTGACCGGTAGCGGGATCGACCCACGACGTCGGAGGTTCCTGCCCGGGCTGCCATGAGGGATCAGAGCCGGTGGCGTTCGGCGCCACAGTGGACGCTGGCCTTTGCCCGCGCCCGATCGTTGGAAAGAGCAGACAAACGGCGAGCACGATCAAAACGGCGCCCCTCTGTTGGTTACCCATACGCATCTCACATCTCCTGTTCGTTAAGCAGCACTGGCCAAAACGCAACTCCGGTCACAGGTCGACAACGCTGCGATTTCGCGTTTGCGACTACGGGGGGTCCGCGCGCTGCGGATCCTCTGGGGGTGGCGGGAGATGGCGTCTCCGTTTCCTACATTGAAACACATCCCCTATTGACAAACCTTCTGCGCGTCCGTTACTTTCTCGCCGTTGAAGAAATTGATACGCTCCCCAGCGTTTGTTGTTATCGGAGGCAGTATGCATCGTGCAATCCACTCCATTCGGCGGGAGTGTCTCCGCCGCTTTTCGTGTGCCATCCTCGCATGCTTTGCGCTCTCCCTTGCTCCACTCCTTTGGGCCCAGACTGCCGGTGACGGCTCACTGGAGGGCACTGTTACCGATGCAAGTGGAGCGGTCGTTCCGAATGCGACCGTGAGCGCGACCAACAAAGCGACGAATGTCGCCACCGTGCGCACTTCGTCCTCCGCGGGTTTTTTCAGCATCGCCCCTCTGCAGCCCGGCAATTACACCATTCAGGTGACGGCCAAGGGCTTCGAGGCGCTGGTGCAGGACAATGTGGTCGTCGATGCTTTGCAGATTCGGTCCTTCAATCCAGTTCTCAAAGTTGGTTCCGCAAGTCAAACCGTCACCGTTACCGCGGCGCCGCCGGTGCTCGACACGGCCGACGCGACACTGGGCATGACGATTGAAAATCAGACCTATTCCAATCTGCCTCTGCAGATGAATAACGCGCAGCGCGATCCCACCGCTTTCGGCGTTCTTACTCCCGGCACGCAGGGCGGAACGCGCCTTCCCGTCATCGGTGGAACCGGAAACTATCTTGGCCAACTGTATCTGGATGGAATGCCCGCGGAAACGATCAGCCAGCAGGGTGACAATCGACTGGTATCGCAGGACGTCGATCTTGATGCCGTCGATCAGTTTCAGGTGCTGACCAGCACGCCGCCGGCGGAATACATGGGCGCGGGCGCGGAAAACTTCACGGTGAAATCCGGCGGTTTGCAGTACCACGGCCAGGTCTCTGACTTCTTCCGTAACACCGTCTTCGACGCATGGTCCTTCACTGCGAAGGCAGCCACAACCAAGAACGCTCAGGGCCAGACCATTCCGGCACCCAAACCCGCGGAACATCAGAATGAGCTATCGGCTACTTTAGGCGGTAAGGTTCCCCACACAGGAAACAAGCTTTTCTTTTTTGTTGCTTATGACAAATACGACGAACGCAAGGGTGCCAACTACTCACTGTTTACCATCCCCACCACGCTGATGCGTACCGGGGACTTTACCGAGCTGAACGGCAACGCCGGTTCGGGACAAACTGGAACCGGGGCGAACAATCCGGCCATCATCTACGATCCCACCACTAACTCCTGTGCCGGCAATGTTTGCACGCGCGCGCCGTTTCAGGGAATGAAGAACGGTGTTGCAACCAACAATGTCATTCCCTCCGATGAGATTTCCCCCATCACGCAGAAGATGCAGTCGTTCCTGCCCGCCCCGAGTGACAGCAGCGTCATTGTCAACAATTACCTTGGTGGCCTCCCCAGCGGCTATGACAATCACGTCGTCGACTGGCGCGTTGATTACGACCTGAGCTCCCGTAACCGGATCTCCAGTGTTGGCGCGATGGGCGCGGTCAATTACCTCAATAATTACTCGACGCCCTATATTCCGGGCCCCTATGTGGGCGGCGATTTGGCCAATATTTTTCCTAAAGACTACATCGTCGGCGACACTTTCACGATCACACCCAATCTCATCAATCAGGTCAAGTACTCCTACACCCGCTTCTTCCAGAACATCCACAACGCTACGCAGAATGTGAGCGCATGGGAGGCGGGCGCGATGGGCATCACTAACCTGCCGCCGAACGGCGCTCAGGCCGCCGTGGAATTTCCTGAAGAAAGTTTCGGTACAACAACGCGGTTCGGCAACGTACAGAGCAACTGGACCAGCTACAGTGGCTCCGTCGCCACGCAGATTACGATTCCCAACAATTACGCCGTCACCGACAACCTGCAATGGGTGAAGGGAAAGCATTCCATGACCTTCGGCCTCACCTACCAGTGGCAGGAGATCAACAACGCCAACCCTGCCACCTACACCGGCGTTCTGCAACTGCCCTTCAATGCCAACTCAACGGCGGACTACGCAGCCAGCTCGAATGCACTCAACTCAAGCACGACAGGTTACTCCTACGCCAGCTATCTGCTGGGCGCCGTCGGGGGAACGCCCTCCATTGGCCTGCAACCCGTCAGCGAACTGGGCGGCCGATATCACGCCATTTCTCCATATGCTCAGGACAGCTACAAGCTCGCGCGCAATCTAACTCTTGATTTGGGCCTGCGCTGGGACTATCTGCCGCCCTTCCACGAAGCCCTGAATCGTTGGACGTTCCTGAATCCCAACCTCACCAATGCAATTACCGGTACGCCTGGGGAGTTACAGTTTGCGGGTAACTATGGAGGTTCCGGAGTGAGTTGCGAATGCTCGACGCCGGTGAAAACCTGGTGGAAAAACTGGGGGCCCCGCGTTGGGCTGGCCTATTCGATCAATGACAAAACGGTAGTTCGTGCCGGCTACGCCTTGGTATTCACGCAGGCGGGCGGTGTAGGTGGTCGCGGGGGTGCCTACAACGGCACCGGCCAGACCGGCTTCAACGTCAGTGCCATTGCTCCGACTGAGGTCACGACGGGCGCGGGCGCAGGACCGTCCTTCTATCTGAACAATAGCTCCTACTTCACCTCCATCGGTCTTGCCAACACTTCGCTCTTCGGGCCGGGCTTCATTTATCCCTCGGCTCCTACGCCCAACGCGGCCGCCCAGACCCTGAACACCGGCTTTTATGTAAATCCCGCGACAGGAAAACTCATGAGTGCCAGCACCGTGTCCTATGCCGATCCTTATTACTCCGGCCGAGCCCCAGAACTCAGTATGTATAACTTCGGTGTGGAGCGCGGTATAACGCACAATATGACTGCGGCCGTGAATTATGTCGGCAATGAAAGCCATTTCATGGTGGATTCCGGTGCTCTGCCCTCCGGAGCCAGTGCCAATCCACGTGGATACTGGACCAATGAGTTGAATCCCGCCTACCTGGCAGCTCTTGGGCCAGTTCTCGACAGTACGGGAACGAAGCCGCTCCTGATCTCTGCGGCAACGCCCGCCAACGTCGCTATTCTCCAGTCGAAGTTCCCTGACATTACGGCGCCCCCGTATTTCACCCAGGCTGCTGCGGTCAGCAGCTCTGCCACCATTGGCCAGATGCTGGTCGCATTTCCGCAGTACAGCGGTGTCAACGATACCTGGGGCAATGTAGAGAACTTCAGTTATAACTCGCTGCAGATCACCCTGGAGCAGCGCCTTGCCCAGGGGCTTACTTTCAATGTCAATTACACCTACGCAAAGAACATCGGCGATGATGGAACCTTCCGCAGCGGCTTCGCCATTCCGGCAGCTGCCATTTCCCACGGTACACAGAACTGGCAAGCCGACCGCATGGACCGCTCGTGGACGGTAATTTCCCTGCCGCAAACGCTCCACGCCTTCGGTGTCTACCAGCTTCCGTTCGGGAAAGGGCACATCGGGAACGATTCGCGGATGGTGCGGTGGCTGGCCGGGGGCTGGCAGCTCTCCGGCATCTATACCTACGCATCCGGCACCCCCATGGCCGTCATAACATCCGGCTGTACAGGTTCGATTGGTCAATGCATGCCGGACCTCAATACCTCATCGCCGGACTTTACGCACAAGAACGCTCGCCTCAACGGGAGCTTTGGCAAAGGTCCTAACGGATATCAGGCCGCCAGCCTGGGACATGTGCAGTACATCGATCCGAACGCCTTTGCGACTCCTCTTGACGTATCCAGCGCCCCCGGCTGCACCCCGACCGGATCCTGCGGATCGCCGCAATATCTTATTGGAAATGCACCTCGGACCAAGCCTCTCAACCTGAACAATCCCGGCACATGGGATATCGACAGCGGCCTGCGCCGGACTTTCTCCATTCACGAAGGCCTGGCCTTCGTTTTTGAGGCGGATTGCCTAAACACCACAAACCACGTCACGTTTGCCAGCCCGAACGTAAGCTGGTCCCAAGGCTCAACTTCTTTCGGCACTGTCTCCGGTATTGCGAATTCGCCGCGGGATTTTCAGTTTGCCGGGCATATCAACTTCTGACGGTCGGGCATTGCGGGTGCAGTTTCCCGACGCGCGTTGGTCAGATCCTGAGTTCAACCATCGTGTCTTGCTGAACAGGCGTGCCTGCTCAGCCCATTGCATCCCTTTACCGATCCACTCCAGTGATTGCAGTTTCAGAAGGTCAGTTTCAGGGCTAACTGGACGAGGCGCGGGTTATTCACGGTTGAGTTTACCGCGCCGAATCCTGGCGCGTTGATGTCGTTGATCGGCATGCCGAATTCGGGGTGGTTGAAGAGGTTGAAGAACTCGGCGCGGAAGTTGAGGCCGGCTTCGTGCCATGGCAGAGCGAAATCCTTGATGGCCGAGAAGTCGGTGTTCACAAAATCCGGTCCGGTGACGGGGACGCGCGGGGCATTGCCCAGCTCGCCGGCCGGCGGAGCCACAAAGCAGGACGCGTTGATGAACTGGTGCTGGCCGTGGTTGGCGGAATAGGGGTTGCACCCGGAGACCCGGTTGGGCCGATTGTAATCATAATCGTCGCCGCCGGTATTGAAGGCGACGCCCGACTGGTTGTTGCTGTCGATGAGCGGAACAGGAAACCCGGAAGAGATTCTTTCGATGAGCGTGACCTGCCAGTCGCCCAGCACGGAGTTCGTTGCAGAGTTCCAGCTGTCCCCGAAGGTCTTACCCTTGCCGAAGGGCAGATTATAGAGGACGCTGCCGGTGAAGCTGTTATTAAGATTGATCTGCGAGAGGGACCAGTCGAGATTTTGCCAGTTAGGCAGCGGGAAATAGGGCGCGCTTAACTCCGAGCCGAGGCCGTCGGACAAACCGTTGTCATACGTGTGGGAGTAGGTGTAGGCAAAAAGCGCATAAAGACCGTATTTCGGACTCTTAGTCTCGGCCTTGACCTGCAGTGAGTTATAGTGCGTGGTGCCGACATCGCCATACAGCAGGATGGCGTTGAAGTTCGGCGGGGTATAGGGATAGAGGTAGGGAGCGCCGCTGGCTAGGCAACCAAGCGTATAACCAGACACGGTTCCGCACGCGGAGGGGCTGCTGGTATTGAGGTCGTTGCCGATGACCAGGATATGGCCGCCGGTCGAACCCGCGTATCCCGCGGTGAGCACAATGCTGCCGGGCAGTTGGCGTTCGATGTTGACGTTATATTGATGGACTCGGCCGGGCTGGAAATTCGTGGGCTGGTAAACAAACGTTCCTGGGTAGGTGGGCACAGTCTGGGGAGTAGGAAGCAGCGGAAAGCCGGTAGAGGTGGTGAAGTTCAACTCCGGCGTCTGTCCGAGGGTGGTGGCGCAGTAAGAAGTGGCGAAGGCGCAGCCTGCGGAAAAAGTGGCGGGGAACTGGTCGGACTCGCCAAGGTCGGGCGGATTTTGCCACAAGCCCTGCGCGCCCTGGTTCCAGGACGAATCGTGATAGATGCCAAAGCCGAGGCGAAGAACGGTCTTGTCGCTGCCGAGGACTTTCCAGGTAGCGCCGACGCGGGGCTCGTAGGCGCCCCAGTACATGTTGATGCCTGCCGAATCGCTGACTCCGTTCTGCCCGGCAATCAGAAGTTGTCCGGTTTGGGGGATGTAGTCCGCCATGCGGTTGTGGATTTCGGTTATGGGAGTGGTCATATCCCAAGCCAGACCGAGGTTGAGAACGAGCGAAGAAGTGGCGCGCCAGTCATCTTCGACAAAGGGGTGGATGATCTTCCAGCGGCGGCCGGTGATCGGTCCATAGTAGGTCTGGTCGTGGATGGCGCCTCCGGTCATACCCATCAGAAGGTCGGCTTCGGAGTTGCCGGCGACAACCCCGGCGCCGGTGAAGTTTCCGAAGGCGCCGACGAGCCAGAATCCGTCCTGAAATTCCTCGGTGCCGACGTTCATCTGGTTGTCGCGGAGATCGATGCCGGTGCGGATTTCATGCTTGCCGCGGATGAGGTCGACGACGTCCTTGTACGAGAAGATGTCGGTTCCCCCCTGGAAAGGAGAGTAGCCGCGATCGCCGAGGGACCAATAACCGCCATAGACTTCGGTGGAAACCACGCCCTGACTGTAGGGATCGCTCGCGATCGGAGACCCGGTGGACGAGCAGCCCAGATCGGCGCCGGGAATTCCCAATTTAGCCGAGCCGCAGGTGAAGTTCCCCAGCGAATCAATGTAGTCGAAGATGCGGTCGTAGCCCACACTGGCTGTGTTCAGCGTGGTGGGCGAGAAGACGTGACTCCAGCCGAGGGCGGCGTTGCGCGCGTGGTTGATCAGGTTCTCATTGCTGCCGAACGGATTGGCTTCGGCCAGGGTCGGGGCGCCGCCAGGCGCAAAAGAGAACGCCTGATCATAGCTGAATCGTTCAAACGCGTTGTCTTTGGAGGAGATGGTCTGGTCGAAGCGGATATCGAACTTCGTTTCATTCAGCTGGCGCACCGGCTCGCTGACGTAGTTGTATCCAAGGGCCGTATTGCTGGCGTTCGGCGTGGGATAGATGCCGATCATAGCCTTGCCAACGCTGTCGAAGAGGTTGGAGGGAATCTTGTTGCAGTCCGTTCCTTTCGCCTGGCTTCCGTCGGCGTTCGCAGGAATCGGATTTCCGGAAGCGTTGCACTGGAAATAAGGATCCGCAGCGCTCACCATATTGGGGTTGGCAATGACCAGGCCGCTCGCAGGATTGCCGAAGGGGTCGGCCGAGAAGTCGCCCGTACGCATGGCCAGCGACGGAATCAGGCCGGTGAAGGTAATTCCCTCGCGCTGATACTTCTGCTCGCCGTCGACGAAGAAAAACAGCTTGTTATGGCGAAGAGGCCCTCCGAAGAAGCCGCCAAACTGATTCAGATTGAACTTCGGAGTGGTGGTGTCGAAGTCGGCTTTGGCGTCGAGGTCGGTGTTGCGCACGAACTCGTACAACGAGCCGTGATAGTTATTGGTGCCTGACTTAGTCGTAATCAGGACGGTGGGCCCGGCGCGCGTGCCGAATTCCGCCGAGTACGTGTAAGTTAAGACCTTAAATTCCTGGATGTCGTCGATGGAGGATAAGACGCCGATACCGCCGGCGGTCAGTTCGTTGTTGTCGACCCCATCGAGCAACCAGTCCGTGCTGTTAGGGCGGGAGCCTCCCACCGACAAGGAAAAGGATCCGCGAGCGGCCACTTCGCTGTCAGGGCTGGCGTTGAAAAAGCTGTTGGGATTGGTCTCCGCCGTGGCGCCCGCGGTCAGCGTCGCCAGCTGAACAAAATCGCGGCCATTCAGCGGCAGCTGCGCCACTTCCTGAGAAGTGATCACCTGGCCAAGAGAGGGATTGGCTGTTTCAACAGCGACGGCTGCGCCCGAGACGTTCACCGTGGTGACTACAGTTGCAGGCGTGAGGGTGAAGTCGAGTTCGCGGGCCTCGTCGACCTGTAGCTGCAGGTCTTTGGTTTCGGCGCTTTGAAAGCCACTGGCATCGATGCGCACGTTGTATGTGCCGACCGAGAGCAAAGGGACGATGTAGTGTCCTGCCTCGTCGGTCTTCACGGCGCGAGTCTGCCCGGTACTCTGCGAGGTGACCGTGACGGAAGCACTGGGAACAACGGATCCACCCTTATCGACGATGTTGCCGGAGAAACTTCCTCGGGCCTGTGCGTGAGCGGCCGAAGAGATGCCGAGCGGCAATGCGCAGATAATGGCCAAAAAGAAGGTTTTGCGCTGGATGAGATTCGAGAACTGCATCGTCGCTTGCATACACTTCGCCCTCAAGAATGTGCACTTCATCGGCAGACCCCTCTCAACGAAATGAATTATCTGGAATGCGATGGATGATTGACTGTAAGATTTGATAGCTGGAAAGTCAACGGAATGTGACGAACCTGGAAGCAATCTGCATGAATGAGAGGCTTCTGAGCAGACCTTTACCGGGCTCAGGCTTGTTTTTGTCGTGTCCACCCACAAAACGCCCGAGCCTATTATCGATACCGTGAAGGCATCCACCTTTGCGAAGTGCAGTACTGCGAGATGGAATTCAGGCTGTATCGCCGCCGCGATTTTCGTCGCGATCTGCAGCGCTGCCAGCGCGCAGTCCTTTTACCCGATCCGGCCGGATGACCCGCACGCCGTCTATCTCACACGCCACGATTTCGGAGCTCAGGGGGATGGCGAGTCCGATGATTCCGACGCGCTGCAACACGCCATCGATCGCGTGCAGGAGACCACGCACCACGGCATCGTCTTCGTGCCCGATGGCCGCTACCGGCTGACCCGAACGATACATGTATGGGCGGGCATTCGGCTGATCGGCTGCGGTGCCCGCCGCCCGGTCTTCCTGCTGGCACCGAACACTCCGGGATTTCAGGAGGGACCTGGGCGCTCCATGCTCTGGTTCACGGACGAGCGCACCCCAGAAGGGCGGCCGATCGCCGACGCGAGCGAGTTCACCTTCTTCAGTGCCGTTTCCAACATCGACTTTGAGATCGGGGAGGGGAATCCGGCTGCTGTCGCGATCCGCTTCAACGTCGCGCAGCATAGCTTCATCTCGCACGCGGACTTCCATCTCGGATCGGCACGCGCCGCCATCGAGCAGGTGGGCAACCAGGCCAGCGACATTCATATCGAGGGCGGCCAGTACGGAATCATCACCGGAAAAACCTCGCCGGCGTGGCAGTTTCTTCTCATGGATTCAAGCTTCCGTGGTCAGCAGGTCACCGCTGTCCAGACTCACGAAGCGGGTTTCACGCTGGTTCGCGACAGCTTCGAAGATGTGCCTGTGGCGCTGTCGATTCCAGCTGGCGAGGTCGAACAATTGTACGGGCGCGATCTTCAGATGCGGAATATCTCACAGGCCGTGCTGAAGCTCGGCTACACCAGGAATTTGCGCAACGAAATCACTTTGGAAAACGTCGACTGCGAACGAGTCGCGCGCTTCGTTGAACGTGCGCCTTCTGGCGACCTTCCCAGGATCACACCGACTTTTGTCGAGCAGCGATTCACGCTCGGACTCGAAATTGGCGCGGATGGCCGTGAGCAGGGAATTGTGCTGCATCATCGCGAGCTTCCTTTGGAAGCCTCAGCGTCTGTGGCCGCCAGCGACATTCCCGAGTTGCCGCCGATGCGCTCCTGGGTCAACGTGCAGGAGATCGGCGCGAAGGGTGATGGGAATACCGACGACACCGCGGTGTTGCAGGCGGCTATCGATGCGCACCAGGCCCTTTATTTTCCCAGCGGTTTCTATCGGCTGACCGAATCGCTGCGCCTGCATGCCAACACAATGCTCATTGGCTTCACCCCATTCACGACGCAGCTCATTTTGCTGGACAATGATCCACACTTTCATGGAGAGGGTCCCGCAATTCCTCTGCTGATTGTGCCCCGAGGCGGGACCAACATTGTCGCCGGCATCGGAATCGCCACCGGCAATGCAAATCCGCGCGCGGCGGGAGTGGAGTGGATGGCGGGTGCGCGGTCCATGCTCGACGATGTAGATTTCTGGCGCGGCCACAGCGAATATGTTCGAGAGCTGGAGGCCACCGCACCGGCCCCCTTGCCGCCATCGCGACGGCCTGCGATGCAGCTCGACGCGCAATACCCCAGCTTGTGGGTCAAAGATGGCGGTGGTGGAATCCTTCGCGGCATCTGGTCGCATGGCGGAACTGCGAAGGCCGGGTTGTTGATTGAAAACACATCCACACCAGGAGTGATTTACCAGTTCTCATGCGAGCACCACATGAGGAACGAAGTGCGGATCGATCATGCCGCGCACTGGCGGATTTTCGCTTTGCAGACAGAGGAGGAGAATCCCGAAGGGCAGGACGCGGTGCCTGTAGAGCTGGAGTCGGCGCAGGATGTGCTCTTCGCGAACACCTATCTGTATCGGGTGTCGCGCACGGTTCTGCCGAAGCCCTACGCGGTCGTCGCGCATAATTCCACTGGAGTTGACTTCGACAATGTGAAGGTCTTCAGCCAGACGCGCCTTGCATTCGACAACTCTGTCTTCGACCAGGGCAGTGGCGTCGCGGTGCGCGCACGTCACTTCGTTCACTTCGCGCTTACCTCCGATCTGCATCCTGGCGAACCGTTGCCCTTGCCGGCGGTGTTTGTCCTCGGTGCGACTCTTGATCGTGTTGCAACCGGCTTCAGCGATGCGTCCGGACTCACTGCTGACGCCGCGGGCGCCGTCTATTTCAGCGATGCGGCGAACCACAGCATCTACCGCTACGATCCCGAGCAAAACAAGTCCGAGGTGCTGGCACGCATGGAGACAATGCCGATGGCGCTGGGAGTGGCCGGGCCGCAGACGTTGTTGATTCTGAATCGCGATACGAGCGTTTCGCAGATGTCGTTGCCCGCAGGAAGCGTGACGCAGTTGCCA
>Ga0210385_10000780_pt1 | contig 20766 bp, 12 predicted proteins | sample IncBWH26OmetaG_FD_160107 | JGI IMG/M metagenome (GOLD analysis project Ga0210385, IMG submission 160107) | Forest soil microbial communities from Barre Woods Harvard Forest LTER site, Petersham, Massachusetts, United States - Inc-BW-H-26-O ...
TAATCCAATCCGGCCTCGACGAGGTTGTACGATTCCCGACCGGTCAGGTTGTATCGGGCTTTCAACTCGGCGAAAGTGGAATGCATGTCGGAAACCGACCCACAGTTCCCCGCGTCCTTCTCCCGCGAAAAGTCGGAGAGAACGGTGAACTGACCTTGCAGCCACATCAGTTTGCTCTTGTGGCGCATGATTTTACCCGAACTCGTTCTCGGAATCGCACGAGGCGCAATCAGGCAAATCACCGCCACTTCCACGTTGAGATAATTCCGCACGGCGGTGGCGATCTTTCGGGCTTCGGGTAGCGCCTTTGGATTCTTGACTTCGGCGACGATTGCCAGCGCAGGTTCGCTGTCTTCCTGTATCTGGAACGCGACGACGCAATTGTGCCGGATCAGATTGGATGATTTCTCCACGATGTTCTCGATGTCTTGCGGGTAATAGTTTTGCCCGCGGAGAATAATCATGTCCTTGATGCGGCCGCAGACGTAGAGTTCACCGTTGTGAATGAATCCTATGTCGCCGGTGCGAAGGTAGCCATCGTCATAGGGAGTGTCGTCCACAAGACGCGCTCGAAACTGCTTCAGGGTCAACTCAGAGTTATTCCAGTACCCCTGACACTTCCCGCTTCCGGCGACCCAAATTTCGCCGGTGCGCTCTGGTTTAAGAGCGAAATGTCCTTCCGGATCCACGATCTTCAGGTCAAGGCCCGGAAGAGGGATTCCACAACTGACAATCTGTGCGGCGCCGCCGATTTCTGAAACCTCAGTAGTCAGGCGGGCCTTCCCCAGCGTCAAGGCACGCTTGTTGACGGAAACGATATTCCGACCGCCCAGTGAGACTGCCAAGGTATTCTCGGCCAGCCCGTAGGCGACATGAAAACTCTCGGACTTGAGTCCATAGGGCTGAAACGCTTCCAGAAAACGGGTGTAGGTATCTGGTTTGACCGGTTCCGCCGCGCACATCAATACGCGAAGCGAACTCAGATCACAAGCCTCCAGACTTTCCTTGGAGAGCCTTCCGGCGCGCAGGCAATAGTCGTAGGCGAAGTTCGGGGCCGCCGCCGCAGTGGCCCGATATTTCGTTATCGCGTTGAACCACAGGATCGGACGCTGAATGAAGTCCATGGGAGCGAACCCGTACGTCGTGCCACCTTTCAATGCGGGATATAGGTAGCACCCGATCAGTCCCATATCGTGATACTGCGGAAGCCAGGAAACGACGACCGGTGCTGGATGGTCGATCACCAGCGGACAGGTAGTCAGAATATTTTCGTGCGTGACGATCACGCCCTTGGGCTCCATCGTCGAACCCGACGTGTACTGGAGAAACAATATCTCCGAGGAATCGACGGGTAGCCAGCCCGAAATCGTATCCACAAAATCCTCAGTCGCGATCCACGGAAGACTGGAAATGTAATCTACGTCGACGCCCGACGCAGAGACTCCACTCCTGGCGAGATTCGTCTTGAGCGATGCGTGGTAGTCTCTGCTCGTTAATATCCCAGCAGCCTGGCAATCCTTTGCGATGTGGACTGTCTTATATAAGGCGCTCTGGAAGCCACGCGAATTGGGCGGATAGACCGGCACGGGGATCAAACCGGCACGTGCGCAGCCAAAAAATGCACAGATCATTTCGAGCCCCGGCGGGTAGGCAAGCAGAAGCCGGTCGCCCGCCGCGAAACAACCCCTCTTCAACAAATGTCCAGCGATCACCTTCGTTCGATGGATAAACGACGAGTAAGTGTAGCTTTCGACAGGATCGCCGTTTACGTCAAGGTACACATAAAGGCGTTTGCCCGGGTGCTCCTCCGCCAACCTATCCAGGTGCTCCAGAATTGACGCCGTCATCAATCAGCGATCCTCCAAGGTCGAATAGAACGAGATTCATTAAACGATCCATACCTGGCCAACGAGCGTAGTAAAACACGATTGAGTCTCAACGTGCAGATCGCAACGCCGACCCGGGATGTAAAACTGCGAGAATGTACGTGTAATTCGTCGCTCGCCACAAGCGTCGCGAGATCAGCTGAGGAACGGACGTTCTGGCTTTCGCCGCCGTGAGGCGAAGCAGATTTGTGGAGCTCCTGTACCACATGCAGGAGGCTCCGTTCAGTGAGATTCATTGGTTGGTATATTAGCAAAATGCGTGCACAATACCACGCGTCATTGCCTACTGGGATGCGGGCCACCGGCAACCACGCTTGGTTCGTTCTGAATTTTCTTGATTGCCCTTCATCGCTCGCACTAAAATGTTGCATCAGGACATTCGACGGCGCGGCAACAATTTCGCTGCGGGTCAGGGCTATGCATGCGCCTACGGAGCGCGTCGATCCCATCACCTTAATCGCGGAGGCGCCGTGAAGTTTCAACCCGAAGCGGTGATTGACCGAGCAACGATCGCCCAAGTAACTATCGCCGATCAGCCGGACATCGCGGATCTTGTACCATCGGAAGCTTCAGGTTCGCCGCTTACCGAATCGGCCGGCGCGCCTTCGTTTCCTAAAGTTTTGCGTAGCCGCCTGGACAGGTTCTTCGCCGATCAACGCATTTCTCCCAAAGCCGACCGCACCATGTGGGTCAAGATAGCTATCGGTCTCGCAGTGCTCGCGGGCGCATGGATTGCTCTATATACGCTCAGGCCTGGCTCGTGGAAATTTGTCGCCCTTTACATTTTGGGCGGCCTCGCGCAGACATTCCTTTTGCTGAACATCGCTCATGACAGCAATCACAACGCCATTTCTTCCCGGTCCCACGTCAACAAAACCCTGAATTATGTCTTCGATCTGTGCGGAATGAGCTCCTACATGTGGCGTATCCTCCATCATCGGGGTCATCACTCCTGCATCAATCTTCACGGTGAAGATGACGCGCTTTCAGGACGCGGCATCTTTCGCTTTACGCCTTACGAGCCGAGGGCACCATGGCATCGATTCCAGTACATCTACGCGCTGATCGTTTACGCCATGTTCTCTCTCGATTATGTATTCTTCAGGGACTTCCAGTGCTTTTTCTTTCCCGACCATGAATATCTGAGGCGCACCAAACATCCTCTGCGCGAATACGCTGTTCTTTTTGCCGGCAAAAGCTTCTACCTCACTTACATGCTTATCCTGCCGGTGGTGGTGCTGGGGAAATCGCCTCTGCTGGTCGCTGGGGCGTTCCTCTTTGTCCATCTCATCGTCGGTTTGAGCGTAACGCTGGTATTCCAGTCGACGCACACTGTCGACAGCACCTATTTCCCGTCCGATCGTGGCGAGTTTGAAAACGGCGTGTATCACATCTTTGCGACCACAGCCGATTATGCGACCGAAAACCCGCTTGTAGATTGGCTTGCCGGCGGGCTCAACCATCACGTTGTCCACCACTTGTGCCCTTTTGTGTGTCACACCCACTATCCTCCGCTGACCAGGATCGTGAAGGAGACTGCTCAAGAATTTGGGATTCCCTATCGGCAGCACTCCACCATGAGCCTGGCGATTAAGCATCATTTGATACTGTTGAAGAAATTGGGGGAATGAAAACGAGTTCATCAATGCCTGTCCCGGTTGTTTCCCGATTTCGCTGCTTCGCGGATTCTCGCGCTATGGCTCGCAATCCCGTGCAGATTTTATCCCGCTATAACGAAATCTTCGGCGACACGTTCTGGATCCGCATCGGCGGTCTCAAGGAGGCGATGGTCACCATCGATCCCGCTGTCATTCAGCACGTATTGAAGACCAATGCCGAGAACTACCAGAAGTCCGAAATTCAAGTGAAGCGCATGGGCCACTTCCTGGGTAAAGGCCTGCTCACGACCCACGGAGAAGCGTGGCGCACGCAGCGCCGTCTCATCCAGACAGGCTTTGATCGCAAGCAACTCGATGCGTTGTCCTCAATCATGCAGGACTCCCTTGCGGAGTCGCTGCGCGATTTCGATAGCCAGATCCGCCGCGGCCCGGTGGATATTTATCCCCAGCTCATGAAAATCACCTTCGCCATGGTCGCTCGATCGCTATTTGGCGCGCGGTTAAGGGATGAAGACATCGATCTTGTCAGCCATACCATCTGCGCCGTCCAGGAATTCATCGTCCGGCAAACCCTTCAACCCTATCTCAATCCCTGGTTTGCCGTCTCGGGCGAGTTGCGCAAACACGAAAACATGCGCACCCGCGCCGACGCCGTTCTGCTCGAGTACATCAAGAAGCGCCGCAACGAGCCCCCCGGCCACGATCTGCTGCAGACTTTGATGGATGCGCGTTACAGCGATGGCAAGGGTATGACCGATGAGCTCATCCTGAGCGAGAGCATGCAACTGCTGGTAGCCGGACATGAAACATCGTCGAATGCGCTGTCGTGGATTTTTTACCTTTTGAGCTCGCGTCCGGATTGTCTCGACAGAGTACGGCAGGAGTTTGATTTCGTCCTCGGAGACGCGCCCATTACATACAGCGACGTTCCCAAGTTCGAATTTACGACTCAGGTCATTCTGGAGGCGCTCCGCCTTTACCCGCCATTTTGGATGGTCGACCGCATGGCTGTTGCAGACGACCGCGTAGGCGACGTCGCGATACCGCGCGGATCGATGGTCATTGTGTATGTGTACGGTGCGCACCATGCTCCGCGCTACTGGCAGAATCCAGAGAACTTCGATACGGAGCGTTTCACCAAAGAAAATGACAAGCTGCGCACACCCTTTACTTATCTTCCCTTCGGAGCCGGACCGCGAGGCTGTATCGGCGGAAATTACGCGATGCTGCAGATTCTTATGATTTTGAGCGATCTGCTTAGAAAATACGATTTTCAGTTGGCTCCGGGTCAAACGATCGAAGCTCGCCCGATGGTCATCCTGCGGCCGAAGCACGGGATCCGCATGACATTCACCAATATCATCGCACCTACCCCGTGCGTCGCATAAGACGGGATCCAGCCTATAACGATCTTGACTCGTAGAGTCCACGACCACAAATTGCCGGTACGATGTCTACAGGGAATGTCGCCGACCCCGCGGTGAACTAAAGGCGACAGCTATCAATTGTCGCCAGATTGTAAGAACTATTCTCCCGAAGGGGCGGCCTTCAACGAGGTAACGCAGAGCCTCGGCACCTTCGGCCAAGGGGAACGTCTTAGCGACGATCGGTTTGATAGCGCCGGCTTGAAGTAGAGAGACAATGGACTTTCAAGCGTCAGCAACCGTCGCCTGCGGCTGACGGAACATATTGAGACTCCGGATGCTGGCTTGCGGCACGATGAGATCGGTCATGTCATGGTCGTCCTACGGCCTGCGGAATACCCCAGAGTTGTGAGGCTTCCTCCCGACGCGAGCGCTTTGAGCGCCTCGCTTAAGACTTCACCACCGATCCCGCCGACGATCGTGTGTGCACCATAGCATCGATCGACTCCAAAGGCGAAGCGACGGCGATGGTATCGCTGAAAGTGGTCACCTTGGAAGTCTCATAAGCCTCATTAGATTTGCGAGACTTGGTGTCACACCGTCAGAAGAGAGCTGGAAAGAACAGTAGCCAAGCACCGCCGCCAGGCCCACCCTGGGTTGCGTTCGCATAGAGAAGATCGAAAGAGTGGACTCCGCTCTTTCCTGCAAATCGAGCAGATTCCAACGTGGGAGGCGTTGTGTATGGGTTGAAGCCCGAGACCGGGATCCCATCGATTCTTAAAGCCACGCCATCGTCGTGCAATATGGAGATTTGCTGTCCACTCATTAGCGTGACCGGTCCCGTAAATTCGATAATGATTCCCCAACTGCCACTCATTCCCGTGGTTGGTTTTGCTGCCGCTCCCCCGAGGCTCGGATTAGAAACACCGGAGAATTCCAGATCGTAGCCCTTCATTCCGCAGCGAGCCACAAAGGTCTCCACCGTATAGCAGTTGTCTGGGGCGGTCCCGATATAAGCGATGCCTTCGGTCCGGAAGGTCAAATCGGGCGTCGCTCTCGGAGGAGGAAACCTCACGTGCGCAGCCTCAGCCGCACTAACTACCCAAAGCTTGCCTTCGATGGCTGCATTGCGGGAGGGCGACGAATACCCCACATGCTGGGGATTGCCGGATTGCACTGCCGGCTCAGGCTCGTCTGCGGGGGTGTGTTTAACTGAAGTATCTCCCGGGGCATTCATCGACGAGGAAGATGCGCTCGCTTTGACTGTGCCAGTTTCCCGCTGTCCTCGCCCCGGCTTAGCAACAAAGAACAATGCGATGCTGATTAGGGCTACGGCCGCAAAGGCCAACACCCACTTGCCGACGACAGGTCTCGGCGCCAGGGCCGCGACCGGCTCCATTGTTTCTTCCGGCTCCAACTCTGGACTGCCGTCAACATCACTCTCGTCTACGACAGGAATTTGCGAGGCACCGTTCATCGTCGTCGCCGGGTCGCTGACGATATCCACCGGCGCTACAAACCGGTATCCGACGCCCGGCAAGGTTTCTATGTAGAGCGGCTTCAACACGGAATCATAAAGAGCCAGGCGTAGCTTGCGGATGGAAGCATTCAGTCCATGTTCGAAGTCAACGAATGTATCGGCCGCCCATAGTTCCTTGTGCATCTCCTCGCGAGTGACCACGTCGCCCCGGCGAAGCAGCAGAAGCTCCAGAATCCGGAACGGCTGGCCCCGCAGCCGGATCCTCGTCCCGTTTCGGTAGAGTTCCTGCGTCCGAGTGTTCACCTCAAACGGACCAAAGCGATAAACTGGCATAAATTCCCTGCGGTTCGGCAGGTCTGGCATTCTACACCGGGCACTCCGCAACGTGAAGTTCGACTTACCTTGGCACGTTTCTCCTTTGCTTGCAGTTAATTACCGGACTAGCCGTAAATCACCCCGCGATGACTGCGAAATAATCTCCGTTCCATTCCGGTTCCATTGCCAAATCGTCGTCACCTGAATCAGACTGCGCCTCGTCTTAAGCAAACTTCCCTAGTTAAGACAAAAAGAAGTCCAAATCGGTCGCTCAATCTAAGGAGGATGTATGCACGGAGATATAAAAAAGAGTTTGCTCGTTGCTGTTATGGCGGTTCTGACTTGTGGCTTAGCCCTGGCCCAGAACCATGTGCTCAAAGCCACCTATATCGACGCCGGCTACTACGGGAGCGGCTTACGAATCCCTAGTAGCAACGAGACCACACCAGTAGGATCCGTTATCGATATCGATTGTGCAGGACATACATCCTGCACGCTCGAGTTGGACCAATCCATTCAGCAGACAGCAGGGACCACGACTGGGAACGAATTCCAGGTTGGATTCTATCTGGATGGAGAGGCCCAGGAAACCTTTCAGGCGGTAGGCGAGACCCCGTCAGACCTATCGTCTTTAGTGAGTTCCACGCATGAATTCCTTACGATTCCGGCGGGAACACACACCGTGCAGATCGCGGTCGAGTCGACTAATGGCTGCTACGTCGACAACTACAGCACGATCTTCCACGTCTACAAACCGTGACGGCGCAATTGTTAACCGTCATGAATACGAGCGTGAATCGGCGGGCAGAGATGCCCGCCTTCGCCTCAATACCGCCACAGCTGCTCGGTCGAGAATCAACACGGCGACGATGCGATCAGAGCCATCGTCCGTCGTTTGGATAGGGAGGCAATTCACGCCCAATTAGAAAACGGAGGAAATTTCATGTCCGCTAAATCGGTATTGCATAGTCAGTGCAGCAGACGAGAACTTCTCACTGTTGCTCTCGTGATTTCTATGCTTCTTGCTGTGGTGCATCCGTCGCTGTGCAAGGAGATCATTCTCTACGACCAGCAGATCAATGCGGCCAATCCCCAAGGTACCCTCACCGTCGGCAACGATGGCGTGCTCTACGGTGTCGCGTCGCAAGGGGGCGGTGGAGGATACGGCGCCATCTTCACACTAACGCCACCTGCCAAAGGGCAAACTGACTGGACCGAAACGATCCTGTACGCTTTTCCGGGCGGCACTGATGGCGGCTACCCCTACAACAGCCTTACGCCCGATGGGCAAGGCGGTTTCTTCGGAATAACCGACCAGGGCGGCACTGGCTCGTGTCCGATCTTCTATGGCGAGGCTGGATGCGGTACCGTGTACCACCTGACGCCGCCAGCGCAAGGCTCAACGAATTGGATCCATACCGTCCTTTACAGCTTTCAGGGCGGCACGGACGGAAACGCCGCTTCTGGCCAACTATTACTCGATTCAGCTACGGGCGTGCTCTACGGTGATACCTTTATTGGCGGCGCCTATGGCGCGGGTACGGTTTTCGCGCTTACACCTCCGGCCCAGGGACAGACAAACTGGACCGAAACTCTACTGCATACGTTCACCGGAGGCTCTGACGGAGGCTATCCTCTCTGCAACCTCATAGAGGATGCGAGCGGAAATCTCTACGGAACGACCTATGCGGGTGGGTACGTTGGAAGCGGAACCGCATTCGAGATGAGTCGACCCCCTCAGGGAGAAACGAATTGGACCGAAACCGTGCTCTACAGCTTCCAAGGAGTGGGGTACGGCGATGCCGGGAACCCGTGGGCCGGGCTTGTACCTGATGGCTCAGGCAATCTTTTCGGAGCGGCCACCACTGGGGGCAGCAGTGGCTATGAAAATGACGGCGCCATCTTCGAGCTCTCACCGCCCTCCGGTGGAGGGACGGCTTGGACGGAGAAGATTCTCTACAGCTTTACCGGGGGAAAGGACGGAGCCGTCGCTGACAACGCCCTCATCCTCGACAGTGAAGGGGCAATCTATAGCACGACCCAGGCAGGCGGCTCCTGGAACTATGGTACGGCATTTAGACTTGCTCCCCCTGTCGCTGGACAGCCTGCCTGGACCTTTAACCTTTTATACAGTTTCCGGGGATCACCTGATGGCTGGGAAGCATTAGGACTTACCCCTGGAAAGGTGGGCAAGAAAGTCGTGCTTTTTGGGGTCACCACAAATGGGGGTACCGATGATAACGATGGCACCGTGTTCGAATTAACGAATACCGGGTATGCGTTCTGAGCCTTCATGGCCGTGGCATGCCTTTTCCGCAGCTGGTGCGCACCAGGCTCCTTTTAAGGAAACGCCAGCGTTCGATAAACAGAGATCTTCATGTCCTCTAAGTCGGTATTGCTTAGGCGACTCGCCGACAACCGTCAGAGGCCGTGGGCCCAGAGGACGCCGGAACGGTGTTCGCGGTGGCGCCCCCGCCCTTCCCGGCAGAAATTCTTCGACATCCCCCACTGACCAGGTGTAGACTCCGTTGCGGTTCCGTCGCTTGATGGAATCGGTCGCGGGAGAGTCCCGTCATTCGCTCCGACGTTTCGCGATCTCGAAAGAAATGGCGCTCTTCTCTGCTCAGGGAGACCGTTTCGATGGAGGCAGCACCATGAAGTCACTCGCTATCCTCACCCTACTCGGCCTCGTCCTCTTCCTTCCGGCTCACGCTCAACTCAATGGCCCCCAGGGCGTGCTCTTCGACAGCAAGGGCAACCTGTGGGTGGCAAATGGACAGGGCAACAACGTTCTCGAACTGGATCCTTCTACCGGTGCCATCCTCAACACCATCAGCAATGGCGTCAACGGTTCAACCCGGCTGTGGATTGATTCCCTGGGTCATTTGTGGGTCGACGATACCGGAAACAACACCATCACCGTTTACGACAAATTGGAGGCTCCAGGGGCGCATCTGCTTAAGAGCATCACCAACCCTGGCTTCAGCCGGTCTCTGGGCGTGGTCGTGGATGCTTACGGCGATCTTTATGTGTCGAACACCGGCGCCGGCACCAACGATATCCTTGCGTTCAATATTGCCGGCGGCCTGGTAGAAACGCTGACCAAAGATGCAAAGGGTTTCCCCTTCGACGCTCCGGGCGTGATGGTCATCCAAGGGCAAAGAATTTACGTTGGCTTCGGCCCGAATTACGGGACGAACTTCGTCATTAGTTACAACGTGGGGGAATTCCTGACTGGAGACGTGAAGGAGATTACTTACTACAACGACAACGTCAACACCGGCCCCACGGGAATAGCCTTCGATCAGAAAGGCAACATATATATTGCCGAATTCACCAGTAACTCATGGGTAGAGTACAGGCCATCCGGTGAGCTCCCACCCCTTCTGGTCGTCGATGACGGTCAAGGTGCACCGAGCGGAATCGCTGTGGACCGGCAAGGATACATCTACGTGTCCAATGCGAACTACAACAACATCACCGTCTACAATCAGTCGGGGCAACTCATCAACACCCTTAACTAAATCCAGTGAATGGGAACGCGAACCAATCGTCGCGGCACGCCAAGAAGTACAAATCCGCCTTATCCAAGGAAACCACGCTCAGTCAAATCAGATTCGCGAAGCATTCGTTTTGTGATCGCCAACTATGCGACAGATCCGCAACAAAGCGGCAGGTAGCGTTTTATGCAGCCATCGAGAGCCGAACGCCGGCTGTGTTCAACCGTGTTCCAGTTCGTGCCCATCAGCCCGGCATTTTCCTCGGCACTTGAATTCGAATCCAGTCTCTCACTCCCCATCCTTCCCCCCGCATAGGGACAAACTCAATTGACGACGTTCGAAACAACTTCCGTAACCGGATTGAACTGAAGAGAGGAAATCCCTCGACGGCTTGCTCGGAGACTTCGAGATTTCGTTTTCGTTTTGGTCCACCAAAACTGTCGCGACAACCTTGTAGGGAAAGCCACCCGATTGACAACCGTCTGTCGGTATCGATTATCTTCTGGCTCCAGACGAGGCGGCTCGGGAGTCACTCACTCACGACTCTCGAAATGCACAGATACTCATATGCCCAGCGACTGGAAACGCGCGCCTCGTTGTCGTGACAAGAGGGCTTACACGTGCAGAGTACAAACGCAGACGTTGGGGCTGGCGAATTCGCGGGAATTCCAAGGCATCTCGTCAGTGAAAAATTCGGGCGCTGCAAAATCCCGCTCGCTGGAAACTGTCGACTGATCATTAAGTTGGAAGGAATCGTTGGAAGATCACCGGTGGTAAATCATGTTTGGAAGACGGGGTTGGGATGTGTATTACCAATCATCCTTTGAAAACCCGCTTCACGTGGGCCGTACTTTGCCACATAGACGTTGGACTCTAAGCCCAAGTGTTGACAGTTTGCTCTGGAAGTACCGACGAGACCGGGTCACCCAAACACCCGTCCCGACGGAAAAGGGCCCTACGAAACGCTCTAGCGTCATCTGCCTGATCCAACTCTTGACCGCAACACTCCCGTTGTCCCAGTCAAACGCTGGTCCTCGGATCAGTCAAAGCGCGCAAGTCATACCTCCAGTTAATACACTTCAAGACGACCCCAAAGCTCAAGCCATGATTCTCCGTGGTTTGACTAGTCCAGCCCACCGGCGGAAAGCCGTGCCGAAGCAAACCGCAGCCCTCTGTTCGGCCGGTACGGTAGTGGTTAAGCCGCACTTGGATCCGGAGCGGTGGAGTTCTATTCCATCGATCCGCGACGGTCGATCGCCTCGCCTCGCTTCGCGATGTTGGGAATCGTGATGGGCAGGTGGCCTCGAATAGGAATTTCTGCGAAGATCGCTTTGACGGCGCTGATCTCGGAAACGCTTGCTGTAGAAAATGTGCAGAGATAGTTTTCGATGTTGGGAAAATCTTTTGCCAGGAACGGATTCCCGACTGCTACGACCATCGTTTTTTGCCCGTCACGATCCAGTATCCCTTTCAGCAAGATCCCTGTTTGGTCAGCCAAGAGTGTTTCGTCGGTCCGAGTTCTGACTCCTGGTAACGGAACGGCGTAAATTGCGGCTACGACCTTTCCGGCTTCGCCCGTTGCTTTCAGTATCTCTGCTGACATGGCACCTGCGATTTTTGGGTCAACATAGAAGATACGTGCGTCAGGTATGCGAGAGCGAAACTCGTGTTCCAGAACGCGACCTGACTCCAGGCGTACGTCGTCAGAAAAGATGACCAGGACTACCCGATTGCGAACCGGTTCTGATGCCTGGTAGGGAAGTTGCGGAGCAGAAGGCTTCTCTGCCTTGAGGGGAAGCACTTTTCCGTTGTTGCGAACGAGCGTGATGCTGTCATCGGATATGCGCTGACCCAGGGCCAAATTCTCCGGAGTGCCGACGAGTTTGTCGATCTGCTTAATGTCTATCAATCGGGCCCGCTGCAACCCGAGATTGGCCTTGGCCTGGAGGATTTTGCGGACCGATCCGTCGAGCCGCTCCTCAGAAATTTCTCCCTTTCTCACGGCATCGAACATGGCGCGATAGGAGGCATCAAGATCGGGCGGAATGAGCAGGACGTCGCTGCCGGCTTTGAAGGCATCAACGGCGGCACGGCCAATGTTCGCGGCATAGAGGCGCGTGAGTCCGGCCATATCCAAAGCGTCAGTAACGACAATTCCGTGAAAACCCAGCTTCTGCTGCAAAAGCTGCGTAACAATCGCGGACGAGGTCGTTGCCACCACATCAGGATGAGGTTCGAGTGCGGGCACGGTAACATGCGCAACCATGACCGCATCTACGCCCGCCTCGATTGCCTTGCGAAACGGAGGAAGTTCGACCGAATCGAGCCTCTGCTCGGTTCCGCTGACCTGGGCAACACCAAGATGCGAATCCGTTGCGGTGTCACCGTGTCCGGGAAAGTGCTTAACGGTGCTGAGCATTCCGCTGGAGTGGGCGCCGCGAATGTAGGCTGCCACCATTTCCCCTACTTGCTCAGGACTTTCACCGAAGGACCGAACATTAATGATGGGGTTTGCCGGGTTAGAATTTACGTCAGCCACCGGGAAAAAATTCCAATGGACGCCAATCGCGCGAGCTTCCTGCGCTGTGATCTGTCCAAATTTTTCGGCGTATTCAACGCTTCCTGTCGCGCCGAAAGCCATGGCTTGAGGGAAAACCGTGGCTCCAACCAGCCGTGAAGACAATCCACTTTCAAAATCCGCGGCGATCAGCAGAGGGAGTTTGGATTTCTGTTGTAAATTGTTGAGCAAGATCGCCGCTTCATAAGGCTGGCTTTTCGACAGAAATGGGCCTTCAACCGGCACCGACATAGCGAGAGATCCGATGTGATAGCGCTCGATCTGGTCGGCCAAGCGCCGGTATTCGGGACTGTCTTCGTTAAGGAACTGGACACGCACCCAAATCATGAAGAGTTGGCCGACTTTCTCTTCCACCGACATTTTCTGCAGCGTTCGGTCAACCCATTTTTTATCGGAGCCGTAATGGAGCGGGCCAGCTTGCGAATAATGCTGCTTCGCTTCAGCCCGGGAGGCCAACCTCAAGAAACACAGCAAAACCGCGAAATAGAGAGAGAGGCGCATGCGTGAAAACTCCATCGGTGCCGGGCGCGCCTGCGCTAACGCAATCGGCGGACGAATAGCGAGTGCCGCTCCGAACGGTAAAAGCCAATGCCGTAAATTACAGGCTTGATTTTGGTCGAGTAAATCACCTGCCGCATCCGGAGCAACGGTGCACCTGCCCGTAGATTGAGAAGATTTGTCACCCTGCCCTCGGCAACAGTCGCATCTACCTCTTCATCGGCATAGGCAAACTGAACGCCGAAATCGTGTTCCAGCGTGGCAAACAACGAGATACGTCCGAGAGGGGCATCGACAAGTGCGGAGAATTCATCGGCGGGAAGGTAACACGTTTCCAGAGCGAAAGGCTCGTCGGCCGTGTGCCGGACGCGCTCGATCTTGACCAGGCGATTGGTCGTCGCCAGTCCAAGGCGCGCAGCAATTTCTGGTTCGCCTTCTATGATTTTCGCAACAATGACCTTGGAATTGGGCGTGAGCCCGCGGCTTCCCATCTGTTCGGTGTAGCTCATGAGCTTATTGAAGTGAATTCGTGGGGGAGCGACAAACGTACCGGCACCGGGCCGGCGCTCCACTACGCCTTCGCGTTCCAGTCCCGCGAGGGCATGCCGGGCGGTCATTAAACTGACGCCATGGATCCTGGCCAGTTCGCGTTCCGAACTGACTCCGTCGCCAGGTTTCAACTGCTTCGCCTCAATGTGCTGTCGAACGGCTCGCTGGATCTTCTGATACGCCGGCAGCCCGTTGCGTCGGCTTGAAGCCATGCCAGTATCCTACACGAACAGTGAATTTTGGTTGTTTCGATAAATCCGCTATGTGCTATATAGCTGAAAACGAGAGGTAAGTAAAGCATTGTTCTCGTTTTTACAGGTTCTTGGCATTTTGCCAGAGGGAGTGCACGCTATATAGCTGCACACAATTTCAAAAATATCCCGCCGAGTTTCCGAACAGAAACTTCAAACTCCCCAGAGTGAATATCCTGTGGAAATTCAATTTATTGTATAAGTCCGAGTTCTTCTACACGTTCCGCGCATTTGGTGTTTTAGTGATCGTCGCGCCTGTTCTATATAGCACCGAGCATATAGCGCTGCAGAAGTTTTTTCTTGAATAATGCACTTTTTGCTTGACGCGGGAAAACCATCTGCTATATAGCATAAGTTTCGTTTCTAGTATGAAAGTGCTATGGAGGCTCTGTGATGAGAACAACGAAGTCGCTCGCACTAATGTCGGCGCTCATTCTGGCGATCGCCCTGATGGGTGCAGTGCCGGCAGCATGGAGCCAGGAAGTGACCGCGAACATCGTCGGTACAATTACCGATCCCAGCGGTGCCCCAATCAAAGGCGCGCAGGTGTCCGCAACCGATACACTTCGAGGAACGGTATGGAACGCCGAGACCAACGACTCCGGCGAATATAACCTGCTGAGACTGCCGATTAGCAACTACGTCGTCAGAGTGATGGCATCGGGGTTCGAAAAGGTTGAACACGCACCATTCACGTTGGTGTTAAATCAGACGGCACGCGTAAATCTACAACTGAAGGTCGGTGGGGCCTCAACGGCAGTTGAAGTCATTGGCACAGCGCCCTTGCTTCAGACGGAGACAACCGAAGTCAGCACCATTATCGACGCGAATACAAATGTTAGTCTGCCGCTCGCCTCCCGCAATTATCTACAACTCACCCTCCTCGCCCCCGGCGCAACCAATGTTGACCCGGATGGGATGCGGTCGCCGCAAACCATGCTCAACTCTGGCCGTCCCTACATCAACGGCAATCGTGAGCAGGCCAATGAATATTTGGTGGACGGCATTCTCAACAGTGAAGACAAAAATGACGAGACCGGCTACCAGCCTAGCGTTGACGCTATTCAGGAATTCAACTTAATTACGCAGAACGCGTCGGCCGAGTTCGGCAATTACCAGGGCGGGGTGGTGAGCGTGAGCACTAAATCGGGAACCAACAGCTTCCACGGCGGTGCGTATGAGTTTTTTCGCAACAACGCGCTGGATGCTCATGAAGCTTCGGACGGATGGACACAGGGTGTGGACAACGGTGTGATTGGATTCAACGCCAACGGCGTGTTGAACCAGGCCGAACTACGCTACAACCAATTTGGCGCCACCTTTGGTGGCCCCATCCTTGCGAACAGGTTGTTCTTCTTCGCCGATTATCAGGGCCAACGCACGGTAAATTCGTCGGTGTGGGGATCGCAGTTCCTGACCACGCAGGCGCGATCTGGGGATTTTGGACAGCTTTGCACGGGATGGGGAGGATCATTTGTCGCCGGATTATGCACCGGGGCAACCGGCGTTCCCCCCGGCGTTGTTACCCAACTTGTCTATCCGAATGGCCCACACGCAGGAACGCCGATTCCAAATAATAATTTGGCTGCTGCCGGATACTCCATCGACCCGGTCGCCTCGAAGATATTTGGCTCTGCGTACTATCCAACGCCCGCAGTCAACACGCTGAATAACAACAACTACTTCTACAATGCCGGGTACAGTCTGAACAACAATCAAGGCGACCTCAAGATCGACTACAACGCTTCTCAGAACGACCATGTGTTTGGACGATGGTCACAAATGGATCTCGACAATCCAACCGTGACAGGCTGCGTTTTCTGCTTTACCGGCGCAGTCGAGGGAAGTGACGAACCCGTCCGAAATGCCGTGATCAATTGGACGCACACTTTCCGCGCCAACCTGCTGAATGAAGCGCGGATTGGTTTCAACGCGGTCCGATTCACTTCAGATACCACTCCGACTTCTTCTCTGGGGAACATCAGTCAGCAACTTGGCATCGCCGGTGGCAACGCTGAGGCGCCGGGTTTGCTTGAATTGGAGATACCGGGTAACAACACATCGACCGGCGCTTGGCTTGGCCTTCAAAATCTAATTCAGTTATTTCACTCTACACAAGGGCAGTTCGAAGACAATCTGATCTATACGCGTGGCCGCCATCAAATCAAGACCGGCTTCCAATTTGTGCGCGAGCGCCAAGATTATATCTATCCCGGAAACAATGGAGCCCTGGGCTATCTTAGCCTTCAGTCGGCAACCGGTTCGGGCCTGGCCGATTTCTGGCTGGGCAATGTGGCGGGTGGAACAGGTTCACAGAGAGATACAGGCGGTGAATTTAGTTCTCCCGCTGGACTGCGAGGCAACATTTTCGCTGCGTTCGTGCAGGACGACTGGCGCGTGACTCCAACGCTTACCCTGAACCTCGGCGTTCGATTCGAAGATCATACCCCGCTTTACGATATCCATGACCATGAGGTGAACTTCGGGCTTTACACCGGAACCATTTACACAGCGAACGGCCTGGACGGAACCGCGCAGTTTCCCAATAGGGCGCTCTACAATAATTACTTGGGGATCGGCGACTTTATGCCCCGAATTGGTTTTGCGTGGACTCCGGCGGCTTGGGGCGGCAAAACTGTAATTCGCGGTGGCTTTGGCATCTCTTCGTTCATGGAAGGCGGCGGCGGCAACGAAGAACTCACCCAGAACTTGCCTTTTGGCTTTCTCCAACAGCAGGCAGTAGGCGGCATCGGAACGCTGGCAAATGGCTTTCCCTCCGCTACCGCAGCTCAGTGTCCCACCGGGGTCAATCAATCCTGCTACGAAGGTGGAGTGAGAATCCGAGTTACCGACCAGAACTTCAGGCCAGCCGTCATCAATCAATGGAATCTCACGCTGCAGCAACAGTTCACCAACTCTTTGACGTTTCAGATTGGCTATGTCGGGCAGCGGGGATCACATTTGCTGAACTTTGGAGACATTGCGCAATCGGTTCCTTTAGACGCGGCGGGGAAGATCGCAGGACGCGGCGACCCGATTGTGACGCGAGAGCCCGGACCTTTCCTTGGAGGCGGCACTCCAGGCTCGCTGTATCTAGCCGATAATCCTCAATTCAACTCTCCGAATTGCGGGACCATCGGTAACCCGGTGTGTGGAGTCGAAACCTTCGCCGGAACCAATCTGTCGAACTCCGACCAAAGCTATAACGCGCTGCAGGCTGTGCTGCAAAAGCGCATGGGCAATGGGTTGCAAGCTCAGGTTTCGTACACTTGGTCGAAGTGCCTGAGTAATTCCCCAGGTTACTTCGGCACCGGCTGGGGGAGCACGGGAGCCACCAGTTCGGGCGGGCAGCCGGGCTGGGAAAATATCTACAACCCTCGGTTAGACTGGGGACCGTGTTACTACGATCAAACTAACATCGTGACCAGCTACGTCACGTACCAGCTGCCGTTCGGCCACGGAAAGCAGTTTGGTCAGGATATGAACCCGGTGCTGAATGCGGTGGTTTCCAATTGGGAGATTGGCGGCATCGTGACGCTGCACAGCGGAAACGCTCTGACTCTGAACAACTTCGGCGGGTGGGGCGTGGGCGGTAACTCAGACAACACTAACGGCATCGATCCCGAAACGCTGGCCGGATTGCCAGACTGCAACGGCACAGTCAAGCTGAGTAAACAAACCGTGTACGCCGCCAACGGTGCCGCCGGTTACATTCAATGGATTAATCCTTCTCCTTCCAACGTTAGTGTGCCGGCACCGAACACATTTGGGACCTGCGGCGTCGGCAATGTGCGCGGTCCGGCTTATGCCAACGTGGATCTCAGCTTGCACAAATCAATTCCTTTCACAGAAAGCAAAAGACTGGAATTCCGATTCGAGGCTCTGAACGCCTTCAACCACCCGGTCTGGACTTTCTCCGGCGGACCTGACAACGGTTCGTTTGACCCCGGCAGCATCGTCAGCGGTGTGAGCACCAATTCGACCTTCGGCAAAATCACTGGTTCACAGGGGGCGAGGGAGCTTCAGTTCGCCTTGAAGTTCTATTTCTAACAATGGGATTTGTTTGAGAATCGGCGGGCGCCGCAAGCGCCTGCTTTTTGTTTGCCGGAAGGATTCAAGAAAGGGCGGGTGAGTTAGAACCGGTGTCCCTCTCGGCATATAATCAGCGCATGCGTGGCTCTCCACCGTTTATCGGCCTCTTCTTTTCCGCACTCCTGTTCGTCGCCGCATCCGTCTCTGCTTACGGACAGAGTCCGGTAAAGGATCCGGCAAAGACTTCTTCAGTGACAGCAGAAGGAGAAGCGCAACACGCCGCGGATCTGGCCGAGAATGGACATTGCACCCAGGCGCTGCCGTTGCTGAAAAAAGCAATTCGCCAGGTTGCCGACAAAGACCTCAGAAAGCGCATCGGTCTGGACGGCGTTCATTGCGCCATGACCCACGATGCGCCTTACGAATCCCTTAATTTCCTATCCGTCCTTAGCCATGATTTTCCTCGTGACCCGGAGGTGCTCTACGCCGCCACGCATGCTTATTCCGACCTTGCCATGCGGGCTTCACAGGATTTGGCCCACGAGGCCCCCTTTTCATTTGAAGTTCATGAACTGAATGCTGAAGCGTTAGAGCTGCAGCATAAATGGGATGAGGCCGCAGTCGAGTACCGGAGGATTCTGGAAATTAGTCCCATGATGCCGGGGATTCACGCTCGCCTGGGCCGCGCGCTCCTGTCAAAACCGCACCCCTCGCCGGCTGAGATCGAACAGGCCAAGAAAGATTTTGAAGGAGAGCTCGAAATCGACCCCAGGAATGCCGTCGCGGAATTTGTCCTGGGGCAGTTAGCTGCCGACGCAAATGATCTGGCGACGGCGATCCAGCATTTTACGCGCGCAACGAAGCTGGATACCGGATTCATGGAGGCGTATTTAGGACTCGGAACCGCCTTCAATTCGGCAAAGCAGTTCACCGATGCGATTACGCCACTTGAATCTTATGAAAAAATGGCCCCCGATAGCCCAACCGGCCATTATCAACTTGCCGTCGCTTACGCTGGAGCGGGTCGCCGAGAGGACTCCAACCGCGAGGCAGCGCTCCAGCGGCAATCGGCAGAAGCGCTGGAGTCCTTGAAACGGAGAGCGGCTACTGCGATGGAAAGTCAATCCAACAACGATCACGCGCCGGAGCAGAAATAACGATGCCGTGGCGTCCCCGGCCCCGCGGGAGAAGAGACTTTCTCTGTACGACGGTTGGAGCCTTGGCGTTTGGTTCGCTGACTGGTTCGCTCACCAGTTTCGCCGGAAATTCTGGTCCCATCGTCTATCCATTCTCCGAGGTTCCCCCCGCCGCCAGCGGCATCACTTGGACACACACCGCCGGTAACTCTCCGGAAAAATATTTGCCGGAATCCACGGGTGCGGGCTGCGCGTTTCTAGATTACGACAACGACGGCTGGATGGACATATATCTGGTCAACAGCGGCGCCTGCGACTTTTTCACACCCACCCGGCCGCTGCGGAATGCGCTCTACCATAACAATCGTGACGGCACCTTTACCGACGTAACTGAAAGAGCGGGCGTGCAGGGCGGCGGCTACGGGATGGGTGTCGCCGCTGGCGACTACAACGGGGATGGATTTCCCGACCTTTACGTGACCCAGTACGGGCGCAGTATTCTCTATCACAACAACGGTGATGGCACGTTTACCGATGTCACGGAGAAAGCTGGCGTGGGTGCTCCGGGATGGGCTTCGAGCGCGGTCTGGTTCGACTACGACAATGACGGCAAGCTCGATCTGTTTGTCTGTCGGTTCGTCGATTTCAGCAAGGCAAAGCACCACCGCTGCGGGGCTCCCAACATTCCCGCGATTGCAGGACAGAATGAATACTGCTATCCCATGATTTATACGCCGATGCCGAGTTGGCTGTTCCACAATAATGGGGATGGCACGTTTACAGATGTCAGTCAGAAAATGGGGATCAGCGACAACCCGGGCAAGTCGTGGGGCGTGGTAGCGACCGACATCAATAACGACGGCTGGCTCGACCTTTTTGTTGCCAACGACACGACTGCCAACTTTCTGTTCGTCAATCGCGCCGGGCATCGCTTTGAGGAGATCGGTTTCACGGCCGGTGTTGCTTATGGCGAGGGAGGGAAAGCCCGTTCCGGCATGGGCGTCGATTCCGCTGACTTTGATCAGGATGGTTGGATGGACTTGTTCGTGACCAATCTGAATCACGAATTTTACGCGCTCTATCGGAACAAACAGAATGAAGCTTTCGATGATGTTGCCGCCCCGCTCGGCATTGCCAACGCGACCAAGCTCATGAGCGGATGGGGCGTAAAGTTCTTCGATTACGATAATGATGGCAATCTCGACCTGTTAATCGCGGACGGCCATCCTGATGATCTGATCGAGAAGATCTATGACAATGTCACCTACAGCGAGCCGCTGCTTCTATTTCATAACACTCGGGGAGCGCTAAGGAATGTAAGCAGTGAAAGTGGTCCTGCGTTTGCTCGTCGCTTTTCGGCGCGCGGTCTCGCCCTTGGAGATTTCGACAACGACGGCGGCGTCGATGTGTTGATCTCAAATAATGACTCCGCGCCAGTTCTGTTGAAGAATAACGTCGGCGAAAAGAATCATTGGCTGGGCTTGCGGCTCGTGGGCAAGAAATCTAATCCCGATGCTGTCGGGGCCCGCATAACCTGGCAAACCGGCAACCTGAAACG
>Ga0210385_10000783_pt1 | contig 20714 bp, 13 predicted proteins | sample IncBWH26OmetaG_FD_160107 | JGI IMG/M metagenome (GOLD analysis project Ga0210385, IMG submission 160107) | Forest soil microbial communities from Barre Woods Harvard Forest LTER site, Petersham, Massachusetts, United States - Inc-BW-H-26-O ...
GAATTCAACGTACACGACCTAAGCCATGATGGCCAGCTGTATCAAAAGCGGGATGTATTTCTACAACGCGCCAAAAAAATTAATCAGTACATCAAAAAGTTCCACGCACATGGCTTCCGTGCAGGAATCATGTACCGCAACCTCGATTGGTACGATGCATACGAGTTTTCCTACGACATGTCCGTACCCAACGTTGCTCACCTTGAGCCACAACGCGGCGGCTGTTGTACCGTGATGCCATTTTTTGTCGGAGACATCCTCGAACTGCCTCTCACCACGACCCAAGATTATTCGATGTTCTACATCCTGAACGACCGCTCGATCAATTTGTGGAAAACGCAGCTGGATCTCATTAGAAAAAGAAATGGATTGATGAGTTTCATTTCCCATCCTGACTATTTAATAAACCGGAGCAACCGACAGGTATATGAAACGCTGCTCGACTATCTCCAGCAGATGGTGGCCCGCGAAAGCATTTGGGCGGCTCTGCCTGGGGATGTGGACCGATGGTGGCGCGCAAGGCGCCAGATGAAACTAGTCCCGAGTGGGGACAATTGGGAAATCGTCGGCCCCGAAAAGGAAAGGGCTCGGTTGGCCTACGCCGTTTTGGATGGCGGACGCGTGAGGTATGAAATTGCTGGAGCGGTTAAGGAGAACGTCCGAGGATGATGCTTGGCCCGCATCAAGCCGCATTTTTCTTGGAAGGGTCGCGAAACGCTTCTTAAGAGAGAAATCACATCGAGAGTCGGCGATGCAACGGGCCTCAGGGAGCCCAGTTGAAGCGGCGGAGTTGGGAACTCTTCCCCTCTTCGACGATGGCGGCAACATAGCCTGACCTCGGAGAAAGAGAGCGCATGCTCCATCGGAAACAATCGGAGCAATTTAATTCCGGCGGTAAGCCGGGCGTCAGTGAGACGTCAAAACTGTCGAGCGGAATGTGTAGTCCTTCGCCTCTTGCTTTGATATAAGCTTCCTTTCGAGTCCAACAAAGAAAGAATGCTTCGGTTCGCAGGTCGGCTGGTAAACGGTTCAGCTCGACGATTTCTTTGGCGGAGAAATAGCGCTTAGCTATTTCCTCACTGGCGAACTCGGGCCGGATCCTCTCGATGTCAATTCCGATCTCACGTTCGCGAGCTAGTCCGATTAGCGCGAGATCATGTGAATGCGAGAGATTGAAACGAAGAGGGTCGCACGAGCTGCCGTTGGAGATCGCAGGCTTGCCGCGAGCGCCATAGACAAATTCAATCGTTTGCGGCGCACATTGAAGGTATCGAGCAAGCACGTCGCGTAGAATTCCGCGGGCGGTGATGAATCGATTGCGGTCCTGGTCAAAGATGAAGCGCTCCGCGCGCTCCAATTCATTTTTCGCGAGGGTCGATTTGAGATATTGCAAGGCGGCCGGTTCAATTTCCAAAGAAGCCCGCCAGACGTGTATTGCGTTGGTTGACACTACTGGTCTTTCAGCTGGGTACGCCCACTCGGCTGTCTCGTTCATGTGAGATGGTCTTCGGCTAGCAAAAATCCTAAATGCCGGTGACGTCGCCGGCCTATTTCCGGTATGTGCACGAGTCCTAAGCGTGTTGGTACCATCGTACTCTTGTAAGCGGCTAATCCCGTGTGTATCATTGCTTTGCAGGATAGGTAAAGCCAAATTCGGCCTTTGCCTCTAGGTCTCGGTTCTATGCCTGTAGATATGCTCGACCATATGGTTACGGACGATTCGAGCCAATCCGCTGCTCCGCTCTTCAGCGTAATCATTGGGACTCATAACGATTGGGTACCACTTGATAACTGCCTCGCTTCCCTCGCGCAACAAACAGATGGGCCAAGCTTTGAAGTAATCGTCGTGGACGATGGCAGCAGCGAGGGAGCACCCGAATCTCTTCGGCGCTGGGGGAGTTCGTATCCGCTAATGTTCGTCAGGCAAGCGCACGCAGGAGTTGCGGCCGCTAGAAATCGCGGCATTCACATATCCAGAGGCTCGGTTCTCGTATTCGCGGATTCTGACTGCAGATTCCAATCGGGCTGCCTATCCAAGCTGTCATCCATTATCATCGATTCGCCGCAACACAGCTGTTTTCAACTCCGCTTAGTCGGTGACCTCTCGACATTCGTCGGCAAAACCGAGGAGCTGCGGCTTTCGACTCTTCAAAAACATCTGCTCCAGCCGGACGGTTGTATCCGATATTTGAATACGGCGGGATTTGCAATTCGGCGAACAAGAGTAAACACAGAGGGGTTTGCGTTTGAGCCCGCCGCGATTAGAGCTGAAGATACCCTGGTGTTAGCGAATCTCATGCAGTGTGGCGAACTGCCCTTTTTTGCTACAGCTTCGGTTATACAACATGCAACTTCGCTATCGCTAAAGGACTACTTTTTAAAAGCTATCTGGTCTGCCTATCAAGAGGGCAGCACCTATGACATCATCGCGTCAATGGGAGTTAGGGTTCGAGTGAAACATCGCGAGCGTTTAGCCATGTTTTCTTCCATGTGGAACACATCCGAACAACAATCAATCGGAAGATCGGCTTGTCTATTGCTCGCGGCGAGGCAATTTCTTCGTCTGGCGACGTCGTTTATTTACCGATTTCTGCACGGAACTGTCCAACTTTCCCATCTCGACAATTTATTTTTGGAAGGCGCAAGTTCACGCCGCTTAAGCGCATTAGCCTTGCCGAGTCGCGCACACATGGAGCTTTCTGAGTCTTTGACTCCAAGGTATCAGACCAAGGCTCGCTAGAACTTCTGAATAGGTTCCTAGATCGCGCGCTAGCCACGCAGCAGAAAGAGACTGTGGAAAGCGTGTTTCATTTTTTCGAGCGGTGTGCTCCCACCGGACGGTGTACAGTTCGGGCTATTTTAGGAAATGCCTTTCCATATGAAACAGCGGAACTCGATGACTAAGGAGTGCAGCCCAAAGATAATTCTTTTGTTTCCTTGGGTTTTTGCGGCTTTTCGGGTGGTCCAAGGATTTGCGCGGATGGCCTCAGCCATGCTATTTGAGGTTGACGCTGATCTGCACGTGACCAATGGCTTCGGCGTTCAAGACTCATGGAATCCCAAGTGACACCTACTACAAACGTGTTGGCGGAACCGGTCACTGATTTAGCGAGCGTCCCGGACGGCATCACGGACGACGATACTACCCGACAGATTGCCCAAATTTGGCAAGAACTGCTGGGTGTTGAGTCGGTCGGGCTCGATCAGAATTACTTTGACCTGGGCGGGGATTCCGTTCTGGCGGTTCGTCTGTTCGCTCAAATCGAGAAAGTTTTCAAAGTCAAGCTGCCTCTGGCGACGCTCTTCGAAGCTCCCACGATTCACGAACTGGCCCAAGTTCTTCGCAATGAAGTTCCTTCATCCGGTTGGTCACCGTTAGTCGCGATTCAGCCTTCCGGTTCTCGTCCGCCGTTTTTCTGCATTCATGGCGCCGGTGGGAACGTTTTGATTTATCGAGAACTTTCGCAGCATTTAGGTCCGGATCAGCCGTTCTACGGACTGCAATCCCAAGGCCTCGACGGAGCTTCTCCGCCACTGACAAGAATCGAAGATATGGCGGCCTTGTATCTGAAAGCAATTCGGTCCCAGCAACCAAACGGACCATATTTCATCGGCGGTTACTGCGGCGGCGGTCTGATCGCATATGAAGTGGCTCAGCGGCTGGGAAGCTCGGGGGAGAAAGTTGCGTTGCTTGCCTTGTTGGATACCATGAACTTTTCGCATATTCCCCCTCTTTCGGCTTGGAGCCGTAGCTACTACTCCTGCGAACGTTTAGGATTTCATGCGGCTAATTTCCTACTCCTCGACTTCAAGGGAAAGTTCAGTTTCTTTCGGGAGAAGATTCAGGTGTTAAGGAATCGCTTGCCGGTGTGGTGGGGAATGATACTCGCGAAGTTCGAAAAGAAAGCTGGACCGCCGAGCTCAGAATCTCGCGTGCTCGGAAATATCTGGCAAGCAAATGACCTTGCTTGCCAAAGGTACGTTCCTAAGCCATTTCCTGGCATTGTCACCGATTTTCGGCCTCTGAAACAGTATCGCGCTTTCGATAAGCCCGATACGAAATGGGATCAGCTCGCACTCCAAGGACAAACAATCGTGGTTCTTCCTGTTTATCCTGCCGGCATGCTTCTCGAACCATTCGTCAAGCACCTTGCCGTCGCTCTTCGAAATGCCATCGATGGCGCTTCTCGTAAATAAGAAAGCTGCTAATTCCACTGCAATTCCCGTGTCAAAATCGAGTGTGTTATTACGTCGAGTTAAACCATCACCCAAATGATTTCGTTCGCCGAACGCGTGTTAGCGCATACTCATGGTTGGAGAGGAGTTAAATGGTGGTCGGAAAAGATTGGTCAAAGACTTGGACTTTCTTCGAAGATGCCTGGCATGAAGGTAACGTGCCCATCATGGGCCCGCGCACGCATGCCGCATGGCTTTGCTCTGTAGTCTTCGATGGCGCGCGGTATTTTGAAGGTGTTGCGCCTGATATCGAGCTGCACTGTGCCCGCGTGAATCAATCCGCTGCCAAACTCTTCCTTAAGCCCACAGTTTCTACGGAAACCTGGATCAAACTCGCGCGAGAGGGAATCGCTCGATTCGACAAGGACGCCGCCCTGTATATTCGGCCGATGTATTGGGCCGAGAAGGAAGGCCCCTGGGTTCAGGCGCACGATCCGGAGTCGACTCGCTGGTGTCTATCGATTTACGAAGCGCCCATGCGCCCGCCAAAGGGTTTTTCGGTAACGTTGTCTCCCTATCGCCGGCCTACAGTCGAGACAATGCCGGTGGACGCCAAAGCGGGATGTCTATATCCCAGCAACTCTCGCGCACTTTTCGAAGTGCACGCTAGAGGCTTCGACAATGCGATCGTCTGCGACATGTTGGGGAACGTCGCGGAGCTGGCGACATCCAACATTTTCATGGCCAAGAACGGCGTTGTTTTCACGCCTACTGCAAATGGAACCTTCTTGGCAGGCATCACTCGGCAGCGTGTGATCGGATTGTTGCGAGCCGCGGGCGTAACCGTGGTGGAGAAAACCCTGAGTTATAATGATTTCAAAGAAGCGGATGAGATATTCTCTACTGGAAATTACTCTAAAGTTGTCCCGGTAACGCGGATCGATGATCGTACACTTCCATTTGGTCCCTTGTATGCGAAAGCACGAGAGCTTTATTGGGCCTTCGCCCATTCTTGATAGTTGGGGATTTCGGACAAATGCTGAGATCGTCTGCCGATCGGTAGCGTGTTGTCCCTCGCCTAAAGCAGATTTCGTCGAATTCACTCGGCTCGGTTCCTTGTGATGCAAAAGTCGACATTAACCCCAATCGAAGTACTAACCCCGATTTGGGAGCGTGTGCTGCAACGGCCCACGATAACCGCCGAAGACAACTTTTTCGATCTCGGCGGCGATTCCTTGCTCGCCGTTCAATTGTTTTCAGAAATCGCGCGCGTGTGCGGCAGAGAATTGGCGCCTGTCACGATTTATTGCGCTCCTACGATCTCTGCGCTGGCGGAAATTCTCGAGGAGCCTACCGCACCACGGTTTCCGCCTCTTTTGCAATTGAAGGAGGGAATCGGCACGCCGATTTTTCTGGCGCACGGCCTGGGCGGCACGGCCATGGACTTTTTTCAGCTAGTTAAACACCTCCAAACTCAACGTCCCATATATGGCATGCAAGCGAAAGGCACGGACGGTGTGGACGAGCCATTTGACCGCATCGAAGATTTGGCACAATTTTATCTCGATGCGATCAAGAAAATGCAACCACACGGACCTTACTTCCTGGTTGGTTACTCATTAGGCGGTCTCGTGGCCTTAGAGATGGCTCAGCGCTTTACGAAACAAGGAGAAACGGTGGCATTGCTGGCCATGTTAGAAAGCTATCCGCATCCGCGGTTTCTTTCACTAAAACAACGCGTTCGGCTCGGTACGCGACTAGCGAATCAGCGTGCATCGACAATGGGGAAATTGCCGATACGCGATGCGCTTTCCTACATCATCCGTCCATCGGAACGCCGGCTGTATGTCGCTCGAGATGCCAACGGAGGCGCACCAAGTCAAATACCGGCGGGCGCATCTCACCCGCCGGCCATGCAGCGGGCGCGCGAGCGCGCTTACCGTGCTTTGACGCGCTACCGCCCTCACTTCTATAACGGCACGATCAAATTCGTTAGGGCTGAACTCCTAACCGACTATCCCGATGATCCTGCCGCGGTCTGGTCCAACCTCGCGGCAAACTTCCAGTCCGAGACGGTGCCGGGCGATCATTTGGGAATCCTCGGCACTCACTTCGAAAGCCTTGCGGCCGTCGTTTCCCGTTACCTGAATGAAGCCTCTTCTTAATCGCAAAACCGATATGCTGAGAGCATCTGCCCAGGAGCAGACTCTAACAATATGAATGGCGCAGAAAGTCTGGTCCGCACGCTAGTCGCTGGGGGAGTGGACACCTGTTTCACGAATCCAGGGACCTCGGAAATGCATATCGTTGCGGCGCTCGACCGTGCTACGGAAATACGTTGCGTGCTCGCTCTTTTCGAAGGCGTCGTCACGGGGGCCGCGGACGGTTACGCGCGCATGTTAGGAAGACCGGCGTGTACGCTTCTGCATCTTGGCCCGGGCTTGGCCAATGGCGTTGCGAATCTGCACAACGCGAGCCGCGCGCAAATACCAATCGTCAATATAGTCGGCCAGCACCCCGCATACCATTTGCGCTACGACGCACCCCTCACGTCTGATATCGAAGCGACTGCCAAGCCCTGCTCCAAATGGTTGCGTACTTCGTCTGCCTCGTCTCAACTAGGTCGCGATGCCGCCGAAGCTATCTTTGCGGCTCGCACGGCGCCGGGACAGATTGCCACCCTAATCGTTCCCGCAGATACCGCCTGGACTGACGGAGGCGTAGTTGCCGAAATGGCTGCGTTACCAAATGCCGCCCTACCTTCCTCGAAATCTGTCGATCATGCGGCTTCAATGCTCCGGTCTGATTTACCCACCGGGCTATTGCTCGCCGGAAACGCGTTGTATGGTGAAGGCCTCCAAGCCGCTGGGCGCATCGCTTCAGCGACCGGTGCCAAGCTGCTTGCGCCCTATCCGATCGTTCGCGTTCAACGAGGCGCCGGATTCCCCGCCGTGCAGCGCATTCCTTATATGCCGGAGCAGGCGGTGGAGTTCCTGAAAGATATTCGGAAGCTAATCCTCGTGGGTGCTTCCGCTCCAGTTTCCTATTTTGCGCATCCGGGCAGGAGCAGCGTGCTGACTTCACTGGAATGTGAAATCCACACGTTAGCGGAGCCCGGGGAAGATTATGTGGCCGCACTGGAGGCGCTGGAATCGACATTGTCGCTCGAGACTAAAAAATCATTCTCCGCCTCCAAGGCCGAGCGGCCCGCGCGACCAAGCGGCGAGATCACTCTGCAGGGCCTCGCCGCTTCAGTAGGAGCGCTTCTTCCGGAGAACGCAATTGTGGTTGACGAAGCCATGACATCGGGCCGTGGCATGATGGCCGCAACGGTCGGAGCTCCTGCTCATGATTGGCTCGGCAATCCGGGCGGATCGATCGGCATCGCTCTGCCATTGGCTGTGGGCGCGGCGGTGGCCTGCCCCGATCGGCCGGTGGTGTGTCTCACCGCAGATGGAAGTGGAATGTACACCGTGCAGGGACTATGGACCATGGCGCGAGAAGGTCTGCACGTAGTGACCGTGGTTTTTGCGAATCGAACTTACGCTGTGCTGCAAAGAGAATTTTCTAGCCTCGGGATCGGTAATCCTGGCCCTCGCGCAGCAGCCTTGTTCGACATCGGCCGCCCCACCCTCGACTGGGTACATCTGGCCAAAGGAATGGGCGTGCCCGCCGCCCGAGTTACCACCCTGGATACATTCGCAAAGTCTCTAAAGGAAGGATTTGAAAGCCGTGGACCTTCATTGATTGAAGTTCCGCTATAGAGGTTCCGCAAGAAAAATCCGAGTATCAGCGGTTATCGAGAAATCTTATCGCGCGCCTGAATCGGGAGTGGGTGATGCTGCCATCTTGCTAAGCTCTTCCTTCCGAACTTTTCCAGTGGGAGTTAGGGGTAATTCGCGGACCACCAAAATCTGCGAAGGCCTTTTATATGGAGCGAGGTTTTTTGCTGCGTGTTCAGCTAACTCCGTGTCTGACACGGATGCGCTGGTGGACAGTTGGACGAAGGCGATGACGTCCTCACCTCCTTCGGCCCCTTGCACGGCTCGTCCGATCACTGCGGAATTAACCACTGCAGGATGGGTGTTCAGGACTGCCTCGACTTCCGCCGGGTAAACATTCATTCCAAATCGAACGATCAATTCCTTGGTCCGTCCAACGATGAAAAGATGTCCGTCTTTCAATTGAGCGAGATCGCGAGTATTGAACCATCCCTCGGGATTGATGGCAGCGGCGGTTTCTTCGGGCGCGCGATAGTAACCTTTCGCCACGTTCGGCCCGCGCACCCATAGTTCGCCTACCTCTCCATCTCCCACCTTCTGTCCGCCCGAATCCACCAGCGTGATCTCAACTCCAGGAAGCACGCGTCCCACTGACAGATCGGTGCGAGGTTCATCCACTCGGGCCTGCGCGATGGTGGGCGAACACTCTGTCACCCCATATCCGTTGTGCAGCGTCATCCCGAACAGACTCTCTACTGCCGATTTCACCGCCAATTGCAGCGGCGCCCCGGACGAAGAAATAATCCGAAGCGCGGGAAATTTTAAAGGGCCTGACAATTTCTTTGCATTTGCATAGTCGACCAGCAGAGCAAACATCGCGGGTACGCCCAACACGATGGTAAGCTGGTCTCGCTCCAACGCCGCTAGTGCCGCAACAGGATCGAATCGCGGTGCCAAATAAAGTGTGGCCCCGCTGAGCAGCGTTCCCAGCAAAACCACCGAAAGTCCCACGGCATGGGACATTGGCAGAACACCATAAAGGCGGTCTTGTGGAGTAAGCGAACGTATCTGCGCCGAGACCGCCGCTATAAACAGCAAATTCCGGTGCGTCAGTACGACACCTTTTGGAAGCCCGGTCGTGCCTGAGGTATAAATCAGCGCCGCCACGCGATCATCGCTGTTCTTGGCGACTGGCTCGGGCTCAACTTCTCCATTTAGCTGACCCACACCGACCGAACCCAGCCCTGCTCGCTCTTCAATGACCGCGCTATGCCGCTTCGCGTGTTGCGCAGCGTGGGGTGGAACGCCAGCCATATAGATCACCCGGCGAGCGCCGCAGTGGCCTCGAATGTCATCGATTTCGCGAGCTGAGAGACGGGCATTGGCGAGCACCGGCCACGCATCGATTCCCGTCAGTGCCAGAAAGATCGCAACGAACGCACGGCAGTTCTCGCACACCAGCAGAACTCGATCGCCTGGGCGCACGCCCAAGTTGCGTAACCACGCTTGCGTTTCGCCAACGACTGTCTGCAGTTGACGATAAGTCAGCGACCCGGACGTTTCGATCACCGCCAGCCGTTCGGGCGAGCGCTCGGCCCATGGCTTAATGACTTCGCTGATATTTTCCGGTAGGGATTTCAACAGCTCGGATGCCTGCATATCAGTCATGAGCCGATATCATACCAGTTGGTCGCAACCTGCTGTCGAGTGGGGTTCAGTGTTGGTGAGCGGGCCAAAACGGAAGCGTGCAAGGCCTTCTATCCGCGTACGGCCGGAGTCATGGACGAGAGCGAGGCAGATTCAGCTTTTCTGGAAACCAAATACTGCAGCCATTCTCGGTACACGGCTGCGGCCGACAGCTGCCAAGTTTCTTGCAGCCCACGGGCAACGGCGGCCTCGGGAAATTCTGCCACAGATCCCTCACGAGGATTCGCCGTGACCTTGTCTCGAAAATCAGAAAGAAGTCTAGTGGCGGCTGCATCGAAGTATCCGTGGGGCATGTTGGGATAGGTTTCTCTCTCTTTCCTTAGGAATCTCCTTAAATCTCTGCGGTATTCTTTCAACAGCGTACGGGTTCCATACTCCGGGTGTCCCTGAAAGTGCACGAACAAACTGTCCTTTTTCTTTTTCACAAACAAGTCGACTCCCGCTTGCGCCGATTGCATCAGAACTTCATAACCGCAGGAACTCAGTGCGTCTAGCCGAACTTCGTTCCAACGAGAGTGGGGAATTTGCATCTTGTCTCCCACGCCTTTTGTTAGCAGGTGGTTGCGGACTTTCTTGTACTCGAACACTCCAAACTGTTTGTCGGGGACGGGGTGGCGCGGAATACCGTCGCTATAGAGAACACCGGCGTGAGCCGCTAGACACGATAGGACCGTGGAAGTCGTATTCGTTTCCGCCCAATCCAACACATTGGTCAAAACAGGCCAGTAAGGTTCATCCCGCAGATTTGGTTGTCGCGGCTCGGTCCCGGTCATGATCACGCCATCAAACCGGCCGTTCAATAGCTGGCTGATGTCAAAATAGAAACTGTTCAGATGCCGCTGCCCAACCTCGCCACGCGGAAGATCGGGCAGAGAGAAAAGTTTAAGTGATATTGGGATGTTGCCGGCCGCGGCGTCGAGAAGTTCGTAGAATTGGACTTCCGTGTCTTCCAGCGCGGCGTCCGGCATGTTGTTAATCAGCGCAATCCGGATCCGACCTGCTTGCGCCTCTCGATTGTCCGCAGATCGCTCGGAGAGCGGACGGCTTTTGAGCGCCAAAAGATTCGGAACGCGCCCCCCGTCGATTACGATTGCCATTTCCTAACTCCGAGTCACGCGAACTTGACAATTCGGTCAGGCTTACTAGGCCGCTTTGTCGAGCGCTTGTGCCAGGTCCTCAATGATGTCGTCGATGTGTTCAATGCCAACGCTCAAGCGGAGCATTTCCGGCGTTACGCCTGCCTTCAATTGTTCTTCCGGCGTTAGTTGACGATGCGTGGTGGATGCAGGATGACAGGCCAGCGATTTCGCGTCACCCATGTTCACCATGCGTTTGAACAAACGCAGCGCATCAAAACATTTTACGCCCCGCTCGAATCCGCCTTTCACTCCGAAAGTAAGCAGAGAACAGAACCTTGAGCCCAAATACCTATGCGCCATTGGGTAGAGCGGACTGTCCGGAAATCCCGCGTAATTCACCCAAGCAACGCGGCTATGATTGCGCAGAAATTCGGCCACCTTTCGAGCGTTCTCCACGTGCCGCTCGACGCGCAATGCCATGGTTTCGATCCCTTGCAGCAACAAAAAACCGTTGAACGGTGAAAGTGTAGATCCGGTGTTGCGCTGCGCGACGGTGCGGCAGCGGGCCACATAGGCCGCGGCTCCGTAATGCTCAGTGTAAACCACGCCGTGATAGGCAATTTCGGGCACATTCAACATGTAGTAGCGTTTCGGATGATCGCGCCACGGAAATTTCCCGCTATCGACAATCATTCCGCCAAGTGTGGTCCCGTGGCCACCCATGAATTTCGTCATGGAGTGCAGCACCACGTCCGCGCCATACTCAATCGGCCTGAGCAAAATAGGCGTGGCCACCGTGTTGTCGACGATCAACGGGACGCCGTGTTTGTGCGCCACGCGCGCTAGCCCTTCGATATCGGCTACGTTGCCAGCAGGATTGCCCACGCTTTCGCAGAAAACCGCTCGCGTATTTTCGTCGATCAGTTTTTCAATCGCATCCGGATGATCGCTTTCAGCAAATCTTCCGGCGATTCCTTGCTTCGGCAAAATGTGCGCGAGCAACGTGTAGGTCGCTCCATAAAGCTGTGGCGTCGAAACGATGTTGTGCCCCATTTCGGCGATGTTGATGAGCGAGTAGTGAATAGCCGCCATTCCCGAGCTAACGCTCAGAGCTTCCACACCGCCTTCCAGCGCAGCCACTCGCTTTTCCAGCACCGTGTTAGTGGGATTGCCGATGCGAGTGTAAATGTTCCCTTGAACTTCCAGGTTGAAGAGCGCCGCGCCATGAGCCGCGTCGTCAAATTCAAACGCGACGGTTTGGTAGATCGGTACAGCTACAGCTTTGGTGGTGGGGTCGCCATCGTAGCCTGCGTGAAGTGCGATGGTCTCTCGCTTCATGATTTATTCCGTGATGGTCGCGACGCCGGAAGATCGAACGGGCGTCGGATTCCGCGCGAGTGATCTCAACACAGTTTGCGTCAGTCGTTTCGCAGCGAAACCAGCACCAAATGCAAAGCGCATCACCGGTCCGAAACTGTTAGCCGCAGCAATTCCCACGAAATAAAGACCCGGAACCGACGATTCGAAATTGGACGTCAATATTGGCGCACCGTTCACACACTTGAGCTTGGACCGAATTCCTGAGTCGAGGAATGCCAGCCGTTCCACATTTACTTTGTATCCGGTTGCTGCGATAACGTGTTCGGTCAGAATTTCGCGCGAGGAACCATCCAGGCCTCGCAGATGCAAGCGTATCCTGCCGTTGTCGACCTCGGCGCGTTCCACTGAGTGCCCAAGTACCAAGGGCACGCGTCCCATCACCTTGTCCTTCACGAACCATCCCGCCGAAGGCCCGAGCGTAGTTCGAACTAAATGGATACGCACACTCTCGGGCAAATAATGAAATAAGGCAGCGCCATTGGCAAAGAAGCGCGACCGCAGCCCGGGTCCAAGCCCTGAATCCGGATGCCGTATTTTCTGCCACCAAGAACGAGGCTTGCCTTGCTTCGGCCCGGTATGAAATCTCAGTGCCGTGGCACGAGCCACGAGTTGGACATCCGCGCCGGCATCGCGTAACAATCCGGCCAGATCAATGGCCGAAGAGCCCGCGCCCACTACCACCACGCTGCGCCCGTTGAACCGAGAAAGATCATGATGCCGGTAACTGTGTGACACCAACTCGGCAGGAAGATGAGCCAAGTTCTCAGCAACATATTCGAAATGTGTGATCCCCACCGCGAGCACCACACGCCTGGACTTCACTTCTTCGCCATCGTCCAATCGTAAAAGAAATCCATCCGCCACGCGCTTGATATCGACAACTAATTTATCTTCAAGTTCGGGAACCATGCGATCGCGAAACGCTATTCCGTAATCGCCGAAAGTCTCCAGCCGCACGGGAGTCCCCATGTCAGCATACTCAACCCCGCGCTCCGCACAAAACTGCTTTAAAGTGAATTTGTTTTCAGGATCGTAGATGTTCGAAGCGAACCCGTCCGATTTGAGCATCATGCCTTTCGGCATGTGCGCCACCCAGCTATCCATGGGCCGTCCAAATATCCGAAACGGGATGCCGCGGCGGCGAAAATGTGCAGCGATGGAAAGTCCATATGGACCTGCGCCAATAATTGCAGTTTCTATCATGGGCCTTGGTATAAAACGTCTTCGATTGATTGTGAAAGCCCTTCAGTTCTCAAGAACGGCCATCTTCGATACTGGCCTGAAATCGCCGTTATGTCTAGTTACTGTATGCGAACCTGTTGCCTCAGCGGCATGGTCTAAGGAATCTAAATGCAATCTAGTTGCCTGAACGAAGTGCGGGTAAGCTGTTAAGAGCCAATAAGTTACATGAAAATCGGAAGGCGTCGAAGGAAATGGTTTTCCCTCAAAACCGATTGCTTTGGACATAGGCCGCAGGTGACAGAGTTACATAGCTGAAAAGAAGCGGTTTGCCTCAGTTTGTTCTCGGCGCCGGGATGTCGCGCCCTCCTTGCTGTAACACAAGCCGCGTCGCGATTTCCTGTGGTCCCGTGACGAAAGTAATCATTGCGTCGGATCCTTTAACGAAAAATCGCGTTTCCGATTCAGGAAAGATCTCAATTGTCGGTTGGTCAGAGCCTTGAATCCTCAAGCCGTTCTCGTCCTTGCTGACTACCAAAACTAATCCCGTACTTAGTTCGTATCGCCCTATGTAGGAATTCAAAGTCGCCGGACTCACGCTAACTGCGTGATGCTCAGCAGGTAATTCATAATGCTTTTTGAAGAGGATCGCCGCCAGGTCGCGGCTAATCCTTCCAGCGTCGGCCTCTCTAGAGTTGCTCAAGACGATTACGCAGGCATCATCGGCAGCATAGCGTCGAATCGCAGAACCAAAGAGATAAATCCCCCCGGCCGAAGTGTCCAGAGTACGGTCAAACTCTTTCAGAACTACCCATCCGAATCCATAGCCATCGATATATGGTGTAAATATTGCATTTGTAGAAGATTGAGAAAGTAATGCCTCCGCTGTAAGTGCTCGCTCCCAGCGATAGAGATCTTCGACCGTGGAGTAAAGGCCGCCCCAATCGTAGCGAGCTGTCATATCGAGATCGCTTGGGGTTATCGAGTGCGATGGCCTGAGATGAATCGGAGTTATTTTGTCCAGATCTTCGTAGCCGGTCTCGAGCATCCCCAAAGGCATGAAGATATGATCTTTCAAATATTTCCGATAAGATTCACCCGAAACTTTTTCTATTACAGCTGTCGAAACTGCATAGCCGGAATTGCCGTACTTAAATTTCTCGCCGGGTTTAAACTCAAGCGGCCGATCCGCAAGATAACTTAAGAGCCTTGAGGTTGTAATCGAGGACATCGCTGCGATCGGGTCGATCGAGCGGTCCACTTCGGGGATTCCATCCGTCTGTACCAGCAAATTGAATATCTTAATTTCTTCCCAACCATTCGGGCATTGCGCGAGGTATTTGCAGACCGAATCTTGCAGCCGCAATTTGCCTTTTTCTTGAAGTTGCAGAATTCCCACGGCAATGAACTGCTTGGCAATCGAGCCGACACGGTATCGGCTTTCGACCTCGGTTTCGGATTTAGGCAAGCCTTTCCCCGATCCGTAGCGCTGCTTCACAAGAATCTTTCCATGTTGGGCGATCAGAATCGATCCACTAAAGTGATTCACTTCAACCTGGGCGTTCATGTACGAATCAACCTTGGGAGTGAGCTCCTGGGCGTGCAGCCTATCAGCCGATACGAGGATTAACAGACTTAGTACAAGGCCTTTTGTCATTGGCAGTGAGCGAGAACCAACACGCAGGATTTTGATTTGATCCGATGGCCAATGGGGAAAACCATGGAACCTTGTTTCTCGCAGGGTGCAGTTCTACTGTGGAACGATTTGAATGCCATTGATCGGAGCTCGAGGGAATCCATCACTTGCCGTGCCGCCGGTAGCAGAAAGAGTAAAGCCCGTCGCGTTGATGGTAAACACAACGTAATTGCCCGCTGAACTGTTGGCCTGCGTGAACGTCCCGCTGAAATTCGTGTTCGCCGCGTCAATTAAGTTGATGGTTGTGGTCGTGATACCGGTGCCGCTAATTGTGTAAATTCCCGTGCGATTGGCGCTACCATTGTCGCCGTCCACATAGACGTATACTTTGTAGCCCGCCGCATGAGTGGGCAGCCCAACTACTGTAACCGTCGTTGTCGTGTTGCTGCCGGTATCCAGATACCCCTTCATCATCCGAGCGTTTCCAGGCTGGTCCGTGATAGGCGTTTTCCAGAGGTCATTGGAGACCCACGCGAGCGTGGCGGTCGTGGCAGCGCCGGTGCTGTCGAGCAGAACAAGCGGAGAGCTACTGCTAACACCGGTCGCGTCATTCCAGTTGGGTTCTACCACCACACCGGCGACCTCTGTGGACGCCATAGCGACGTCCTCGCCCACGAAATCGATACTGATCGGATTGCCTGAGCCGCTGATCGCTGTTACGTTGAGTGTAGCTGCGGCCGTATGGGTTAGAGAACCGCTTGTCCCGGTGATGGTTAACGTCGAGCTACCAGTAGGAGTATTGCTCGCCGTAGTGATCGTCAGTGTTGAACTACTCCCCGCAGTGACGGAAGTCGGGCTGAATGTCCCTGTAGTATTTGCTGGCAGCCCGCTCACTCCTAGCGTGATCGAGCCGGTGAAGCCGTTGGTCGCGCTGGTATTCACCGTGTAAGTAGTTTGTCCGCCCGGATTCAACGTTTGACTGTTAGGCGTAGTTGACACCGTAAAGTTTGGCGTCGGGTTTATAGGAACAATCTGAATTCCGTTAATCGGGGCTCGCGGGAATCCGTCACTCGCCGCGCCACCTGTGGCCGAAAGAGTGAAGCCCGTGGCGTTGATGGTGAATACAACGTAATTGCCTGTCGAGTTGTTCGCCTGTGTGAACGTCCCGCTGAAATTCGTGTTCGCCGCATCAGTCAAGTCGATGGTCGTGGTGGTAATGCTCGCGCCGCTGATCGTGTAAATTCCCGTCCTGGTAGCGCTGCCGTTATCTCCGTCAGCATACACATATACTTGGTAGCCGCCTGCGCTGGTTGGCAAGCCGGCAACTGTCACTGTCGTCGTGGAATTGCTTGAGGTATCCAGGTATCCCTTCATCATCCGCGCATTCCCGGGCTGATCCGTAATGGGCGTATCCCAAACGTCGTTCGAACTCCATGTCACGGTCGCGGATGTCGCAGCGCCGGTATCATCTATCAAGGCGAGCGGCGAAGAGCTGCTTACACCGCTGGCATCATTCCAATTGGGTTCCGGTATGACTCCAGCGACTTCAGTGGGGGCCATAGCGACGTCCTGGCCGACGAAGTCGATGCCGATGGCATTTCCAGAACCACCGCTGGAAGACATCACGATAAGGGTGGCGGTGGTCGTGTTCGTTAGTGAACTGCCGGTGCCTTTGATTGTCAAAGTCGAACTGCCCGTCGGTGTGCTGCTCGTCGTTGTAATTGTCAGCGTTGCGCTACCGCCCACGCTAACCGATGTCGGATTAAATGTTCCCGTTGCGTTAGCAGGCAGGCCGCTAACGCTCAGGTTGATAGTGCCGGTAAAGCCGTTCACGGCGGTGGTGCTCACTGAATAGGAAGTGCCTCCGCCAGGATTCACAGTTTGTGAACTCGGAGTAGCCGACAGCGTGAACGATGCCGGTCCAGTAACATTAAGAGTAACGTTCGTAGTGCTCGTAAGCGAACCGCTCGTTCCAGTGATCGTCAACAAGTAGCTGCCCGGCGGCGTGTTGCTTGCCGTAGTAATTGTCAGTGTTGAGCCGCTTCCCACGTTGACTGGAGTCGGGCTGAAGGTCCCAGTTGCATTGGCCGGCAGTCCGCTCACGCTCAAACCTATCGAACCCGTAAAACCATTCAAGGCGCTTGTGCTCACGGAATATGAAGTTCCGGCGCCAGGACTCACCGTCTGCGAGCTTGGCGCAGCCGAAACCGTGAACGCAGGAGTGGGTGTCAACGGCACGATTTGAATGCCGTTGATCGGCGCTCGCGGGAACCCGTCACTCGCCGCGCCACCTGTGGCCGAAATAGTGAAACCCGCGGCGTTAATAGTAAACACAACGTAATTGCCCACCGAATTGTTTGCTAGTGTGAACGTTCCGCTGAAATTTGTATTCGCTGCATCAGTCAAATCGATTGTGGTGGTCGTTAGTCCAACGCCGCTGAGCGTGTAAATTCCGGTCCGAGTGGCGCTACCGTTGTCTCCGTCCGCATAGACATACACTTGATAGCCACCCGAACTGGCGGGTAATCCGGCAACAGTCACCGTCGTAGTGCTAGTGCTGCCGGTATCCAGATAGCCCTTCATCATCCGCGGGTTGCCGGGCTGATCCGTGATTGGCGTTTCCCAAACATTGTTCGAACTCCATGTCACGGTCGCCGTTGTCGCCCCACCCGAAGCATTGACGAGAACGAGCGGAGAGGTGCTGGCGACGCCGCTGGCGTCGTTCCAGTTCGGTTCCGCCACGACACCGGCAACTTCGGTGGACGCCATAGCCACGTCCTGTCCAACGAAGTCGATACTAATTACACTTCCTGAACCGGTTGCAGATGCCACGTCCAGGATCGCCGTAGTCGTATTGGTGAGTGAACCGCTGGTGCCGGTAATGGTGAATGTGAAATTACCTGTGGGTGTATTGCTCGCCGTGGTGATTGTAAGCGTTGAACTTCCTCCGGCGCTTACGGAAGTTGGGTTAAAACTTCCAGTAGCGTTGGCAGGCAAGCCGCTCACGGTCAAGTTGACTGCGGCTGTAAATCCACTAACGACCGTCAGGTTGACGACATACGGTGTATTTCCACCCGGACTCACCGTTTGGGAGTTGGGAGTGGTTGACAATGCGAAGGAAGCCCCACCCGTTACATTCACGGTCACAGCAGAAGTGTTTGTCAGCGAACCGCTCGTGCCCACGATATCTAAGGTGTAATCGCCGTTCAGAGTGTTTGTCGCTGGAGATATCGTAAGTGTCGAACTAGAGCCGGCCGCAACCGAAGGCGGATTGAAAGATGCTGTAACGCCGGCAGGGAGTCCAGTGACGCTCAGGCTTATATTTCCGCTAAAGTTGTTAAAAGCCGAGGTGGAAACCGTAAACGTCGTGTTGCTCCCCGCAGCCACTGTCTGGGTTTGTGGCGCAACAGACAACCCGAATGATTCGAGTCCATAGACGTTCAGCAGATTAGAAAAGGTAGCCGAATATACTTTGCCGTTGGCGACAGTAGGAGGGCTGTACTTCGCCCACACGCCGGAATCGTCTCGCGCATCGTCCATCTGGGAATCCCATAACTCTGTTCCCAGGTTGTTCGCATCGAACGCGCGCAGAGTACCTGCAACAGTTCCGTGATCTCCGTTAGCAGCGCCCGTCGTGGCCCATACAATGCCGGAGCCTACTGTGCTGCCATTCGCGGATAGGCTCATCGTGGCGTCCGTTTCACCACTTGAAGTCAGAATCGAGCTATAGGAAAGTGGAGTCGTGTTAAAGCGAGAGTTCGTAAACTGAAAAGCTTGGAGCGAATTGGAGTCCGCAGGCCAAACGTAAAGAGTTGGTCCCGCCCCTGTCGTTCGATTCCAGAAAACAGGCCCTGCATGAATGTCTCCGCTTATAGAAAAATCCTGAAGAGCCGTCGTGTTCCCGCTTGATTCATGTCCGAGATTCGTACTCTGCAACAAGAAAAATTCCGCCGTTTTTCCGGCCGTAATTAATAGGGTCGTTCCTGGAATCATAATCGGACCGGATGAACCCAGGTCTAGATCGTCGGATTGAAGTAATTGATAATTGTCCGGAGTAAAGTAATCCGTCAGCGAAAGAACTCCACCGGTGGTACTTAGCTTGATTATGCTATCTCCAAAACTCGAGACGCCGTCCCAGTCTCCATTCCCTGTTGCGTAGTAGAGATTCCCGCTTGAATCCACCACAGGTGCGCGGCCGGACATCCACATACCGGCATTCTGTCCATTGGGCGTCGAGCAAAATACGCTCGTTTGCTGAAGAGTCTTGGCGTTATACGCCATGACCCATCCATGCCAATCGTATTCGTCTTCGTGGGAGGCCCACGAGAAAATCACCGAACCATTGGCGAGAACGAGGCTTGATCGTTGGTTTTGAAAGAAAGAACTGAAAGTTAGAGTGCCTCCTGAGCTTCCTTGTCCGGAACCTGGCACGGACGCCTGGATCACTGTCGGCCCGCCAAATTTCTCAGTCCCGTTGGTTATGTCGAGCGCGTGCAACCGCGCAACATAGTTCGTTGTGGAACCGGAGACTTCCATCGTTCTGGCAACGAGATAGATCGTGCTAGAGGTTAAATCGATGACAGGTGTGCTTTCGATACCGACATTGCCGACGATATTCAGGCCATTTGACCCCACGATGTTCGCGATCGGAATTGCAGTGACGCCCCCCGCCGGATTTCGCAAATCCACTTTCCATAACACACCGCCGTTGACGGCATTGCTGTCCGCATCAAGCGCATAAATCACGTCGTTCATCGTAGCGACATAAACAACATTGTGTGTTCCCTGGCCCGGTATAACCACACTCGGAACGTAGAGTGGCTGAGCGAAAAGCGACCCGTCTATGGTGTAGCTATAAAGTTTCCCAAACTGATTTACGTTCACGTTCGATGTAGTGAGGGCTGTCTCGCTCAGATTCGCCCCAGTTCGGGAAGGATCGTTGCGCTCCATCGTTACGCTCACTTGCGCCCACGCGGAACCAGGGAAAAGTCCGACTAACAGGAAGGTGGCGGCAACCAGTGCCAAAACAGCACAGCGGGATACAATTTGACCAGAGTTATGGGACATTTAGGCTATGTCTTTCGGCAATTATCCGGCCATAATCAAGCGATCATTCAACAGTATCTTAATAAGATGTTTCATTGCAACTAAAGGACTTACGGGGGAATCCTGCTCTCCAATAGGTATGCCCCCAAGCCAAAATCCGGGAGAATGAGAATTTCTTTGCCTGCTCGATGGCAAACCAGTGGATATTTATCGAGGCATCAGCGACTTAGCCCCTCTTGAGCAGGCAAACACCCGTCCACGGATAGTTTACCAGCGGTCCCTTTGGTTCTGGCAATAGCGAAAGCAATTCTTGTGGCGCCCGACCTAATCGCGCTGCGGTTTTCAAAAAACCCTGAATGTCGGTCGGCTTCCAGCCATAAGGCACGAAGAAATTTGCGCCTTCCGGCGGTCCAAACTTAAAAGCGGCATTCGCTTCGCTGAGCTGTTTACCCGTCGAACGCTGCATCAGTTTAAGCTGCCCAGGTGAGGCAAGATCGATGATCCAGTTTCGAAAGTGCTCATTCACGGCAAGATCCCCGGCCAACGACGCAACCTCCTCGGCGGAAAAATAAATAAGCAAACCCTCCGTCACGACAGTGATGTTCGTCGCTCGGCGGTCGATTTCCGCGAATAGCTCGCGGCGTCCGGCCACATCTGACAAATCTAAACTGACCCTTTCGAGTCGGCATTTCGGCTTCTCGTTGCCGAGGACTTCTTCTTTGTAGCAAACGATTTCCGGCAAGTCTACTTCCACCCACTGTAGCGTGGAACTGAGGTCCATGCGGTACG
>Ga0210385_10000786_pt1 | contig 20647 bp, 19 predicted proteins | sample IncBWH26OmetaG_FD_160107 | JGI IMG/M metagenome (GOLD analysis project Ga0210385, IMG submission 160107) | Forest soil microbial communities from Barre Woods Harvard Forest LTER site, Petersham, Massachusetts, United States - Inc-BW-H-26-O ...
TCAACTCGGCCGGCACGTTCAGCGAGAGCGCCACGGCTGCTGCGGCTGCGGCGTTGCGGACGTTGTGGATCCCCGGAGGCAGCGGCAGGCGGAACATGCCGAGATCCTCGCGATGAAAGGTGAGGCGAAATTCACTCGACAGGCCCTCGAGCTTCACGTCGGAAATCACGAGGTCGGCCTGCGTGGAAGTGCCATAAGTAATGACCGGGCGCTTGATACCGGGAATGATGGCCTGCACGCTTGGCTCGTCAATGCAAAGGATTGCGCTGCCATAGAAGGGCACGCGATTGGCGAACTGCAGAAAAACCTGCTGGATCTCTTCGAGCGAGGCGTATTGGTCGAGATGCTCGCGGTCGATTGTGGTGATCACAGCGACGACTGGGGCGAGCAGCAGGAACGAACGATCGCTTTCGTCCGCCTCGACGACGATAAACTCTCCCTTGCCGACCATGGCGTTGGAGCCGGCGTGATTCACACGGCCGCCGACTACGAACGTGGGATCGAGTCCGGCGGCGCCGAGGACAGCCGCGACCATGGAAGTGGTGGTGGTCTTTCCATGTGCGCCGGCGACAGCGATGCCATTCTTCAGGCGCATCAACTCAGACAGCATCTCCGCACGGGGAATGACCGGGATTTTCTGCTTGTGAGCCTCGACGACTTCCACGTTGGCGGCAGCGACTGCGGACGAGACAACCACGACCTGCGCGCCGCGGACGTTTTCCGCCCGATGCCCTTCAAAAATAGTGGCGCCAAGGTGGAGCAGGCGCTCGGTGACGGCCGTCGCCTTCAGATCGGAGCCGGAAACAGCGTAGCCACTGGCGAGCAGCACTTCGGCAATGCCGCTCATTCCGCTGCCGCCGATACCGACCAGATGCACGCGCTGAAAATTCCGGAACGTTACGGTCATTGCAGCCCCATTCATTGCCGCGCAACCCCTGGCCGGGAAACTCCCGCCAAACCGTCGAGCAAATCGACGATGTCTTCCACCGCGCGCGGGCGCGCCAAGGCGCGAGCGCGGTCTTCCATTTCAGTGATTCTCCGGGGCTGGTCCAGGAGGGAGAAAATTTCGTTCGTAAGTCTTTGCGGCGTCAGTTCGTTCTGCAGTATCAGTCCGGCGGCGCCTGCCTGTTGCATCACTTCCGCGTTTCGCGCCTGATGCGCGTCAGTAGAAGCGCCGAAGGGGATGAAGATGGCGGCGCGTCCGGCGGCAGCGATTTCGGCCACCGTGATTGCGCCCGACCGGCAGATGATCAGATCTGCCTGCGCAAAGCGATCCGCCATATTCTCGATGAAGGGCAGAACCTCCGCATGAAATTCACGCCGCACATAAGCTTCACGGACAGCATTATAGTCGCGTTCACCGGTCTGATGCACCACGAAAAGCTGCTCTTTTTTGGGCGCGAGCAGTTCGAGCGACTGAATCAGGGCTTGATTGATCGGCAGAGCGCCTCGGCTGCCTCCGGTGATGAGAATTGTGAAGGGAGCGGCGTGCTGCTTGCGCGGGACCGAGAAGAATTCCGCGCGAACCGGGCAGCCAGTGACCGCGGCCTTTCCGCCCAGACGTTCGGCCGTCTGCGGGTGAGCCACGGCGACGCGTGTGGCCACGCGAAAAAGCAGCCGGTTGGTGAAGCCTGGCTCAACATTGGGCTCGAAGATCGCAGACGGGATGCGGTGCGCGGCAGCAAGCAACATCATCGGGCCGGAAGCGTAACCTCCTACGCCGAAAGCAACCGCGAAACGATGACGGCGAAGAATTTTCTCGGAATCCCACAGGCCGAGCGGCAGCTGCGCCGCGTTGCGATAGAACTTCGCGCCGCTGATCCCTTTCAGGCCCGCGACGCGGATCAACTCAAGCGGATATCCCGCTTGCGGCACCAGCCGCGCCTCCATTCCGCGCTCGGTTCCTACAAACACAACGTGCCTTTCACCAGCTCCGTCCGAGTCCGCAGACGATCGAGCAAGCCATTCTTTCGCGACGGCGAGCGCCGGAAAGACGTGGCCGCCGGTCCCGCCGCCCGCGATCAGCAAAGTCTTCGCGCCGGGGGCAGCGCTGCGGCTCACGTTTCGTCCACGTGCTGACTGATATTCAGGAGCACACCCGTTGCCAGAAGCATACCGAGCAGATTCGACCCGCCGTAGCTTACGAACGGCAGCGGAATCCCTTTGGTCGGCACCAGTCCAAGGACGACACTCAGATTAATCAGCGCCTGGCCCACAACCATCGTCGCGATGCCGATGCCAAGATAGCGGCCGAAATCATCAGGCGCTTTCATGGCGGCGACGAGCGCTCGCCATCCGTAGAACGCGAACAGCGCGACAACGATTACCGCGCCGATGTAGCCCAGCTCCTCTGCGATTACCGAGAAGATGAAGTCCGTGTGCGCCTCGGGAAGAAAGAAAAGCTTCTGGCGGCTTTCCATCAGGCCGACTCCGCTGAATCCGCCGGAGCCGACGGCGATCAGCGATTGCAAAAGCTGGAAGCCGTGGCCCTGCGGGTCGGCGCCGGGTGAGAAGAACGTCTTCACCCGCTCCATCCGGTAGGCGCTGGTGGCGACGGCGAGGTAAACCACCGGAACGGCGGCGGCCGCAGCGATCGCTATGTAGCGCAGCGAGAGGCCGCTAACGAAAAGCATTACGGCTGCGATGAAGAAAATCATGCAGGCCGTGCCCATGTCGGGCTCCTTGTAGACAAGCAGCACTATGAGCAATACGGTTCCCAGGGCAGGCAGCAGCGTGCGGCGCAGATTGTTGACGCCGAAACCGTTGGGCGCGGTGCGAATTTCCAGAAACCACGCTAGAAAAACAATTAGCGCCAGCTTGGCAAGCTCCGAAGGCTGCAGGCTCAGAGGACCGACGCGGAACCACCGGTGCGTATCATGCGAGCGGTCGAGGAACAGAACTGCAATCAGCATCGTCAAAGTGATCGAAAGCGCGGTAAAGATTACCTTCGGCTGGCGCAGGTTGCGATAGTCGAAACTCATCAACGCGAACATTCCACCGATGCCCAGCGCGAGCCACAGCAACTGGCGCAACAGGAAGTAGTAAGCGCTGCCGTGTTCGTCGCGCGCGGTGATGGCCGAGGCACTGAAGACCATCAGTGCGCCGAAAAGGCACAGCGCGAGTGTGGTGCCGAAAAGCCGGCGGTCGGGCTGAAGGCTGCGTGGCATGCGGTCCTTTCGTTATCCTTTGCTCGCCGGCGTAGCGGCCGAGCTTTGCGCAGAGAGCTTTGCGACGAGTTCCTTGAAGATGCGGCCGCGCTGCTCGTAATTGTCAAATTGATCGAAACTCGAACATGCGGGCGCGAGCAGAACGATGTCGCCCGATTTTGCTTCGCGTTTCGCCATCTGCACCGCGCGGTCCAACGTGCCGGCTCGTTCGACGGGCACGGCCTTGTCGAGATCGCTGGCGATCTTCTCCGTGGCAGCGCCAATGAGCATTACGCTGCCGGCGCGCGCAGCAAGAGGTTCACGAAGCGGCGTGTACGGGCTTCCCTTGTCCTTGCCGCCCATGATCACGATCAGCCGGCCTTTGTCGGATTTTGGCGGCGAGACGGGAAACGCTTCGATGGCCTTCAGCGCCGCGTCCACGTTCGTAGCCTTGGAGTCGTTGTAGAACTGAACGCCCGCGACATCCGCGACAAATTCCAAGCGGTGCTCAACGCCCGGAAAACTCCTGACGCCGTCGGCAATGGCGGCCAGCGGTGCGCCTACCAGAAATGCCGCCGCGCACGCGGCCAACACGTTTTCCACGTTGTGATCGCCGCGCAATCCGATGTCGGAGCGGCGCGCGAGTTCGGTTTCGTCGCCATCCGCGCGAAATAGGATCTGTTCGTCAAACAGAAACGCACCGGCCGCCACGCGCTTCTTGCGGCTGAACCAGTAGACGCGCGGGCCATTCGGCATCCTCCGCGTTACTTCAGGATCGTCCGCATTGAGGATGGCCGCGTCGCGCTCGCGCTGATTTTCAAATATTCGCAACTTCGCGTCCGCGTATGCCTCGAAACTCGCATGCCGATCGAGATGATCGGGCGTGAGGTTGAGCAGGACGCCGATCTCCGGCCGAAAGGCGTCGATCGTTTCCAGTTGAAAGCTGCTCACTTCGGCCACCGTAACCGTGTCATCCGTGGACGAGTCCACAAGCGAGAGAAGAGGCACGCCGATATTTCCGCCGACCAGCGCAGGGATTTCAGCCGTCTTCAAAATGTGTCCCAGCAGTGAAGTCGTCGTGGTCTTCCCATTCGACCCGGTGATGGCGACGAGCTTGCCGCGCAAGAATCGCCATGCCAGCTCGATCTCGCTCCACACGGGGATGCCGAGCTTGCGTGCTTCTTCGAGCAGCAGCGCATTGGCCGGTACGCCTGGGCTGACGACGAGCAGATCCTGCTCGGCCAGATTCGCCTGTTCGGCGCCCAAAGCAAGCGCAACTCCTGCGGAGCGCAAACTCGCAACGGTTTCCGCGAGGTCGGCTTCGGGCTTCTGGTCCGTCGCCGTGACGCGCGCCCCGCGGCTGGCGCAAAAGAGCGCCGCGGCCATGCCCGTGCGAGCGAGCCCCACCACCAGCACGCGCTTCCCTTGTAAATCGTAGCCGGGCTTCACCGCCGCTCACCTCAACTTCAAAGTGGTCAACGCAAACAGCGCAAACACCAGCGCCATGATCCAGAAGCGCACGATCACTTTCGATTCGCTCCAGCCCATCAATTCAAAATGATGGTGCAGCGGCGCCATGCGGAAAATTCGCTTGCCGGTCAACTTGAACGAGCCGACTTGCAGAATCACCGAAAGCGCTTCGATCACAAAAATGCCGCCAATCGAAACCAGCAAAATCTCCTGCTTGATGCTAACGGCCACGGTGCCGATCGCACCGCCCAGGGCCAGCGATCCGACGTCGCCCATAAACATTTCGGCCGGATGCGCGTTGTACCAGAGGAATCCCAACGACGCGCCGGCGAGCGAGCCGCAAAAGATCACGAGTTCGCCGGCGTCCGAAATGCGCTGAATCTCCAGGTAATCGGCAAAGCGCGCGTTGCTCGAAAGATACGTAAGCACCGTAAGCGCCACGGAAGTGACCAGTACGCAGCCAATCGCCAGCCCGTCAAGACCATCGGTCAAATTCACCGCGTTCGAGCAGCCAACGATGACCAGCACAAGAAAAATAACGAACGGCACGTAAGCGATCGGCCAAGCGTATTTGTGTCCAAGCAGTGAATCGACCACAAGGTCGGGGTGCAGCCTCTTGAAAAACGGCACGCTCAACTGAGTGGAATAGGTGCCGTTGGCTTGCAGCCCGACCAGCACGACCCCGATGCACGCGCAGGTGAGCACCTGTAAAAGAAATTTAGCGCGAGGGCGCAATCCCATATTTCGCTTGAGGACTACTTTCTTGTAGTCGTCGATGAAGCCGATTGCGCCGAAGGACAGGGTTGCGCCAAGCGCGAGCAGCACGTACGCGTTGCGCAGATCGGCCCACAGGAGCGTGGGAATCACAATCGAAGCGACGATCAGCACGCCGCCCATCGTCGGCGTTCCGGCCTTCTTCTGGTGAGCCTTCGGACCTTCTTCGCGAATATATTGCTTCACCTGCATCGCGCGCAGACGTTCGATCACCCACGGCCCCATCAGCACCGAAAGCAAAAACGCCGAAGCGCTGGCGACAGCCGTGCGCACAGTGATGTAACGGAAAACATTGAGCGCGCTGAAATGCGAACGCAGCAGGAAGAAGAAAAGGTAATAGAGCATGTCAGCCGCTCTTCCGCGCCGGCGTGGCGTTGCTCGGCTCGGCGGCCGATTTTCTGGCGTGCGATGCGTCCACAGCTTCCAGGATTTTTTCCATCTTTACGCCGCGCGAGCCTTTCAGCAGCAGCAAATCACCACTCTTGACGAAGCCTTCGAGAAATCCCGCCGCTTCCTGCGAATTTTCGAAGTAGCGAGCCCGTTCGCGCGGATGCCCCGCTGCAACCGCCGCTTCGACGAAAGCTGCTGCGTTCCCCTGCACGCCGAAAATCCAATCGATGGCGCCCGTCCGGGCGGCGGCAGCGCCACACTCTCGATGCAGTTCCACGGACGAATCGCCTAACTCGCGCATTTCACCGGCAGCGAGAATCTTGCGCCGATATCCGGGCGTCTTCGCTAATAGCGCCACCAGCTCGCCAAGTGCTGTGGGGCTCGAGTTGTACGTATCGTTGATCACCGTAAATTCATCTTCGTAGCGAACCACTTCGCCCCGCTTATCCGCCGGCATCAAAGTCGGGAAGACGTGCTTCGCTTCCTCCGCGCCAATGCCCCACACGTTTGCCGCGGCCAGCGCGGCCAGCGCGTTCATCACGTTGTGGCGTCCGATCAGCGGCGACTCGAGTCGCGCGCGCCCGCCGGGCCAAACAAAATCAAACGCTGCGCCTTCTATGCCTCGCTCTTCGATCGCCTCCGCTCGAAACTCGGGCGTGGCGCCGGTTCCAAAACGAATCACCGGACCGCGCGCCACGTCCGAGAATCGCGCCACACGCTCATCGTCCGAGTTCAACACCGCCGTCGCGCCGGGCCACGCCAGGTTTTCGATCAACTCGCGTTCCGCCAGCGCGATCTCGTCAATTGAAGAAAAAAACTCCAGATGCTCCACGGCCACGCGCGTGATCACTCCCACTTCCGGCGAAGCGATTTGCGCGAGCAGCGCCAACTCTCCGCGATGCGACATGCCGAGCTCGACCACCGCCGCGTCATGCTCATCGCTCAACCCAAGCAGCGTGAGCGGCAGGCCGTACTCGTTGTTCAAATTCCCCTGCGTCTTCAGGACACCAAAACGCGCGCGCAATAGCGCCGCAAGAATTTCCTTGGTGGTTGTTTTTCCCACCGAGCCGGCCACGCCGGCGATGCGCCGTCCCGGCCGCGCCGATCGCCAAATGGCGCAAGTTCGCGATGCCAACTGCTGGAGCGCCGCGAGAGTGTCGTCCACGCCAAAGAGCTGGCCGCGAATCTCCTCGGGGTACTCCGCCACGCGCCCGCGCTCCACCACAGCCGCAGCGGCTCCCGTGGCGAGCGCCCCAGACACATGATCGTGTCCGTCGTGACGCGGTCCGCGTATGGCGAAGAACAGTTCTCCGGCACGCACCGTGCGCGAATCGATCGAGGCGCCGGCCAATTCGACTTCGCCCCCGAGTCCCGAGGGCGCCGGGACACTAAGCGCTTCAGCCACTTGCGCCACATTCCACCGCATCGCGTCTCCCGCAGGCTCGGTTTCACAATCCGCCGTCCGCCTCGCGCCGTTATGGCATCTCAACCTTAATGCAACCGCCGTTCCGCGGCGCCGCTAGCTCGCGCCCTGTTTCGGCTTCGCATAGCCTTTTCGCCGCAGTATCGCCCGCGCTTTTTCGCGATCGTCAAACTCGATCGCCCCATCGCGCAGCACCTGATACGTCTCATGCCCTTTACCTGCGAGCAACACAATGTCTCCCGGACGCGCCTCATCAAGCGCAACTTCCATGGCTTTTTCGCGATCCGGCTCGATGCGATAGGTTGCATTCGCTTTCTGCAGGCCGACCGCAACATCATTCATAATCAGCAGCGGGTCTTCGCCGCGCGGATTGTCACTCGTCAACACCACCAGATCGCTCATCGAGCCCGCCGCTTCGCCCATCATGGGCCGCTTGGTGCGATCGCGATCGCCGCCCGCGCCAAAAAGCGTGATGATGCGCGCGCCAGGGCTGATGTCGCGAGCCGTCGCCACCAGATTGCGCAAAGCGTCGTCCGTATGCGCGTAGTCCACCACCACCAGAAACGGCTGCCCTTCGTCGACGCGCTCGAAGCGTCCGGGAACCAGTTCGAGCGTCGCGATTCCTTCTTCGATTTTCGCGTTGGGAATTTCCAGAGCCACGGCGGCTCCGATCGCGGCGAGAATGTTGTAGACGTTGATGCGCCCCACCAGCGGCGAATCCACTTCGATCTTTCCCGCGGGCGTTTGCGCCGTAAATTTCAAACCATCGAAGCTCAAGTGGAACTTCCTCGCCGTCACATCCGGCGAGCCCTTTAGCCCATAGGTAAGAGTTCTCTTTGCGAGGCCCTCAAGACGCGCTCCATACGGATCGTCGATGTTCACCACGGCCGCGTCCGGCGCGCCAGCACCTGTGCCCTCGAAGAGGCGTCGCTTGGCCGCGAAATATTCGTCGAACGTTCGGTGATAGTCGAGATGATCGCGCGTGAGATTCGTGAAAATCGCCACGGCGAAGTGGCAGCCGGAGAGGCGGTCCATCGCCAACGCGTGCGAACTTGCCTCGAGCGTTGCGTGCGTCCCGCCTGCATCGCGAATCTCTGCGAACATCTGCTGCAAATCGAGAGACTCCGGCGTTGTATTCAACGCGGGCCTGGCTCCGGCTGGCGTGCGGTAACCGGTCGTGCCGACCAATCCGGAAGTGAACCCTGCGCCGCGAAGAATCGCGTCGACCAGAAATGTGGTCGTGGTCTTCCCATTCGTGCCCGTGATTCCGACCAGCTTCAGCGCATCCGCAGGATGCCCGTAAAAATTCGCAGCCGCGCGGGCCAGCACGCGGCGCTCGGTCCCTTGGCGCAATTCGATCCAGCCAACGCCCTCGGCCAGCGAATCCGGCCGCGCGGTCTCTGCGGCAACGGCGACTGCGCCGGCCCGCAGCGCGTTCGGAACAAAGCTCATGCCATTCAATTTTTCACCGCGCAATGCGAAGAAAATTCCGCCGGGCGCAAGCTTGCGGCTGTCGTACTCAATCGCGCGCACCTCTACGTTCGCATCGCCGCTGATGCGTTCGAAGTCCGCTCCCGCAAATAGTTCCTGCAGCCTCATCGCAATCCTTCTCGCCGGGCCTTCATAACGGGCACGCCGGACACGTCTCCGCACGCGGGGCACCACTCGATCGGCAACGCTCAATTGCCCGCCCCATGTGCCGACGTGGGCACCAACTGCGCAGCGCGGCCGAATCGCACGGTCACCGGGCCGCCCGCTGCGACCAGCGTTCCCGGGTCGGGATATTGCTGCAACGCGACCCCCTCACCGATCAGCGAAGGATCAAGCCCCAGCTTGGAGCACGCTTCAATCACGCCACGCACGCTCTGCCCGGCAAAATCCGGCATCGCCACGGTCGGCGAATTGCCGGTCGAAAATGTCTGTCCCGTCTGACGCTCCACCGCCGCTTCAAAACGCGCGCGCTCGGCATCATCGGTCCCCTGTTGCGCGGCCTTTTGCGCCAATTCCTGCAGCGCTTTCTGCGTTTTCTGGGCCAGCTCCATATCCGTGCCAGCTGACAGATCGTGGGGGACCGCAAGGTAGGTAAGTACTTGCTGCGCGATCCTCTTGAAGATCGGCCCGGCGACCTCTCCACCATGGTGCGCGCCGATCGGCGAGTCCAGCACCACAAGGATGGTGACCGCGGGGCTACTCATCGGAGCGATACCGACAAATGAAGCGGTGTAGTTCGTCGGCGAATACCGCTTCGTCACCGGATCAATCATCTGCGCAGTACCGGATTTTCCGCCCGCCGTATAACCATCCAATCGCGCGGGTTTGCCTGTCCCGTAAGGCAGCAGAACTACGCCTTCCATCATGCCCCGGACGGCTTCTGCCGTTTGCTCATCTGTCACACGGTGCGGATCAGCTCCTGGAATGACCGGTCCCGGCTTGTCCGATTCAATATCCTTCACAATCGTCGGACGGTTGTAGGTTCCCCCGTTGGCCACGGCAGAGATTGCCGAAACCATCTGGATCGGCGTGGCACTCACTTCCTGTCCGATGGCGATAGAGGCCAGCGAACTCAGCGACCACGGATTGTCTTCGGGCAGCAAGCCGTGGCGCTCACCCGGAAGCGGGATACCCGTCAGTTGACCGATACCGAAGTCGTGAACCGTCTCGCGGAAGCGCGGCGCGCCCAGTCGAAGCGCGATCTTGATCGAGCCGACGTCGCTCGAGTGCGCCAAAATGTCGCCGACGCTCAACACGCCAAAAGGCTTCCAATCGTGAATCAGCCGGCTGCCCACCATGATCGATCCCATCTGGCAGTCGATCAATTCGGCCGGATTCGTGATGTGATTTTCGATGGCAGCGGTCATCGTCAGCACTTTGAACACCGAGCCCGGTTCGTAGGGAATGTTCACCGCGCGATCGTCGAGCTGGTCCTCGGAATATTTTCCGGCATCGTTCGGGTCGAACGTGGGCCAGCTGGCAACGGCGAGCAATTCGCCCGTGTCGGGATTCTGCACCACCACGGTTCCGTGCCTGGCGTGCGTCTCCTCAATGCCCGCCGCCAGCTCTTTTTCAGCGATGTATTGGATCGTCTCGTCGATAGTGAGCGTGACGCTGCCGCCCGGATCGGGCGCCGATCCCGAGCGGTCGTACGAGCGCCGTTTGCCGTCCGCCATCACCATCATCTTCCCGGGAACGCCGCGAATCTGGTCGTTGAGCGAGGCTTCGATGCCGTCGAGACCCTTTTCGTCCGTGTCCACATAGCCCAGCACCTGCGCGGCAAGATCGTGCTGCGGATACACGCGGCGATTTTCCTTCTCGAAGAAAACTCCGCGGAGGTTCATGTCGTCAATGCGCTGCACCGTCTCAGGCGAGAGCTTCTTGCCCAGACGCACCGGCGTCTTCGCGGCGCGAATCTTCGTTTCAATGTCTTCGGCGGAAGCGTCCAGCGCGCGCGCCAGAAGTTGCGCCACCATGGACGGATCGGAAACCTCCGCAGGATCGGCGAACACGGAGTCCATCGGGAGACTCACGGCCAGCTCGCGCCCCTTGCGGTCGTAGATCGTGCCGCGCATGGGACTCACTTCAAAGACGCGCTGCTGCTGCCTCTGCGCTTTCGCCAGATAGTCGCTGTATTGGAATAGTTGCAGGTAGGTGAGCCGCGCGAGTATCGCGACCATCCAGACCGCCGCCAGCACCCAGATCGTCAGCCAGCGGAGACGCGCGTTGCGCTGCTCCATGAACTCGGGCCTGCCTTGGATTTCACATATCGGGTAGAGGGTTTGTTCGCCGGCTTCCGCGCCTGCCTAGCCGCAGGCGGGTCCGCCTCGAAGGTTACGCGCTGGAATCCCGTCATCGGGCTCGAATCGATGGCGGGTTGCCCGTCGATCGATTGACGGGTCACCCTGCGCTACGAAGCACCGCGAACAAACCCACTACCGCGATTTCAATATTGTTGCGCCCAGAGGACGCGGCCGCGCTAAGGCTGCGGCGATCCGGCGGACGTGCCCGCCTCTGCCAAAGCCGAGTCAGTTGTATAACTCACAGGCGCGATCTGTCCGGGCACTGGAACCGTGAGGCCAAGCTTGTCGCGAGCGATCGCATCCACACGTCCCGGCGAACGCAGCGTCGCCACTTCCAGATGCAGCTGCTGATTCAGTTCGCTCGCCTCGGACTGCTCGGTCTGCAACTGCTCGATCTGATAGCGCAGCTGGATGCATTCAAAATGCTGCCAGGCATAAAAGAAGAGGCATCCAGCCATCGCGGTCCCCGCCGCCACCCGCTGCCACAATGGATTCAGGCGCGCGATGGGAGCCGGCCGTAGGAGCCGGGAATTGTCGATCCGCTTTACCGTGTAATATTCGGTCATAAATTTGTCTCTACCGGCGCCTTCAGGCCGCGACTTTCTCCGCCACGCGCATCTTGGCGCTGCGCGCTCGCGGGTTGCTTTGAATCTCCGCTTCACTCGGAACAATCACTTTTTTCGTCAGCACATGAAAACTGCCGTCGCGCGCGAGTTGCTGAAAAGCGTGCTTTACCGGACGGTCTTCCCGCGAGTGGTAGCTCATCACCACCCATCGGCCTTCAGGATTTAAAGTGGCAGGGGTCCGCGAAAGAAACTGCTCGAGTTCCTCCTCTTCTCGATTCACCGCTATCCGCAGCGCCAGAAACGTTTTTGTCGCGGGATGCAGCTTCTGCCTTCCCCTTGCCTTTCGGACTCCTGCCACAACGGTTGCCAGGTGAATCGTGTCGCGAATCGGTCGCGCCCTTACGATCGCCTTGGCGATTCTGCGTGAATCGGTCTCCTCGGCCTTCTGATAGAGGAGATCGGCCAGTTGCTTCTCGGGCCATTGATTCACAATCTCTGCCGCGGTCAAGTCCGCGTCGGGGTTCATACGCATGTCCAGGTCGGCCGCATAGCGAAAAGAAAATCCGCGCTCCGGACTGTCCAGCTCCAGCGTCGAAATTCCCAGATCGGCAATCACTCCATCGAAGGGACCGTATCCCCTCTCGCTCGCCAGTTCGCCGATTTGTGAAAACTCCGCCTGCACCAAAACCACCCTTTCCCCAAACTCTTTCAATCGCTCTGTCGCGATTTCCAGCGCCTTCGGGTCGCGGTCGATGCCGATCAACTTTCCCGTCGTAAGCCGCCGTGCAATTTCAACGGCGTGACCCGCGGTTCCGGTCGTCGCGTCCAGATACGTCCCGTCGGGCCGAATGCGAAGCCAATCCATTGCTTCCACTGCCATCACCGGCGTATGCAGCACGCTCAAAACTTAAATGCCTATCGCGTCCAAGGCTTTTTCGTCGTCGGCCGTGATCGGATTACGGTTCAACCGGTCGAGGAACCTGGCGTGGTTCCATATCTCCAGGTACGTCAGCTGCCCGGAGATATCCACTTCGCCCTTCATCTCCGCCGATTCGCGCAGCACGGGTGGAATCAAAATGCGCCCCTGCCCGTCCACTTCGACCACCTGACCGTAATAGTTCGTCCGCGCCAGAAATTTCTGCTTTGCGCTGTTGTAGGAAGAAAGCTTGGCGAGTTTCTTTTCGATCTCTTCCCAGGCCTTCATGGGATAGACCCGTGCGTGGTCCCCTTGCGCGCTGGTGACGTAAAACTTCGAGCCCGACTTCTGCAAGTGCACGAGAAAGTCCGACGGAATTTTTACCCTGCCCTTCTCGTCGACTGTCGCCGGATAGTTGCCGCGCAGCATGGATGCTCTTGGGAACCTCAGCCAGCGCGCTTCGTGTCGACTTACCCGCCGGCACGTTGGTGGGAATCACGCTTACTCCCTCCCGCTTTGGCTTCCACTTCTTACCACTTGTCGCCACTTTCTCCCACTGGTGACCCCGATTGTAGTTCGCTTCGATTTGTTGTCAAGAAGAATGTGCGATTGTTAGAAAAGTTTTTGCGGAACTACGGCAGAACGCCGCAGCCTGAAATTTCCTGGTGCGTGGAGCGCGAAAATACCATTCCTAGTGTGTGCGCGCAACTCTTTCCGCGAGGGCTTGCGCTCCGTTCGCCGGGAAAACGTGAAATGTTTTGAAAGAGTCACTAGTGCGGAGCCCCCAATTCCAGGGCGGGCGGTTTTTCCAAGGAAGAAAAGAACTGAGATTTACTCGGTCGGCGCGGGATTGCGCATCGAGTTCAGGTCGCGAAGCATGCCTTGCTCGTCCGGACTGAGCCCGTCCATGAACCGAGGATCGTTCAGTGCCGCTTGCTGAGTGGCGGGACTCATCTGCTGCAGCATTGCCAGATGGCGATTGATCACCTGCTTGCGGTCCGGCGGCATCGCCTGGTACTTCGGCCCGACCACGTTCAGGAAATACTGCCGTTGCTCGGGAGTCATTCGCTCGAGAGCTTCGTTCCGCTGGCGTATCTCCTGTTGCTCCTGAGGCGTCTTCTTGTTCCAGTCCTGCAGGTTCTTGCGGATCTGCTCCTGGCGCGCCGGGGGCAGATTGTTGAAACGCGCATCGTTCTGCATGAACCGCTGCTGCTCATCCGGCGACATATCCCGCATGTTCTCCACCCACTTCGGTGGAAGCCCATCCATCGCGCGAAGGTTTGGTTGGCCTTTGGGAACTTCGTCCTTCGGCGCGGACTTTTCCGCCTGCCTCTGCGCCGCTGCGGCTGCCCTGCGCTGCTGGATCGCCATTCGCAGGCGGCCGTTCTGAGCGGAAGCAGGCTGCGCGGCCATCGTCCCGGCCAGGAGTCCGGTCAATACCCCGGCCAGCACGAAGCCCAGCGCCGAATTGGTCCTGCCCTGCCGCATCGATCTACGCTCCTCTCTACGCTCGTGTGGTCTGCGAAAACTTACTCAGCCGTCTGCGTCTTCGCACTCTGGTTCGGCACACCGTTATCCGGCATAGCCGCTGGGGCGAGCTGCGAGAGTGCATCCATGCTGGTCACCACGTCGTAGTTTTCCAGCACGTCCAAATTCTTGATGGCATTGAAATCTTCCTGCTGCACGCTCGCCACGGACGGGGTCTCCCCCGGATTCACCGGCGAAGTCTTCACCATCCACACAGCCATCACGGCCAGCATCGCCGCCGAGAGCGCCAGCCGGGGCTGTGGCACCAGCCAACCAAACCAATTCCGCGCCGGTTCAGCGGCCACGCTCTGGCGCACCCGCGCGTCAAATCCAAACGACGGCTCGATGAGCGGTATCTCATCCATCACGCCCCACAGCGCGCGAAACTGCTCGGCGCGCGAACGGCAATCGGCGCAGGTCAGGAGGTGCTGTTCCACCTCGCGCCGCTCGGCGGAATCCGCCCGGCGATCCAGATAGGCAATCAATCCCTTGGAAACGTCAACACAGTTCATGGCACCCTTCCTTCTCTCGCTTCGCTCGCCACTGGCCTCCCTGAAAGCGGAGCCAGCTCGACGCGCAGCGTCTCGTAAGCCCGGAAAAGCAGCGATTTCAGCGCGCTTTCCGAACACTCCAAAATCCTCGCGATTTCCGCGTAATCCATCTCTTCGTATTTGTGGAGCAGCACCGCGGCACGCTGCTTCTCCGGCAGCGACCACACGGCCCGCCGGATCAATTCGGTCCGGTCGCGCTCGATCATCTTCTGATCGATCCGCATCTCGCGCGCCGGCAGCTCCATCGGCGGCGAATCGTCTCCGTCAGACGGCGCGTCCAGCGATACCGATAGCCGCTGGTATCGAGTGTCGCGGACTGAATTCAACGCCAGGTTGGTCGCGATGCGGAACAGCCACGTCGTAAACTTCGCGCTCGGAGTATACTGTTTCCGCGCACGGTACACGCGCAGAAACACTTCCTGGGCCAGGTCTTCAGCCGTCCCTGTGTCCCGCACCATCCGGTACAGGAAATTCACCAAGGGAGACCGATACCTCTGCAGGAGGAAGTCAAAGGACGAATCGTCCCCCGCCTTCACGTCCAGCATCAATTGGACGTCTGTCCTGGTCATGGCCTCCACAGTGTATCTAACACCTGCCATGCCATAAAGTTGCATGACCCCCGAGTTGCCAAACCCATACCCCGGCTCGCCCCCTTGTATCGCCCGATCGATGATGTTTTGGCTCGTAATACCAACCCTCAAATAGAGTTGCGCCGGCGATGCCCGGAAGTTCCCGCTCGGGTCCGCCAAGGGAGCCTGCCACCTATAACCCCCTCCCGAGTCCAATGTCTATGACCACAAGGGATACCGGAGCAGGTGCCAACCAGACGCCGCCCTTGCGCCGGACGACCGTCTGGTTCATGGCCGCCAGCACAGGCGTGGTGGTCGCTAACATATACTATATTCAGCCTTTACTCGCCGTCGTGGCGCGGACGTTCGGCCTCTCCTCCACGGGAGCCGGCGCCATCGCCATGACCAGCCAAGTCGGCACCTGCCTGGGAATGCTCTTCTTTGTTCCGCTCGGGGACAGTCACGAGCGCAGATCCTTAATCACCTGGATGCTCGTCGGCGCAATCGTCGCCTTGGCCTTCACCGCGTCAGCCCGGAACGGCCTCTGGCTGGCCATCGCCTGTTTCGGCGTCGGCATGATGGGCGCCACAGTCCACCTTTTTGTCCCTTTTGCGGCACATCTCGCCGCGCCCAACGAACGCGGCCGCGTGGTCGGTTCGGTCTTCAGCGGGATCCTGCTTGGAATCCTTCTCGCCCGCACCTTCAGCGGCTTTGTCGGCGCGCATCTCGGCTGGCGAGCCGTCTACGCCATCGCGGTCGGCTTCATGCTCTGCGTCTGCATCTTCGTGCAGTTCTTCTTGCCACGCAGTGAGCCGACAGCCCGAATGCCCTACCTCTCGCTTCTGAAGTCCACGGTAGACCTCGCACGCGAACACCCCGCCCTGCGCGAATCGGCCCTCTTCGGAGCGGCTGCCTTTTGCTGCTTCAGCGCCTTCTGGACCACTCTCGTCTTCCTGCTCGAACGGCCTCCCTACCACTACGGCGCTCAAGCCGCCGGCCTCCTCGGCCTGGTGGGCGCGGCAGGCGCCGCAGGAGCGCCAATCATCGGCCGCCTCACCGACAAGCATGGCGCCCGTTTCACCATCGGCATCTCGCTCGTCTTGCTCTTCGTTTCGTACCTCGTGCTCGGCTTGCTCGGCAAAGTGCTGCTCGGATTGATCGCTGGAGTTCTTCTGATGGACTTTGGCACGCAAGCTTGCCACGTCTCGAATCAGACGCGCATCTACGGGCTCGCGGCCCACGCGCGCAGCCGCCTCAATATGTTTTACATGGTTTGCTATTTCGCGGGAGGCGCCGCCGGCTCGATCCTCGGCGCCTATTCCTGGAAGTTGTACGGTTGGCCCGGAGTATGCGGCTTCTGCCTGCTCGTGATCGTGGCCATGCTCCTGAAGTTCACTTTCTCCGGCGTCACCGAGTCGCCTGCCCCGCATCAAATCCCCGCCGAGGATTCACCCGTCTCCGAGTTTTGAAGCCGCGTTCGCTACAGGTGAAAAATCGCCTTGAGCGCGACCATAATCGCGACGCCCAGGAACACCAGCATCGCCATTCCGACGCCCGGCTCGTGATTCACTTCAGGAATTAAATCGGACGCGGCCACATACAGCGTCACCCCCGCCGCAAAAGGCAGCGCATCGAGCAGCGTCCCGCGCAACGCAAACATAAGCGCCACCCCCGCCAGCGTCGCGCCTCCCAGGATAATCGACGACGTCACCGCAGCCATCTTGCTCTGCCCGCTGGCCAGCATGATCGACGCCACCGTAAATCCTTCGGGAATTTTGTGCAGGAATATCGCCAGAAAAATCACGGCGCCGAGCCCAGTGGAAACCAGCAGTCCTGACGCAATCGCCACTCCGTCGAAAAACGTGTGAATCACCAGCCCGAGCAACGCCGCGTAGCTCGCATGCGAGCCGGAAACTTCCGCGTGATGCGTCTCTTCGCCAAAATGAAAATGAGGCGCGAGGGTGTGTTCGAAAAAATGAACGATGAAGTATCCGGCCAGCACGAGGATGAAAACCGTGTCGGTACCCGCGAAAATTGAGCCGGGGAAAAGGCTGGCCCGCAGCTTTACTGACTCCGGAATCATTTCCAGCAGCGCCGTCGCCAGCATGAATCCCGCGCCGAGCGCGATGAAGTATTTCAGGTAGCGTCGCGACCACTGCCCGTGCGCAACAAGCACTCCACCCAGCAGGTTCGCCGCCGCCGCGACAATGCCCAGCAGCGCCGCCAGCAAAATCCGCATTGTCTCGCTTGAATTCACTTCGTGCGCCGCACGCTAGCTGGAATGCCGGAAAAGAATCACGTCGCCGTCCTGCACGATGTATTCTTTGCCTTCGAGCTTGACCTGCGCTTTTTCTTTCGCGGCGGCAAAGCTGCCGGCCGCGAGAAGATTCTCCCAGTTCACCACGTCCGCCTTGATGAACCCGCGCTCGATGTCGCTGTGGATCGCGCCCGCCGCCTGCGGAGCGGTCATGCCACGCTCGATCGTCCAGGCGCGGCACTCGGGTTCGCCGCAGGTGAGGAACGAAATCAGCCCGAGCAGACGATACGTCCCCTGAATCAAACGGTCGCGGCCCGACTCCTTCAATCCGAACTCCTTCATCATCTCGGCGGCTTCCGCGTCGGCCAGTTCGGCCAGTTCGGCTTCGATCTTTCCGCAGAACGGGACAACCGCCGTGTGCGGCTTGGTGGTGAGCTTTTCCAGTTTGTATTTCTCGACTACGTGGTCGATCTCGCCGGCTTCTTCGTCGCCCAGATTCAGCACGTACAGCATCGGCTTCTGCGAAAGAAGCATGAAGCCGGTGATCATCTTCTCTTCCGCCGGAGTAAATTCGAGCTCGCGTAGCGGCGTCTCCGCTTCGAGCGCGACGCGGCATCGTTGCACCACGGCAAGCTCCGCCTCCAGCTGCGGGTCTTTCTTTTTCTTCAGATCTTTTTCGAGCCGCTCGATGCGCTTCGAAAGCTGTTCGAGATCGTTGAGGATCAACTCGATCTCGACACTCTCGATGTCGCGCATGGGATCGATCGCTCCGTCGCGCGGCACCGCCGGGTCCTGAAATAACCTCACCACGTGCGCCAGCGCGTCTGCTTCGCGAAGCGGCACCAGCGACGCCGAATTTTTCTCACGGTCCTTCTGCAGACCGCCAATATCGACGTATTCGATGGTGGCGTAGGTGATTTTCTTCGGCTTGAATACCTCGGCGAGCTTCACCACGCGCGCATCCGGCACGCGCGCGATGCCCACGTGCGCCTGATTCGGCGCGCCTGCCCGCGATTCGACCCGTGCTTTCGTCAGTATCCGGAACAGGCTCGTCTTCCCTACCAGCGGCAGTCCAATAATTCCAGTTTGCATAAGCTCTCGATACTAGCATATGCCTTCGATGATCGACGGGCACGCGACCGAGGCAACCTCTGGTTTCGCCGCGGTATCGAATCCACGGAGGATATTTCTGATGAGAACCGAAAGCAGGCCTCAGCAGACCGCACGAGTAGCAACAATTTGCGCTGTGGCGCTGTTGCTGATCGTATTTTCGAACGTCAGCTCCGCGCAGACTGAGAGCGATGGGAAAGTGCTGGGCACGATTCACGACCGGCTTCTCGACAAGGGCAGGATCGCGAGCGATCAGCCGTTCATTTTTGTGGGCAACATCGCGCGATTGGGCCCCCCTTTTGAGGGCCCTTGCAATAAAGGCCTGGGTGACGTCGTGGATTACTCGGTCTCGCATCTCGTCTGGGGCAAGTTCACGGACCCTACGGCTCACGCCGTATACATCACTTGCGGGCATGCGGCGCTTCCCGCGCCTCCGTTCACAATGGGCGCGAAAATGATCGTCTATTGCGAACATCCTCAAGGCGCCCTTACGTGCCTCGATCCGATCCCGTATTCCGATGACACGCTTCAACGAATCCAGCAGTGGACCGCGTCGCTTCCTTCGGCGCCGGAGCGCTGAGGCGGCATCCTCCTGCAAGTTCAAGAAGCGATCAGTGGCATGCTCGTGCGATCCCGAATCCGGGCGAATTTCGGCTGAATATTGACCCGGCTGGCACCTATGACGCATGCCCGGTGTCGCGCGGCACCGCTGACCGAGCTGCGGTGTCCAAATATGGAGAATGAACCGTCACTTGCGGAGAGAAATGCACGCCCGCTGCCTCGCCGCGGTCTTCGCACTGATCCTGTTCGGCGCGCGTGCCGCATCGTCGCAGCTCGCGGGCGACGCCCACGTTCTCGCGGTAATCCACCGAAATCTCGCTGACCCAAATGTCGTCACCTACAACGGCCCAGTCGTCTTTGTTGGCGACATCACGCGATTCGGCCCGATATTCCAAGGCGTCTGCAAAGAAGCCGTGAACGAAGACGTGGACTACGAAGTCTGGCAGTGGATTTACGGCGGAGGCCAGCGTACGAAAATTCTCGCGTCTTATATCAACTGCACCCACCAACAACTTCCCGCACCGCCCTTCACGCCGGGAGCAAACCTGATCGTCTACTGCGAGCGGCCACACGGCACGTTTGAGTGCCTGAATCCAATTCCGGCCTCGGATGCAAATCTCCAAAAGGTCCAGCAATGGACCGTGAACATTCACCCAATGCCGCGCAGGTGACGAAGCGCACGGCCTCGATTTGCGATATCCTTCCCCGCTATGGCTGAGGAACATCCGAAACAACTGTGGCAATTCGACCATCGCGAGGGCATTGCGCACATCTCGAAAGATGACGGGCGGCTCGCCTCGATCATCGCCAAGTCCAAGGGCTTCCACCTCAATATCGACGAGGCCGAATCGCCTTACGACGCTTTGCTCGAAGCGATTGCCTACCAGAGCATTTCCGGCAAAGCTGCCGCGACGATTTTCGCGCGGATCAGGGCGCTCGGCACTGGTGGACGTCCACCGACGCCGGAGCAGATTTTGCGCGTCTCGGATCACACTTTGCGCGAGGCCGGTCTTTCGTTTGCAAAAATCGCAGCGGCGCGCGACCTGGCGCAGAAGACGATTGATGGCATCGTGCCCACGCTGGAAGAGGCCCACAAACTGTCCGATGAGGAATTGGTGGAGCGGCTGATTTCCGTGCGCGGCATCGGCGCGTGGACCGTGGAAATGTTCCTGATTTTTCGTCTTGGCCGGCCGGATGTGCTGCCGATCCACGACTACGGCGTGCAGAAGGGATTCGCGCTGACCTATGGCAAGCGCAAGATCCCGAAACCGAAGGGATTGGCGAAGTTTGGCGAACGATGGCGGCCTTATAGGACGGTCGCGAGCTGGTATATGTGGCGGGCGGTTGACGTGGCGGGGAAAGCTGCGCGCAAGATCAAGAAGGCTGGGAGTAAAAAGCGGATCGTGAAGCGGATCATCATCAAGAAGCGAGTGGTGATCCGGCGGCGTTTGCGCAAGAAAAGGTGAGGTCGAACGGGCCCTTTTGGCAGCGATTAGACTTTGCATTTTTATTGACAGCATTGGGGTTAACCCCTATTTCTAATCGCGCGAGTTGCGATTAGAAATCCCCTTTCCCCGGCCTGCTTTCTGGCAG
>Ga0210385_10000788_pt1 | contig 20633 bp, 21 predicted proteins | sample IncBWH26OmetaG_FD_160107 | JGI IMG/M metagenome (GOLD analysis project Ga0210385, IMG submission 160107) | Forest soil microbial communities from Barre Woods Harvard Forest LTER site, Petersham, Massachusetts, United States - Inc-BW-H-26-O ...
CGATCGCCGCGGCCACGGTCTGCATGAGCTTCACTGAGGGCGCCGACAGGTTCTCGCGCTCCTGCTCGATGCTCTCGTCCACCGGCAGCAGCTCCGACAGGCGGAACGAGGCGCGCACCGCGCTCACCCGTCCGCCGGAGGACTCCGAGCGGCCGACGTAATAGAGCAGGTTGTTGAGCAGTTCCACCGGCGGGTTCTGCGCGTAGCGCGCCTCGCCCTGTTCGTACAGGCGGCGAATCTCGCGATCGCCGAGCCCGAGCAGCCGTTTCACCGACTGGCCGCCCTCCAGGCCGTTCTCCTGCAGCGATTCGATCACCGCGCCGGTCACCCACCACAGCTGGAACACCGGCTGGCGCGTCGCAATCTGCTCGAGCTTGCGGGCGACACCGGCCAGGATTTCGAGGTTCTGCTCGATGCGTTCGCCACGGATCCAGCCGATGAGACCCACCTGGTAGCGCGCGCGCACGCGCCGCGCCCACTGCTCGACGGTGAGCGGCGGCTCGCCGCCAGTGGTGGCCGGCTCGGCCTGCTTGTCGGACTTCAGGTTGAGCAGCAGCAGCGTGCCTTCGGACAGCAGCGAGTGCCCGCGCACCGCGCGCAGGTCGTTGAGCAGCGGCAGCAGCACCAGCGCGAGGTCGCGCCCGCCGGCCAGCACCCGCTCCAGGTAGGAGGGCAGCTGCACCATGGCGCGCATCAGCGCATCGAGGCTCTCCGCCTGGCTCTTGCGCTCGGCGTGCGTCGCGACCAGGTACTGCGCGACGTGCTCCATCTCCTCGGCCAGCAGCGCGGCGCCGTAGATTTCCAACAGGCGCAGCACGCCCTGCACCTGGTGCAGGTTCTGCGCACAGCTCTCCAGCAGCACGACGTTGTCGGGCTGCTCGACATAGCTCTCGAGCGCGCTGCGCGCCTCGGCCAGCGTAGTGTTGATCTCACGGCCGACGAGGTCGAGTGTCTGGGAAGCGACTTCAGGCATGCAGTGGCTTTCGCAGGATCCTGATCAGCTGCCGCCGAGCGCGGAAATCTGCCGCACCTTGGCCGTATTGAGCGCCGCATCCTCGAGCCGGCGCACCGATCCGGAGGTGCTGGCGCGGTCCCCCGGGCTCCCCGGCAAGCGGAAGCCGGAAGCCGACTTGCGCAGTCCGCCTGAGAGCTCCGCCAGTTTGGCGATGGCGATCGAGGTGGCGTTGGTCGACTCCGCGGTCTGCGCGCTGATCTCCTTCAGCACCTGCATGTTGCGCGCGATGTTCTGCGCGGCGTGCGTCTGCTGGCGCGCGCTGCCGAAGATGTTCTGCACCAGGCTCGCGATCTGGTTGGACACCTGCTCGATCTCTTCGAGCGCGGCGCCGGCGTTCTCGGCCAGCAGCGCCCCGCCCACCACGTCGGTCGTGCTGCGCTCCATCGACACCACCGCCTCGTTGGTGTCGGTCTGAATGGTGCGCACCAGCACCTCGATCTGCTTGGTGGCATTGGCGGCGCGCTCGGCCAGCCGCTGCACCTCGTCCGCCACCACCGCGAAGCCGCGCCCGGCCTCGCCGGCCATCGAAGACTGGATGGAGGCATTCAGTGCCAGGATGTTGGTCTGCTCGGCGATGTCGTTGATCAGCTCGACGATGTTGCCGATCTCCTGCGAGCTCTCGCCCAGGCGCTTGATGCGCTTGGAGGTCTCCTGGATGGTCTCGCGGATGGTGTTCATGCCGTCGATGGTGCGGCGCACCGCATCGCCGCCCTTGTGCGCGACCTCGACCGAGTGACGCGCGACGTCGGAGGCGCGCTCGGCGTTGCCGGACACCTCCTCGACGGAGCCGGCCATGCTGGCGGCGGACTCAGTGGCCGACGCGATCTGCTTCGACTGTGCGCCCGAGGCCTTGGCGAGATGCTGCGACAGCGCCTGCGTCTGGCGGGTGGCGCTCTCCAGCTGGATCGCCGAGCCGTTGATGGTGGTGACCAGGCCGCGCAGCGCATCGACCGCGTAGTTGATCGAGTCGGCGATCGCCCCGGTGATGTCCTCGGTCACGGTCGCCTGCACGGTGAGGTCCCCGTCCGCCAGGCTCGACAGCTCATCCAGCAGACGCAGAATGGCCTGCTGGTTGCGGTCGGTTTCCTTGCGCTGCGCCTCGGCGGCTTGGCGCTGCCGCTCGATGGTGCGATGCATGCGCAGCGCCGCCAGCAGGCCCGCGATCAGGAAACCGAGGCCGAGCAGCAGCAGCAGCAACGGCAGGTAGCTCAACGGGCGTGCGCTGGCGCTGACGGCCGGCTGGCTCGCGGCCAGCGCGCGCGCATCCGGCGGGATGGCGCGCGCGGCAGCCTGGGCCGCCGGCAAGGCCGGGGCCGCGGCCACGGCGCGTTTCACCGCCTGGGCGAGGTCCGAATAGATGGCATCGAGTGCCTTCAGGTGCTTGGCGGCATCCGGAGCGGTCACATGCGGCAGGCCGAGGGTCGGGTTGCCGGCGGCGAAGCCGGCGATCACCTGGCCGAGGTAGTCGCTCGCCTCGGCGATGCGCTGGGCGGCCTGCGCCGGGTCGGTGGCGCTTTGCGTGAGCGCGGTCACGTCCAGCTGCAGACGCTGGGCGCGCGACTCGAAGCGCTCCAGGGTCGCCGCGGCGCCCGTCGCGCCCGGCGGCGGCAGGCTTGCCACCAGTGCGGTCTCCTCCGACAGCAGCCGCGGCACCAGAGTCGCGGTGTCGTGCGCGGCGGCGCCAGCGTCGCTCAGCTGGGTGCGCGCGCGCAGCACGATGGCGGTGTTGTTGGTGAGGCGCGTGAAGCGCGAGTTGGTGGCGAACGGACCCGCGGGGTCCTGCGCGGCGATGTCCTCCAGTTGTTTCTGGTTCTGGGCGAAGCGCGCGAGCGGCTCGGCTTCGCCGGCAGCCGCCCCGCCGGCATCGACGCCGAGGCCGTAGAGCGCATCGGTCGGCGCATTGCGTCCGCCGCTGGCGTCGTGCGACTGCAGCCACCAGTAGCTCGCGCCGCTGCCGATGACCAGCAGCGCGGCGAGGCTGAGCAGCAGTGCAAACGCGGACGGCGAGCGCGTGCTCATGCCGCAGCCTCCGCGAATGCCTGGCTCTCCAGCACCTGGCGCAGGCTCAGGACCGGCCAGGTTTCCGGTCCGCGGCGGAAGGCGCCGGCGAGGTAGCGCTCGCAGCGCGCCACGGTCGGCGGAGCTTCGCCGGAAAACTCCGCCTCGGAGAAGCGCCGGAAGCCGAGCACCTCATCCACCAGCAGGCCGGCCGGAATCTCGCGGTGGTTGACCACCACGATGCGGGTGTTGCGGGTGATCGGCGTCACGCCGCTGCCCAGGAACTGGCGCAGATCGATGACCGGCAGCAGCTGGCCGCGCACGTTGGCGAGCCCCTTGATCCAGGGCTTCGCGCCCGGCACGCGCGTGCTGCTGGTCGGCACACCCAACACCTCGCGCGTTTCTTCGCGCGCCACCAGGTAGAGGTCGCCGGCCATGCGCAGTGCCACCCCCACCCACTCGCGTCCCTGCTCGGCCTCCTGGCTGAGCTGCGCGGACACCGCGCGCCCGCGCCGCTCCAGCTCCGCGAGCAGCTCGAACGGCCGATCGCGCAGCGACTTCAGCTGAACCTCGCTTGCGGCGTGCTGGGTCATGCTCGGGACCGTGCGGCTGAGGGCTGAGGCGCTGCGCTCACGATGACAGGGTCGCCTGCGCCTTGGCCACCAGCTGATCGGGGGACACCGGCTTCACCATGTAGTCGACCGCGCCCTGGCGCAGGCCCCAGATACGGTCGGTCTCCTGCCCCTTGGAGGTGACCATGACGATCGGAATGGTGCGCGTCTTGGGATCGTTGGCGAGCGCGCGCGTCGCCTGGTAGCCGTTCATGCCCGGCATGACGATGTCCATGAAGATCAGATCGGGGCTCATCTCGCGCGCCAGCCGCACGCCCTCGGCACCGTCGGCCGCCGCCGCGGTGCGGAAGCCATGCTTCTCGAGCGCCTTCTGCATGACGTGCAGCTCGGTCGGTGAGTCGTCGACGATCAGGATCAGGGGCATGACCATCATCTCCCGATATGGGTCTCGATCGCAGACAGGAGCTCGTCCTTGGTGAAGGGTTTGGTCAGGTAATGCTCGGAACCGACGATGCGGCCGCGGGCGCGATCAAACAGTCCGTCCTTGGAGGACAGCATGATCACCGGAATGGAGCGGAACACCTTGTTGTGCTTGATCAGGGAGCAGGTCTGGTAGCCGTCGAGCCGCGGCATCATGATGTCGACGAACACGATGTCCGGCTGGTGGTCGGCGATCTTGGCGAGCGCATCGAACCCGTCGATGGCAGTAAAGACTTCACAGCCCTCCTTGGCGAGCAGCGTTTCAGCCGTGCGGCGGATGGTTTTGCTGTCGTCGATGACCAGTACCTTGAGACCCTGGAGCTTCGAGTTGCTGCCGGTCACGGTCACGGAACTCCTTCCTCAAAGCCTAAAGCGGCGTTAGCGGGACGTCAGGCGGCTCGCGCCACCGGCCTGTCGCAGCAGCAGTCACGGAACTCCACGTGCAATTTCGAGAACTGCGCCAGCGACAGCGCACGTGGATTTCACCAGCCGCTGCAGTTGCACGGGGCCCCCTGCTCACAGGCAAGCGCAGCGCGGTTTTAACATATCGGTACACCCCCTGCTATGCCATGCGCGTCACGTTTTTCGAAGCTCGTCTGCAGCGGCCAATGCAGCGCTCGTGCCGGGCAGACATATTCGCTTTGGCTACGAGCATAATGGCCGCCGAATGAGCACCGGGAAGCGCCTGGGCGTCGTGATGGACCCCATCAGCGCCATCACTTTTGCCAAGGATTCGACGCTGGCGATGCTGCTCGCGGCGCAGGCGCGCGGCTTCGAGCTCAGCTACCTCGAACAGCGCGACCTGCTGCTGCGCGACGGCGTCGCCATGGGGCGCATGCGCGCGCTCAGCGTGCGCCCCGACCCCACCTCGTGGTTCACGCTCGGCGAGCCGCGCCTCGCGCCGCTGAGCGAGCTCGACTGCCTGTTGATGCGCAAGGACCCGCCGTTCGACACCGAGTACATCTACACCACCTACATCCTGGAGCGCGCCGAGACCGCCGGCGTGCTGGTGGTGAACCGGCCGCAGGGCCTGCGCGATATGAACGAGAAGGTCTACACGGCCTGGTTCCCGCAGTGCTGCGCACCCACCCTGATCACGCGCGACATGGGGCTGATGGCCGCCTTCCTGCATGAGCACGCCAAGATCGTGGTGAAGCCGCTGCACGGTATGGGCGGCAGCTCCATCTTCGTGCTCGAGACCCACGATCTGAACGCGCACGTGGTCTTCGAGACGCTCACCGACTACGGCCGCCGTTTCGCCATCGCGCAGCGCTATCTGCCGGAAATCGTGAGCAGCGGCGACGCGCGCGTGCTGCTGATCGATGGCGAGCCGCTGCCGTACGCGCTCGCGCGCATGCCTTCGGCGGAGGACCACCGCGGCAACCTCGCCGCCGGCGCCAAGGGCGTCGGCCGGCCGCTGCGCGAGCGCGACCGCTGGCTCGCCGCTCAGATCGGACCTGCGCTCGCGGCACGCGGGATGCTGTTCGTCGGGCTCGACGTCATCGGCGACTTCGTCACCGAGATCAACGTCACCAGTCCGACGGGCATCCGCGAGCTCGACAAGCAGTTCGGCCTCTCCATCGGCGAGCTGCTGATGGCCGCGATCGAGCGGCACCTGAGCGCGCGCGGCCGCCGCGCCGCGGGTCGTTAAGGCCGCTGAGGTTTCATGGCGCGCCGGGCACTCATGCTGAAAGAGGGTAAGGCCCCGGTATGGGACCGCCTTCTCACCATGCTGTTCCTGGTCGCCTGCCTGCACGGCCTCATCATCATCGGACTCACCTTCAATGCTGCCGCCGAGGACAAGGGCGAGGCCCCCGGGCTCGAGGTGCTGCTGGTGTCCGACGAGCTGCCGACCGCCGACAGCAATCCGACCGCCAGCTACCTCGCGCAGCGCACCCAGAAAGGCTCGGGCAACACCCGGGAATCGGTGGCGCCGCACAATCAGGCCTCCGCCATCCCCATGCTGCAGCACGAGGGAACCGAGGCAGGGAACTCGCTGGCGGACAGTGGCGAGCTCTCGGGCGATCCCAACGAGCGCGTGCTGACGACGACCGGCTGGAGCACCGTGCTGCGCTACGTGTCGGACGTCGGCAGCGAGGGGGCGACGCGCGACAAGCCGCTCAAGGTCGACCAGCCGGTGAACGCGCAGCCGGGACCCGACGAGGCAGGTCCCGCGACGCTCAAGGGACCGCAGCGCGATGAGCTGTGGGTCACGCCCGATACACGCGCGGCAACGCTCGCGCCCTACCTCGATGCGTGGCGCCGCAGAGTCGAGCGGATCGGCACGCTCAACTACCCGACCGCGGCGCGCGTGGCGGCGGCGCCGCGCGCGCCGGTGGTCGAGGTCGGCATCAACGCCGACGGCACGCTCGACCGCGCACTCATCCGCCGCTCGAGCGGCAACCCGGAACTGGACCAGTCAGCGCTGGCGATCCTGAAGCTCGCCACGCCGTTCGACCGTTTTCCCCCGGAGCTGGCGGCGCAGTACCGTGTGTTGCGCTTTTCCTACGAATGGCAGTTCAGCGGCGGACGCTCCGAGCGCGGCGTCCTCTCAACCCTTCCTTGAGACTCCCCGGCACCATGCCCATACTGTGCTCATGAGCGAAAGGCGCAGCTCCACCAGCCCCGACGAGGAGGCCACGGAGGCCGCGGAAAGTGCCGAGCGGCTGTTCGCCGACGGCGAGCCGGGCAGCCTCACCAACCACCTGCTGATCGCAATGCCGCAGCTCGCGGATCCGAACTTCGCGCAGACCGTGGCCATCATCTGTGAACACACCGATAAGGGTGCCCTCGGCATCGTGCTCAACAAGCCGCTGCCGATGAAGCTGTCGGACGTGCTCTCACAGATGAAGCTCGAGCCGTCCACCGAGTTCATCGCAGCACAGCCGGTGCTGCGCGGCGGACCGGTGCACACCGACCGCGGCTTCGTGCTGCACCGCCCCGGCGGGCAGTGGGATCACACTCACAAGGTATCGGACGCCATTCAGGTGACCACCTCGCGTGACGTGCTGGCGGCCATGGCGCGCGGCGAGGGCCCCTCGGACGCCTTCATCGCGCTCGGCTACGCCGGCTGGGAGTCCGGTCAGCTCGAGCGCGAAATGAAAGACAACGCCTGGGCCTCGATGCCGGTCGACCCGCGCGTGGTGTTCGAGCTGCCGTTCGAGGAGCGTTGGGCCGGAGCCTGGCGGCTGCTCGGTATCGACCCGGACCGCCTCTCCACCGAGGCCGGCCATGCGTAATCCCACCGCCAGGGCATGACGCCGGCTCAGACCGTCCTCGCCTTCGATTTCGGACTCAAGCGCATTGGACTCGCCAGCGGTGACACGCTGACGAAGAGTGCCGCACCGCGCGCCGCGCTCCCGTGTGGACGCGACGGCCCGGACTGGCCGGCCATCGAGCGTGCGGTGCGCGCGCTCGCCCCGGGGCTGCTGGTGGTAGGGGCACCGTATAATGCCGACGGGAGCGAAGGGACGATGACGGCGGCGGCGCGCCGCTTCGCCGCCGAGCTGGCCCGCCGCTTCGCCCTCCCCGTGCAGCTGGTCGATGAGCGCTTCTCCTCGCTCGAGGCGAACGAGGCGCTCAAGGTCCGGCGCGCGAGCGGCGCGCGACGCCGGCGGGTGCAGCGCGCCGACATCGACAGCGCCGCGGCGGCGGTGATTCTGACGCGTTGGTTTCAAGGCGAGGGACAGACTCCATGACCGAACAGCTGCGCGCGGACGGCTCGCTGCGCCACCTGCTGACGCTCGAGAACCTGCCGAAGGCGTACCTCGAGCGGCTGCTCGAGCGCTCGCAGTCGTACGTGCGCCCGCTCGGGGCCAAGCCCGCCCTCAGTCAGGTGCTGAACGGCTTCACCGTGGCCAACCTGTTTACCGAGCCCTCGACCCGCACGCGCGTCAGCTTCGAGCTGGCCGCCAAGCGCCTGGGCGCCCACGTGGTCAATCTGGAGGTGCAGCTGTCCTCGCGCGTCAAAGGCGAGAGCATGCTCGACACGGTGTACACGCTGCAGTCGCTGCACGTGGATGCCTTCGTCATCCGCGACGCCGAGGCCGGTGTGCCCAGCCTGGTCGCGGCCAACGTCGCACCGCACGTCAGCGTCCTGTCCGCCGGCGAAGCGCACGTCTCCCACCCGACACAGGGGCTGCTGGATGCGCTCACCATCGCGCAGCGCAAAGGGCGCTTCGAGGGGCTGTCGGTGGTGATCGTCGGCGACATCCGTCACTCGCGCGTGGCGCGCTCGGCCTGGCACGCGCTGCGCACCCTCGGGGTCAGCGAGATCGCGCTGGCCGCGCCCGCGGCGCTCATGCCCGAGGAGCGCGAATTCCCGGGCGCCAAGCGCCACCAGCAGCTCAATACGGCGCTGCGGGGGGCGGACGTCATCATGATGCTGCGCATCCAGAAGGAACGCATGCGCGAAGCCGATCTGCCGGATGCCGAGCGCTACTTCGCCGCCTGGGGACTCACCCGCGAGCGGCTGCGTGCCGCGCGGCCTGATGTCATCGTGATGCACCCGCAGCCGATGAACCGCGGCATCGAGATCGCCAGCGACGTCGCCGACGGGCCGCAATCCGTCATCCGCGACCAGGTGAGAAACGGCGTGGCCGTGCGCATGGCGGTGCTGGAAGAGGTGCTGGTTGCGCACGGCGGCGCCGCATGACGAGCGCGACCCGCGGCACGCTGTTCCTCGAGGAGGCGCGCGTCCTCTCGCAGCTGAAGTTCGACGCCGAGCAGTACGTGCTGCGGCTGGCAGCACCCCAGTGCGCCGCACGCGCCGCGCCCGGCAGCTTCGCGCACCTCACCTGCGCGGCGGCCATCCCCATGCGCCGGCCGCTGTCGATCATGCGTGCCAACCCTGCAGGCGGCTGGCTCGAGTTTCTCTATAAAGTCGTGGGCCCGGGGCTGCACGCGCTCGCCGCCCGCAAGGCCGGTGATGTCGTGAGTGTCCTCGGCCCGATCGGCCGGCCGTTCGCGCCCCACCGCGAGCGGCCGCGCACGCTGCTGCTCGGCGGCGGGGTGGGCATTCCGCCCATGGTGTTCCTGGCCGAGCGGCTGAGCGCCGACAAAGCCACGCCCTGGAAGCCCATGGTGCTCATGGGCTCGGAAGTACCGTTCCCGTTCCGCGTCCGACCGTCCGCGCTGATCGTCGCCGGGATGCCCACCGAGGCGATCGCCTGCATGCCGCTGCTCGAGGAGTGGGGCGTGCCGAGCCGGCTGGCAAGCGGTGCGGATTTCCCGGGCTGCTTCTCAGGCTTTGTGACGGAGCTCGCGGCGGCATGGCTCGCCTCGCTCGGCAAGGCGGAACTCGCCGAGGTCGAGATCTTCGCCTGCGGCCCGACCGCGATGCTGCAGGCCGCCGCTGCGCTGGCGCGCCGTTATCAGCTGCCGGCGCAGGTGTCGCTGGAAGAATTCATGGCGTGCGCCGTGGGCGGCTGCGCCGGCTGCACGGTGGCAGTGCGCACGCCCGAGGGAGCGGCGATGAAGCGTGTGTGCGTCGATGGCCCGGTGTTCGATGCCGACACCGTCTTCTGAGAGCTGCGGCCCCGCAAGTCGCGCGGGGTCCGCGGCCGCGATGCCAACGCCGCGGTGTGGCTGTATCGTAAGGGCCGCACGCGGCTCGCCGCGCGGCCGCGCGCGGATCACGGCGGGTGCGCGGCCTCGATCCTGAGCACCTGTCGCAGCCAGACATAGGACCGACCATGAACTGGAACTGGATGGACCTGTTGTTCTCTTTCAAGGGACGCGCCAGCCGCGGCCAGTACTGGGTGATCTCGCTGCTCGCCAGCATCATCATGATGGTGGCTCTTTACCAGAACCTGAAGGCCAACGGGCTCGACGTCGAACATCCCTGGGTCGGACCGGGGAGCTGGCTGTTCATCCTGCTGCTGCCGCTCATTCCGGTCACGGTGAAGCGCTGGCACGACCGCGACAAGTCCGGCTGGTGGATTCTGATCAATCTCATCCCGATCGTGGGCGACATCTGGTCGTTCATCGAGAACGGGCTGTTGCGCGGTACGGTCGGCGACAACCGCTTCGGGCCTGATCCGGCGGCACCGCGCACCTAAGAGGAGGTGCCGGCATGCGTGCTCTGCCCTGCCTGCTGCTGCTCGGCGCGCAGCTAAGCGCTGCCGCGCCCGGATCCCCGGCACCCAACGCGCCCGTGCCCTTGCCCGAGAAAATGCGCTTCTGCGGGATGGCCTGCTTCGATCTCGCGCTGACGCACGACCACTATGAGGTGGTCACCGACGGCAAGGTCACCTCGGTGTACACCGTCGAGTCGTTCACGCCCGACTCCGTCATCCTGCAGCGCCAGGACGTGAACGGCGCGACGGCGGTACTGCGCGGCTCGATGGCCGGCGACTTCAGCCGCGTCATCAACGGCGAGGCTGAATGGCTCACGCCGCAGCACGTGCGCGGCCCGTTCCAGCTGAGCTGGGGCAGCGCGCTGCAGGCCGCGCAGGTGCCACCGATCCCGATCGTCGCCGCGCTGGACACCCGGCCACCGCCGCCGCCGCCGCTGCTGCTCAACACCGCCAGCGCCGCTCTGCCGGCGGTGATTCACGTGTGTGCGCAGATCTGCATGACGCTCGAGCCGCGCGATGGTCATTACATCTCGACCAGCCATAACTCGTGGGACCCACCGGGCTTTCACAGCGTGTGGGCCTTCGAGAGCTTCACACCGCAATCGGTCATCGTGCACCGCTACGATCCGCCGCATCCCACCAATCCCGGCGGCCTGGTGGTGGACGTGACCTACCAGGGGCAGATGTCGAGTGACGGCACGCTGCTGCTGAATCCCACCATCAACGGCAAGCCGGCCTCCCTCAGCATGGGCTGGGGTGCCTCACTCGGCGCCGTCCCGGGCAATGACGCCGAACAGAAGCGCTTTGCGGACCAGCGCTGGCAGCAGAGCTACCAGGACGCCGCGCGCAAGCGGCACGCACAGCAGGTCGCCCTCGCCATGCCCATTCCGGCCGCGTGCCAGCCGAACCCGGCGGTGAGCGCACCCTCCGGCGCCGTCGCGGGTTTGCATCTGGCGCTGTGCGAGTGCGAAAGCGCCGACTGCCCCGGGGCGGGGGCTGCCATCTGGACGCTCGACGGCAAACAGGGCAGCGCGCTGTGGGCGGCGCGTCCGGTCATCGCAGATCTCACGGTGGAACGCTTCGATCAGGGCGGTGTCGTCATCCGCAGGCAGAACCGCTCCTCCGATACGATCGGTCTCACCGCGGTGTACAGCGGGACGCTGCACGGCAATGAGATCGACGGCGAGGTCACCTGGACCTGGTCCGGCTTCAAGGGCGGCGCGGCGCACGGGCCCTGGCATGCCTACATCGTCAGCGCCGAGCAGCAGCCGGTGCTGGCGCAGTACCAGCAGGACGTCGAGCAGGCGGTCATCCAGCGGTTCTGGTCGGGGCTGGCGGACGTGCTGAACGTCGTGGCTGCGGTGGGCGGTGCGGCCGGTACCAGCGACAACAGCATCCCCGCGCAGGTGCACCGCGCGGTCTACGACGGGCCGGAGCGCCGCGCCCAGCCGCGCTGAGCCGCGCGGGCGCTCACGCGCCGAACAGCGCCCCCCAGATCATGCCGAGGGCGGCGAGCGCCATCACCGCGGTGGTCAGCAGGCCGACCAGCATCGCGCCGCGCGATACCACGAACCCGCCCATGATCCGCTCGTCGCGCGCCATGCGCACCACGACCGCCATCACCGGCACCGCGACCAGGCCATTGATCACCGCCGCCCAGATCAGCGCGCTCATGGCATCAAGCGGCAGCAGGTTTGCGAGCGCCCCGATGAGAGTGGTTGCGGCGATGGTCGCGTAAAAGCCTTTGGCCTGCGACAGGCGGCGCGACATGCCCACGGGCCACATGCAGGCCTCCCCCAGCGTGTAGGCCGCCGACGCCGCCAGCACCGGTACCGCCAACAGCCCGGTGCCGAGGATGCCGAGTGCGAACACCGCGAAGGCGAAGTGGCCCGCCAGCGGGCGCAGCGCTTGGGCGGCATCGGCCGCGCTCTTGATGTCCGTCAGGCCGTGCGGGCGCAGCGTGGTCGCGGCGGTGACCAGGATCGCGAGCCCGACCAGATTCGACAGCGCCATGCCGACCACCGTGTCGAGGCGGATGCGGGCGAGGACCGCCGGGCCCTGGCGCGGCGCACGCCGCAGCGGCGGGGGCTGCGCGGCGGGCGTGTCCTCGACCTCGAGCGCCGCCTGCCAGAAGAGCATGTAGGGGCTGATGGTCGTACCGAGCACCGCCACCACCATCTGCCAGAAGGCAGCGCCGCTGGACCAGCGCGGCCAGAGCATGCCGCGCAGCGCCTCGTGCCAGGGGACGTGCACGGTGAACAGCACCGCGAAATAGGCGAACAGGGCGAGCGTCAGCCACTTGAGCAGGCTGACGTAGCGGCGGTGATTGACCAGCAGCGGCGCGAGCGCGCAGCCCAGTCCGAACAGCGCCACGCCCAACCCGAGTGGCAATAGCGGCAGCAGCAGCCGCGTGGCTTCGGCCATGGCGCCCAGGTCCGCGCCGATATTGACGGTGTTGGCGAGGCACAGGAGCGCTGCCACCGCGCGCAGCGTCGCGGGTGAGTAGTGCGTGCGGATGTTGCCGGCGATGCCGCGCCCGGTGACGCGGCCGATGCGCGCGCTAATCTCCTGGGTCACCACCATCAGCGGGTAGGTGAGCACCAGCGTCCAGCCGAGCTCGAAGCCGAAGCGCGCGCCCGCCTGGGTGTAGGTGGCAATGCCGCTCGGATCGTCGTCGGAGGCGCCGGTGATGAGGCCCGGGCCGAGGACCTCGGCGAGCGGGACCCTACCGCAAGGCGCGCTGCCGGGTTGGCGTGGTGGCCTCATCGAGGCCCAAGGCTAGCCGAAAAACGCTAACCGAAGTTGATCTTGGCCTCGAGATTGGCGCGCGAGTCGGCGTTGGCGAGCGCCTCCTCCATGCCGATACGCCCCTGCTTGTAGAGCTCGTGCAGGCCCGCATCGAAGCTGCGGATGTTCTTGTCGCCGCTCAGCTGGATCGCTTCCTTGATCGACACCACGTCGCCTTTCTTGATGAGTGTGGCGATGTGCGGGGTATTGATCATGATCTCGACCGCCGCCACGCGGCGGTTGTCCTTACCCATGACCAGGCGCTGCGCCAGGATGGCGCGCAGGTACTGCGACAGGTCGAGGAAGATCTGGTTGTGCTGCTCGCGCGGGAACATGTTGATGATGCGGTCGAGCGACTCGGCGGTATTGTTGGCGTGCAGGGTCGCCAGCACCAGGTGGCCGGTACCGGCCAGGTTGATGGCTGCCTCCATCCCTTCCTTGTCGCGGATTTCACCGACCAGGATCACGTCCGGCGCGGCGCGCACCACCCCACGCAGCGCGCGCGCAAAGCTCTTGGTGTCGAGTCCGACTTCGCGCTGGTTGACGATCGAGCGCTTGTTGGTGTGCAGGAACTCGATCGGGTCCTCGATGGTGACGATGTGGTCGGAGACGGCCTCGTTACGGTGGTTGAGCATCGCCGCGAGCGTAGTCGACTTGCCCGAGCCGGTCGCCCCCACCATGAGGATCATGCCGCGCCGATACATGGCGAGGTCGGTCATCACCTCGGGCAGCCCGAGCGCATCCAGCCGCGGCATGTCGGCGGTGATGTAGCGCATCACCATGGCCGGATAGCCGCGTTGCATGAAGACGTTGACGCGGAAGCGGCCGAGCCCGGGCTCGGAGACCGCAAAGTCGAGCTCCCACTCGACCAGGAAGTGCTCGCGCTGCTCGGGCGTCATGATGGCAAAGGCGGTCTGACGTACCGTCTCGGGCGTCAGCACCTGCTTGTTCACCGGCAGAATCTGCCCCTCGATCTTGATCTTCACCGGCGCGTTCGAGGTAAAGAACAGGTCGGAGGCTTTCTTCTCCACCATCAGCTTGAACAGTGGCTTGGTATTGAGCGTCGGATGGCGCGCGCTGGCGTTCAGGTCGAGCGCCGGATTCGGACCGGTGGCTTCGAGGTCTTCGCGCCCCTTCACATCCTTCGCCGGCATCACAGATTGCGGCCCTGCTCTTCCTCGACGATCTTCAGGGCGCCACCTTCATCAATGTTCTTGGCCTCGCGCTTGCTGTCCAGCTTGATGCGCAGCCGCAGCTCGTTCTTCGAGTCGGCGTTGCGCAGCGCATCCTCGTAGGAGATGTAGCCGGCCTCATACAGCTCGAACAGCGACTGATCGAAGGTTTTCATGCCGAGGCGCGTGGAGCGCGACATCACCTCTTTGATCTTGGCGACCTCGCCCTTGAAGATCAGGTCCTGGATCAGCGGCGAGTTGAGCATGATCTCCATCGAGGCGATGCGGCCGGTGCCGGACTCACGCGGGATCAGGCGCTGCGAGACCAGCGCACGGATGTTGAGCGACAGGTCCATGAGCAGCTGCTCGCGGCGCTCATCGGGGAAGAAGTTGATGACGCGGTCGAGCGCCTGGTTGGCGCTGTTGGCGTGCAGGGTCGCCAGCACCAGGTGCCCGGTTTCGGAGAACTGGATGCCATATTCCATGGTCTCGCGGTCGCGGATTTCGCCGATGAGAATCACGTCCGGCGCCTGACGCAGCGTGTTCTTGAGCGCATTCTGCCACGAGTCGGTGTCCACGCCGACCTCGCGGTGGGTGATCACGCAGCCCTTGTGGGTGTGCACGTACTCGACCGGGTCCTCGATGGTGACGATGTGGCCGCGGGTCTTTTCGTTGCGGTAGCCGACCATCGCGGCGAGTGAGGTGGATTTACCCGAGCCGGTGCCGCCGACGATGATCACCAGGCCGCGCTTGGTCAGCACCACTTCCTTGAGGACCGGCGGCAGCTCGAGCTCCTCGAAGGTGGGGATCTTGGCGTTGATCAGACGGATGACGCAGCCGATCGCGGCCTGCTGCACGAACGCGGACACGCGGAAGCGGCCGATGCCGGGCGGCGCGATGGCGAAGTTGCACTCCTTGGTGGCGTCGAACTCGCGCGTCTGGCGGTCGTTCATGATGGCACGCACCAGCGTCGCCGACTGCTCGGCGGTGAGCGCGCGCTCGGACTGCGGGCGAATCTCGCCGTCGATCTTGATCGCCGGCGGGAACCCGGCGGTGATGAAGAGGTCGGATGCCTTCTTCTCAGTAACCCGCCGCAGCAGGTCCTGCATCAGCTTGATGGCCTGGTCGCGATCCATGATTCCTCGCCTTGCAGCTTACACAGCGTCCTTGTTCTGGGCCTTGTAGCGCGCCTCTTCCTTGCTCACGACGCCCTTGGCGACCAGCTCGGTGAGACACTGGTCGAGTGTCTGCATGCCTGCCGCCCCGCCGGTCTGAATGGACGAATACATCTGCGCGATCTTGCCCTCGCGGATCAGATTACGGATCGCGGGGGTGCCGATCATGATCTCGTGGGCCGCGACGCGTCCGCCACCGTTCTTCTTCATGAGCGTCTGCGAGATCACCGCGCGCAGCGACTCCGACAGCATCGAGCGCACCATGTCTTTCTCCTCGCCGGGGAACACGTCGACGATACGGTCGATGGTCTTGGCGGCGGAGCTGGTGTGCAGCGTGCCGAACACCAGGTGGCCGGTCTCGGCGGCGGTGAGCGCCAGGCGGATGGTCTCGAGGTCACGCATTTCGCCGACCAGGATCACATCCGGGTCCTCGCGCAGCGCCGAGCGCAGCGCCTCGGAAAAGCCCAGGGTATCGCGGTGCACTTCGCGCTGGTTGACCAGACAGCGCTTGGACTCGTGCACGAACTCGATCGGATCCTCGATGGTGATGATGTGGTCGGGGCGGTTGTCGTTGCAGTGGTTGACCATGCCGGCGAGCGTGGTCGACTTGCCCGAACCGGTCGGCCCGGTGACCAGCACCAGTCCGCGCGGCAACATGCACAGGTCGCGGAAGATCTTCGGCGAGGCCAGGTCGTCCAGCGAGAGAATGACCGAGGGAATGTTGCGGAACACCGCGCCCGCGCCGCGGTTCTGGTTGAAGGCGTTGACGCGGAAGCGCGCCAGCTTGGGGATTTCGAAGGAGAAATCCGTCTCGAAGAACTCTTCGTAGGCCTTGCGCTGCTTGTCGTTCATGATGTCGTACACCATGGAGTGCACTTCTTTGTGCGACAGCGGCGGCATATTGATGCGCTTCATGTCGCCGTCGACGCGAATCATCGGCGGCACGCCCGAGGAGAGGTGCAGGTCCGAGGCATTGTTCTTCACGGCGAAAGCCAGAAGTTGCGCGATATCGACGGCCATTGATGCTCCCTGGGGCGGGTCTCGCGGACAGGAAAAAGCGACGTGCAAGCCTGTGTCACGAGGGCGCAGGCAGTATAACGGAGGGGTCCTACGTCCAATATGTTAATGGGTCCGCAGAATTTGCCCGACCGCATCCGCGAAGTGCGGGAACGCATGGCGCGGGCGGCCGTCAGTGTGGGGCGGAATGCGCACTCGGTCACACTCCTCGCGGTCGGCAAGGGCCAGCCCACGCAGTTGCTTGCCAGCGCCGCCACCTGCGGCATCAGCGATTTTGGCGAGAGTTACCTGCAGGAGGCGCTCGGCCAGATGGCCGCGCTGCAGGAGCGCGCGCTCACCTGGCACTTCATCGGCCGCATTCAGTCCAACAAGACGCGCGCCATCGCCGAGCAGTTCGCCTGGGTGCATACGCTCGACCGGCTGAAAATCGCCGAGCGCCTGGCGGCGCAGCGCCCCTATCACGCCCCGCCGCTCAACGTCTGTCTTCAGGTCAGTATCGGCGCGGAAGGCAGCAAGGGCGGCGTGGCACCGGGCGCACTGCCGGCGCTGGCGCGCGCGGTCGCCGCGCTGCCGCGGTTGCGGCTGCGCGGCCTCATGTGCCTGCCGCCGGAGGAAAGCGACCCGCAGCGCCAGCGCGCCTGGTTCCGGCAGCTGCGCGAGCTCAAGGACGGCCTCGGCGCGCAGGGTCTGGAACTCGACACGCTGTCGATGGGGATGAGCGGCGACTTCGAAGCCGCGATTGCCGAGGGCGCAACCCTCGTACGGCTGGGGACAGTGCTGTTCGGGCCGCGCGCCCAGGCTGAGTAAGCTGCGCAGGCGCTTTGCCGCTGTCCATGAGTACAATCGCTCACCCATGAGCCACCGGCGAGTCTGCATCCTCGGAGCCGGCAACATCGGCCGCGCCTTGATCGGCGGTCTGTTGCGCTCCGGCACCCGCCCCGAACAGCTGAGCGCGGCCGACCCCGACGCGGCAGCGCGCACGCAGCTGGCGCGCGATTTCGGCATCACCGCCGGCGATCCGGCGCAGGCCAGCGCGGACGCCAGCATCGTTGTGTTGGCAGTCAAGCCGCAGGAGGCGCAGGCGCTGCTGCGCCAGCTGGCCGCGGCGCTCGCTGCCACGCGGCCGCTGTTGATCTCGGTCGCCGCCGGGGTACGCATCGCAGCACTCGAGTCGTGGTGTCCGGCTGTGCCGGTATTGCGCGCGATGCCGAACCGCCCGGCACTGATCGGCGCCGGCGCGAGCGGCCTGTACGCCCCGCCGGGGATCAGCGCCGAGCTGCGCCGCGCGGCCGAACAGGTCCTGGGCTCGGTCGGCGAGACGGTCTGGGTGGACTCGGAAGATGCTCTCGATGTGGTGACGGCGCTTTCCGGCAGCGGGCCCGCCTACTTCTTTCTGCTGGCTGAGCTCATGGCCGAGGCCGGCCAGCGGCTGGGCCTGACGGCTGCCACCGCGCGGCGCCTGGCGGCGGCCACCCTCTATGGCAGCGGCCTGATGGCGCGCGGCGAGAGCGATCTTGCCCGGCTGCGCGACTCGGTGACCTCCGCCGGCGGAACCACGGCGGCCGCGCTGGCCGTATTCAGCGAGTCACAGCTGCCGGCGATCGTTGAACGCGCGCTCGACGCTGCGACGCGGCGTGGCCGCCAGCTGGGAAGCTAACAAGCATGAGCGCCATCACCTTTATCGTCGAAACACTCTTGTCGCTGGCGCTGTTCGTGGTGCTGGCGCGGCTGCTGCTGCAGTGGACCCGGGCCGATTTCCGCAACCCGCTCTGCCAGGCGATCGTGCGCCTCACCAACCCGCTGATCCTGCCGCTGCGGCGGGTACTGCCGCCGATCGGCAAGGTCGACAGCGCCTCGGTGGTCGCGGTGCTGCTGGTGGCGATCGTGGACGTCGCCGGCATCTTTGCGCTGCGCGGCGTCGGCCTGCCGCCGGTCGAGTTCTGGATCCGTCCGGTACTGACGGAGATCGCGCGCACCCTGCTGTGGACTTACTTCTATGCGATCTTCCTCTACGCGCTGCTCAGTCTGATCGCTCCGGGCGGTTACTCGCCGCTGCAGTCGGTGCTGAGCTCGCTGTGCGAGCCGGTGCTCGGGCCGATCCGGCGGCTGATTCCCTCGGTCGCCGGCCTCGATCTGTCGCCGCTGTGGGCGATCATCCTCATTCAGGCGATTCTCATCCTGATGCGCTGAGCTGGCGACGCAACGCACGCCGAGCGTCTGCGCCACGGCGCCGTTACGTTGCCGGAACACACGCTTAGCGGCGACATTGCACCGAGAATCGCAGCATTCCCCGCACCTTGCGCGTGCCTGCAGGCGGCGCGTGCTGACAACGATGGGTCGCTTGCAGTGTGTGCGCAGCGGTGGAAACCCTGAGAAAAAAGGCATTTCTGCAACAGTCGATCGCAAAAAAGCGCTTGCCAAAGAAACTGCATGTGCTATTTTTCCGCCCCGATTCTCATCGCGCGGCGCAATTGCCGCGATCAGCAACTACAAATTCTCGAGGAGCAGCAAATGGCGAAAAAGGGTGGCGCGCCGACTAAGTCGGAGGTTCTGACACACATCTCCAAAGATACGGGGCTGTCCCGCAAGCAGGTGAGCGGCGTATTCGATTCGATGGGAGGCGTGATCAAGAAGAGCCTGCGCGCCAACGGGCTGTTCACGATGCCCGGGCTGCTGAAGATGAAGGTCGTTAAGAAGCCAGCCACCAAGGCCCGCGAAGGCGTCAATCCCTTTACCGGCGAGAAGATGATGTTCAAGGCCAAGCCGGCCAGCAAGAAGGTGCGGGTGATGCCGCTGAAGAGCCTGAAGGCGATGGTGAACTCCTAACGAGTCACCGCCGCTTTGGCGAGCGAACAAGGCCTGGCAGGGACTCCTGCCAGGCCTTTTGCGTCTCTACAGCTCGCGCGCCTCGGCGCGTGTCAGGAAGTCGACCAGCACCTCGCGCAGCTCATTGATGCGGCCGTGAAAGAAGTGACTGGCGCCGGGCAGCAGCGCGATCTCGGGGGCCGGCGACAGGGTGCGCGCCCACTCCAGCACCTGCGCGGTGGGGACCACCTCGTCCGCATCGCCCTGCACGATCAGCCACGGGCATTCGGGGGCAGCAGCACCGCTCACCTCGACCGCGGTGATGCCGGGCGCCACGCTGATGAGGCGGCTCGGCCGGGCGGCCTCGGCGGCGAGCAGCGCGACCGCAGCGCCGAACGAGAAGCCACTCAGCCAGAGCGCCGCGTGCGGCCAGCGCGCCCGCCCCCAGGCGATCACCGCCAGAGCATCGGCCTTCTCGCCGCGGCCCTCATCGTAGGCCCCCGCGCTGCTGCCCACGCCGCGGAAGTTGAAGCGGATCGTGGGCGCCCCGAGCGCCTGGCAGGCGCGCGCCAGCGTCCATACCACCTTGTTGTCCAGCGTCCCGCCGAACAGCGGATGCGGATGGCAGACCACACCGAAGGCACGCACCGCACCGTCCGCGGCGGCTTCCGCCGGCGTCTCGATGAGTGCTTCCAGGGCGCCGGCAGGTCCCGGCAGGCTCATCCGCTCGGCGTGCGGCGGCTTCACCTCAGGCGGCGGCGTGCGGCTGGCCGGCCAGGCGCACCAACAGGCGATTGAGCCGCTGCACGTACTCGGGCGGGTTGCCGAGCGGAGCGCCTTCGGCGAGCGCCGCCTGGTCGTAGAGCAGCTGCGCGAGCTCGCCGAACTGACCCGGATCGCTCAGCCCGTCGAGGTACTGCACCAGCGGATGGGTCACGTTCACTTCGAACAGCGGTTTGGCCATATCGGTCTTCTGGCCGGCGGCGGCGAGGACGCGGCGCATCTGCTCGGTGAGATCGTGCTCGCCCAGCACCAGGCAGGCCGGTGACTCCCGCAGACGCTCACTCACCCGCACCTCGGTGACGCGCTCGCCCAACGCATCCTTGATGCGCTTGAGCAGCCCCTTGCTCTCCTTGAGCTCCTCAGCGTGCAGCTTCTTGTCGCTCTCGCTCGCGAGCCCCCCGAGCTCGAGATCGCCGCGGGTGGCGTCCTTGAAGCGCTTGCCCTCGAAGTTCTCGAGGTGCCCCATGACCCACTCATCGATGCGCTCGGACAGCAGCAGCACCTCGAGGCCGCGTTCCTTCAGGCGCTCGATGGCCGGGCTGCCGCGCGCGGCCGCCAGGCTCTCGGCGATCACATAGTAGATACGCTCCTGCCCCGGCTGCATGCGCGCGACATAGTCGGCGAGACTCACCGTGGCGTTGTCGTGGCTCTCGTGGGTGCTGGCGAAGCGCAGCAGCGGCAGGATGGCGCCATGGTTGGCATGATCCTGCGCGATGCCCTCCTTGAGCACTGCACCGAATTCCTTCCAGAAG
>Ga0210385_10000790_pt1 | contig 20572 bp, 19 predicted proteins | sample IncBWH26OmetaG_FD_160107 | JGI IMG/M metagenome (GOLD analysis project Ga0210385, IMG submission 160107) | Forest soil microbial communities from Barre Woods Harvard Forest LTER site, Petersham, Massachusetts, United States - Inc-BW-H-26-O ...
AAAGCGCCGGAGGGTTTGCCTGGCGTTGCTTCCCTGCTCTGCGTTCCGGAATCCTCGGCAGACGGGGCGGGGCAGTTATTGATTCACGAAGGTAAGAGCAACCGCAGATCCTTCCGCCTCGCGATGCTCAGCGTCAGGATGACAGGCTTGGTGGGGGGCAGGCTGGGGGCGTGAAGATGGTCGAGAAAACGCCGGAGGGTTTGGCTGGCGTTGCTTCCCTGCTCTGCGTTCCGGAATCCTCGGTTCGATCGGGGCGGAGCAGTTATTGGTTCACGAAGGTAAGAGCAACCGCAGATCCTTCCGCCTCGCGATGCTCAGCGTCAGGATGACAGGCTTGGTGGGGGTGTGTTTTACCTTTTGTCGGAGGGATCCGCAGTTGCAGTTATGCGTTCATGCGGTCCAGAGCGCGGCTGTAATCGGCGGGCTCGAGATCGTACCAGTCGCGGCCCAAGTCCACCCAGGCCGGGTTCGCCGCTTCGACGAGCGCGGCCTTCTTCGCTCGCCCCCATCCTTTCAGTTCTTTTTCGCGCGCGATCGCCTTGTGCACATCCTGATGGCGTTCGAACCACACCAGACGATCGCAGTTGTAGCGCGCGGTGAACCCCTCGTGCTCCCTCCACTTGTGCTCGAAGACGCGGCGGTGGAGATCGCCGGTGACTCCGATATAGAGAGTATGACTGCGACTGGCCATGATGTACGTGCAGTATTCACGGTCGTGCATGGGCCTCACCTATAGGCGCGAAACGCGAAGACACGAACAACCGCAGATCCTTCCGCTTCGCAATGCTCAGCGTCAGGATGACAGGGTTGGAGGCAAGTTGAGCTTCTTTGGTGTGTCGTTCGCGAACCGGAAGTAACGGCGGCGGGACGCGCTGGGATGGCAGGAAGAACAACCGCAGATCCTTCCGCCTCGCGATGCTCGGCGTCAGGATGACAGGCTTGGGGGTGGATAGATGGAGAAAACGCCGGAGGATTGGGCTCCGGCGTTTGTTCTTCACATGCCCCACTCAAGCCAACACCAGGCTTGCATGGGCCACCCGTGGGTTGCATGGGCGCCCGTGCTTTCGTCGCCAGGGCGCCCGGATTCTGCTGCAGGAAAACGCTTAGACCAGGGCTGGGACGTTCACTTTGTCGTACCAGCTGTGGGCGGACTTGAGGGCCTTGTTGACGTTCTCGATGTTCTCGACGCCTTTGGTGTTGAGCCAGTCTTCGAACGCCTTCGCGCCCTGCCTGGCGTAGACGGCGATGCCGTCTTTCCAGGTGGCTCGGCCGCAGAGAACGCCGTTGTAGGGTGCGCCGGATTCACCGGCCAGCTCGAGGGTCTCGATGAAGACCGGGTTCGAGACGCCGGCCGAGAGGTAGATGAACGGCTTGTGCGTCGAGGTCGCAGCGAGGCGGAAGTGTTCGAGGGCCTCCTTGCGCGTGTAGGCCTGCTCGCCCTTGAAGGATTTTGTGCCGGCGACGAAGTCCATCTGGACGGGGACTTCGACCTTCAGGACGTCGACGCCGTAGCGCTCTTTACCGAACTCCTCCATGGAGCCAGTGACGATGTCGGGCTTGCGCCTGGCGTAGGCGAGGCCCTTCTCGTCTTCGCCGGCGTGAACGGAGTAGCCGACCAGCTCGAGGAAGAAGGGGATGTCGTGGGCGCGGCACTCGTCGGCGATGCGCTCGACCCAGGCCTGCTTGAGGTCGTTGATGGGGGATTTTTCGTAGGGGGTGTAGTAGAGGAGGATCTTGATGCAGTCGGCGCCGGCTTCCTTGAGGCGGCGGACGCTCCACAGGTCGAGAAGGTCGGGGAGGCGGCCGGGGAGGGCGGCGTCGTAGCCGGTTTTCTCATAGGCGAGCAGGAGGCCCTTGCCGTTGCGGCGTTTGGCGGCGGGAAGGCCGAACTCGGGGTCGAGCAGGATGGCCGAGGCGTGGCGGGTGAGGACTTCGGTGACCAGCTCTTTGAACTCGATGAGGGCGGCGTCGGGGACTTCGGCGACACCTTTTTCTTTGGCGAGGGATTTCTTGAGCGAGCCGCGCTGGTCCATGGCGGCAGCGGCGATCACGCCGCGCTTATCGGATACGGCTTTGAGTCCGGCGAGTTTGCCCGGGGTCATGGTAATGGACATTCGTTGTTCTCCTGCGCTTGAAGATGGCGTCTCTCAAATTTTACTCGGGTGAGACGGGGCGTGGGCAGGTGGCCAAAGTAACCATTGTTAAAAAGCAGCCTGTAGCCGGTGGCCTGTAGCGGGTAGCCTGGAGCCGGTGGCCTGGAGCGGGTAGCCAAGACGCGGAGAGCCGGGAGCTGAGAGCTGCCCGCTCAAAAGCGGTCGGTTAAGAGCCGGCCCGCTGAGAACCCGACAGCCAGGAAGCGGTCAGCGAAAGGCTGGAAGTTTACAGCTGGTTCAGGGCCTGGCGACGGCGATGGCGGCTTTTTGGAGGTCGTGGAGCTGGCGGATGCCGGCTTCGGCGTAATCCATCATTTCGAGCAGGCGCGGGCGGGGGAAGGCGTGGCGTTCGGCGGTGGCCTGGACTTCGACGAAGTTGCCGTCTTCGGTCATGACGAGATTCATGTCGACTTCGGCCTGGGAATCTTCTTCGTAGGCGAGATCGAGCAGGACGGTATCTTCGACGATGCCCACGCTGGTGGCGGCGACGAGCTGGCGGAGCGGCGAGACTTTGATGGCCTCGGTCGCGAGCATGCGGTTGAAGGCGATGGCGAGAGCGGCGCAGGCTCCGGTGATGGCGGCGGTGCGGGTGCCCCCGTCGGCCTGCAGGACATCGCAGTCGAGAATGACGGTGCGCTCGCCGAGAGCTTTCATGTCGACGACGGCGCGGAGCGAGCGGCCGATGAGGCGCTGGATCTCGTGGGTGCGTCCGCCGACTTTTCCTTTTTCGGATTCGCGCGGGGTGCGGGTGAGGGTGGCGCGGGGGAGCATGCCGTATTCGGCGGTGACCCAGCCGCGGCCGCTGTTGCGGAGCCAGGGGGGAACGCCCTGCTCGATGGAGGCGTTGCAGAGGACGCGGGTATTGCCCACTTCGATGAGGACGGAGCCTTCCGCGACCTGGACGTAGCCGGGGGTAAGGCGCGTGGGGCGCATGGCAGAGGGGGCGCGATTTTCACTGCGGAAGAACGATGCGGGCATCGGCTCATTGTACGGTTTCGAAACGGGAAGGCGGTCCTGAAACGGGAGGGTGCGGGTTAAGAGCCCGGAGATCATGGGGATGGGGGAAAGGTGAGGGTTAAGGAGTTCCAAAACGGGAGGAGGCGCAGCGGGTTTCCGTTTTTGGAGGGGGCGTCCCTTTTGCGAGGAAATGCTTTGATTGGAGGGGATTGCGTGGGAAAAGGAGTTTGGCGCACAACGTGTACTGTAGCGGGTCAGTCGTGAACCGGAAGGGAAAGCCGCAGCGATCCAGAGCGCGGCGGCTTTCCCTCCGTGAAGGGGACTCGCTATGGAAGAATTCGCGCAACCGACGCAGGGGACGATCTACCGGGAGCGGGTGAAGGCTCCTTTGTCAATGGTTCTGCCGCGCAGAGGAAATCCGCCCACGCTGCGGGAAGAAGGCGGCGAGGCGCTGGCGCTGGCGGGCATCGCGCATGACGCGCGGAATTTAGTGACGGCGCTGGGGCTGTGCGCGGAACTGATCAGCGAGCCAGGGGTGCTGGGTGCGCCGCACGGACATTTTGGCGCGGAGATTCGTTCGATCGCGCAGTCGTCGGCGCAACTGGTGCAGCGGCTGACGGAGTTGTCGCGCAAGGCGGCGCAGACGAAGGAACGGATGGTTCCGGAGGCGCCGGTAACGGATCTGGCGGAATCGGTCGGGAAGATGCGCAACCTGCTGTCGGCGATTGCAGGGCCGGTCAACGAGGTGCAGGTCGCATGCCTGCCTTGCAGCGGAACGTTGCGGCTGACGGAGGAGAGTCTGTCGCGCATCCTAGTGAACCTGGTGCGGAACGCCGCGGATGCCATGCCGACGGGAGGACGGGTGCGCATCACCACGCAGCGCGGGGGTGGCGAGAGCTTTCTGTGGACGGTGGACTGCGCGAGCACGGAACAGGGCTCGGAATATTTGTGGGACGATTCTCCGCACACGACCGGCACCCGGAGCGGAACGGTGCTGCTGACGGTGGAGGACACAGGTCCGGGGATTCCGGAAGAAAGCCTGGAACGTGTTTTCGATTCCGGGTTTACGACACGGTTGGGAGGGAGGTCGTGGCCGGAGGGGAAACATCACGGACTGGGGCTGAGCATTGTTCGCGAGCTGGTGGAAGCGGCGGGGGGCACAGTGCACGCGGTGGCATCGGCGCTGCATGGAGCACGTTTTGAGATCGAACTCCCCCTTACAAACGTAACCCCGACCTTACCTTCGGAATGCCCTGCACAGGGCACGAGTGACGCTCAATGATGCGAGGATGGAAATCAGGATCCAATCCTGCTCCGATCCACGTGATGCTGCCTCCGCTTCAGCCTGAACCCGCTCCACTGCATGTACTGATCGCCGATGATGACGCCTCGATACGCCGCGCCTGCTGTGAGATTGCGGCCAGCGAGGGGATGGTCGCTATCGTCTCGTCCACCAGCACAATGTCGACGCCCTTGGCCAGCAGCAGTCCCCGCGCGCGGCTCGACAGCTGCTGGCCAAGGGCGTCGACATTGTGCTGGTGGACGAGACGATAGCGACCGGCGCGGGATGCGCGATGCTGGAAGAACTGCGGCAGATGCATCCGGATGTTGCGGTGGTGTGGATGACGGCGGCGTCGACGGTGCAGCTGGCGCTGGAGGCTTTGCGCTTCGGCGCGAGCGACTATCTCATCAAGCCGTTTTCCGGCGACGAGCTGGCGTCGGTGCTGCGGCGTTTGGCGGAGCGGAGAACCATCGATGTGGCCAGCCGGGGATTGCGGGAACGGCTGCGCTCGGGCCGGGGTCACGGCAATATTCTGGGCGAGAGCCCGGAGATGGAAAAGCTGTACCGGATCCTCGCCCGGGTGGCGCAGACCGTGCATCCGGTGCTGATTATCGGCGAGAGCGGGACGGGCAAGGAGCTGGTGGCGCGCGCCATTCACGCGAATGGTCCGGGAGCGGGGAAACCGTTTGTTCCGGTGGACTGCGGCTCGCTGGCGCCGACTCTGATCGAGAGCGAGTTGTTCGGACATGTCAAAGGCGCGTTCACGGGGGCGCATCGGCCGAACGAGGGATTGATGGTGGCGGCCGGGAGCGGGACGGTATTTCTGGATGAGGTTGCGGAGTTGCCGCTCGATCTGCAGGCGAAGCTGCTGCGGGCGCTGCAGGAAAAAGAGGTGCGGCCGCTGGGCGGCAACCATGCGGTGCCGATTCGCGCGCGCATTCTGGCGGCGACGCATCAGGATCTGAACGCGATGGTGGAGCAGGGCAAATTCCGGCGCGATCTGTATTACCGGCTCAACGTGGTGAAGCTGACGCTGCCGGCGCTGCGGGAACGCACAGAGGATATTCCGCTGCTGGCGGCGCATTTCCTGGAGCGTAACAGCCTCGAGATGCGGCGGAACTTCCGGCTGAGCGCGGAGACGCTGACCTTCCTGGTGGAATATGCGTGGCCGGGCAACGTGCGCGAATTGTCCAACGCGATCGATCGCGCGTGCAACCTTGCCTCCGGCGAGGTGATCGAGATGGGCGAGATGAGCACGAGCATCCGCGATGCCTGGATGCATGCCACGGTGAGCCGGCGCGAGCCGGCCGAGCCGACGGTGATGGAGACGCCGGTGGTATCGCGGGCGGAACTGGAAAAGCACGCGATTCTGACTACGCTGGAGCAGGTGAAGGGCGACAAGCTGCTGGCCGCCCGGCTGCTGAAGATCGGCAAGACGACGCTGTACCGCAAGCTCAAGGAATACGGAGAAACGCAATGAGCGCCCATCCCGTCCGGGCGGAAGATGCGGGGCCGACGCAAACGGCGGCCCTCATCATCACCGCAATCGAGGGAATTGAAACGACAGCGGCGGAGCTGGCAGGCAAGCTGAAGCTGACGGTCGAGATCGCGGCCAGCCGCGCGACGGCGCTGCGCCTGCTGGCGCGACGAGGATACTCGATCGTGATTCTCGACCAGAATCTGGCCGACTCCGACGCCGATGGCGCAGAGCTGATCTGGAAAAACGCGGGGGTGGCGATCCCGCTGCAGATGAATTTTGCGCTGGCGGGAAGCACACGGGTGGAACGCGAAATCCGCGGAGCGCTCACCCGGCGCGAACGGGAGCATCAGCTCGCGGTGGCTGCGGCGACGGCGGCGGTGGACACTGAGCTGAAGAATGCGGTGACGGGGTTTCTGCTCGAATCGCGATTGGCGCTGGCGGAGGAGAACCTGCCTCCGCACGTCGAGAACCGGCTGCGAACGCTGGCGGAGATGGCGGCCCGGCTGCGGGAGCGGCTTCTACCGACGGTACCGGGGAGTACCACCGCTGTGTCATTGTTGGCTCCCCAGAAGTGACCTAGGCTAGTTACCAATTCGCCCGAGGAAACAGGTACGAACAGGGTAGGCTCGTGTCGGCGTTTGGCGCCTGTTTCCCCGCCTCCAGAAACCAGGGAACCAGCATCCCACCGCAAGAGGAGTGCGGTTGGCGGGCGTCTCAACGTCATCCCACTACGACTTCAGGAGTCCTCCCCCATGTATCGTGTCTCACTTGGATTGATTGCTCTGTCTCTGGCCATGCCTGCGGCATTCGCGCAGCAAAGCAGTTCCTCTCTGGTTGCACCCGAGTATCTGTGGAGCGGCGGTTCGCCGACGCCGTTTGCTATGGGGGCATCCGCAACGACGATGCCGGCGTCCGAAAGCCGGCCCGGACCGTTCTCAAGCCTTGGGGTCGGGGTGAAGGTCGGCATCCTCGGCATTGGCTTCGAGGCTGCGGTCCCGCTTGCGCCTCATTTCAATGTGCGCGCGGGCGGCAACTTCTTCAACTACAGCGACACGCTGACGACGGACGGCATTCACTACGACGCGAACCTGAGTTTCCGGTCCGCGGAAGCCAGTCTCGACTGGTTTCCTGGCCGGGGCGGATTCCACGTGAGCCCGGGAGCGCTGCTGTACAACGGCAACCAGATCACCGGCAACGCGAATGTGCCGGCAGGGCAGACCTTTACCCTGAACAACCAGACCTACACCAGCGGCGCGGCCGAACCGGTGACCGGCACAGGCAGCCTGACGTTCACGAAAGCAGCACCGAAGCTGACGATCGGCTGGGGCAGTCTGGTCCCGCGGGGCGAGCGGCGGTTCAGCTTCCCGTTTGAGGTCGGGTTTGCGTATGTGGGCGATCCGAAGTTCCTGCTGAACCTGCAGGGAACGGCCTGCTACACGTACGAGGGCACGCCGTATTGCGACAACGTCGCTACCGATGCGAATATCCAGGCCAATCTGGCGGCGGAGCAGAAGAAGATCGCCAACGATGCGGCCGAGGCGCGGTTCTTCCCCATTCTTTCGCAGGGGTTCGCGGTCCGATTCTGAGGGACGCGCAGGGGCGCGGCGGAGAAATCCAGCGCCCCTGAATCAATCTCGCGGCCAGGGACTGAGACTCTGCAGTTCCCTGCATCCTTCGAGGCAATCGAAGCGCCTTGAAGAACGACCCTCAGGGCTGAAAAAATCTCTGGCGCCGAACCGGAGCACGGCCTGCCGTCGCGCCTCGGCGGGCGGCATGCCGGCGCGCATGTTTTCCTCCGTCTGGAACGCAAGATGTTCGGCGATCTCTTCCTGCAGGCGTTGGACGGCGCCCCGCCCGGTTGCGAAATTAGAAAGGCGCATCAGGAAGCGTCGGAGAAATCTCATGACAGATCCTCCGCCTTAACTTTGAAAAAGCGTGCGATGATGGCCGCGGATTGCTCCCATTCCCGAGTCTCCGCAGCAAGCTGCCTGCGGCCGGCCGCGGTGAGGCGATAGAAGCGGGCGCGGCGGTTGTTTTCCGATGCGCCCCACCCGGAGGCAATCGAGCCTTCATGCTCGAGCGTGAGCAGCAGAGGGTAAAGCGTGCCCTGGTTGACAGCCAGAAGGTCTCCGCTGATCTGCTCGATGCGGCGGGCGATGCCCCAGCCGTGCTGCGGTCCCAGCACATCGAGTGTCTTAAGGACCATCAGCGCGAGTGTTCCCTGCAAGACGTCGGGTTTTTCCTTCATGCCATTCGCCCTTTAGGTTTCCAACAGGAATGATGACACGACTCCTTTTGGAAAGCAAAAGGAACTTGGGGATTTTATTTTTTTGCCAGGAGGACAGCCTCCATTTGTCCTTCGACGTTTGGGATCACACCGTATCGTCAGTGCTTGACCCTGTACTTGTCTACAGGGTTTAGGCTGTAGTCAATAGAAGGACTGACGAGAGGCCAGCTTGCGCAACGCGCCCAGATCAATCTGGAGACCGTGCGTTTTTATGAGCAGGAAGGATTACTGGCTCCGGCATCAAGAACACCCGCGGTTACAGGAAATTTGTGGAAGTTGCCGTCGGTCGTCTGGCGTTTGTAAAGCGCGCCAAGGCGCTCGGATTTTCTCTGGGGGAGATTCGGGAGCTTCTTGTCATCCAGGACGAGCCCACAGGCGCATGTGCAGAAGTGAGAGACCTGGTCCGGAAAAAGCTGGCCATTGTCCGTGACAAGAGAGCGGAGATCGAAAAGCTGGAAGCTCATCTCAACTCCGCGCTTCGCAAATGCAACCGGACGCTGAAGCGGCAGAAGCAACACACCCCGGAGACGTGTCCGGTGCTGGGTCAGATGTCCGGCCCGCACTCACGCAGGGACCGGTGAGTTGTCCTATGTCTGAGCAAGGGTGCAGGACGAGAGACCTGACGTGCGGAGGAAGTGCTGTTGTGTATTGGTGCCTTCCCATCGTCGCCGTTTTGGTCGGCTGGCACGATCAGAAAGCAAGACTCATGCTTTGGATTTCCGCGTTCCTGGTGATGGGTGTGGCCTGCCTTGCGAACGCCGCGCGCTGCGGCAGAGTGCACTGTTACGTGACGGGGCCGCTCCTGCTGGCCGCGGCAGCCTACGTAAGCCTGTCGGGCTTCCATCTCGTGCCGCTGCAGCCGGGCATTTTGCTGAACACCGTTGGCGGCGTCGCTGTTCTTGCCTGTTTGGCAGAGATCCCGCTGGGCAGATATCGGAGAAAAGTTTAAGAGGCGACGGTTTGTTAACCGATGACTGACGATGCAGGAGTCTCTCGAATGCAGATAGAAGTTTTCTATTTCGAGGACTGCCCCAACCACTTGCCGACAGTGGCGCAAATCAACAGAGTTCTGCGCGAGAAAAGCTGTCATGCGTGCGTGCGGGAAGTTCTCGTGCCCGACGTGGAAACCGCTCATCGCGTGCAGTTCCCTGGCTCGCCTACGGTGCGCGTGAACGGTATCGACATCGAGCCTGCGGCCCAAGGCCGGATGGAATTCGGTCTGATCTGCAGGAGATACACGGGAGGAGTCTCCTTCGACGAACTCCTCCGTGCGGCAGTCCGGTCAGCCATGCAGAAGGAAGGTGAAGCGTCACCACGACAAACCCGCAGATCATACGCGCGGTCTTGTGGCTTGCCGCTGCCGTCACAGTAGCGGCTATCGTCATTCCGAACTTCGCGCGGGGTTCACTGTGGTGCTTTCCAGGCGAGCGGATGAATTACCGGCACAACCGGAAATAGCTTCAGAGACAGGACACTAACTGATGGGCTGACCGTCGGCGGTCAGCTGCTGGAGCTGCTGCTGGTCGTACTGCTTCACGCTGTCCGGCAACGGCGCATAGTTGAGCGTGCCGGCGACCGACTGTCCATCGGTGATGATGTACTGGATGAACTGCTTCAGCGCGGTGCGCTTCGCCTTGTCCGGACCGTCTTTCGGGATGATGAGGAAGGTCAGGCCGGAGATGGGATAGCCATCGGGGGCGCTGGCCGGCGGATTGACGATGGGAACGCGCGGATCCTGGGTCAACTGCGCATTGAAGGCAGCAATCGCGGCGGTGGTCCCGGCGGCGGTCGGCTGCACATACTGGCCCGCGGCATTTTTGATGGCTGCGGTGGGTAAGTGGTTCTGCTGTGCGTAGGTCAGCTCCACGTAGCCGATGGCGCCGGGCGAGTTGCGGATGTTGCCGGTGACGCCCTCACTGCCTTTACCACCGATGCCCACGGGCCAGCTGACGGCGGGACCGGCGCCGACTTTACTGTGCCAGTCGGGACTGACGGCGGCGAGATAGGTGGTGAAGATGCTGGTGGTCCCGCTGCCTTCAGAGCGGTGGGAAACGATGACGCCGAGAGAGGGGAGCGTCACGCCGGGATTGTCCTTCACCAGCAGCGGATCTTTCCAGGTTTTGATTGTGCCGAGGAAGATGCCCGCCATGGCTTCCGGCGAGAGGCGCAGAGGCTGGGTGAGGCCGGGCAGATTGTAGGTGATGCAGACCGGACCCGCGCTTTCGGGAATCTGGACCAGAGGGAACATGGCAGCGATCTGCTGGTCGGTGAGGGCGGCATCGGTGGCGCCGAAGTCCACGGTTTTCGCCTTCACCTGCTGGATGCCGCCGCCGGATCCGATGGACTGGTAATTGATCTGCACGTTGGCATGGCTCTGGGAAAAGTCGCGAATCCAGCGGGTCATGACCGGGTAGACGAAGGTGCTGCCGGCTCCGGAGAGCGCGACGTTGCTGCTCGACGAATTGCACGCGCACAGGCAGCCCAGGAATCCGACTGCGAGCAGCGCGGACACTCCTCGATTCGACATGAGACTTCCTCCAGTGATGATGTTGGATGGCCCTGGCTGACGTTGGATTGCCATGCCGGTTTCCCCACGAGACTTTACACCAGTTTGCGACCCTCAATGTTACAGTCCGGCGAATCGGGAAAACTGGCAACGCCGTATCGCGCCGTTTCGTCCTACGGAGAGATGCACGATCCAGCTGGAGAATGGAGGATACGATGGCAGAAAATCTGCGTGGGAAGAAAATCGCGATATTGGCAACGGATGGGTTCGAGCAGGTGGAGTTGACCGAACCGCGTCAGGCGCTGGACGAAGCGGGCGCGACGACGGAGATTGTTTCTCCCAGGAGCGGCGAGATCAAAGGATGGAAGTTCAAGGACTGGGGGGACACGGTGAAGGTGGACAAGACGCTCGATCAGGCGAAGGCGCAGGATTACGATGCGCTGTTGCTGCCGGGCGGGGTGATCAACCCGGATCATCTGCGCATGGAGCCGAAGGCGGTGGCGTTTGTTAAGGATTTCGTGGCGACGGGACGGCCGGTGGCGGCGATTTGCCATGGACCGTGGACGCTGGTGGAAGCCGGCGTGGTGAAGGGAAAGACATTCACCTCGTGGCCTTCGGTGAAGACGGATCTGAAGAATGCGGGTGCGATCTGGGTGGACAAAGAAGTCGTCACGGATGGGCAGTTTATCTCGAGCCGCAAACCGGACGATATTCCGGCGTTCAGCAAGACGCTGATCGGGGCGGTTGGCCGCAGGGTGTCTCGGGGAGAACGCCGGGAAGGTGAGATACGCAAGGCTTCGTAAGCGGGCCGGAAAGGAAAAGGAAAGGAAAAAGGTGCGCTGAAGGGAGCGCACCTTTTTTTTGGAGCGGGCTGCACGATGGATCCCAGGGCAGCAGCTGCCGAAGGGACATGGCGCACGGGAGGGCGGCGGTTCGTGATTTGCTTTATCGGCGGAGACCGGGTTTCACTGGAGATACCCGGTCGACGCTCGCAGGGAGGCACAGCGCATGCAGCACGGAACTTTTTGGCTGATGGAGATCTGGCAGGACGTGCGCTATGCCGCGAGACAGTTACGGCGCGCTCCAGGGTACGCGCTCTTCACCATACTGGTATTGGCGCTGGGCATCGGGACTGTAACTGCGATGTTCGCGATTGCCTACGCAGTCTTGCTGAAACCCCTCCCCTTCCAAGCAGACCGCGGGCTGTTTCAGCCGCTCGAAAAGACAACGAAGGGCGATGACACGCTGAGCTTGTCGTATGACGAGATCGGGGAGTGGCAACAGGCAACGCGGGGTTCTGCGGAAGTTGCCTTCAGTGGTGGGGGGCTGAACATCGCGGACGGGCCAACCGGGGCCCTGCTGATAAGAAACGTTGAGGTGAGCCCGAACCTGTTTGCGATGCTGGGAGTCCGAGCTATGTCAGGGCGAGCTTTCTCAGCAGAAGGAGAGGGGACGGACCCTGGGAAGACGGTGGTGTTGAGCGATGCGCTCTGGCGCCAGAGCTTCTCGGGCGATCCGGCAGTGCTGGGACGCACGATTCACATTGGCGGGATTCCTTATACGGTCGTCGGGGTGATGCCTCCGCACTTCATGTACCCCATGTACGAAAACTGGCCGGAAGCATGGGTGCCACTCGATCCCAGCGAAACAACAGCGAGTAATAAAGACCCCTATCTGTATTACGAGCCGATCGTGCGGGTGCGTCCGGGTACGCCGCTCGCCGCCGTTGAAACGCAGCTTGCCCAGGTGCACCGAAACTATGCAGGACAAAAGGTGAGCCAAATTCGGCTCGCGCGATTGCGCGACCTGCTGGTAGGGGATGTCCGGCCGGCGCTGCTGGCGCTCGAAATTGCGGTCATCCTCGTCTGGCTCATCGCGTGCAGCAACGTGGCTGGACTGATGCTGGCGCGGGTTGCGGTTCGGCGCACGGAAATAGCCGTGAGGGCAGCACTCGGAGCGGGGAGGTGGCGGGTTGCGTCGCAGTTCTTTGCGGAGAGCCTGCTCCTGAGTCTTATCGGTGCCATCGGGGGACTGGCACTTGCGCTGGCAATGTTGCGAGGGTTCCGGCACATGCTGACGGAAAGCTTGCCGCTGGCATCAGGCATCCACATGAACTGGGCGATCTGGTTCGGCCTCGTGGCCATCACGTTGATCACGGGGCTGGTCTTCGGCGCGTTCCCGGCACTGGTTGCGGGCCGAATCGATCCGCAGAGCGGGCTCAGGAATGCCGGCCGCATCCAGACCGGAGAACGGGGTGAGAACCGCGCCCGCTCGGTACTGCTGGTGTGCGAGGTAGCGCTGTCGGTCACGCTGCTGATCGCTGCGGGGCTGATGATGCGGACGATGTACGCGCTGCGGCACGTACCGCTCGGATTCAGAACCGATCATTTGGTTGTCACCAGCCTTACTGTTCCCAATGATCTGTACAGGGACCGCAACGTCACGACGGCGGTCTGGCAGCCGGTGCTGGACGAAATCCGGCGAATCCCGGGCGTCCGTTCGGCGGCGTTGTCGACGGTATTACCGATTCTCCACCCGGTTGAATTGATCACCATGGTCTACCGCACCGAGTGGATGCAGGAAGATGCGGCCGCTACAGTGCGGGCAGCGAGCCCTGGATTAATCCAGACGCTGGGAGTCCCCATGCGCAGCGGCCGATTCTTCACGGATGAAGACACGGCCAACAGCCTTCCTGTAGCGGTTGTGAATCAAACGTTCGTCAATCGGTATCTGGGCGGAGCGGATGCGCTGGGAAAGCAAATTCGCTACGGGCATATTCCGCGCGTGGCCACCGTTGTGGGTGTCATCGGGAATATTCACCAGGACAGCGTAACCAAACCGAGTGAGCCGGAATTCTATCTGTGCATGTCCCAGTTGGGTCCGGACAACTCAACCTACCGGGCGTTGCTCGGGCGGGTCATGGAAGTGGCCGTGCGCACGGACAGCGCTCCCAATGTGCTGATACCGGAGCTGCGCAAGCGAATCCGGCAGACGAACCCACATCTCGCGGCCGGCGAGAGCATGACGATGGAGGAGGCTGTGGAAGATTCCATCGGGGCACAAAAGCTGGCAGCGCATGTCGTGGGCGTGTTTGGCGGGCTGGTTCTGCTGATTACGGTGGTGGGCCTGTACGGGTTGCTCAATTATCTGGTTGCGCACAGGACGCAGGAGATTGGAATCCGCATGGCGCTGGGCGCTGACCGGAGCCGAGTGGTTGCCATGGTGATGCGACGGATGCTGGCGCTGCTGGTATCAGGAGTCATCGCAGGAGTGGGACTGGCATTTGCCACCGATCGCCTGCTGCAGAATTTCCTGTTCGGGGTGTCTTCGATGGATCCGTGGAGCCTTGGGCTGGCACCCGTTCTGCTGGTGATCTGCGGGGTGCTGGCGGCGATGATGCCGGCGAGGCGTGCCGCCACGATTAATCCCGTCGAAGCGCTGAGAGGAGACTAACGGTACAGTGTCGCTCAGCGGATATTCGCAGATGAAAACCACGTGGTCACCTGATCCGTGGTCTACATCCACTGAGCTGCATGACATCCGAGTTTGCTTTACTGACCGTAACGCGGGGCGTCATTTTCTGCTTTCGTTTGTGCTGCATTGCGGCCCGCTTATCTCGCTGCCACAACAACGTGCTCCGGATCGCAGATCTCTGCTGCTCTGCGAAGATCGTTACTGCCCTTTTTCCTTCGCTCCCATGTTGCGCGGAATAAACTCCTGGATCACATCGGCGACCATGGTCCCCGCGCAATCGACCAGAGCGATGCCGAATACCACGGAAGTCCCGCGATTCCTCGCTGGATAGTAGGTGTTGGCGATCGCGCCCGAAGCCAGGTCGCCGCCCACGCTGGAAAAGTTGGGCTGCCAGCGTCCGTTGTCCCCCCTGGCGATCAACGGGCCGGAAAGCGCGTGCAGCACGCGCGATGTGGTCGAGCCGGTGCCTTTGTAAAAGTACCTGGGATCCTGGTGCAGCAACGTGGGCAGCACAGCGCCACCGATCATGATGTCGGTAGAGCCGCTGGCAAAGTCGGCGCCCGCGCGCTGCGCGTAGCCCTGAATCCCACCTCCGTAGCGAGGACTGTCATTGGCCTGGTGGACGCCCGCCAGGAAAAAGTCTGCGCCAATGGAAAATGGATCGGTCGCGGTGCGGAAAGCAAGCTTGAACTTGAGCTTCGGGCTTAGTGGAACGGGGTTCGGATCGTAGACCGCGTAGAACATGGGGAGCACGCCAAAGGCCCGTTGCTTCGTCTCCTCATTTACCTCCTGCGTCGCGATCGCCTCCGATGAGACGACCGCCCGCACGGTGATGTTATCGGTCACCGCGAGCGTAATGCCGGTCACTTCCATGTACTGGCCCGGAGTGAGCGTGACGCTGGGCAGGCTCCAGTCGGCGAAGCCTTTCGCGGTCACCGTGAGCCGATACGAGGCGCCTGCATTGACGCCGGCAATCTGAAAGAAGCCATTGTCGTTGGTCTGAGCCGTGTAACGATCGTCCGGCGCAATGCCCTGAAGAAGAACCGAAGCGTTGGGAATGGAGCCGCCATTGGTGTCCATCGCCGTGCCCACGATGGTTGCCGTGTGCGGCGCTGGCGCGGAAATATCCTGTGCCTTCGCTGCTTCCTGCACCAACACGCAGACAAACAGGAACCAGTAGACATGAGACACCAGGCGGGTGCGCGGCATACCAAAATAAAGATGCCGGAGGTGGTGCGTGGTTTCGCGAAATCTGCGAATCCGCCGCCGCCGATCAAGACCAGCATGGAAATAAAGTGGGCAATCCTGACAATCGGATGTTTCGTTTGTCGGCGCGCAGAGCGAGAAGAATTCGACTCGGATTGGTGGCACACGAACGGGTTTAGCCAGGGTCCAGCTCGTGTCTTTTCCGATGCCTGTGGATCGCGAGAAGCACATCCTTATCCGACTGCCAGTCGAACTCCGACTCGGTGGGCAGGGACTCTGTTCGCGTCACCACCATCACGATCCCGGACGCACATTGGGTGCAGTAAATCCCAAGCCCCGTTTCGCCGCCTTGCGTCCGAACCTGGCGGGCCTCCACGCCCAGCTCCCCCACTACTCCAATCCTCATCAATCCCCTTTCATCATCAAGACAAACTACTGACGAATCAGGGCCTCCGGAGCCGCGCTGATCAGCGCGTGCGGCCGAAAGATAGGCGAAGAAAGGACGAAGAAGAATTTCGCTTCAACGACGAGACCCTGCGCGTCAAGATGCACGAAGGAGCAGGGTTGGTTGGCGCGGCAACAGATCCGTATCTGGCACGAATTGCTTCGGCGCCGCGCATGGGGAGACACCATCGAAAGATCGCGGGCGCCGGACTTTTTCGCGCAGCAGGGGCAGTGAAGCTTTTCAGGGACGACTGACCCGCTCACTCTACTTCATGCGGGCCATGATGTCTTCGAGGACCTGCTTCGAGGGGCGGGTGCGCTCCTGGGGGAGGGTCGCGAGCGGCTCGTCGACGAGGTTGAGCAGGTCGGTGAAGGCTGGCTTCTGCGTATCAATATAGAAGACACCGGTGAGGACTTCGCCCTTCTCGTGCGCCTCCATCAGAGTCTTGACCGCGACAGCGCGATCGGTGGGGTTGTAATCCTCGTGAAGCTTCTTGAGGCGGAGACTGGAGCCATCATGCATCTTGACGTCGAGGGTGGTGCCGGGGTCGTACTCGACATCAATCTCCTCGAAGACCGGCACGAAACCGACTTCGCTGATGGGCTCTTCGTGATCCTGCATGTATTTGTAACTGCGGGTGGAACCTTCATGGTCGTTGAAGGTGACGCAGGGCGAGATGACGTCGAGCATGACGGTGCCCTTGTGGGCGATGGCCGCTTTGAGCATGGTGAGCAGCTGCTTCTTGTCGCCGGAGAAAGAGCGGCCGACAAAGGTGGCGCCGAGCTGGATGGCAAGCGAGCAGGTATCGATGGCGGGGAGATCGTTGACGACGCCGGTTTTGAGTTTGGAGCCGATGTCCGCAGTGGCGGAGAACTGGCCTTTGGTGAGGCCATAGACGCCGTTGTCTTCGATGATGTAGATCATCGGGAGATTGCGGCGCATGAGGTGCACGAACTGGCCGATGCCGATGGAGGCCGAGTCGCCATCGCCGGAGATGCCGATGCCCATCATGGTCTTGTTGGCGAGCAGCGCGCCGGTGGCGACCGACGGCATGCGGCCGTGCACACTGTTGAAGCTGTGCGAGCGCGCCATGAAATAGGCGGGGCTTTTGGAGGAGCAGCCGATGCCGGAGAGCTTCATGATGCGCTCGGGCTGCACGCCCATTTCATACATGGCGTCGATGATGCGCTCGGAGATGGCGTTGTGGCCGCAACCGGCGCAGAGCGTGGTCTTGCTGCCGCGGTATTCGACGACGGGCAGGCCGATGCGGTTGGTTTTGGGGGTGGGAGTGGCCGTGGCTGCCATTTTTCTTAGATTCCTTCCTGTAGAACGATCTCGTCGGTGACGGAGCGGGCGTCGATGGGCAGGCCGTTGAAGTGGCGGACGCTGCGCAGCTTCGGGGTTTCGCCGGCGGGCAGATCGAGTTTGAGCAGGCTGAGCATCTGCGCGTCGATTCTGTTCGACGACGTAGACGCGTTCGTGCGAGGCGACAAAGTCGCGGACCTCGCGGCTGAAGGGGTAAGCGCGCAGGCGGAGGTAATCCGCCTCGACGCCGTATTCCTTCCTGAGCTGGTCGCGGCTCTCGGTGACGGCGAAGTCGGAGGTGCCGAAGGCGATGACGCCGAGCTTCGACTTGCCGGTCTGCACGATAAGGGGCGCGGGCACCAGGGTGCGGGCGGTCTCGAACTTGCGGTCGAGGCGCTCCATGAGGTTCTGGTAGTCCTCGGGGCGCTCGGAGTAGAGGGCTTTTTCGTTGTGGCCGCTGCCGCGAGTGAAGTAGGCGGCCTGCGGATGGTCGGTGCCGGGGAGGGTGCGGTACGGGATGGCGTCGCCGTCGACATCCTTATAGCGGGCGAAGCCGCCAAGCTTTTTCAGGTCTTCGGCGTCGAGAATCTTGCCGCGGTTGAGCGGCTTCTCGGGGTAGTCGAAGGGCTCGGACATCCAGTTGTTCATGCCGAGGTCGAGATCGGAGAGGACGAAGACCGGCGTTTGCAACTGCTCGGCAAGATCGAAGGCCGCGCCGGCAAACTCGAAGCACTCTTTCACGTTGGCCGGGAGCAGGATGACGTGCTTCGTATCGCCGTGGGAAAGGAAGGCGACGGAAAGGAGGTCGGCCTGGGCGGTGCGCGTAGGCAACCCGGTGGAGGGTCCGACGCGCTGAATGTCGAAGATGACGCCGGGGAGCTCGGAGAAGTAGCCGAGGCCGGCGAACTCGGCCATGAGCGAGATGCCGGGGCCGGAGGTTGCGGTCATGGAACGGGCGCCGGCCCAGCCTGCGCCGAGCACCATGCCGATGGCGGCGAGCTCGTCTTCCGCCTGGACGACGGCGAAGTTGGCTTTGCCATCCGGCTCGATGCGGTACTTCTTGAGGAAGTCGATGAGCTGCTCGACGACGGAGGAGGACGGCGTGATGGGGTACCAGGTCACGACGGTGACACCAGCGAACATGGCGCCGAGGGCGATGGCGGCGTTGCCATCGATGATGATCTTGCCATCGGTCGCGTGCATGCGCTCGAGGACGAAGGGGTCCTGCTTGGTGAGCGATTGCGCCGCGTAGTTGAATCCGACTTCGACAGCGGCCCAGTTGAGGTCGGCAGCTTTCTGCTTTTTCGCGAACTGCTGACGCACCGTTTTTTCGACGACCGCCATGTCCATGGAGAGCAGTTGGGCGGCGACGCCGACGTAGATCATGTTGCGGACGAGCTTGCGGAGCTTGGCCTCGGGACAGACCGCCGCGGTGAGCTTGTCGAACGGGACCGGATAGCAGGTGACGTCGTCGCGAAACTGTTTGAGGTTGGCGGCCTCTTCGTAAATGGCGATGGAACCGGGACGCAGCGAGAGGATGTCTTCGCGGGAGGTTTCGGCGTTCATCGCGATGAGGACGTCGATGTCTTTTTTGCGCGCGACGTAGCCGTATTTGCTGGCGCGAATGGTGTACCAGGTGGGCAGTCCGGCGATGTTGGAGGGGAAAAGATTTTTGCCGCTGACGGGGACGCCCATGGCGAAGATGCTGCGCAGCAGGACGCTGTTGGCCGACTGGGAGCCGGAGCCGTTGACGGTTGCGATCTGGATGCTGAAGTCGTTGACGACGGGCTTAGGAGGAGCTGCCGGCTCTGCTTCGCCCTGCGCGGACGGGGCGCCGGCGTTGGTGGTCGCCATGTGGCGGTGTTCCCTTCGGAATCTGAAATCGAAAGATCGTACGCTCTTTCTACAGAGTCCATTATACCGGGAGGGGGTGGGCGGACTGTGCGATCGGTCACCGCCTGGAAATTGTTGGGTTACTGCGAGATTGGGGCGGTGGAGGCGCGGTGGGCAGGGGTTGCGCGGCAGGCGGGTTGCGGATGGTCGGCACCGAAATCTCCCGCGCACCAGGTGGCTGGCTGATGCGCGAGAGGCAGTGCCGGGGCGAATTTTCTCTCAGCGGGCGGAGGGCACGTAGGGGAAGGTCTCCGACGGCCTGGAGGTGACGGATTCTTTACCAATGCCAAGACCCAGGGGCGTGTTGGCCGCTATGGAAAACATGACATTGGGTGCGTTGTCGGTCATGGAGCGGCCGTTCCACTCGGCAAATCCGAAGATGGCCGGTGTGCCGACCTGGTAAGGCAGCATGTTGGGGAAGAAGCGGTTTGCGATTTTCACGCCATAGGCGCGGGGATCTTCGGCGGTTCCATACGCCGAAACGACACCTTCGACGGACCGGATCACGGTGTCACCGTACGTGGCGAAGTCGTCGGCGGGGCGTCCGGCATTCAGGCGATTGCCGAGATCTTCGTTGTACTGCGTGAAGAGCGGATGGATCATGGGAAGCCCCACGCGGTTGATGGAGCGCCAGCCGCCGGCATCGGTGGCGAGGGTGGACACAGCCCAAACGCCGATGCGGCGCGTGTTGTCTGTCCCGTCGAGCAGTTCCCTGTCCGGTAGCTCCAGAACGATGGAATACACCGTGTGGCCCGCAAAGAGATTCTTTGCGCGGCTCGGATCCCATCCGGTGAGGTCGGCGACCTTGCCATCCTGAAAAGCATGGCCGACGGCGTGGAGCACATCGGGCTCGATCCAGAAGGGGTCGCCGGCCTTGCCGGCCCAGACGCGGAGACCGGAGGGGGTGGCGACAGTCTGACCTGTGGTTCCCTGAGCGACCACGGTGCCGGGGGCGTGCGGGTCGACAGCCTCGGCTCCGCGGATGCAGCGTACGACGTAGCGCTGCCTGCCGTTGTTGTCCCGCTGGTCGAAGGCAAAACGCCAGGTGATCTCTTCGACGGCATCGCCGTTGAGATCGACCTTGAATTCGTACATGCCTTCCGGATGATAGCCGGGCGTTGGGATGGGGCCGAAGATGGAGTGGCAAACGTCGATCACAAACACGGTGCCTGTTTCGCCGCGGAACACGAACAGGTCAGTGATGTCGAGGCGAATATCCTGCCGGGCAATGGGTGAATCGAGGTGATGAGACACAGTTTCCCTCCTTTCACGGAAACCAATGTTTCGTCGCAGCAAGGGTGCGGGTCCTGATCTGGCTGGACGCCAGGTCTCGGAGCCAGAGCCCGTTCACAGACCCTGGTTCCGGAACCCGCTTACGCCTTCAGGAACTCCAACAAATCGGCGTTCACCTTGTCTGCCTCGGTGGTGCATAACCCATGAGGGGCGCCGGGATAGATCTTGAGGGTTGCATTCTTGATGAGCTTCACGGAGAGCAGCGCGGCGTCGGCGATGGGGACGATCTGATCGGCATCGCCGTGAATGATCAGCGTGGGCACGTCAATCTTTTTCAGATCGTCGGTGAAG
>Ga0210385_10000791_pt1 | contig 20567 bp, 12 predicted proteins | sample IncBWH26OmetaG_FD_160107 | JGI IMG/M metagenome (GOLD analysis project Ga0210385, IMG submission 160107) | Forest soil microbial communities from Barre Woods Harvard Forest LTER site, Petersham, Massachusetts, United States - Inc-BW-H-26-O ...
AGACTTCCGTCCTTCGAAACCGAAGCAGACTGCGGTATCGCTACCCTCATTTCGTGAATGCTAGACGCACCGGCGGCGACATGACTTCCGCCAACATCAAAGACCAGAATGTGGCCGCTAGAGCGCTCAAACACAGGATCCTCAATGGTATCGATATCATGGTATACGCCAATTTCTGACGAATGCAAAGTACGCGGGACGGACGCATAGGGGAAAGACGACGAGCAGGGCAAAAGGTCTGCCCGTTCGGAGACCTTGAGCGGCGCTATTCTCGATTTTTTCGAATCACTTCGCATCCGCACGATCGTCGAATGATCAGTTCGGTGGGCAGCACAATTTGCGGGTTAACTGGCCGTTTTTCGAAGTTTCTCGAACGAATCCAATCCAGCAAGAGATGTGTTGCTGTCCTGCCCAGCTCCGCTGCAGGCTGGCGAACTGCTGTTAAAGGCACACTCAGCAGCGGCGCCATTTCAAAGTCATCAAAACCGATCACCGCCACCTTTTGAGGTATTTGGATGTTCTCCCTCTGCAGGGCCTGCAGCACGTGTATCGTGGTAACGTTATTCAGGGCGAATAATGCGGTCGGCGGTTTGGGAAGACGCAGGCGCTTTATCAGCCGCGGACCGATCGCGGACACGTCCTCCGCAATGAAAAGCTCCGGTTTCAATCCGGCTTCTTTCATAGCCTTTTGATAGCCTTCAATTCGCTGACTAATGGAATTAAACTGGCTGTCGTAACCCAAACAGAGAATGTCTTTGTGTCCATGTTCCAGTAAGTGATCCACCGCTTTTCTGGCACCCTGCTCGTTTTCTACCATCACCGCGGCTGCATCGAGTCCAGGAAATGTCCGGTCCAGCATAATCACCGGCACCCCCCGGGCTCGCACGTCCTTCAATTGGACGATGCTGTCTGGGCTGGAAGGAACAATGAGAATTCCTGCGATGTTACGCGACTTCATCATCGCGAGTTCTCGCGCTTCGCTGGCGCGATCGCGCTCAGAAGCCAATAACAGCGTCAAATAGCCATGTTTTGCGGCCAATTGCTGGACCGCATGTGCGCAGATCGAAAAAAAAGTATCGGCCAGATCCGGCACAATAAGGCCAATCGTTTTGGAAGATTGCCCTTTCAGAATGCGAGCCGCTTCGTTGGGTTCGTATCCTAGTCTTCGAATCGCGGCTTGAACGCGTGCCGCCGTTGACGCACTCACCAACTCGCCGCCGTTCACCACACGCGAAACGGTCATTCTGCCGACGCCAGATTCTCGGGCAACATCGCCGATTGTCGCTCGACCCAGTATTTTCCTCGACATGGCGTCCCCTAGAGTTTCCCAAGATCCGTTCAAACGACGCAGGCCCAAGCACCGTATTTGATTCGATGGTAACGCACTTATGGGGGACCGGAAACCCACGCGCAAACCCTCAGTGCTCATCCCCGAACCGGTCGAAAGGGCTTGCCGCTGGGAACGCTCACATCAAGTCTCGGACCATTAATTACATTTTATGATTGACAAAAGTAAAACGAGCCATCTATAAAGGCGATAACGCTGCATGGGAACGATACCATAAACTGAGTTAGCGCTAGCCTTCCTGGGCCGCGAAATTGCGGCGGGTGCTCTGGGGACCGCTAGCGGTCGACGTCTTAATCGCTTTGTGGAGGGAATGTGCGAATACTCACCATTTTCGCTGTCGTATTGTTAGTCGCAGTTTCGGCTTTTGCTCAGACTCCTACAGGCACCATCCAGGGCACCGTTCTTGACTCGCAAGGCGCCGCCATCGCCGGCGCCACTATCACGATTACCAATGACGCGACAGGAGCATCCAGGGTCGTCGCTTCTTCAGAAGCCGGCCGATTTGAAGCTCCATTCCTTCCTCCCGGCAATTACCGGATTTCCGTGGAGGCTAAAGGATTCAAGGCCGACAAGCGCGAGAATATCGTCGTCGCTGTTTCTGAGACGCTCCCGGTTACATTCACACTTGCCGTGGGGCAAGTCTCGGAGACTGTTGAAGTGACGGTGACTACTGGCACCTTGGAAACAGAATCCTCCAGTTTGAACACCGTCATAAGCAATCGGGAAATTCTCGACTTGCCCTTGAATGGCCGGAACCCGTTCGACCTGGCAACGCTTGTACCGGCGGTAAGCAACGTCGGGCAGGCCTCCACGCCCCATATCGGCGGTTCGCGTAACGCTAACAACGAACAACTGATCGACGGCATGACCAACATTTTGCCGGAGAATAACGTCGGGAATAATGAATCGGCTTATCAACCTATCGTGGATTCGGTGCAAGAGTTCAGCGTGCAGACGAGCGTTCTGCCCGCTGATTACGGCCGATTTTCCGGCGGCACTGTCAGCTTGATTACCAAATCCGGCGGCGAACACTACCACGGCTCGCTTTTCGAATTCGCAAGAAACTCCGCTTTAGACGCGCGAGAGTTCTCGTTTGGGGCCAACTCGCCGCAGCCTTCCTTGTTCCGCTATCAGTCCGGCGGTACGTTCGGCGGTCCGATCCCCCTGATCGATCGTCCCACGAAGCGCACCTTCTTTTTCTTCGCTTTTGAAGATCAGCGACAGAATGCTGCGGCATCGGAAACCGACAGCGTTCCGCAGGCGGAATGGCTCACGGGCAATTTCTCCGATCTCATCCCAGCCGGAACGAACTGTAACGCAACGCCGGTGGCTGGCTGCATCTACGATCCAAACACTGTCGCGCTAAATGGCAGCGGCCAGTATGTCCGCCAGGCATTTCCCGGGAATATTATTCCCACGGGTGACCTTAATCCTGTTGCGTTGAAAGCCTTGGCGTTTTTCCCTGCGCCCAACATTCCTGGAGCCGGGCTGAACAACAACTACTTCATTTCCGCTGCGACGACTGACAACTACTGGCATTACGACGCTCGCTTCGACCACGACTTCAGCGCAAAATGGCACTCTTTCTTTCGCTTCTCTCACTGGAGCGAGAACTTCACCTCTCTCAGCGACTACGGGAACGCCGCTTCGTCCGGCTACAACGGCCCGGGCACGAACTCCGAATGGAGCGGCTCTTTCAACAACAACATCACCTTTACTCCAACTTTGTTGGGAGAGATTCGCATCGGCGCAAGCCGCGCGGCCTACAATCGCCAGACTTTTGGTCAACCATTCGACCTCGCCAGCCTCGGATTTCCTACCGATTATGTTTCGACGGCCTCCAAGGATGGGTTGGTCTTCCCGACGTTCAATTTCGGTCAGGGATTCTCCACGCTCGGTCCATCCGGATATAACTCCTTCTACGAACATCCTTCGGCCTTCAGCTTCACGGGAAGTCTCATAAAAATCGCGGGCGCGCACACCGTAAAATTCGGAGCTGAGTACCGTCTGCTGTATGAAAACTTCGCCCAATACGGTTACCCCTCTGGCCAATTCGAAGAGAATCAAGATTGGACCCAGCAGATAGCCAACAACGCGAATGGTACCGGCAACCCATTTGCGACAGCACTGCTCGGGTTGACCGACTCCGGCAGCCAAATTACGCATCAGCCGACAGCGACGGATCTCAGCCGTTACGTAGCTCTCTTCGTTCAGGACGATTGGAAAGTGACCCGGAAATTGACTCTCAACCTCGGCCTCCGCTGGGACGTCGAGATTCCGCGAACGGATCGATTCAATCAGTTGTCTTACTGGGATCCGAACGTGCCGTCAGCCATCGCGCTTCCGGCGGGCAGCTTTAATCCTGCGACCTGCCCGGCGTGCGGCGATTTGATGGGCCAGATGTTCTTCGTTGGTACTTCCGGAAGCCAATTCGGACGCGCTCAGGGCCCGACGCAAAAGAAGGATTTTGGTCCTCGCATCGGCTTGGCATACAACCCAATCAAAAACCTTGTTGTCCGGGCCGGCTTCGGCATTGTCTTCGCTCCATCTGCGCTCCAGGCCGCGGGAACGGACGGCGCGCCGGGTATCGAAGGATTTTCTTCCTCTACCTCGTTCAACTCCACATTCACCAGTCAACAAACCGCGCCTAATCTATGCACCAACTGCGCCACCTTGAGCAACCCGGCACCGGCTGGGTTCAATCTTCCGAAAGGAGTTTCCGGTGGACCGAATACCGATGTCGGATCTGGAATCTCCGATTCCTTTTTCGGTTCTTATCGGAATCCGTATTCCGAGCAGTGGAACCTTAATCTCCAGTATGCGTTGCCTCATCACACGACGGTCGAGCTCGGCTACCTGGGCAACCACGGCTTGTTCCTGATCAATGGCGATCCAGGCGTTCCTTATGGCCAACTTCCCACGTCCGATCTGGCGCTAGGAAACGCTCTTTTCGCTCAGGTACCGAATCCCTTTTTCGGCATCGTCAATGTTCCCGGTTCGCCTCTCGACAACCCAACCGTTCAGGCGAACTACCTCTTAAGTCCGTACCCTCAATACCTGGGTAGCGTGCAGAGCTTCCGCAAACCTCAGGCTGAATCGAAATACAATGCCATGACCGTAAAGGTCGACAAGAACTTCTCCGGCGGATTTTCTCTACTTGGCTCCTTCACTTGGAGCAAACAGTTTGATAACTCATCCTCCGCCGTCAGCTACCTTGGGCCGGCGAGCCAAACCTTTGAAAATCAATACGCTCCCCAGAATGAATGGGCTTTGGGCGCTCAGAACGTTTCCCGCATGCTGGTAGTGAGCGCTATTTATGAGTTGCCGTTCGGACGTGGCAAGGCGCTTTTGGCAAGTGCCAACGGCATCGTCAATCGCATCGTCGGCGGATGGCAGTTTGTAACTCTGACCACCTTCTCCGATGGAACTCCCGTTGTGCTCGGATCTGCCACGGATGAAACTGGCCTACTCGGGTACGCCAAGCGCCCAGCCTGGACTGGCCAAAGTCCGGCGGTCGGCAATCAATCGCTAACTCACTGGTTCAATACCTCTGTCTTTTCACAACCAGGACCGTTCACGCTCGGCAATGCGCCGCGCACGCTGGACAGCGTGAACAACCCCGGCGTAAACAACTGGAATATCTCGTTCTTCAAGAACAACTACTTCGGATCTGAGAACAAGTACAACCTCCAGTTTCGCCTGGAGATGTTCGACGCCTTTAACCATCCGCAGTTCGGCGCGCCGGACGCGGGTGTCAACGACGGCAACTTTGGCGTAGTCAGTTCCATGGGGAGTTTCTATACCCCGCGAAATATTCAGCTCGCGCTAAAGTTCAACTTCTAATCGGCAAGATTCGACTCGGCGTGGAACCCTCCCTCAGGCCACTGTTAGGTGCGCCGCCGTAAGCGTTATATATAGCTTGCGGCGGCGCGTTTTTCTGAGAGACCCTCCGCAATCATGCAAGGTCCACTTAAACAGCAATCACACCTATGAATCCACGTTCAGCGTTTGCGAAATTGCCTTGCCTGTTCTTGCGTCCCCTACGTGTTGCTTTCGATCTATTTTCTGGATCCTCAACAGTCGAATCGTCAGGTGGATCTTCGCTACGCCAACGGCGAACGCTGGAAAGAGAGATTGAACCAATGCGAATAAGTCTCTTAATCGGATGTGCGCTTTTGCTGAGCGCGGGCGCAGTGGGCCCGCAAAGCGTAGTTCCGACCAACGACCCGCCTGAATACGGCCCCTACAACGCCGTGTTTTTGCCGGATGGCGAGGGGCTGAAGAAATCCCTGGTGAAGGATGACACCGTGACGCGCGCCGATTCGCCGTGGACGCTCTACGCCTGGATCAATATGAGCGAAGCCCCGAAAGGCATGAGCGCGATCGCCGGCATTGGTGACCCCAGGAACGAATTCTCCCGGTATCTCGGTACAGATGGAACAAAACTGCTTCTCTGGGTCGGCCAAGACAACGGTCTCTCGGCCGTTGCTCCAATCCCTTCAGGTAGCTGGCATTTTGTTGCGGCGACGTTCGACGGGCGGGAATTCCACCTGTTTAGCGGCGCAGAGCGCGCCGCCGCCGGCAGACTTGATCTGGGATCGGTCAACGGCGCCTTGGAAATGGCTCCTCCCATCTCACCTTGGCCCGATGGAAAACATTTTGGAGGAAAAATTGCCGGACTCACACTGCTCCGGCAGGCGCTAAGCGATGGTGAAGTAAGAAAAATCGCAGAGAAGCCGCAAGATTTCCAAGCCGTGCTTTTCGAAGAAGCTTCCAAGCCTTGGCCTTTCCAGACCCGGCAACAAGTCGGCTATCGTGCTCCGCAGGATCCCGAGACCATGCCCCGGTCCAAAGCGCCGTTGTCCAATGCTATGAAGACATCCAGGGTGAACTCGGACCCAAGACTCGAACCGATTGCGAAGAACGAATGGGTCCTCGCCGGTGGATGGAAATTGCGCCCCGCACCTGAGGTAACCGAATCGGGCGAAGCCATCTCACAAACAAAATTCTCGCCCAAGGACTGGTGGACTGCGACGGTGCCTGGGACAGTGTTGACCACCATGATCGATCAGGGTGTTTATCCCGACCCCGATTATGGGTTGAATAATATGGCGATTCCAGAAAGTTTGAACAAACAAGATTATTGGTATCGCACGGAATTCAATGTCGCAGACGATTGGAAGGCCCGGACGTTGACGCTGACATTCAACGGCATCAACTATGCCGCTTCCGTCTGGTTGAACGGCAGGTCGTTGGGCACGATCAGAGGTGCCTTCATTCGCGGCGTTTTTGACGTAACCGATGCCGTCAAGTTCGGTCAAATCAACGTGCTCGCGGTGCGCGTATCTCCGCCTCCACATCCCGGTATTCCTAATGAACAGAGCCTCAAGGGCGGACCGGGCGAAAACGGCGGGACCATGTGCCTGGACGGGCCCACCTTCGTCGACACTGAAGGATGGGACTGGATTCCGGCCATCCGAGATCGCGACACCGGCATTTGGCAGTCCGTGACGCTGAAAGCCACTAGCGTAGTTCGAATGGGTGATCCCCAAATCGTCACCAAACTGCCGTTGCCGAACACCGATCGGGCCACCGTCGAAATCCGCGTGCCTCTTAAGAACGATACTTCCACAACCGTGAGCGGGACACTCACCGCTTCCTTCGAGAGCGTGCGTGTCGTCAAGGATGTTTCGCTCCCTCCGGGAAAAAGTGAAGTGAACCTATCTCCAACGGAATTTGGCCAATTGAATGTGCAAAATCCTAAGCTTTGGTGGCCCAATGGCTACGGCAAACCTGAGCTTTACACTCTAAACTTATCGTTCACTCGAAACGGCAAGGAATCCGATTCCAAGGACGTGCGATTCGGAATTCGCGAAATCACTTACGAAATCAGCTTGCTTGACGGCACCGGGCATCTTCGCCGCGTTGACTATTCGCCGACCGTCGCGCGCGAGTTAAACCAGCAGATCGTGGACGTTACGCACGAAGGAATCCGCGGCATTCCTTCGACCGATCCCTACCCCAGCATTTATCCGCCGGAATGGAAGGAAAATTGGAGGTGGTGGGTCGCCTCGCTAAGACCAGATGCCGAAAAATCGGCCGCGGTAAAAGCAGTGGAAGACACGCGGGCTACCCCGTATCTGACCATCCGGGTAAACGGTGTGCGTATCGCGGCCCGAGGTGGCAGTTGGGGGATGGATGATTCCCGAAAGCGCGTCTCGCGCGAAAAGCTCGAACCATATTTCCGCCTTCACCGCGATGCCAACATCAACATCATCCGGAACTGGGTCGGTCAGAGCACGGAAGAAACGTTTTACGATCTCGCCGATGAATATGGCCTGCTTGTGTGGAATGATTTCTGGGCTACAACCCAGTCTTATAATGCTGAACCTGAAGATCCGCAGCTCTTCCTCGACAACGCTCGCGACACCATTCTTCATTTCCGCAACCATCCTTCCATCGCTATATGGTGTGGCCGCAATGAAGGTGTGCCTCAGCCCGTTCTGAATGAAGGACTGGATCAGCTGATCCGTACCCTCGATGGAACTCGCTACTACAGTCCCACCTCGAATCAGGTGAATTTGCAAAATAGCGGGCCCTATCGTTTTGTGGAGCCCAATCTCTATTTCAGCGCACTGAATCGCGGCTTCGCAGTGGAAACCGGCACGCCTTCATTTCCCACGCTCGAAATGTGGAAGACGTGGATTCCTGAGGCGGACCTTTGGCCCATCAGCGACGCATGGGCATATCACGACTGGCACAAGGGTGGAAACGGCGACATGGCCCCCTTTATGTTGGAAATGGAAAAAGAGTTCGGTGCGGCAACCAGCGTGGAGGATTTCGAGCGCAAGGCTCAGATGCTCAACTACGTCCAACATCGCGCCATCTTCGAAGGCATGAATGCTCATCTCTGGGCGCCGAATACGGGGCGTATGCTTTGGATGACCCAGCCGGCCTGGCCTAGTTCGACCTGGCAGATTCTTAGCTCGGATTACGACACGCAGTCTTCGTATTACGCCGTGAAGAAGGCGAGCGAAACACTGCATGTGCAGCTCGACCCCACTACGTTTGAGGTTCAGGTAGCCAATTCCTTGCCGGATACGGCGGTCGGTCTCAAGGCGCGCGCGAAAGTGTATTCACTCGATAACGAAATGCTCATCGAGCAGGAAGTAAAGAAAGACGCTCCGAGTGGCACAACACAAGCCTTCGTTCTGGACTTGGCACCCCAATTGAAAGGCAACGTAGCCTTGGTAAAGCTGGAGTTGCGCGACGCTTCGGGGAATCTTGTTTCCGATAATTTCTACTGGTTAGGCGGCGAGACTGCCGACTACCGTAAACTGAATCGTATTCCGATGGCCAAACTGGTCGTCGCCGCAACTGCCAAGCGGGAAAAGACTTGGGTAAGGGTCCATGTGCACTTGGAGAACACTGGGAATTCCGCCGCGATCGAGACGAAACTAACTTTGCTCCGAAGCGATGGAGCCACCCGGATTCTTCCCGCCTTCTATGGTGACAATTACTTCTCGCTCTTGCCCGGCGAATCCAGGGACGTTGAGATCGAATCAGCTGCGTCGAGTGTCGGAGCAGTCTTGAGCTTGGGGTTGCGGGGCTGGAACGTCCCTGAAAGACTGCTCAAGATTAGCAATGAAAAATGACAGTCATCCGTTCGCAATCATCTTACCCTGCGTCCAATGACTCGGCGCGAGTCGGAGCCGCAAGCGGACCCGTTCGCACCGCATACAAGCGAAAGGGCAGTCGCTGTGGATCTGATAGCGCCGACGGTGCCGGGCAGGTTCGTGGTGGTTGAAGACGGTGAGGTTCGTCGTGTTGTTATTCGAGTCGAGCAGGTTGAAGAGCTCGGGCGGAATTGCAAGGAAAGCGTTCGCGGAGGTTGGGTCCTAGGAAGCGGACTAATCGGCGCAAAGAAGCACCTGGGGAGCGCAAGACTCCCCAGGCGCGCGGCAACTACATTTCCTCGATGTCACCCAACCTCTTGTCGTCATCGAGCTCCGGCGTTTCGCCGGTGAGCAAGAGCCTCACCTCCATGGCAGACATCGGTTTGGCAACCCGCTTACGCAGCTTCACGCCGTCTTTGTAGGGAGCGACCAGTTCTTCGACCTGCCGCTCGAGTCCCAAGCTTTTGTACGCCGGGACCGGGCGCTGCACGGCGTACTCATATCCGAAGCCGGCGGTTTTCTTCCAGATCTTCCAATCGGTGGAATACACCGTTGAACCCTCCGGAAGGCTCTTACGCATAGAGATCAGCGCTGTCTTAGAAACGGTCACATAGCCCAACCGGATGTCGGGATCGGTGCCTTTCTTCAGCGCCCCGTCTTTGGTAGAAGCACCGGCGTATTGGATAGCCAGTACGCCGATCATGTCCCGAGGCTCACCCAGTTCCGTGCAGCAGAAGTCGCTTTCCGGTTGCAAGCAGCGGATGGTCTTGTTCCGCTTTTGTGAGTAGTGGGTCTTTTCCAATACGGCTGGTTGAAAGAACGCAACAGAAATCACGTTCTGTCCTTCGGGGCGAATACGAGTAAAAGCGCCGGTTGACAGCTTGTCGAGGGTGGCTTCGTCGCTCAAATCGAGCAGACCAGCGCTTTGGTTGTTGGGGTTGGGCTGCATCGTAGGAGCAACGTTGATCGTCACTCTCACGGGTGCTGTATCGGGCTCGACATCACCCTCGTCGGGGAAAACGGTATCAAAATCACAATCCATCGCTTCTGGGTACTGCCAGTTCTCAGCCATATACATCCTTAGAGTTTAAATTTGAAGCCAATCATCGGCTCCTGCAGTTCAATACTGGGTTTTGAGTTGAGCGCACATTATGCGTGCGGTTTTTTGTTCGCAGTGATGATTGGTCGAGGTGTGGAACCGCGGACGTCTTGCATCCGTCGGAATCGTACTTTATAGGTCGTGGGACACTGCCAATAGCGTTCACGGCTGTTGAAGGTGGGGAGCGCGAAAAACTCGTCAGTCCGGCTAAGCCGGAGACCTCCGCTGCACACGGAAGTTTCGTTTTTCGTTCGGGTTGAAGCAAATCAGCTTGCAGCTGCGGGACCCAACTCGAGAAGCCGTTTATTTCCGCCGAAATCGACGGCGTTTTTCGCGGTCCGCTCGTGTGCCTCGCGGAGTTTCTTTAACTCCATCTCGGCGTCCTGAAGCGAGCGAAAACGTACAAGCACTTTTGTAGGGTTCTCCTGGTCTTTGATTTCCCACGGCGTAGACTCGAACCTCGTCTTCTTGTTCAGCTCGGCATAAAGCCCGTGGATAGTTTCGGTGCGGTCTGGAGTTAACTGTGCCGGCTTGATTGTCCTGACAATCGGCACCGCGGCTTGCGTGACAGTCTTTCGCTGGGTACGTGCCTTCGCATGTGCTTTCCGATCCCGTTTCTTCTGGAGCCGCTGAGCCGCATTCCTCGTGCGCTCCTCGCGCTTTACTTTGGCGTCGACGTCCGTGCTGATTTGCGCCTGCCAGGTCTGGAACGCAGGTGACGGGAATTCCGCCGCCGGATGGAACGAGACGCCTTCCTTATGACCAAACCCAAGCAGGAGGTTGCTGATGTGATCGTGCAGATATTTTGCCACTACTTTCTGGTCCGTTGTCTCCCTGCCGTCCAGCTTCATCATGCGGTGAATACCGCGCAAGGTGCTGTTGTGCATCGACAGGAGGATGCTCGGTTTGTTTGTTTTTGTTTCTGGTTTCGGTGTCTGGAATACTCGTTCAATGAATTGGCCGGCGCATTCCGGTGTACGGAAGGTACATTCGCCGGCCAATCTCGTTGCGCTGGCGGTGTAGCGCTGGCCGAGCGGGTTTTCTTTGTCAATGCCCACCCCCAACATCCGTTTGTCTTGGGCAATGCGCAAAATTACAGCCTCCGGGATGCCCAAGCTCTTCGCCGATTGCCAGGCTTCGAGCCTGCGGTAAGTGGTCGTCTCGGACAGGCCGGCGCCCTGGAGGTGAACCCGAAGGAATCTACCCCATTTCCGCCCTGTCTCAGTCTGAGGCCGCACCGCATCGCTGCTTCCAGTAAAGAGGAAGCGCAGGCGTTCCAGCTTTGAGCCGATGAGCAGCGGATTTCGTTCCTGTCTCGATTTGAAGCCGGCGTCATGGAGCTCCTTCAACTCCTTGACGCCGGTCATAAGCTCCTCGCAGCGAGAGGGGTCGTGCTCCCTGATCGATTTGAGTATCGCTGACACCTCAGCCTTCGGGTCACAGTGTGCTTCCATTTTCTCTCCTGGCTCAGTCCCAAATGGGACTGAGAGTAAATTGATCTACTACCGTAGTTAGATGACACTGGCGATACCGGCGTGTCGGTGTGGTCGCCAGGGCGCCGGTGGAGGGCTGGCCTGCCTAAGTGGGATGTCGAACCGAACCGCAAGAAAAGATCTACGTGACCTAGATAGCCGACGATTCAGGAACATTCGACGCCGTTTCTACGCCACTCCAGGGAAGAAAGGCTGATGGGCTGCGGTCATCAGACCCTGTGACAGTTTGTTGCGTCGGCTTTTCGGTAGCCAATTGAACGCCCAGGAGGCTCAAAAGGCATGTGTAATGCTTAGCCGATCGGTCTACCAACTGACCATGCATTACACACGACTTTCCACTCAAGAGGTCAATGTGCTCGCCGCTCACCTCATAGACGGCGCCGTCCGACGTCTCCACTGGAGTAAGAACGAGATTGGAGATCACTTGACGTAGTACTTCCCGAGCCACCACAGGGTCGCTCCGAAGGGCAGTTTTCAGGTTGGAAGCCACTTCGACCACAAACCTGCGGAAGTCCGCGAACGTGAGGTGTTTCCTGGGGATCTCCGATTGTCGCGGTGAGAGCTTGCGTTTTACTTCACCAATTTCGTTCTCGATTTCGGCTAATTCTAAAAACAAGCCCTCCGAGTGACCAAAAGAGGAAATCGCACCCGTAATATGCGACCGCTTCTTGTTCATTTCTGCCAGGCGCTGTTCCAGGCCAACTGTTTCACTCGGTTCATCGCTGACCGCGCGATCGAGATATTCCTGTATCTCAACCTCCAAAAGATCGAGGTGCGCTAGCAATTTCTCTGGGACTAGCTTATCGCTTATCGCGCTGAGCAGCTGTTCCTCAAGCGCATCGCGCCGGATGGTCAACCCGTTCGTGCAAGTCCCCTCACTACGGTTTGCTGGGCATCCATAACGCGCCCATCTTTTCCCGCTGGAAATTATGCTCAGTCTTCGATTGCAAGTGCCGCACAGCAAAAGACCGCTGAATAGGTATGCTCCATTCTTTTGGGTTCTGAAATAGCCACCGACTCTTTGCTTTTCTCCCCGTCTCATCATTCGTTCATTGTGTGTCTGAACGCGGTCCCATGTTAGTTTGTCGACGATTCGGAGCTCTGGGTTTTCCACGGTCACCCACTCTTCGGGATCTCTCTTGCGTTGTCGCATCCTTCCCGCAGGGTCGCGCTCGTTCCGAGTTCTATTCCAGTTAACGATTCCTATGTATAGCTCGTCACGCACCAGTCGTCTGATCGTCGCATAAGACCACTTTTTGCCGGTCGGACCGGCGATGCCTTCACCGTTTAGGTATTTCGCAATGTGCGTGACAAGCCTTCCGCTCGCCCTCATTTCGAAAATCCTCTCAACAACGCTCGCCTGCTCAGGGTCAATCGCCAGGTATGTGTAAGCAACTTCAGGTCTGCCGTGCTTGTCCTTTCTGATTGGGTCTTCGACCAGGATGCTTTTGTACCCGTACCTCGTCCCTCCTGTGTGGTGCCCTTCAAGAACTGCCTCTCTCAGCCCGCGGTGGACTTTGTTACGTAAATCCACCAAAAAATCCTCATCCTTCAATCCGTTCAGAATCAGCCCGTACCGAAAGCCGGCATCGCGAGAATCGAGACCCTGAGCGACAAAATATACAAACACTCCGTTAAAGCGAAACCTCTCGACTACAGTCAAAACATCGACTAATTTTCGACCTAACCGAGAGGTGTCGTCGATGAGCACACAGTCGAATGGCAACGGACGCTTCTCCGACTCAACCAATAGCCGGTTAAGACCGTTGCGTATCGACAGTGCGGCTCCTGAAATACCTTCATCACTGCAGGCAAAGTCCGGAAGGAATGTCCATTTTCTGTTAGCGGCTAGGTCGCTACAGTTCCGGAGTTGACTATCAATCGACGTACGCTTTTGTCCATCATCCGAGAATCGCTGATAGCTGGCGCACCTATAGTTTCCTCCGCCAAAGGCAGCCGATGAAGATCGGAGCGCTCCTTCCGCTGTCCCGCTGTTTTTGATCTGGATTGCCATAGCGTCTATGGAGTAATACTGAAAAAACGCTTCTTTGGAGATACTCCGTGTTTTTTTAGAAATTCTTCGAGGAGTGTCGGCAACAACCAAGCTTCCATGACCCTTTCTAGTGCTGCTTCTGAGGCTTTTGGATCAAAGGCCGACGGTAGAAGGAGCCGGGTTTCGAATCGCTTGCAAGAATCGGAGCTGGACTGGTTGACAGTCTTGTTGCCGAAAACTGATTTATCGCGGTTACGCATCGGGTCAGTCCTTAAGTAACAGATACAGAGACTTGTGTTTGAGTGCCAGGGAGACACCTACCCTCTCACGCGGGCTTACCTTTGCCGAGGTGCTCACCGCTCCATGCGTTAGTCTCCCCCCATATCCAAAAGCGTGCTTCGGACAGCGAAAGCGACCCAAGGGCGACAAATGATGAAGTCCACCTTGCCGAAGGGGACGAATACGACCGGCGTTGTGCGCGCTAGACATCCCAAATTTCTGCATAAGACGGTTTGTCAGGTCTTAGCTTTCAATCCACATCCCGTGGGATTCGGGGCCGTGCAGCATTACGAGGGTCGTTCTCTCGGCGCCGAGAAGCGGTATTTCCACAATGGCTACCCACCGTTCATGCTCTCTAGAGTTCTCATGCGTTCGTCTGGATCAGCTCAATTTCACTTGGAGCGTTGCTAAATCCTTCGCGAAACGCTGCTTAAGCATGGCGTGAAAATTTCTCGCGCGTTCGAGATCATTGCGATCGAATAGGGCGCGACCGTGCCGTGACGCGACCTCTTCAGCGCCGCTAGCGTTGAGTATCAGAAAGGCTTGTTCCAACGTCTTATCAACATCGAAAACGCGCGCTTGAATGACTCGAGCCGGTGTACCAGGTGCGATTCCCCAAAAGTGGCCCGCATCACGAAAACGTTTGGGAGAGCTCGGATCTTTCAGCCACACGCGGAAGACGGTGTGAGAGAGGATGGCGCTCACAGCATCAGCGAGAACACGTTCGGCCTTCCCGCGGACTTCGGGATCAGCTCCGACGACCTCAACTGCTGCCGCGAAACCCGCGGGCGTGAGACGGTAAATCCGTTCTCGAACGCGCGACAATAGTCCGGACGCGACTAGTCCCGTAGATGAGATTCCTTCCCGAGCACCCCGACTATCGATTTCTTTTCGAAGTCGGTCGCCGTCGGGATGATCCTGTTCATATCCTCGTAAGCCCCAAGCCAGTCGGTCCCGCTTCCATGCGGCGACGATCAAATCTTCAAGTGTGAAAGTCTTTTCGGGATCGGCGCCGGAACAATCGAGAGCCGCCAGCAGTACTTGTTCCCTTAAGCTCGCGCGCCGGGGAGCGTTCGTCTTCGTATTCGGGCCTATCACGCCGCCCTCCCGCTTATTTCTTGAATGGTGTCATCGTCGATGATGGCACCGCTTGCCACATATGATTCGAGCCGCTTCCACATCTGCCCCACGGTGCGAACACGGTGGCGATCCAACGCCGCCTGATGTGAAGCCCAGAACTCAGGTCGTTGACTATCGCCTTTCCGTGAGAACTCATCGGTCATCCAAACCTGGACAACCATATCCATTAATTTCTCGGAGTGGTACGTCCGCCAAAGCGTAGGCTGCGCGCCGCGTTGCTGGAAAACAAATGCTGCCTCGGGGCTTTGCAGGTTCAACCACCAGACGTTGTTAATGTAGTCCGAAGCTTCCTGCCACAACGCCGGTTGGTCCGGGTCGCCTTCACGAATTTGCCCGGTCGCAGGGTCTGCGTCACGTCCAGTGATGAGCAACTGCGGAAAACCGCTGCCGCGCCCTTCTTCTTCGGGATTGGCAACAACGCGGACTTCGACCGGAATCCGAGCCCAAACTCCACCAGCACCCGCAGTCACCGCCGTGCGGCCCAGGCGATTCGCAGTTACCACTCCACCGCGGTCGATCAGAACGGTCAGCTGATCTTCCGCATCGTGCAACCATTCGAGCAGTACCTCCGTTGAGCGGCGCCCTTCGTCGTCCGTGATTTCGGCGGTAATCTGCTCCCGCCTTCCCAGAGGAATGTCGAGAGTGCGCGGCGTCAACAAAATGTGATCCACGGTCCACACTTGGATCGGCACGCGCGGCCCTTCGATCTTCGTGCCTTTCACTCGCGCCCAAACCTGACAGGTGCCTTTCTCATGAGCGATAAGCTTGTCGCCCTTTGAGAAAGCGGCGACGCGGGGATCGCTGGTCAACCATTCGATTGCGGCGCGGACGGGTCGCCCCTTGCCGTCGCGAACGCTCACACCGAGGATCGTGCGGAGTCCGAGCGATATACCTTTGCCGACTTGAAGACCTAGCTCGGGAATCTCGTAGTTCAGCACTTCAGGACCGGTGCCCCAATCAACGGGGTCCGGATCACGGCGTGTCCGCCTCCGGCGTCCGTCGCCCTTACCATCGCCATCGCCTCCGTCCCCTTCGCCAAAGCTGGGGAGAAATCGGTTCTTGAATTCGTCCAGCTTCTGGTTTTCCTCATGCACCTGGTCAAGAGCCTTGTCGTCGAGCTCCTGGCGCCGCCTCGCGTTAATCTCGTGTGCCAGTGCGCGGACTTTCTCGGCGATGAAACGATCGAGAGCTTCAACCAATGGGCCGTCCTTCGGGCGGCGACGACCGTGTTCTACGTATGCCGGTTCGAGAGCGGGAAGCTCGACCGTGCCGTAGATGAACTGAACTCCGGGCGTGGCAGGAGCAAGCTCAGAAATGGGCTTCGCTCCGATCATCTGGTGGCGCGTCCGATACGCGATCTGCCAGCGCGGGCGGAGATTGCGATACGCGTTAGGCATGTTTTCGAGAGACGTGTGCAGAATCAATCTGCCCTTCGGTTTTATGCCACCTTCAGTGGTTGACACCGCTTTGCCGTTGTCGAGTTCGAGCTGATCGGGAATTTCGCACACCAGCGGTGAATCGATTCCGGGATAAGGAAGAATAGGAGGCAGTTCGAGTTTCTTGCCTTCATTCATCACCCGGCCGTTGTGAACTGCAAACACATCGACCTGTTCGAGACAAAGAGTCGATTGTTCGTGCCGCACAACCTTGCCGATGAATTCATCAGCGTCAATTTGTCCCTTATAAAGCAGGAGCGGTGCTTCACCTTCCACGAGGGTGAAACTCTTGCGAGCCATAATTGCGGCTCGAAGCGTAGCGGGAAGCTCCGCAACTGTAATGTCATACGGTTCCAGCGCTTGCCGGAGTTCAGCGTCAAAAGAGCTGATCTCCACGTCTCGGCCTGCCGCCAGATTCGGCATCCAACCGGGAGTACCACGCTCCACGGTCCCACTTTCACCGTCAAAGCCTTTGCTGTTACGTCGGCGATCGCGCACACCAAGGATGCGGGCCGGGCCGGCGAACAGCCGAAACATGAACGCTTTACCTCCGTTCCCCTGGGTTTCTTCTTCCTGGAGTCCGGACCCGCGGTGGGATGCTGACGTGTCCTGCCAAGTGCTCCAGGCGGTGACGTCTTCGAGCGTTGCTCCACCAACGTCGAGCACTCCAATCCGCGCGGGTTTGCGATCCCGGCCGTCCTGCAACAACAGCGCGGCTACACGATGGCTTTCCGCGACGTTGGCGCGGTCCACCTGGTATTGGCGCCGCACGTTCTTCAACCACTCGGCGACTCCATCATGGTGCGTCGCAATCCACCTGGTAACGGCTTCCAACGTACCTTTCTCGTGAAACCGAATCGGTTCGTTTCTTTCGATGCTCATTTCGAATCCTCCATTCACTTGCTGGGATATCCTGCTGCGGATATTCTGATATTGTACGCACGATTGTACAATAGTACGCACGATTAAGGAAGATTAGAACCAGCGGCCTAGGAAGTGCTGGCAGGATGAAGCGATTTCGCTCTACTCAGGAGGTCGCGTGTAGCCGCAGGGACAACGGTCAGTCCGAGGTGAAAATGTATGCGAGCCGTAGCGGGGACACTTGGGGTACTTTCTGGGGCGCCCACCTGTGCGAGGTACTTGCTTTGATCGTTCGCTGACGGGAACTTTCGCCCACCTTTGGTGGGCCAACTTCGACGCGTAAAGATTCTTCGTCTTCTTCCTCATTCGTAATTTTGATCTTAGGGCGCGCCGATACCAATCCGAACGACCTTTGCAACTTCAGTTGCTCATTTGGGTACGAGAATTTTCGTGGTCGGGCGGGCGTTTCCGTGAATGCGGACGTATTCTTCGTGCATCCTGCGGGCGGAGCGGCTATCGCTTGAGTTCTGGAAAAACAACAGTTTCGTAACGGCCGATGAATTTTCGAACGTCTCGATAGCCATAATAGTCGATGAACTTCCACAGGCTGGGCAAAACCTGCGCGGTGAGCTCGGGCGAATGGCTGTCCTGTCCGGCAACCAGCTTGATCCAGTAATCGAGGTAAGGACTCAGGTCAGCTTGCTTAACGACTCCAGTTGCGAGGAAACCTTCAAATCGCGCGAGGAACTCCAAGAAGCGTTCGAAGATTTCTCTGATTGCTGAATGGACCTTGTCGTACTTCATCTCAGGGTCAACCCCTAGAGCGACGGCCACGGTCGGGTAGTCGACGGTAACGCGATCGAAGTCGTCCTCATCTCGGTACTTGAAGAGCGCAACCTCTTTTCTGCGCCAGTCCAACATTCCCATGGCCAATTTCGCGGCAACGTCGTCGTAAAAACACTTCATCTCGGCAGCAACGAATTCCAAGCGCTTCCACGCTTCCGACCTCCGGTACTGACTGAGACCAATCCAAAACACGGCGGCCGCCCCGACTAGTTTCAGTATCTCGATCCAGTTTGAGAAGCTGACGGACCGAAACAATCGGACAACGATGTATTCAAATACCTCACACATATAGAACTCCCGCCTTCTGTTGTTGCGCGTTCTCAGGCTTCCTGGTCTAGCCAGTCGCTAAGATCTTTGGGCAATCGGATATTCGTACAAAAAACCATGGAAGCGAGTAACTGTTTGGTGCGAACAAGGGGAGGTAGGCTCGCGATCTCCGAAAGCTTCTTCTGTGTGTAGGCGAACGAGGTTCTGAATTGTTCAGGATTCAACGAGATCGCGCCTTCCCAGTATCGTGCAAAAAACGGCGCCACAAACTTAGCCCTGATCGAAGGGCTGATCTTGAAAACTTGTTCCAAGTTTCGTGCGAGGCCGATCTGACTCGAAAGAGATTGCAAGAGTGGAGAACCGAGAACCGAAGCCAGAGACGCAAGAAGTCCAAGCGCCACGTGTTTGTCGGCGTATTTTTTAGTCATTTCGTCGTGCCATTGCCGCCAAGTCTTCGCGCCAGAAAAAATATCTTGCAAGAACTGAGCTGCCTCTTTCCACGGGTCGTCGGATGCAGGCGACAACTGCTCCATTACGGAGCAGATATTCGCCAGCTCGACGGTGACATCGCGATCAAAGCGAAGTGTGGCCAAACGAAGGGCAATCGGTACGAGACAAAACGTCAAGATGCGATCGACGACCTTGGGCTCTGCAAAAAACTCCTCCGCGCGCTTCCGGTCCTGGTCCTTCAACTCGAACGTTTTGAGGGAGGTTTCGTCAGGACTCTTCTGTTTGGAAAGTGCGTAGGCGAACTGAACCGCTCGGTCGTAGGACCCTGTATCGATGTATTGGGGGATCGGTAGCCAAGCGAAGGAATTCAGAAGGTCCGCCCCTGGTTGTCTACTCGTCTCCTCGAAGGCACGACCCGCCCACTTCGCTGCCGCCGCAGTGTTGGTGACCCCTTCTGCAAACATCGCTGTCCGAAGCAAGAGCAATCCGTCTTGAATCGGCTGGTATCTCTCGACCGGCATATTATCCAGCGCCAAGAACAGTCCAGGTTTTGGAATGGCAAAGGTGGGGTCTGTGACCTTTCCCCAAAGTGATACTCCACTGAAAAAACCGGCCGCCTGAAGAAAGGCCAAAAACGTTTGAGTCCAAGAGGGCTGTTGATCCCTTGCGCCTAGAAGCGTTTCGACCCCTTCTTCCCACGCCGTAAAGGAATCCTCTCTGCGACCTGCGTTCCAAAGAGCGAGGCTGTGTTCTCCGAGTGCCTCCGCCCAACGGACACGTTCTAAGATCGATCTTCTTGCCACGTCGACAGCCCGGCTCGTATATGTCGGTGCGGAATCGGGTTGACCTATTCTGGCGACGACTTCGCCCGCCGTGATCAGAACATTGCGACGAAAAATTCCAAAGTCCGCGATGTCCAATGCGATTGCCCTGTTCATCCAAGCCAAGGCTTCCTGATCGCGGTGAGCATAGGCGAGTTGACGCCCGATCGTCTCGAGGATCAGGAAGCGATCAGAGTCGGTCACCATATGTGGAAGTCGCTCTTCGGCCATCGCGATGGCAGCGTCCAAGTTCCCCTGCGACTCGCCGATGATGGTCAAGCGTGTCCGCGTCGCTGCTGCGTATAACAGATGAAGTTGTGTCTCAGTCGCCACCTTTTCGATTCTTTGCACGACGGCATCGCGAGATGGCCAATCCTGCTCTGACTCTGGTTTGCGATATTCGCGCAGCCAGACTTGGTCGCAGAGGACTGTGCTGCTATCGGTGGCAAATTCGGACGCGCCCAGCGCGGTGACTTGGTCGGGCGTGAATGCCCGAAGTGTTGTAAGCCAGCTCGAGATATCATCATCCGTGGCGGTTGAGTTTGCGGTTACCCACAGCAGAGATTCTAGGGCCGCGGGGTAATGTTGCTCAGGTTTGCTGCCGTCTGGAAACATAGCCCGCTTGGCGCTCCGTAGCATCGCCAGCAGATACCGGTTGGCAATTGATGGGTATTTTCTTGCGAACCGAATCGTAATGCCCCCACTGGCTCCGAAGACCCCGAACTGGGCATCTGCAATCGACTGAGCCTCAGTGATTAGCTGATCGAGATCGGAAAGAAGGGCAGCATAGTCTGCGCTCTGTTTGTCAGCGAGTGCGATCTGGAGAGATCGAAGCATCAGTTTCACGTTGATATTGAG
>Ga0210385_10000792_pt1 | contig 20536 bp, 16 predicted proteins | sample IncBWH26OmetaG_FD_160107 | JGI IMG/M metagenome (GOLD analysis project Ga0210385, IMG submission 160107) | Forest soil microbial communities from Barre Woods Harvard Forest LTER site, Petersham, Massachusetts, United States - Inc-BW-H-26-O ...
GACCGTCTGGGACATGGGCTCGGTACAGTTCGAATGGAGCTATGGTTGCCGGACCGTTGGCTTCGGCCCACAGCTCGTTGATCTGCGTTCCATCCATAGAATCGATGGCCGCTGGAAGATTGGCGAATCGCCTGATTTTGAGATCCGGACCGTAGTACACCTCGCCCGTAGCGTGGTTACGTCCGATGGCCCGCATCTCACCGCCGTTCGTAATGACGATGAACCCAGTTTCTTTTGGCAACGCCCCTGAAGTCTGAAGTTCCTCGAAGAAGGTTGCCACCTGATCTCGTTCGGGCACGAACGCAGCGTCTTTCGGAATCAGGAGATGCCGGTATAACTCACTCATGGGCCCATTCTACGGGGCGCGGGTCTCGCCACGACCTTATCGCGGTTGAACCATCAGCGCAGTGGGCAGCTCGATGCTCTTCTGTCCAGTAACCCGCACCTGGATGCCGCCGGAGAGATACGGCGCGATGACTTCCCGACGAGCCCAGTCCAGAGTCCAGCCGTTTTCAATGGCGACCGCCGTGTAGTTTCCCGGGATCACGTGGCTCAGAGTGAAGCTTCCGTCGGTGTTGCTTTGATCGCGGCGGTAGAACTCAGTGCTGGCATTCGGATCGCTGGGGACAAGAAGAATCATGGCGCCCCCGGCTCCTTTGCCATTTTGTTTTGCATAGCCGGTGATGGTGGTGGACCCGGCGGCGAGAGTCGCGGCAATCAGAACGGGTTCCGTCCCCACGGTGATGCGCGTCCCCCGCGATTCCCCTCCTGAGAGAGCGATCTGTTCCGCGGCGAGAGTGGATCCGGAAGCGTGGACCTGAAACTCGTAGACGCCGGGCGAGACAGAGTGAATTGCGAACCCTCCATCGGCTTCGGCGCGCGCCGAGGGACCCGAGCCGTTGTCGCCGGCGGGAACAAGCTCAACGGTGGTACGGTCCGGAAGCTTTCCTCCGGCAATCATGGCGAGCTTTCCGGAAACGTCGACGCCGCCCGCGATCACGGATGCCAGGTCGACACTTTGATCGGAAGTCAGGTCGACGCTCGTGGTGCGGTTACTTTCCCCCGCTTGTCCATACTGACGGAGCAGGTAATGGCCTGGCGCAACGCCGCCGATGTCCGCGGTCATGGGGCCCCCGTTATGCGACAACATCATGACCTGGTTACCGAGCTGCCCCTGCTGGGAGCCGAAAGCCTCCTGCATGAGCTGAGGCATGGGTATGCCGCGGCCCTCCACCGGAGGCTGCAGACGGATCTGAATGTGGATGGCCGGCACGGCGTGGAGAGACAGGTTGGCCTCGACACGATCGCCTGCATTGATCGTGATCGGCGTGGCAGATTCCGAGTCGGCGGCGCCTTCGTAAAAAGTGGTGGAGAAGGCGACATCGAGAGGCGAATGTGGCTGCTGATCCGACGGGAGAAGGTTGCCGCTGTCGTCGGTTTTCGGTGGCGGATGAAAAGCGTACCAGGGAGTGGCGGAAATGGAGACATAGTAGGTCCCGGCGCGCAGACGCGCGAACTCGTACGTTCCTGTGTCGTCAGTCAGACTCGTGCCGGCGCCGATCACCCGGCTCTCCCCGTTCCGTTGATCCTGGCGGTAGAGGTGAACCTGAGCGGAGGCAACAGGCTCGCCGGCGTCGTCGGTGACCACGCCCCCGATGATGGCCGTCGGCATCAGTTCAAGACGCAGCCCTGCAGTGCTGAGATCGGGTCCGGTGACGATGCCGGTGGCGAAGCCATCGTGATCCTGATAGCCGGCCGTGATATAGCCGCGGCGTGAGGCGGAAAGCCGGTAGCGGCCTGCCTGCAGATGGTCGAAGCGGAAGCTGCCGTTCTCGCCGGTGATCCCTTCTGCGATCGGCGATCCGCGCTCGCCGGGCGTGGTGAGCGACACTTCAGTGCGATCGAGGGGCGTGCCGGTGGTGGCGCTGATGACCACGCCGCTGATGACGTAGAGCGCGGGACCCGACAGATGCGAGGTCTGGGGCGAATTGTTGGAACTGGACGGCGCCTGATCGGATTGCGGAGGCGGGGGTGGTGGCGGAGGAGGTACGGCCACGATGGTTTGTGCGGCAACTGCGGACGAGAGGCCGAGAAGCACGAGGACGGCGGCGAGAGTGCGGGTCATTCGGTGGCCGCCGTCATGTGCACCACGTCGAGGTCGACGCTGGCGGTCCCGCCCGGATCCACGCTGACCGTCTGGCCCTTCCCAGCCCAGATGGCGAGCCCTTCCGGAGAGTGGAAGTCGATGTCCTGCTGCGCGTCGCAGGCGACCACACGATAGGAGCCGGGAGCGAGGTTGTAGAAGGAAAACTGCCCGGTCGGGCTGGGCATGACGTTGGGCGCCTGACCTGCCGTGGCGAAGAGCGGAATGGCGTAAATCCAAAGCTGCAGCTGCTCTCCCGGCTGCGATGGGGTGCTTCCGGAAGAAACAGGGGTTTGCATCGCGATCTGACCCGTAATGGTTCCTCCATCGTTGCGGAGCGTCACTTCGACGGGTGCCGGTGTGCTGCCTGGAATGATGACCAAAGGGTTGCTGCCCAGATCGACGCCACCGCTGGTGATGGAGCTGACGTAGCCAGGCGCGAAGGCCTGGGCCTGGACCCAATAACGGCCAGGCTCATTGACGTTCAGCTCCCACTCGGAACCGCTGGAGCCGTCGGTATGCATCATCCCTCCGCCGCTGAAGTTGCCCGTGCCCATGTCGTCTGCCCGAATCAGGTTCAGATTGATCCCAGGGCCGGAATACGTCGGCTCAGGGTTGTCGGCGGAGGCCTGAAATTCGCGACGGATGATGACCGGAATGTGCGGAATCGGCAGGACGCTGATGGCGAAGCTGACGGGAGTGCCGTTCACCTGAAAGGTCGTGCTGCCAAACTCCATGGCTTTGCCGTAGGCGTGGGCTTCCATGGTCCACGTGCCATTGGGAACGCTGGCGCGCGCAACTCCCTCGCGCCGGTCCCAGTTCGCAAAAATCCCGGTGTTGCGCCCTCCGCTGTCGAGGATCTGGAAACTGGCGGGGCTTTCCGACGAGCTGTGGACAACGGCCGTGATGGGGAAGAATTGCTGGCGGACCACCGTGATGTCGGCCTCGGCCTGCTGACCCGCGCCGAGCGTGAGAACGCCCGCTGCCGCTGCTTCGGTGACGCCAGGATAGTAAAGAGAAGGATAGCCCCAGACCGGACCGCGATCGTTCGCGGCAGCCCCGGGGCGGTCGAGAGAGGGCATCGTCGAAACCATGTAACTGCCGGGTGCCAGATCGGCCATGCGGAAGGAACCATCGCTGCGGGTTCTGGCCTGGCCTGCGACCACCCACTGCGCGCGGCCGTTCTGAAACCGCCGCAGAAACGCCTGCACCGAAATGCCGTCGGCGGGATCGGCGGTGGAAAGCGTGAGGTGCCCGGTGATCATGGCCAATGGCGCAATGCTGAAGCTCAGTGTGGGCATGTCCGGGCCCACCTGGATGCGGCGCGGGGGGGGATGCCGGAATTGACGCGCACCCATCGGAATGCGCATCCCTGCCATCATCCCGCCAAAGCCCATGTAGCCGGGCTTCTGGACGGAGACCGAGTACTCGCCTGCGGCTACGTTGTCGAAGGAGAACGCGCCCTCGCTGTTGGTAAGCATGGCCTGATCCTGGTTGAGGGCCACCAGGGCGCGGGCGATGGGTTGCCCGCTGATGCCGTTCACTACGGTGCCCCGCACGGAATAGCCGGCGGCCGAAGTCGTGTCCTGGGCAGCGCCGGGAAGCACGGCGAGGTTCAGCGCTACAACCAGGGCCACGAGCAGTGCCGGCAGTGGCGGAGCGATCAGCGATGAGAACGGGCGGCGCACGAACGTTGCTGCTATTCTCCAGTCTCGCGGGGAAAAATCAAGGCCTGGTGCAATAGACGTACACAGCGCGCAGTTGTGTCCCGCCGCTTGCAGCCAGCCAGCAATTCATGGAATTGTAACCGTCATGTTTTGTCCCAACCTTTATATTTTCAGCTATGTCCGCCGAACCGCTGACGCTCGCAAGCGTCGCTGGGCAGGCTCCGGGCTGCCGGATTCTGCGCCTCACTGGCCCCCTCGTCATCAATAACCTGTTCGAATTTCAGAGCACCTTGCGCGTCGACCCTCCGCTGGTGCTGATCCTGGACCTGACCGAGGTGCCCTACATGGATTCGGCGGGCATGGGCGCGATCATCAACTACTTCGTCTCCACCCAGCGTCATGGACGGAAGCTGATTGTCGCCGGCGTGAATGGCCGTGTACTGGAACTGTTTCGGATGACGAAGGTTGACGGTCTGCTGGTCATGAAGCCGACCGTGGCCGAGGCTGAGCAGGCAGTATTAATTGCCGGGACCAGGGAATAGGCGCGCAAGGTCGATTGGCTAACCGGCAGGTCCTGCCTGGGTCCGGACAACAAGGGCCGCCGCAGGACATCCGCAGATCAGAGCGTAGGAATGGGCGATGCACCCCTGGCAACTTCGATCCGGGCTTGCGGGGCGTGTTCGCGGAGAACGGAAAGAAAGCCATCGCGGTCAGCGGGTGTGGCGATTACCTGACCGGCGGCCGAGAGCGGCGCGGGACGCGAAAAGCGAATGGCCAGAGAACTGGACGGTTTCGTTTCGTTGGGCCAAAAAGTGACGTGGGAGACTTCGGCCCAGGGGATGGTTCGCGAAGACCAGAGACGGCGCTCGTACAGGCCGTCGGGCAGGATGTCCCACCAGATGAATTGGTGCACAAGTAACTGGCTCAACCCGATGAACGTGTACAGAACAACGTAGTAGCGCAGATTTCCGATGGCTCGATGCGGCCCGCTGGCGAAAAGAATCCACACGAAAACAGCGACTGCGAGCCACAACCAGGAACTCAGCGCGAATTTTGCCCGGAATCGCATTTGCGAAGATCAGCGTACTGCGTTTAGCGTACAGCGTACAGAGGTGTGCGCAGGGTGCGGACGAACAAAAGGATCCGGCTGCTGATCGGGGCCGTGGAATTTCTATTTGTCTTGCTTGCGGCGTGGCCGATCGCGCCGGCGGCGTGGACGCAGAACAAGGATGTGGTGGTTCCGTATGTTGCGCCGCGTCCGGCCAACACGCTGGTGATGCTCCCCGATGGATCGACGGTGCATGTGGAGCTGGCGACCACTCCTGCCGAGCAGGAGTACGGGCTGATGGAGCGAACGCGTCTGCCGGAAGGTCGCGGGATGCTGTTCGTACACGACGCGATGAAGAAGCAGCCTTACTGGATGTACCACTGCAAAATCGGACTGGACATTGTGTGGATGGACGCCGGCCACAAGATTGTAGAGATGAGCCCGGATACCCCGCCGTGCCGTGGCCGATCAACGACGTGCCCGAACTACGGGGGGCATGTCGAGTCGCAATATGTGCTGGAGCTGCCGGTGGGGTCGATTCAGCGGCATCACCTGGCCGTCGGCGAAGAAGTTCAGTTCCAGGTGCAGTGATCCGCGATCCCCGACGAGCGATTCGGATCGCACCAGGAAATCCTTTCAGAATTTGCGCGCAAGGTTCGGATTGCTGGAATCTGCGGTCGGTGCGAGGCTTAAGGCATGGCTACGACCGTCAAAACTCCCCAGGTTCTTCCCGGGACAACTGAGCCGAACGAAGAGGTTCTCCGTCAGGCTTGTGAAAAGGCCATCGCGTATCTCGCGAAGCTCGATGCGGCGCCCGTGGCAGCGACGGTCGATCGGACAACGCTGCGGGCGCGCCTGGACCGGCCGCTGGGCGAGCAGGGCATTGCCGCCGAACAGGTGATCGACGATCTGGTCGCGGATGTCGAAGGCGGTATCCTCGGAACCGCGGGCGGGCGCTTCTTTGGCTGGGTGATCGGCGGGACCCTTCCAGCGGCCCTCGCGGCAGACTGGCTGACGTCCGCGTGGGATCAGAACGCCGGTCTGTACGCGACCGCTCCAGCGGCAGCCGTGGTGGAGGAAGCAGCAGGTGCATGGCTGAAAGAGATTCTGCGGCTGCCGAAGCAGGCGAGCTTCGGGCTGGTGACCGGCTGCCAGATGGCGCACGCCACCTCGCTCGCGGCGGCACGGCATTGGGTACTGGCGCAACACGGATGGGATGTGGAGGAGAAGGGGCTCGCCGGCGGGCCGGCGATCCGCGTGCTCGCGAGTGACCAGAAACATGGCTCGGTGATGCGCGCGTTGCGATTGCTGGGCATTGGGCGCGCGCAGGTCGTGGATATTCAGACGGACGCGATGGATCGCGTGGTTCCGGAGGCGCTGGCGGAGGAGTTGGCGCGAACCCCGGAGGCCCCGACGATTGTCGTGCTGCAGGCGGGCGACATCAACACAGGGGCGTGCGACGCGTTTGAGACGTTGATCCCGATGGCGAAGCGGCACCGCGCGTGGGTGCATGTCGATGGCGCGTTCGGCCTCTGGGCCGCGGCGAGCGCGAACCATCGGCACATGGTGCGAGGCGTCGAGGACGCAGACTCGTGGACGACGGACGGCCACAAATGGCTGAATGTTCCCTACGACTGTGGCTACGCGTTCGTTGCCCATCCGGAAGCGCATCAGGCGGCGATGTCCTGGCGGGCGTCTTATCTGACCCACGACGGAGAGGCGAGGGATGCGATGGAGTGGAACCCGGAATTCTCGCGGCGGGCAAGGGGGTTCGCGACCTACGCGGCGCTGCGTCAGTTAGGCAGGGCAGGCGTGTGCGATCTGGTCGAGCGCTGTTGCCGTCATGCGAAATCGCTGGGTGAGCGTATGGGCCAGTTGCCCGGCGCGGAGTTGCTGTGCGAGCCGATGCTGAACCAGGCGCTGGTGCGGTTTCCTGATCCCCGGGCGAACGCAACGGAAGAGGATCACGCGAAGCGTACCGATGCGACGATCGCCGCGATCAATGCGACGAGTGAGGCGTTCTTTACCGGCAGCACCTGGAAGGGACGGCGCGTGATGCGCATCAGCGTGAGCAACTGGCGCACTTCGCAGGAGGATGTGGACCGGGTGGTGCGGGCGGTGGAGAGCGTGCTGAAAAACAGGCCGTAGTGTGCGCAGTCGCTAGTGACTTGCCCGGGTCGCTGGGTCGAACGCGGCCGCGAGTTTTATGTCGAGGCCACTCAGATAGAAGGCGATGAAATCGTGGTCCTCGCGATAAGCGTCCAGCGTAATGGTCCCCCCATCGTACGAGTAGATGAGAATGCGAGGGATCTCTTTGGGATCGTCGAGCAGGGCGCTGGGGAAAACACCGGGATGACCGGAGAAGATGTGGCTGCTATACGCCTTGTCGCTCGCGAAGCCCTGCAGGCGCGCGACGTTCCATGCCGTATCGGAGATCGTCTGGGCGGCGGCACGATGGCTGGCGTCCAGCAGGTTCGGAGGAACGGCCCAAAAGTAAGGAACGCCAAGGCCAGGCGCATCGAGGCCGATGAAGGCTGCCGGACGCTGTGGCGTTTTCCCGATGCTGCGGAGGAAGTGATACTCACCGTCCTCTCCAGCGAACGCGGCAAAGAGAAACGTGTACCGATGAGGCTCAGCTGAGAGTGAGTTGTAGAGAATCGGGAGCATGACAGCTGCCGCCCAGCCGTCGGATGCGTCTTTGCCGAAGCTTCTTCGGTGGGGATACCAGGCAGCGACGATGATCTCCTGTTGATTGCTGCCGGGCAGAGAGCAGAAAAGATTCTTATGACGGCCCTTCCTGTCGACGGCTTGCTCCCGAAGCGAATTGCCTGTGCAGCCGAAGCCGATGAAGTCCTGGCGGAGGCGATCGTAGCGAGCCTCGTCATCGCGCGGGACCAAGGTCAGCATCGCGTTCATCCTGGGCCGCGACAGTTCCCAGATAGCCACGCCGTTTTGCCCGACTTGCTGAGCGGGTGCGAGACCAGGTGTGAAAAGAGGAAGCAGAAGAAGCACGGCGGAAACGCGTTGGAGGAGGTTCTGCGCCTTGCGCATCGTGCTGTTCATGGGCCCACGCACCGATCCAAACCTGTAGGTGACGTATAGCGGGGAGGGGAAGTTCCACCAGAATCGCTTTGCGCCAACCCACCGTAATCTAGCGCTTTTTCTTCGGCGGAGATTTCTTTGCCGGCTTGGCTGCCTTCTTCGCGGTTGGCTTTGCGACCACCTTTGCGGGCTTCGCTGGTTTGCGAGCAGGCGCAGAGGCCTGCTTTTTCGGAGGAGACTTTTTGGCCGCGGACTGAGCGGCTGGTTTGGGGGCCGGCTTCTTCGCCGCGGGTTTAGCCATCGCCTTGGCGGCCGGCTTCGCGGGAGCCTTCGCCGCAACCTTGGGTGCGGGTTTGGCTGGCGGCCTGGCGACAGGCTTCGCAGCAGACTTCTCGGGAATCTTCGGCTTCTCCGGTGCTTTGGGCGCAGCCTTGAGCGAGGCGACAGGTTTCGGCGCTTCCTTCGCAGCTTTTGCGGTCACGGGTGCGGCTGCCGGAGCAGCCTTCGCGCCCTTCGCGGCCTTGGCCGGCGCCGTCGCAGCACCTTTCTTCGGAGGCAGAGGCACAGCATCGCCGAGCACCGAGGGAAGCGTCTCGCTTTCATCCTCGTCTTCGCTCTCCTCGTCGCCGTTAGAAACCGGAAGCTCCACTTCCTCTTCCTCTTCGATCTTGATTTCGGCGCGACGGCCGCGGGGCCGGCGAATCACAACCGGCGGAGGCGGCGCGGGTGGGGAGTAGGGCGTGAGGAAGGCGCGAATCTCCTCCTCCGTCTGCAGCTTCCCGTCCATGAACTCGAAGAACAGCTTCTCCGCGATCTCGCCATAGGTGGGCAGATCGGGCGTGATGCGCATTTCCGCCATTAGCGTGGTGGGAATCTTTTGCCGCGACTCCGGCCAAACATTAAAGAAGCTGTTGAACTTCTCTTTCACCTGGGCGTTCTTTGAACTGAAAGCAAGCCACAGGACGGCCTCGGCGGGATAACTCACCAGAAGCTTCCATGCAGCGGAGGGTTTGGCGGCAGCTTTGCCCAGAAGCTCCTTGGAAAAATCCTTTGCGCTTTGTTCCAGGTGGTTCCACTGCTCCACAAATCCGCGCCGCGGGAAAAGCCGCTTCAGGTTCGCGAGATCCTTCGGCTGCAGTTTCGCGGTGAGCAGTTCCAGATGCGCCGCCGAGGGATCGGGCGAGACGCCGAGCATCAGCAGACGGATCAAAATCTTGTTCAGCTCATCGAGGCCTTTCAAATCGGCCTTTGACGCGGTCCACGGCGGATAAAGCGTCTTCATCCAGCCCTCGGCTTCGAGCGCGCGCAGGGCCTTCAGAGGATCCTCCTCGTGCGCGATCTCCTCCAGTTCGTACCCGCGCGCGAACGCGGAGAGCTGCTCCATCAGGTTCTCGTCTTTGGCGTTCTGATACCTGGCCTTCGTCCGCTCGTCCATCTCCCAGCCCGTGCGCGCGGAGAGTCGTACGGCGCGCAGCATGCGGGAGGGGTCCTCGATGAAGCCGTAGTTGCTGGCGAGCCGCAGGTGGCGCGCTTCGATGTCGGCGAAGCCGTTGAGCGGGTCGAGCAGCAACCCCCAGGAACCCTCGTTGAGCGAGATGGCCATCGCGTTGGCCGTGAAGTCCCTGCGGCGCAGGTCTTCGAGGATGGGCGCCCAGTGGTAGACCGGCTTGCCCGGCTTTGGGTATTCTTCACGGCGGGCGCTGGAAACTTCGACGCGGACGCTGCCGGGGAACCAGAAGAATAGAGTACGCGAGGGTTCGTGGTCGCCCCAGAAGACGCCCCCCGCTTTCTCCAGTGCTTTCTTTAATTTGAGCGCATTTCCCTGAACCGAAAAATCAAGATCGCGGACGGGAAAACCGCTGGTTAGGTCGCGCACTGCGCCTCCAGCGAGGAAGACGGTCATACCCGCATCGCGGGCGGCGTCACGAACCTGGCGAAGGGCGTTTTGCTGGGCAGGGGAAAGACGATTTTCAAGTAGATAGATATAATCGGGCATGATGCTGATGTATTCTTTTTCCTGAGGCCTGAGCCTCCTTCTGTCCCCGGAAAACCTGCCCCTAACTGCCAGCAAAATAAAGGGTTATGGGGCAGATAAAGGTCAATCCAAACTACCAATGTAACACAAAAGTGTGCATGCGCGGCGATGCCGTGTGCACAATTTTTGAGGCTTCCCGAGCCCGAATGTGCAACAATCCTGGTTTCCCTCCCGGTACCCTCCCGGAATAATCTGAAACGCATGTCTTCGAGCCGCAAAAAGGCGATCTTCCGCAAATTTTCGCGCGACTGGGTCGCCGGATATTTGCAGGCGAACGGATTCGTGCGCGACGGACGCGTCGAGATGCTCGATCTCGACGGCAAGGTCGTGTCGCTGGCGGCCGGCGACCTGAAATGGATCTGCTACGTAAGGGATTTCAACTCCGGGGAACTGAATAATCCCGAGCGGCTCGTGCGCAAGACGTTCGCGGGGCGTCCGCGCGGCGATGGGCTTTTTGTGCGCGCGCGGCTGAAGGATGGGGACACGATCGAAGGGCTCGCGGCCAACGATGTCAGCCTGGTCGCCAGCGAGGGCGTATTTCTCACGCCGCCGGACCTGCGATCGAACACGCAGCGCATCTGGATCCCCCGCGCATCGATCGACGAACTCGAAGTGGTCGCTGTGATCGGCGCGGCGAAGCGGAAGCCGGCGACTCCGGAGAAACCGAAGGAGACGGCACAGGAAGAACTCTTCCAGGAAAAGCAGTGAACCGCGAACAGTCAGCGGCAATCAACCCATAGCGGTGACGATTGGATCGGCCTGGGCGCGTTCGCGGCTTTCGGCGAGCGCCGCTGAAGAAGAGCAGCGATCCCAAAACGGCAAACCGTATCGGCGTGCGCGGCGTGGTCATCACAGAGGAGAAGGCATTTTTTCCGGAGCAAAGAATGAAGACGGCATTTCTCGGATTGGGGAAGATGGGCAGGGCGATTGCCGGCCGGCTGGTCAAGACCGGCGAAGAGCTGACGGTGTGGAATCGAACGGCGGCGCATACCGAGGCGCTGGGGCGTGAAGGCGCCAAAGTGGCGAAGAGTGCTGCGGAAGCGGTTGCAGGCGCGGATGTTGTCTTCACCATGCTGATCGATGATGCCGCTCTGGAGGAGATTCTTTACCAGGGCGGAGTGCTGGAGAACCTGGACAAAGGCGCGATGCATGTCTCGCTGAGCACGCTGAGCGTGGCGCTTTCGAAAAAGCTGACGGAGGAACATGCGAAGCGCGGGCAGCATTTTGTGGCCGCGCCGGTCTTTGGGCGTCCGCACATTGCCGAGGCGGGGAAGCTGTGGATTGCGGTCGGCGGAGCGCAGCAACCGGTGGAGAAAGTGCGCCCGCTGCTCGAGAAATTCAGCCGCGGCATCACGGTGGTCGCCCCGAGCCCGTGGAGCGCCCACGCCATGAAGCTGGGTGGAAACTTTCTCATCACGGCGATGATCGCGTCCTTGTCCGAGGGCTTCGTGTATGCCGAGGCGATGGGCGTGGAACCGTCGACCTATCTGGAGACCGTCAACCAGGCGCTGTTCCAGTCGCCGTTCTACGAGATGTACGGAAAGATCATGCTGACGCCGCCGGAGACGCCTGGGGCGACCATGGCGGTCGGCGAGAAGGATATGCGGCTGTTTCGCGAGGCTGCGCAGGCCGCCCATGTCAGGACGCCGCTGGCGGATGTCTTCATGGATGCTTTTCATCGTGCGTTTGAGGTGGGCATGAAAGACGCAGATTGGGCGGCGGGTTATCTGCAATTGCAGAAAAACAGCCAGTAGCCAGTCGCGGGTTGCCCCGGCCGCGTGCCGTGCGATCGCTATCCTCGTGCGCTAACGGCCACGGGCCACAGGCTACCAGCTACCGGCTACCGGCTACCATACGGACATGGCAAAGATCAGTCTGAAGGATCGCGTTGTGTTCATTACCGGGGCGAGCGCCGGGATTGGCGCCGCTTGTGCGCGGGCTTTTGCGGCGGAGGGTGCGCGGTTGCTGCTGGCGGCGCGGCGCGTGGATCGGCTGCAGGCGATGGAAGTGGATCTGCTGGAAGCCGGCGCCGCTGCGGTGCATGCGTTCCAACTCGACGTGCAGGATCGCGCGGCCGTCGAGAGTGCGATCGCCGGTTTGCCTGCGGATTGGCGCGCAATCGATGTGCTGGTCAACAATGCCGGGCTCAGCCGCGGTCTCGACAAGATGTGGGAAGGGAAGCCGCAGGACTGGGAAGAGATGATTGACACCAACGTGAAGGGCATGTTGTGGGTCACGCGTGCCGTGGTGCCGGGCATGGTGGCGCGCGGACGCGGGCATGTGGTGAATCTGGGATCGACCGCGCAGGACATTGCCTACCCGGGTGGCGCAGTGTATTGCGGAACCAAAGCGGCGGTGAAGTTGATCAACGACGGCCTGCGGGAGGATTTGCTCGGCACGCCCATCCGGGTCAGCGACATCGGCGCAGGCATGGTCGAGACGGAATTCAGCGAAGTGCGGTTTCGCGGCGACACCGAGCGGGCGGCGAAGGTCTACCAGAACATCACGCCCCTCACGGCGGACGACCTGGCCGATGCCATTGTGTGGGCCACGACGCGGCCCGCGCACGTCAATGTCGCCCACCTGATCATGACCACGATCGATCAGGCGAATTCGCTCATGTTCAACCGCAGAAGCCAGTAACGCGTAACCGGTAGGCTGTCGCAAGTGCGAGTTCGCTTACCCGTCAGCCTTTGCTGCCGGCCACAGGCCACCGGCCACGGGCTCGACTCGACTCATCCAAACTGCTTCATATCGATGGTCATGGTGTATTGCTCGCCATGGCTCAGCTGTTCGTCCCAGGTGACTGCGTGGCCGCGCTGGCCGGCCATGCGGCCCAGCATGGCGCTGAGGGCGCTCTCCACTCCAGCCTCCGCCTGGTTGTGGAATTGGCCGGACGTGATGCTGTCAATGAAGGCCTTGTCCTTTTCGCGATCGGCGAACTCCAGGTTGTCGGTGAAGGCGCCATTGGCGGCGAAGGTGGAGGGCTGGGCGCCGGGGGTTGGGGTGCTGCCGCTGTTCCACTGCCATGCGTTTTCGCCGATGATGCGTACTGGTCCGGAGTAAGGCGCCTCGGCAATTCCTTTCTCGCCGAACACGCGCTCCGTCACGTCGAAAAATCCGTTGCTCCCCCATTGCGTGGATGAAAAGCTCAGGTGGACGTTGTTGGGGTAGGTGTAGATCACCTGGTAGTTGTCCCAGGTATCGCCTGGATGCGTGATCGCGTTCCGTCCGCCGGTCGCCGTTGCCTGAATCGGATGGCTGCCGATGATCCAGTTGCACAGGTCGATCACGTGGATGTTCTGCTCGACGAGGATGTCCCCGGAGAGCACGCGATCCCACAGCCAGTTGCGCAGGCGAAACTCATCCGCCGACCAGTTCGCTCCGGTATGGCTCACCGCATTCGGTGCGTTGTAGTGCGCTTCGATGGCAACAAGTTTGCCCAGATCGCCGGCGTGGATCCGGCGGACGACTTCCGCGATCGGCGGCGCGCTGCGCACCTGAAAGCCGACATCGAGACTCACGTGGCCCTGCGCGCGCTTGCCAATCTCCAGCGCCTGTTTTGCCTGCGCTACATCCACGCCCATCGGTTTCTCGCAGTAAGCATGCTTGCCCGCCGCGACCGCGGCCTCGAGGTGCTGCACGTGAAACCATGGCGGCGTCGAAATCTGCATCGAATCGATCGCCTGGGAAGCGGCCAGCTCCTCGAAAGCGTGGGGGCCGCGGAACATCAGGCTGGGATCGATGGCCGCAACGCCCAGCGATGCGTTCACTTCGTCAAAGTGCGCCTTCCCGGCCGCCAGCTGATCCGGAAAAAGGTCCGCAAGCGCTACGATGCGCGCCGGCGTGTTCTTCGCAAACGAAGTCGCCACCGCTGTGCCCCGGCTGCCGCAGCCCAGCAGCCCGATGCGCACTGCGGAGTTGGCTTCGTAACCGAAAGCGGTGCGCGCCTTCAGCAGCATAATCCCCGAGGCGGCCGTGCCGCTGATGAAGTTTCTTCGATCCATAGTTGTCCTTTATGCATGCTGTGCGAGAACGCCGGAGAGAATGCGCTCGAGATAAATTTTCTCGTTTCTCACGTCCGCGATCTGCTGCGGCCCTGAGGTTTCGCGTTCGATGGTGACTGCGCCCGTATAGCCGAGGTGGTGCAGTTTCGTGAACACCTTCTCGAAGTCGACCAGTCCGGTGCCGATCAGCACTTCTTCGCCCAGCTTCATGGGATCGGTCGGCCAGCGTCCGTCTTTGGCGTGGATGCTGCGCACATGCGGCCCGATGATGTCGACGGCGTCCACCGGGTTTGCCTTGCCGTAGAGAATCAGGTTCGCGGTGTCGAGTCCCACGCCCAGGTTCGGCTGATCGACGTCCTGGATCGCGCGCGACATCGTCGTCGGCGTCTCCTGACCGGTCTCCATCAGGAACATCTGCCCGTTGGCCGCGCAGTGCTGCGCCAGCTCGCGAATTGCAACCACCGTCTCTTCGTAGAGCGGGTCGGCCGGATCTTCCGGGATGAATCCGCAGTGGGTCTGCAGGCACGGGATCCCCAGCATGGCCGCGAAGTCCGACGTTTGCTTCAGCGCGTCCATCCGCGCAGCCCGCGTGGCGCGAGGAACCACACCGATGGTCGAGGGTCCGTGCAGAAAATCCCAAACCAGCGGCTCCGGGCGAACGACTTCCGCTGCCGTAGCGACAATCTCATACTTGTCCAGCAGTCCGCCCAGCTCCTGCGCCAGAGGCTTCGAGAGCTTTCCCAGGTAACCGTCCAGCGAGAAGAAGCAATTCGACATGCCCAGGTCATGGACCCGCGCGATCGCCGCCTCGGCGCCATTCGCCGGCTGAATGATGAGCCCCACCGCCATGGGAGCGAGCGTCTTTCGCTGCGTGCCGCTTTGTGATGCTGCTGTTTCGGATTGCGCAGATTCGGCAAGACCGGCTGCACCGATCATGGCGGCGCTCACCGCGCCGGCCAGAAAGTCTCTTCGTTGCATGACGACCCTTTCGGGTCAGTTATACGCCGAATCGAGACGTGGCGATTGCGCGACGCCCGGGCGAGCGGCGTGCGTGACGCTGAGCTCGCTGAGGCGAAGAACCAGGCACTTGGCCGCTCCGCCCGCTTTAAGAAATTCCGTCAGGTCGACCTGGACGACCTGGAAACCGCGCAGCTCCAGATCGGCGCAGAGCTCGTCGCTGATCGTGTTGAGCAGAATCGTTCTGCCGACATTGACGGCGTTGCAGGCGAAGCGCAGCGCATCGGGCTCGGAGACGGGGATGCGGTGCTTCTTGCTGTAGCAGGCTTCGATCCGGAGCTGCGATTCGCGATCGAAGGCGGGCAGGTAGTACATCACGTCGCCGTTGGAGAGCGGGCAGAAGCAGGTATCCAGGTGATAGAAGCGTGGATCGACGAGGCGCAGCGAGAGGACCGGAACATCCCACAGCTCAGTGAGGCGGCGATGGCTGTCCTGGCGGGTGCGCGGGCCGTAGCCGGCCCAGAGCCGCGATCCGTCCGCCTCGAAGAGCGCGTCGCCTTCGCCTTCGAACGAAGTGGTGCGCGAAATGTCGCGGACGGTGAAACCGGACTCGCTGAACCAGCGCCGAAAATGCGGTTCCTCGCCCTGTCGCTCGCGATGATGGAAGCTGCTGAGCGCCACAATCCCGTCGCGCACCAGGCCCGCATTCGCAGTGAAAACCATGTCCGGCGATCCCGGTTGTGGCTCGACCAGCCTCACCTGGGCCACTTGCCGCAGCGCGCTGTGCAGTTGTTCCCATTGCTCCGTCGCTTTTTGCCGCGACGAGCGATGCACATTGCCTGCCATCCAGGGATTGATGACGTAGTTCACGTCATAGTGCTTCGGTGAGCACATCAGGAAGGTGGGTCGGCCGTTGGCCGGTGACGAAAGGCTTCCATCCAGAGATCTGAAGGTTCCCATGTCCGAGTGTGCGCCGGGTTCGGCACCTCGTCCATGACCCGGCCGGCAGCACAAGCGTCACTGATGACGGGTGACTGCCGAGTTACCAGCGAAGATTACAGTGTTATTCTCCCGGCCTTCCTGAGGAAAACCAGCGTCACGCGTTCGCGGCAACCCTGGTTTTCCAAAAACGCGAACCCGGCTAAGCTGAAGGGGGGTCTGTTTCAGGACCCGGAAAAGGAAACCCCACCGCATGAAGCTCGCCACTCTCACCTCGGCCGTCCTTCTTCTCGCAGCCGCGCCCCTCGCTATGGCGCAAACCTCCACCTGGAAGTCCGACCCCGCGCACAGCGAGGTCGATTTCACCATTAAGCACATGGCGCTCTCCAATGTGCATGGGCGCTTCGGCACCGTCGACGCTACGCTGACGTGGGATGAACAGGACCCAACCAAATCCACGGTCAACGCAACCATCGACGTCACCGGCGTCGACACCGGGGTGCCGAACCGCGACAACGATCTCAAGGGCGCGAAATTCTTCGACGTGGCGAATAACCCAAAGGCGACCTTCACCTCCACCAGCGTCACCAAAGGCGGTTCAGGGCTGCAGGTCAACGGCAACCTCACCATCAAAGGTGTGACCAAGCCAGTTGTCCTCGATGTGGACGGCCCCACCGGTCCGGTGACGGGGATGAATAAGAAGCTGCACGTGGGTTTTTCCGCTACCACCACCCTGAATCGTGAGGACTTTGGAATTGGCGCTGGAATGCCGGTGGCGATGCTGGGCGATGACGTGAAGCTCACCATCGAACTGGACTTTGTGAAGCAATAAGTGCGGCAAACGCGGCTGCGATCCTCTGATTCGCTGCCACTGCAGCAGGATCAGAGGATTCAGCGCAGTGCCTCGCGAGCGCGTTCGCCCCGCCTCTCCCTCTTGCACCACCTCCCTTTTCCCCATCGAGAGCTGCCATCATTTGCCTTGACAAGCCTGGAACCGTCGCCGAAGGTATCAGTTCAACTCCCTCATCAGCATTTCGGGCCCTGTAACGGAGCGAAATTGGGAGCCGCCCACTGTGCCCCAGGCATCCTCTTCGATGGCTGATGTCCATCCTGTCCGCGCGCGCGTGATTCCCGCAGCGCTCGATCGTCCTGTGTTCCGCTGCCTGGCGGTTCTCCTCGTCGCGTTCGCTGCTTTTCTCCCCGCGCCTGCGCAGGAGGCGCGCTGGGCCCAGATGAGCCAGCAGGTCGAGCAACTGCGGCAGCAGGGAAGGACCGCCCAGGCCATTCAACTGGCGCAGCAAACCGTCCAGGTCGCCGCTGCCACCTTCGGGCCGCAGGATCGCCGCGTCGGCCTCTCTCTCGATGCTCTCGGCGTTCTGCTCACCGATCAGGACGATTTTGCCGACGCCGAAACCAGCCTGCGCCGCGCCCTCGACATCCTTCAGAAATCTGCGGGCCCGCAAAGCAAGGAGGCCGGCCAGACCCTGCTCCACCTCGCCAGGCTCGACAGCAGTCACGGCCGCTGGGGCGAGGCCGAAGGCGCTTTCCACGACGCGCTCACCGCCTATGTGAAGGCTTACGGCCAGACCGACCCGCATGTTGCCGATGTGCTCTTCTACGGCTCCGGCCTCTTGATCGATGAAGGCAAACTCTACGACGCCGCACGTGTCATCCGCGGCGCCATCGCCATGTACGCGAATGCGGGTCCCGCGTATCACCTGCAGCTGGCCGCCAGCTACAACACCGCCGGTCAGATCGTCGAGGACTCAGGCGATCACAAGGTCGCCGAAACCCTCTACCAGCGTGCTATCGACATCGGCGTGAAGGATCTCGGTCCCTACAGCTCTGACCTCGCCGTTAGTCTCATGGGTCTCGCAACGGTTTACAAAGGCGAGGAGCGCTATGCTGATGCCGCGCCACTGTTCGAGCGCGCCATCGCGATCCTCCAGCACAATCTCGCTCCCACCGCTCCCGACCTCATCGAAGCCGACGTCACCATGGCCCTCTTCTACTACGCCTGGGATAAGCCGGAGCGCGCCGGGCCCTGGTTCGATAAATATCTGGGCAATCGGATCGCGCAAATGCGAACCAACGCTGCCACCATGAGCGAAAAAGATCGCCTGGTTACGTACGCTACCCTGCCCGGCACATTTCCGATCTACTTCAGCTTCGCAACCCGCTACCACGATCGCGATCCCGCTCTCGCCGGCAAGGTCTACGACGCGCTGTTAGTGGAGCGAGGTTTCGTCGCCGAAAGCGCAGCTTCGATTCGCGCCCGTATCCTCGCCGGCGGAGACACGCAGGCCCTCGCCCTCCTGGACAAAATCGCCGTCGCGAAGACGCAGCTGGCCGCGCTCTCGCAGTCGAACACCGACGACCCCGCTCATCGCGCGCAGATCTCGGAGTTAGACCAGGAAAGCAACCAGATGGAGCAGGAGCTCGCGCGCCGTTCCGCCACGTTGTCGGAAACCAACACCCTCGCGGTTGCGACGTGGCGCGATGTGCAAAAAGCTCTTAAGCCGGGCGAAGCCGCGGTCGAGATCACCCGCTTCCAGTTCCACACCGGCAAAACCTTCGTCGCCAATCGCATCTACATCGCGCTGGTCCTCACCCCCCAGTCCAGATTTCCCCAACTCATCGTGCTGGGGGACTCGAAGGATCTTGAAGCGACACCGCTTACCAACTTCCGCCTCGTCGTCGCAAAGACCCGCGGCGTCACCGCGGAGCCCGAGCCTGGCGCGCCCGCCGCGACCGAAACCGCTGCCGTTGATACCAGTGCGGCCTACAACGGCTTCTGGAAGCCTCTCGAGCCCGCGCTCACCGGCATCAGGCGCGTGTATGTTGCCTCCGATGGCGTCCTCAGCCAGATTCCCATCGGCCTGCTTTCCGACTCCAACGGCAAGTTGCTGATCGAGAAATATCAGCTGCGTTACGTCAACAGCACCCGCGATATCCTCCGTCCGCAGCACAGCGCGACGGTTCGGTCCGCGGTGCTGGTCGGCAATCCGAAATTCGAGCTCACCCCAACCACTCAGCGAGCCGCATCCGCTCCCGGCCCATCATCGTCGTCCGCCTCAGCCTCGCCGCCCTCTGTCAATCTCAACGGGGGCCCGCTCAACCCGCTTCCCGGCACCGAAGTGGAGGTGACCGCGATCGAAAAACTTCTTCGCCAATCCGGATGGCAGACCACGCTGTACACCGGTGATCGCGCGCTCAAAACCTCTGTCCAGAAGGTGCGCGGCCCCCGCGTGGTTCACATCGCCACGCACGGCTTCTTCCTGGAGGACCAGCGCCCTCCGGACAAATCAGGCCGCGACGTGCGCCTCAGCCAGGCGGCCGACGATCCCATGCTGCGTTCCGGCTTGTTTTTTGCCGGGGCGAATCGAACCCGTGCCGGCGCCGCTCCTGCCGCGGGCCAGGATGACGGCGTCCTCACCGCGTATGAAGCCAGCCAGCTCGACCTGCAGGGCACCGAGCTGGTCGTGCTCAGCGCCTGCGAAACCGGCCTCGGCGAGACAGGCAACGGCGAGGGCGTCTTCGGCCTGCGCCGCGCGCTGCAGGAGGCTGGCGCCGAATCCGTCATGATGAGTATGTGGTCCGTTCCCGACCAGGAAACGCAGGAACTCATGTCCCTCTTCTATGCGAAATGGCTCGGCGGCCTCGAGAAACCGGAGGCCCTTCGTCAGGCCCAACTCCAGGAGCGCGACGTGGTCCGCAAGCGCTACGGCAAGGATCTCCCCTACTATTGGGGCGCTTTTGTTCTGGTCAGCCGATAAAGTCGCAGGTGCCGCCGTTGCGGACTCCCTGGCATGGTGTTCACACAGAGCGAAAGGAATCTGAGCGTGGGCGTTCGCTAGTCGGTGCGAATGGCCTGCATCGGATCGATGGAGGCTGCCCGCCACGCGGGATAAAGGCAGGCCAGCGCCGTCACCCCGAAAAGCACAGCACACGCCGCGAGCAACAGGACCGGGTCGCGCACGCTGGCGTGCTCGGCGGCAGCCAGGACTTTGCTCAGTGCCAGGCTCAGCACCAGACCGATCCCGGCCCCTGCTGCTACCGTGACCAGCGACGACTGCAGCACCAGGCGAATGACCCCGGCTCTCGGAGCCCCAAGCGCCATCCGGACGCCGAATTCGCGGGTTCTCTGCGAGACGGTGTAAGAGACCACACTGTAAATGCCCGCGGCGGAGAGAGCCAGCGCAAGCACCGCGAACAGGGCGAAGAGCGACGCAAGAAATTTCTCCCTGCCCCACCCCTCGGTGTCCAGCAGCCAGTTCAACGGATGCTGCTGAAGAATGAAAAGCTCAGGATTGAGCCGGTGCAGACTTGCTCCCACGGCCCGCATGGCGGCCTCGGGATCCCCCGCAGCGCGCAGCAGCAGGAAGCTGTTGGGAGCCAGGATAAAGGTCGAAGGAAGATAAACGGCCGGAAGCACCGGCTTGTCCAGACCATCGTTCCGCGCATCGTCGACCACGCCGATAACCTGTAGCCACGCATCGGGGCTGTCAGCGGAAACGAGCACCGGGTTCCCAATTTTCAGGGCTGAGCTGCGCACCGATTGGCCCAGAGGATCACCGCCGGAAAGGTATTGCCGGACGAAGGCGCGGTTGACCAGGGCCACGTGCGCCCCAGCCGCCTCCTCACTGCGCGTAAAGAAACGCCCCTCGAGCAGCGGTAGCTGCAGGGGCGAAACAAGGT
>Ga0210385_10000793_pt1 | contig 20530 bp, 13 predicted proteins | sample IncBWH26OmetaG_FD_160107 | JGI IMG/M metagenome (GOLD analysis project Ga0210385, IMG submission 160107) | Forest soil microbial communities from Barre Woods Harvard Forest LTER site, Petersham, Massachusetts, United States - Inc-BW-H-26-O ...
TCAACTCTCAATGCCCTGTTCCTGGGTGAAGACTTGATAGCCGCGCGGATAGCACAATAGAATCAGTAGGATCCTACCGCCATACCACGGCTCGTTCTCGCCGACGCAGAGTTGCACTTCGGGCCGCCGTTCCCGGTCCATGAACATGATGCTTCGGATTTGTTTGTCCGCTGCGTTGTGCAGTGTCCGGAAATCGTTATAGATATCATCGGCATGTTCTGGCGATTGGTCGGGAACAAAGAATTTCATAACTAATTTCGTGACGGGAACGCATTCATGTGGAAAGAGTTGCGGCCTAAGCTCGATGAAGTTCTCGAAAGCGATCCTTCGAAGCGCCCGAGGAGCTATCGTGAAGCACTCGGCATTGCCGCAGCGAAGGTGGAATCCTGTGGACCACTTTTGGGCAACCACTCTATCGAAACGCTAGCGGCGTCACGCCTAGCGAAGCTAGAGATAAAAGCGTTCATAGATGTTTGTCCACGATTTCGCTCTGCATGCTACGGGCTAGTAATGGCCTGGTTCAACGGTGCTCTCAAGACTCCTCAACAGGGTGAACCAAAGTCGCCGGGGAGAAACGATCTGCTGATGGCGACGTACTTGCCATATTGCGAGCGCGTTGTGACAGACGATTGGGCGCAAGGGAAGGCAGCCGCGGCTCACATAGCTTCCACTGTTTTGTCCTATGAGGAGTTCAGCAACGGCTTCGCTGTGGGAGCAAAAGCTTCAAGTAAGACTGGGTAATGATTGACCGGATCATCTGGGGTGCAACGCCGTCAAAACGCGGTACTTTTAAGCAAGCATCGTAGTTTCGATCCGCACCGCCCCTACCAACCTCAAGAATTTTCCTTGTTGAATATCATTGTAGAGTTGCGAAATCAGAAAATTGATTTTTGGCCTTCGCGCCTAAGTCCATACACAACCACCGAGCAGTTATCGCGAATTTAATATTCACTTTCGATTCCCGCCAATTAAAATGATTTCCGACTGAGGTCGCCTCGTTTGCCTGAGACCCGCTACCGTGTACTCGCGATTTGCAGCCATCCCGTTCAGTACATGGCCCCTATACTCCGTCGCATGGCGCAGCATCCTCAATTGGACCTCTCCGTGGCCTACTGCACACTCCGAGGCGCGGAATCCGCCCATGACCCAGAGTTCAACATCAGCGTGAAATGGGACATTCCGCTGCTCGATGGCTACAATTGGCAAAAGATTCCCAATCGCGGCTCAGGCGCTGAATCTTTTTGGGGCCTTCGTAATCCAGGGCTTTCCAAAATTATACGATCAGGGAAATTCGATGCCGTTCTTTGTTACCTCGGCTATTTGTCTGCTTCCTTTTGGATTTCATATTTTGCTAGTCGGCGTGCTGGAACCGCGTTTATTTTCGGTACGGATGCCTCCAGCCTGGCTCCGCGAAATGGCAAGGTGTGGAAGACCCTTTTTAAACGCACGTATTGGCCGATACTTTTTTCTCTGGCGGACCAGGTCATCGTTCCCTCCAGTTCCACGCGCAGTTTAATGCTAGCGCTACGCATTCCTCCGGAACGCATCACTCTCACCCCCTATTCGGTCGATAACGACTGGTGGATAGCCGAGTCCGAGAAAGTGAATCGCGCTGTCGTTCGTGCGGGGTGGGGTGCCACGCAAGATACTTTTGTGGTTCTATTCTGCGCGAAGCTGCAGCCGTGGAAGAGGCCTCTGGACCTGCTTCGCTCCTTCGCCCAAGCCAACCTTACCAAAGGGCTCTTGGTGTACGCTGGAGAAGGGCCGCAACGACAGGAACTGGAAAGGGAAGCGAGAGATCTGGGAGTAGCAGAGCGGGTGCGATTTCTCGGTTTCAAGAACCAATCTGAATTGCCTGGCGTGTACGTCGCATGCGACCTCATGGTGTTGCCGTCGGATTACGAGCCTTTCGCGGTTGTGGTCAACGAAGCGTCCTGTTCCGGGTGTCCCGTGGTTGCGAGCGATCGTGTAGGCGCGGCGCCCGATTTGATCGCTCCTGTCGATCCTGGCCTTATCTATCCTTGCGGAGATATAAAGGCCCTCGCGAAACTTCTCGGTGAACTATACGCCGATGGTGATCGCCTGAAGATGTTGGGCCACGCGGCACGGCGGCGAATGACGACATGGTCGCCACGCGAGAACATCGCGGGAGCTGTGGATGCCATTCAACATGCGGTGACAAGGAAAAGGAACGAGAGACCCCTGGCCGCCACTTCGAAGAAGTCTTCTCCCACTACCCCATAAGGCCCCGGATCTACATTCCAAAGGTTACTGGATTGTTTGACGCCGTGAAGGTTCCGCTTCCATATGGTGGTCGTCGCGCTGATCCCCGTGCCCTACCGCGAGCACATGCGTTTCGTCGACTGCTTCCAGAGAATATCCCAGCTCGAGCAGAATTTCGCGCGCCGTACGACCATTGCCGGCGAATGCATTTCGCATAGAATCAAGGGATGGTACTTGCGTAACGTCTCCATCGCGCCCTTCAGGACTTCCACTTCCGCCCCTTCCACGTCACACTTGATCACCGTCGGCGGGGGATGGGTCTTCGCGAATCATCGATCGACACGCAGCGACTGAAACCGTAGCGGAATGATCGCTATGCTGTACGAAACTCCCCACGCCTCGGTCGGGCGAATCTTCGCCGGCCACGGAGAAATTAAGTTTGCAGGGAGAAGGCACACCGCGTGCTCAACAACGGTGACATTCGTAAGACGATTCTGGGCGACATTTCGGCGCAATCGGGCCGCGTTTACAGGATCCGGCTCGAAACTTTAAACCTCTCCCGAAGCTCCCACGAGCCGTGCGGCCATTAGTGAAAACAGTCCGATATTCGCACCCAGATCATAAAAAACCTCCCCAGGCTGAATCCGTGCCGCAAGCGCCTGCTGCACGGCCAGTTCGCCTTTGCCATTGAGGTAGTTTTGGCCGGTTCGGGGATTCAGCTCGAGCCACATTCCTTCTGTGGGGCCTGACTCTACGCGTACCCAGACTTTTTCACCCGCCGGAACAAAGTGGTGGCTGATAGCATGAATCAGAGCGCCAAGGACTGGCACACGGCGCAACAACCGCAACGATTCGGGCGCGCGCAGCATCAGGCCCCTCAGCAAAATTCGTGGTCCGCTCAAATTCATTCTCCGCTCCCTGAATAACAGCCTTTTAAGACTCTCCTAGCGGCCTTTGAAAATGATGACGTAGTCGGACAGACGCAAGCTGCGGCCACCGACGCAGACGCATCCATTGTGACCTCGCGACACAGCTACTTCGCCACGTCTTCGCTCTAATAAGTCCATTTACCCCATCAGAAATTCTGCGACTTAAGCTATCTTTCGCTGCCTTTTTGAGCAAACTCTACCACCACGACCGTCTAGAAGTTAGTTTTTACAGCGGTTTTACAGAGTTCCTGCACGGAGGAGTCAACGGGAGACTGAGTCGCCACCGTGCGCCTGGCGCCGCACTGCTTCAGGAACCTTTTTCTGCTTGGTAGGAAATACCTTCTTATGGCTGCAGGCAGAACCAAGGTTCAAACACTCACGCAGGCGCTGCTCAATTGGCGTTACGGGATGTTGTGGGTTACGAATGCGAATCGAATAGGTTGTCCTTTCATTCCATTCCTCCTGTTTATCCTTCTTTACGCCCCCAGTTTGGGCGGGCAAGCTAACCCAGCTCCGGCCCAACACCAGGCGACTGACGTTGTTTTGCTATCGCTGCAAGCGCTGGATCCTCGCGGCGCGCACCGCCAACACATAAGTGAAGGACTGATGGGAAATTTCGGTTCGGATCCCGACGTGGAGAAGGCTCTCCTCGATATTCAGATGAACATTGTCCGGGGGACCGCCAAATTTGGCCCGGTCCTTCTATTGGCTCCCGATGAGACGACAAAAAACGCCGTCCATCAAAGGTGTAGGGAGTTTCAAATTTGCGAACTGTTCAAGAACGACCAGGTCCGCATTAAAGTCGTGCCCCATGACGGCGTATGGATCCGTGATTTCGGCCCGCAAATTGAGGCAGCCGGAGCTTCCGCCTACGTCGTCCATTGGCGGTATTTCGATATTCGAACAGAGGAGGCCAAGAGAGAGAAGCAACAGGAATTGGAGACAGCGCGGTTAAAGTTGCTCGAAACACGGCAAGAAGAGGACAAGCCGGACGCCTTTTCTCAAGAGTCGACGCCGGAAGCTCACAAAGCCGCGATTTCCACCATCGACGATAAGCTGTATCTCCTGCGACAGTATTCGGAAATTCTAAACGAAGCTTCTCCGCAACGTTCCAACGACGAGAACTCGGCGTATGACATCGCGGACGCGGTCCTCGCTACTCCTGATTTTAATTACCAAAGCTCGGTGGTTTCGCTCGACGGCGGAAATCTTCTCAAGCTGGAGGATGGCCGCTGCCTCACAACCCGGGTGCTCCTCTCTCGCAACAAGGATCAAAACATCAATATCGACCAGGAACTAGAGAAACTCGGCGGCTGCAGGAATGTTACTTATCTAGATCCTCTGCCCGGTCCAGTGATTGAGCACATCGATATGTTCGCGCTTCCAGTCGGTGGCAATCGCATCCTGCTGGCTTCCTACGATCTGTCCTCACCTTTCGCGGCAGAGTATTGGAGCCAATTAAGCGATGCTGAACGCGACTTGGCTCTGAACGCCGAGCTAGCTATGAAATTGGATGCCGAACGGCTCAGGCGTCTCGGCTACGAAGTGATCACGATCCCTTCGCCGTTTCCAAGAATTCCAATGCATGGTCATACTTACTACCCCAGTGTGTTAAATGCGTTGGATCGGGCACGCAGCGATGGATCCATGCAGATTGTCGCCCCATCGTATAAGGATTATGAGCCGGACATACAGTCCGCAGCTTTGAAACAGATTCGCGCTGCATTCGGTCCCAATACCCAAATTGTCACCGTCGAGGCCACGGCGGCAGCGAAATCCCAAGGCGCGATTCATTGCTTAACCTTAACTGCCCCGTTGCGTCAGTCCATTTTTAGCGATTCCGCCGACACCGCGAGGCGAACCGAAGCCATGGCCCGAAAAGAACAGCTTGATCGGGATACAACCGCGGAAATTGCTTCGCAAATTCCAACGAGCGGATTGCAAGGTTCATGGGCGATTTTGCGGCAGGATGAACAATCAGACGAGGCGCCGCTCGATCTCTACCCTCAGAGAATTTTCTTCACCAAGGCCGAATTTCAGAAAGGCGTGTTCGACCAGTTGGAATCGCAGGGAACGTACTCCGTCGACAAGCGCGATCTCACTTCCTGGTCAGTCCGTTTCGTGTTCGCGGATCAAAATGTCACGCCTGCCGCCGTTCAATGGCTCAGTAAAGATGAAGTGAAGCTATTTCTGGGTGACGACGGCACCTTAATTCTAAGGCGAATCACTGGCGGGGCGGTGTCGCCATTCAAGCAAGTCTCGCAGCAAACTGGGAAGGGAATTGGCGCTCCCAATAAAAAGCATTCAAACGACGAAAAGCCTGCGACGTCGACGGGACAAGCGCCTCCTGCCTTGGAGCCGATTCAGCCGTAAACAAGATCTATGACGTTTTTTAAATCTGCAACTGCGTGAATCCCTGCTCGCTTTTCAGTAATATTGTCCCACCGTTTGAGGTCGAATTACGGAGCCGCAATTCATGAGAATGTCCTCTGGTCGCTGGGCCGTTGCTTTCGCGATCGCGCTAATTTCTCTCGTCAATAGTCCGGCAAGAACCACCGCGGACACCGATGCGCAGAATTCACAGGAAGCCGCCAAGCTGAATCATCGCGGCCTGGACCATCTCAACAAGAAGGAATACGACCAGGCCGTAACAAGTTTTCGCGAAGCACTCCAGCTCCAACCCGAATTTCCGGACGCGCTGGACAATTTGGGCAAAGCGCTCGAGGCCACCGGCAAAGACAGTGAAGCGATTGCCGACTTCGACAAGGCTATCCAACTAGCCCCGCAGAATGCTGCTGCATATGCCGACAAGGGCCTTGCTCTATTCCACGAGGGAAAATATGAAGACGCAGCCGCCGCCTACCGCCAGGCAATCGAACATCACAAGAATTTCTCCGAAGCGCAAAATGGTTTGGGAGCTGCACTTCTGCATCTCGGCAAGAATGACGAAGCCATGGCCGCGTTTCGTTCTGCAATCGCCAAAAATCCGAAGAACGCCGACGCGCTGGGCAATTTGGGTTCCGCGCTGCTCTCCGAAAATAAAGCCGGGGAAGCCTTGCCCTTCCTTCGCAAGGCGCACACCATGCGGCCAGATGTTCCCGAATTCCTGGAAAATTACGCTCGCGCTTTGGACGAAGCCGGCCAGACGCACGAAGCCATCGCTGCCTATCACAAGCTGATCACCAAGTATCCCGATCAGCCTGCGGCATGGGCGCAGCTCGGACATACCTATTACAAGTCCAAACGCTACGACCAAGCCGCCGCCGCTTTTCAGAAGAGCCTCGAACTTAAGCAGGATCAGCAAGATGTCCTCCTTGCCCTCGGTCAGGCGCAAGTCGATCAAGGCAAGTTCCGCGAAGCTATCCAATCCTTCGAAAAGGCGCTGGCTCTCAGGCCGGACGATTTCTACGCTCTTTATAATTTGGGAAACGCATACTACGCGCAGAAGGATTACGCCAAGTCTGCTGGCTTTTATGAAAAGGCTTTTGCGCAAAAGCCGGACTTTCCCGATTCCCTTGTCGGCCTTGGCGCCAGCCAGTTAGCCGCCAACAAATTCGACGACGCCATCGTCACTTACCAGAAACTGATACCCATGAAGCCGGACGACGCTAATGTCCGCTTCAACGCCGGCACTGCTTTCTTTAACGTCGGAAAATTTCAGGACGCCGCTGCCAATTATCGCGAAGCCGTGCGCCTGAATCCTTCTTTCGCGCATGCCCACTATAATCTCGGAATGGCCTTGCTTCGCCTGAATGATTCCAAATCCGCTCAAGCGGAATTTGCAGAAGCGAATCGCCTCGACCCAAGTCTAAAGCCCCCCGCTGCGGAAAAATAGGCACAAGTCAGTCAGGCCTCGCCTGAAACAACGATGCACTCATGGCCGCCTAGACTAAGGCGCAGGGCTTTTGCCCAACTTCGAAGCGACGTCTTCTTCTTCCTTTTCTTCTTTCTGTTTTAGCTCGCGCACCTTTGCAAATTCTTTTTCCGCGGCGGCCTCATCTCCCATCAGGCTATACACACGCCCCATCCGGAAATGCGCGTCGGTCTGCTTGGGATCCAGCTTTTCCGCCTGCCGCAGCGCCGCAAGCGCCTGCGGATATTGTTTTTGGTCCACAAGGATACTGGCCAAATCCATATAGGCCACGCGGACGTCATCGCGTAATTGCGTCGCCTCTCTCAGCAGCTTCAGGGCCTGTTCCGAGTCTTCCTTTTTCATCGCAATATCGCCCAGGTAGGTCAGCGCCTGCGCGTTCTTTGGGTCGATCGCGAGTTCAGCCTGGAATGACGCGACAGCCTCGTCATACTTATGCGCCTTCCAGTAAAGATACCCGAGTCCAAAATTCAGGTTAGGTTCTTGCGGAGCAAGCTTCACCGCTGCCTGAAATTCCGTGATGGCGTCCTCAGTCTTTCCCTCGCCGTCCAGGGCCTCGCCGGTGAAAATATGGACGGCCGCGGAATTCGGGTTCAGTTCCTGGAGCTTTTTGAACTCATCCAGCGCGCACGGATATTTCTTTGCCAGCAGGCAGCTCTGCGCCAACGTTTGGTGCAGTTCCGCGTTGCCCGGGTCGGAGGCCGCGGCTAACGCCAGATACTTCGAAGCCTCTGCGAATTCCTTCGCGCCATAACAACTGAGGCCAAGAAGCGTTATCACCTGCATGCTCTGCGGATCTGCCTCAAGTGCCGCGTGCAACGGCGGGATAGCCGCTTCGAACTGTCCCTGCTTGAATTCCGCTAGCCCCAGATTCAACGGGACGCCCGGCAAGTTCGGATTCAAGGCCAGGGCCTTCCGATAAGCCTTAGCCGCCTCTGGATACTTCTGCTCCCTGGATAGGACAACCCCCAGGCTAGCAAACGCCCCGGCGTCATTTGGATTTTGCTGGATTATCGCCCGCCACGCTTGCGCCGCTTCCTCGAGCTTGCCTTGTTGCTCCAGAGCCATGGCATCGGCGGGGTTTGCGCTCTGTCCCTGCGCCCAGTACGGCAGCAAAAGAGCGACCCCGGCGAGCATCAATCCGCGGCTTTTCTTTGTCCGGCCCTGGTCCTTGCTTTCTTTCATCCGCTTATTATCCTTGAACACAATAGCCTTGCAACCTCGGCCTCAAAAACAGCGAACCCATCCACGTGTGCTGCGGAAATGGATCGCGCTTTTTCGAGAACGTTCTGCTTGACGCCTCCCGGAGCGAAGACTACTCTGACCCTATTCCTGGGTGCAGTGAGGCCCCTCCATGAAGGTCCGCTTGCTGTCGCTCCTCGCTCGAGTTTCGCTTCTAGTTCTGATCGTCCTTTCTCTCTGTGCGCTTCCTGCCCTCACTCAAGACAGCGCCGAGGAAGGCACCATGACCCGTGGTAGCCGAGCTGAATTTGCCATCACCGTGCGAGACCCCTCGGGCGAGCCCATCACATCCACCGCTACCGTAAAACTGTACAGCAATGGCATGCCCATCGATCAGTCCTCCACTTCCCGTGGACGGGCCTTCTTCGTCGTTCGGGGGGTGGGTGACTTCAGCATTGTTGTCGAAGCTTCGGGCTATAAGACTGCCCAAAAAGATGTCACTGTGTCTTCGCCCATCAGGGAGGAAGTCGACGTCACTCTCCAGCGGAATACGGGTTCGAACGAGACTGTAGGGGTTCCTGCGGGCCCAATCCTCGCCCCCAAGGCCAAGGAAGCCCTGGTAAAGGGCCTGCAGGCCATGGGCGACAATAAACTGGACGAAGCACAGAAGCACATCGGCGAGGCGATGAAGCTCGCTCCCGGCAATCCTGAGGTTCTATATGTTCAGGGCATGTTGTACATGAAGCGCAGCAATTGGGCCGAGGCGCAATCGGTTCTGGAAAGGTCCTCGCAGATCGACCCTAATCAGGGTCGCGTCCTTGTGGCATTGGGAATGGCGCTCTGTAATCAGAAAAAATATGATGAGGCTATCCCGCCCTTGGAAAAATCCCTGAAGTTGGAGCCCACCTCGAGTTGGGAAACACAATGGACACTCGCCAAAGCTTATTACTATCACCAGCAGTATGAGCAAGCGCTTGAGATGGCACAGCAAGCGCGGACTGCGGCGCATGGCGCTGCTCCGCAGGTGGAATTGCTCGTCGCACAGTGCTTTACTGCCGTCGGCCGCTACGAGGATGCGGCGCTGGTCCTCCGCCAATTTCTGAAGGCCAATGCAAGCAGTCCGGATGCGGCCACCGCCAAGCGTTGGCTGGATGGCTTGGCCGCCAATGGAAAAATCCACGAGGTCAGCAATCCTACCCCGTAGTTTTCCCTCGAATCGTGAAGTGAGGATAGTCTGAGGCGTCTTGCGAGGAGTCAGTCGCTGTCCGGCGTGTGCTTACTCACCTGTGTTTGCGAGATAGTCCCCGGCCATTGCTTGCTTGTGTTCAGCAGGGCTTCAGGCGGGGGAAAGAAAAATGCGGCGTGGCGGGGGGTGATCCGCCACGCCGCATGGGTTAACGGCTACGGGAACTGCGGCTAGAACGTGAACTTCAGAGCTAGCTGGATTTCCCGCGGGTCATACGCATTGGTAACCGCGCCGAAGTTGCTGGCGCCGAGGTTGGTGCTGATGCCGCCGTTGAGGGTGTCGCCTTGCCATTGCGGATGGTTCCAGATGTTGAAGAACTCCGCGCGGAATTGCAGGTTGGTGCCGCGTTCTTCGTTGAACATGAAGTTCTTGAAGAACGAGATGTTCCAGTTTTGCCGCCCTGGCCCGCGTACATAATTGCGCGGGGTATCGCCCCACAGGGTGCCGACCGATGTCGCTGTCGGCATCGTAAACGCCGCGGTGTCGAACCACTCGTTGACCGTATGCGGGTTGTTCAGCGGCCCGGTGATGTCGGGACGGTTGGCGCAGTTGGGTACCACGCTGCACACGTTTTGTCCGGTCACGCCGATATTCAGCGGTGCCCCGGTAATGGCCGTGACGATACCAGAGACTTCCCAGCCACCGAGCGTCGTCTTCAGCAGTTTATTGCCGCTGTTCTTCAGCAAGGGAACCTGATAAACGAAGTTGGCAAAGAAGTTGTTGCGGATGTCGAAGGCCGACGGTCCGTAATCATACTTCCAGCCCTCGTAGGGGTTGGACACAGGATACAGATCCCCATCGCTTCCCGAACTGTTGAACGAATCGTTCGTGTGCGAATAGGTGTAGCCCACCTGATAGGTCAGATCGTTCTTCAGCGTGCTGCCGCGGAACGAGAACTGCACCGAGTTGTAGTCGCCGTTGGCCTCGTTCAGCGCCATCTTCACGCTGTTATAGCCGAGATATGGCACGTTGGCATTGTAGGTCTGCGCCAGCGCGCTGCTCGCGACCATCCCTGGTAACAGGTCTTCCGGCACCAGGTTGGTCTCCGTGTAGTAATTCTGATGGCGGTTCTGGCTGCCTACATAGGACACCGACAGCACCGACTTCCCGATGGAGTGCTGGATGCCCAGGCTGAACTGCGTGCTTCGAGGAGCAGCGTACTCATTCTGGTTCATGCCCACAATGCTGCTCACCGGAGTCGATGCCGACACCGTATTGCCGGTCACTACGCTGGTGCCGGGATTCGACAGCAACACGTTGGGGAAGCTTACCCCCGCTGCGAACGGAACGTTGCCCGCCATGTTGTACACGTCGTTGCCCTGCACGCGCTCGTACATGATCGCGTAGCCGCCACGGATCACCGTCTTGCCCGAGCCCGTCAAATCGTAGGCAAAGCCAAGACGCGGTCCAAAGTTTTTCCAAGCGCCGTTTACGCAGCCGGCGGGAAGTCCACTTTCCCCGCAGACCCCGACGCCGTTCAAATACAGAGGCAGCCCCGCCAAAATCGGGTTCGGGCTGGTGCCCAATCCCGGGCTGGTGGGACTAATCGATTGATCCCCTGGATTCAGGATCGCGGCATTCGCCGGGTTATACAGGTTGGGATAGAAATTGGACATCACGTTGTTGGCTTCATAGGTGTGCGGAATGCCATCCCACCGCAGTCCCAGGTTCAAGGTCAGCCGGTTGTTCACGCGGAAGTTGTCCTGTACGTACAAGCCCACCGAAACGTTGTTCCAGTGGCCGGAACTCTTGACCGCGTTCTCGTTGTAGCTGTTGGCATAGCCCAGCAGGTAGTCGGCAAAGTCATTGCCGGTGTAGAACCCGTTGAAGTTGTAGCCGCCTTCCGTGTTCTGGAACCAGTCCTGCACCTTCTTGTACAGCAACCAGTCGCCGCCAATCTTCAGCTGGTGCCGGCCCTTGGTCCAGGAAACGTCGTCGCGAAGCTGGTAGCTGTTCGCCACGTTGTTCCAGGGCGTCCAGTTGGCCGTGTACTGCGATCCGGTGCTGCCACCCAACTGGATCGAGGGGATGCGGTTTTCCGCGTTCGGCCCGTCAAAGTAACGGTTGAACGTGAAATCGCTTGGCGCGCCAACCAGGCCAAACGGCGTGATCGCGATGCGGTTCCCGTTGTAACTGAAGGAAGCTTCGTTCACCACGTTCGGGCTGATCACATACGCCGCGTGTACCACCGCCGCATAGGAGGGGTTGCCGAAAGTGTTCCCGATGGACGGCACGTTGTCGCCGCTCCACATCGTCGTGCCATAGTTCTGGTTGACCTGCTCGGCCACGAAATGGCCGAAGATGGTGAACTTGTCCGTGACGTTTTCATCGATGCGGACAATTTCTTCACGCACGTTCGTCGGCAAATTGTTGCCGCCCTGGAACTGCGTGCCGTTGTTCGGCGCCGGGAAGATGCCGCCATATTTCCCGCCGGCCGTCAGCAACGCTTGCGCGTTCGGGTTCAACAAGCTCGCCGGAATCGCGTTGTTGTTGAAGGCGACTTCTTTCGTGGTATCGGGGGCGCCGTTCGTGCAACCGCTGAGCGCCTGGCCTGCCGCGGCAAACTGCGCCTGAATGGCTGGCGACACCTGGCACACCGCTGGGGCGTGCAGTTGCGAAAGGCTGTATCCGGCGGTGGAGAAATTGCCGCCATAAAAGGCTGCTTCAGGCACGGTCACGTTCAGCGTCTGCCCCTGAATCAGGCTGCGCCATTCCATGTTGTAGAAGAAAAACGTCTTGTTCTTGTTCGGGTTGTACAAATGTCCGAACGTCACCGGTCCGCCAGCGTTGAAGCCGTACAGGTTGTAGCGCAGTTCGGCAACCGCTTGCGGCACGGGGTTAAAGTAATTGCGCGCGTCCAGATCGTTGTTGCGGAAAAATTCCCAAGCCGAAAAATGGAACGCCTTGGTGCCCGACTTTACCGCCGAGCTGATCGTCCCGCCCGAAGAAAGTCCGTAATCCGCGCTGTAGTTCGAAGTGAGTGTCTGCGTCTCGGCGATGGCGTCGATGGAAGGCGCGACGCTCGACGTGCCGCCCGACCCGCGATCGTAGTTCTCGCCGCCGTCCAGCAGGTACAGGTTGTGCCCCGGACGGTTCCCGTTAAAGCTCACGTTGGCGTTGGCCCCCACCGACGTCGGCGCCTGGAACGATGGCATCAGGTTCGCCGCGCCCGGCGTCAAAATCACATAGGTGTAAATACTTCGGCCGTTTGTCGCCAGTTCCGACATCTGCGTGCCCGTCGACAGCGAACTCACTTCGCTGCTATCCGTCTGCACGGCGATGGCGTTTGATTCCACGGACACCGTTTCCGCCTTCGTGCCCATCTTCATCTGAAAGTCTACGCGAACGCGATCGTTCACGTTCAGCACTACGCCCTTGGACTCTTCCACCTTGAACCCGGAAGATTCCGCCTTCAAATCGTATACGCCATTGGCCAATCCCGGTGCCACGTACTGACCCACATCGTTCGTGGTCATCGTACGTACCGCCCCGGTCTTGGTATTCGTGATCGTTACGGTCACGTTCGGAACCACGCTACCGCTTGGGTCCGTAACCGTCCCCACAATCGTCGCCTCTTGGGCGCTGGCAACGAACGCCGCTCCAAGAAGCAGTAAGGCTAAGACCACTAAGTGCGAAATCGAGAATCTCCTCAAAGCACGCACGCAACTTTGAGAATTAAAGGATGAAACAAATTTCATTTATTTGCCTCCGCCTCAGGCGGCTTAGCGTCGCCTGACGGCAAGTCAACAGCTGGATCTAGAAGATCTGGCCACTCCAGATTCTTACGAGCGAGACTCCGGCAAGACACACTTTGCCTTCATCACGCTTTGACCAGCACCTTTGGCAGTTTTGGGAATAGAACCAGGCAAAAGCCTGTACTCGACCACCCCAAGCACCCTGCCCCTCCGCAATTGACCGACCCTAATTGCCAATTGCAGACATGGCATGACAGCGCAAATCTGACCACTTCGCGCTATCGACTACTGGCCTATTTACTCCCCAGCCGATATGTTGTCAAGTGTTCTTTTGCGGAATTTCGATGTTAAATATCGATTTTCTAGAGGGAAAACTCATATTCATGACTGGTAGGCAATGTCCTTTTCACCGCAATCTATTGAAGATGCACAGGTTGCCAATACTGTGCCCAAGTGGTTCTTGCGCTTCGGACTGCGGATTGGGGGTTACCCGTTAGGGCAGTATCGGAGCAGCTGTTCCCTTGGTGCTGTTCCTTCGATGCTTGTATCTGCAGCTTGCCGGGCATCCGGTGCGTTCTTCCGTCTCTATCGCGACTGCCCGAGCGCCGACCCGCCACGTGCCACCGCCGAACCTCCTTTTCGTTTCTATCTATGAGAAAATGCGATGGCAGTTCACGGAAACGCTGCGGAGGAAATTGTTAGTGTTTGTTTGTCATGCACGCATTTTTCGTGTCGCTCTGTTCTCGCTCCTCTTCATTCCCACTGCTGTTTCCCTTCCGCAGAATGTCCCGTCCACCTCCAAGATTAAATTTGCTCTACAATCCTTGCCCTTTCGCGTGGAGTCCGACGAAACGTTGAAAGCTCCTCACGCTCCCGCAACCATGGCCGGCGGCGTGGCCGTGTTCGATTACAACAAGGACGGCCGGCCCGATATTTTTTTCACCAATGGCGCTAACATTCAAACGCTCAAGAAAGATTCGCAAAGGTTTTCCAACCATCTATTCCGCAATGATGGCAACGGCGTGTTCACGGAAGTAACCAAGGAAGCTGGTCTGGTCGGCACGGGCTATGACATCTGCGTAGCCGTCGGCGATTACGACAACGATGGCTATCCCGACCTCTTCGTTGGCGGAGTCCATGGCAACACGCTGTACCACAACAACGGCAATGGAACGTTTACAGATGTCACTGTCAAGGCCGGCCTGAATCATTCCGTCGATCCCGAATTCGGTCCACTCTGGACCGCAGCCGCCGCGTGGGTTGACGTCAACAACGATGGCCTTCTCGATCTCGTGGTCATCAATTATCTGCAATGGGACGTGAAGAAAGAAAAGCTCTGCACCTTTGCGGGAGCGTTCGACTACTGCAGCCCCAAACTCTATCAAGGCCAACCTAATCAACTGTTCCTGAATCGCGGCGACGGAACTTTTGAAGATGCCTCGGAATCATGGGGGCTTCGCGATCACGTTGGAAAAGGCATGGGGGTGGGTGTCGCCGATTACGATCTCGATGGCCGTCTCGATCTCTTCGTAACCAACGATACTTCCTACAACTTCCTGTTCCACAACACCGGCAAGAAATTTGAAGAAGTCGCCTTTCAGCAGGGTGTGGCTCTGGTCGAAGATGGAGGATTCGTCTCCGGCATGGGATTGGATTTTCGCGACTTCAACAACGACGGTTATCCCGACATTGTCTTCGTTGCCCTCAATGACCAAACGTTTCCTCTATTCTTAAATAAAGCCGGAAAGGGCTTCGAAGAGGTGACCTATGCCACCGGCATGCGTAAACTTTCTCGGGCAATGTCTGGCTACGGACCGGGTTTGTTCGATTTCGATAACGATGGCTGGAAAGATCTGTTTGTATCTCGCGGCCATGTGGAGTCCATCGACACGCCCACCTACCAAATCAAACAGTACAACACCGTTTTCCGCAATCCCGGTCCCACCGGACAGTGGGAAGCTTTGACCGCGGAGGCAGGCTTCGAAGCCTCTCCTCCCGCGCGCCACCGCGGATGTGCATTCGGTGATTTCGACGGCGATGGCCGCATCGACGTTGTAGTCACGGCGCTGGGTAGCAGCGCGGAAATCTGGATGAATCGCTCGGAAAACTCGAATCACTGGCTGGACATCGCATTGGAAGGCACCAAGAGCAATCGCGATGGCATCGGCGCGCGCATTAAGATCGTGACCTCGGTGGGCCCGCAATACAATCACATGACCACAAGTGTTGGCTATGCCTCCTCCAGCGATGGTCCCGTGCACTTCGGTCTCGCCGGGGATGCCAAAGCCAAGCTCGTAGAAATTCATTGGCCGTCGGGCATCGTTCAAACCCTTCAGGATGTTGCCGGCGATCAGGTGCTCCACGTCAAAGAATCAACTGCAAAGTGATATCCTGCGGGTCGATGGCCATTAACAGAATGCTTCGCAACATTTACATGGCGCTTCTTATAGGTTTCGCCATATTTCCCCGACTAACTTGGGCGGTTGGCCAGGAACAAATTGTCGCTACCAAACATCAGCCGGGTGACTTCGCCCTGGTCCAGGGGAAAAAAGCAGCGCCACTTTACGTCGATTCCAACGATTACCCCGGAGTCCTCCGCGCCGCGCAGGATCTCTCCCAGGACATTCACAACGTGACTGGGATCACGCCCCCTGTCCTTGTTCAACAGCCCGCGTCTCAACAATCTGCCGTAATCATCGCCACGTTGGGCAAAAGCGCCCTTCTTGACCAGTTGATCCGCGATCACAAGATCGATACCACTGCGCTGGCGGGAAAGTGGGAGTCTTATCTCATCCAGGCCCTTGCCCACCCATTTCCTGGTGTTTCCTCCGCTCTCATCATTGTTGGCAGCGACAAGCGTGGAACTATCTACGGCATTTACGAACTCTCCGAACAGATCGGCGTTTCGCCCTGGTATTGGTGGGCGGATGTGCCCATCATCCGGCACCAGGATGCTATTTTCGTCAAGCCGGGCCGTCATTTTCAGGACGAACCCGCCGTCAAATATCGCGGCATCTTTCTGAACGATGAAGCGCCATCTCTTACCGGATGGACCAAAGGAAAATTTGGCGGATATAACCACGAATTTTATGTGAAGGTCTTCGAACTGATCCTGCGCTTGCGTGGCAATTTTCTCTGGCCCGCCATGTGGGGAAGCGCGTTCAATGAAGATGATCCTTTGAATCCCAAATTAGCCGACGAATATGGAATCGTCATGGGAACTTCTCATCATGAGCCCATGCTGCGCGCGCAACAGGAGTGGAAGCGCCACGGTAAGGGCCCATGGGATTATTCAAGCAATGGCGAAGTACTGCGCGAATTCTGGACCGAGGGAGTCGAGCGTAACAAGAATTACGAGAGTATCGTCACGCTCGGAATGCGCGGCGATGGCGATATGCCCATGTCCGAGGAGAGCAATGTCGCCCTCCTGGAGAAAATTGTTTCGGACCAGCGCAAAATCCTCGCCGATAAAATGAATCCCGATCTGCAAAAAATCCCCCAGGACTGGGCGCTCTACAAGGAAGTCCAGCAATATTACGAAAAGGGAATGCGCGTTCCCGACGACGTCACTCTGCTCTGGTGCGATGACAATTGGGGCAACATCCGCCGTCTCCCCACTCCCGAAGAACGCCGTCGCATTGGCGGCGCGGGCATTTACTACCATTTTGATTACGTTGGCGATCCGCGCTCTTACAAATGGATCAACACGAATCCAATCCCCAAAGTCTGGGAGCAAATGAATCTTGCATACCGCTATGGCGCCAATCGCATCTGGATCGTCAACGTTGGCGATCTGAAACCCATGGAATTTCCAACGGAGTTTTTTCTGACGTTTGCCTGGAACCCCGAAGCGTGGCCGAAGGAGCGCCTTGGCGAATTTACCAAGCTCTGGGCCGCGCGCGAGTTTGGTCCTGCATACGCTTCGGAAATCGCCGATCTGATCGCCAAGTACGGCAAATATACTGGCCGGCGTAAACCGGAACTTCTCGAACCCACCACGTTCAATCTGGTCAATTACGACGAGGCAGACCGCGTTTCCGAAGAATATCGCTCAGCCGTGAAGCAAGCCGAAGAAATCTACAGCAAACTTCCGGAAAACTATCGCGACGCTTTCTTTCAGCTTGTCCTGTTCCCTCTGAAAGCGCCGGCGATCGTCACGCAGCTTTATATTGCCGCGGGGAAGAACCAGCTTTACGCCAAGCAAGGTCGAGCCAGCGCAAACGATTATGCGGATGAGGTCCGCAAGTTATTTCAGGCCGACGCTGATCTCTCTGCCTATTACAATCACACGCTCTCTGGTGGCAAATGGGATCACCTGATGGACCAAAGCCATATTGGCTATACTTCTTGGCATGATCCTCCCGTGAACGTGATGCCGGAGGTCGTACAAACGAACGTTCCACAAGCCGCCAGCATGGGAATCGCTGTCGAAGGCTCCACGTCAGCATGGCCCGGCGCTACGGAAGAGCCGTTTCTTCCCCCGTTCGACACGTTCTCTCGCCCCCGCCGCTACTTCGACATTTTCAATCGAGGTCGTACTCCGTTTCACTTTACGGCCAGCGCCAGCGCCCCATGGATCGTCTTGAGCCAATCCTCCGGCGATGTTGCAAAAGAACAACGGGTCCGCATCAGCCTCGAGTGGAGCAAGGTTCGGGCCGGCACGACCACCGCCGCCATAAAGGTTTCCGCCTCCACCGGAGAATCTGTCACGCTGAACCTTTCGATCCTCGATCTGAAAACGCCCGCGCGCGATTCCGTTCAGGGTTTCGTCGAGTCCGATGGCTACGTCTCGATGGAGGCGGACCATTACACCCGTAAAGTCGACGCCTCGTCGTCTCGTTGGGAAAAAATCCCCGATTACGGCCGCACTGGCTCGGCCATGTCGGTCTTTCCGGTAGATGCGGCAAGCATCACTCCGCCGCAGAAGGGTGCTTGCCTTGAATACCAGATGTATCTGTTTGACCCCAGCCAGGTTGAACTTGACGCGATTCTTGCTCCTTCGCTGAACTTCCTTCCGGGCCGCGGCCTCCGCTATGCGGTTTCGTTCGACGATCAGCTGCCGCAGATCATCGACGCACTTGCAAAAAATTCAATCGAGGATTGGTCGACCTCGGTGGAAGACAATGTCCGTATCAGCAAATCCACGCATGTACTCTCGGGCACCGGTTATCACACGCTGAAATTCTGCATGGTCGATCCCGGAATTGTCCTGGAAAAATTAGTTGTAGAACTCCGCCCAGTTAGGCCCAGTTACCTGGGACCACCCGAAAGTTACCGTGGCCTCGCCGAGGACAAGACGAAATGAGCAGTAGATAAACGTTCTTCCAGAACGCCCGCCGGGCGCTCAAGTTTTCGTCTCTTGAGTAATATTTTAAGCCCTATATGTTTTTGCCTTACAGAAGAGTTAGAATGACGGGCAACGAGAGGTCGAAGGAACTGGGATGACGGAATTTGTGCTTCGTGATATCGCTCCCAAAGCTTCCACCAGAGGATCGGCGAAATGATTGGTGCAAAGTCTTCGCGTTCAAAACACGGTGGCACAGTAACACTGAAAGCAGTAGCACAGTATTTGGGTCTGACGCCCGGCACGGTCTCCGCCGTTCTCAACGATACAAAGGCTGCCCGCACTATCCCCGAAACCACACGCAAACGAATTGTAGAAGCCGCACGCCATTTAAATTACCAGCCTAATTTCCTGGCGCGTTCTTTGCGTGTGAAACGCACGTACACCGTTGGTGTTATCGTGGAAGAAATCGGAGACGCTTACGGAAGCTTGATCGTTGGCGGCATTGAGCCCTTTCTCCGTGAGAGCAATTTCTTTTTTCTCACCGTGGCCCACCGTCACGATCCCAAGCTGCTGCGCACCTATTCACAATTGCTCACTTCGCGTGGCGTCGAGGGTTTGATCACCATCGATACGTCCATCGAAGAAGAACCTGATCTGCCTACGGTTGCTGTCGCCGGTCACCAAACCGTCGAAAACGTCACAAATATCATTCTCGATCATCATCGCGCCGCCGAACTCGCCCTGCAGTATTTGAAGGAACTAGGCCATGAACGCATCGCGTTCCTGCGCGGCCTGCCGAAGAGCTCCGATTCCGCGGCTCGCTGGGAAGCAATCGAAGATGTGGCGCAAAAGTTTGGTATACAGATCAGGCCCGAGCTCGTTCTTCAGATCGAAGGCACGGAATCGACACCCGAACTCGGCTATCCCTATGGCAAAGCCTTAATGGACCGGAAAATCCCATTCACGGCATTGTTTGCCTATAACGACATTTCCGCGCTCGGCGCCATGCGCGCTTTCCAGGAAGCGGGACTACGCGTGCCCGAAGATGTTTCCATTATCGGATTCGACGACATCTCTATCGCCTCATACTCCGTCCCGTCGCTCACGACGATTCGCCAGCCGCTCGCTAAAATGGGCAAGATTGCGGCGCAAACTCTGCTCGACAGGATCGAGGAACGCACAAACTTCGTGCCCGAAATTGCCGTAGCGCCAGAGTTGATTAAGCGCCACTCCGTCGTGCCGTCCCGGAGCTTGTAAATTATCTGGCGGCTGCGGTGCGCAAACTTAGCTCCACAACCGGTCCCACGATCTTTCCTGATCCCATTGCGGCGTGGGCTCAAAATACCCTGTCCCCGGAGCCAAATGTGCCCGCACTACGTCCTCATTGAGCGTTACGCCTAGCCCAGGCCGATCCGGCACTTGAATCCAGCCATGATTCACGAGCGGTGCTTTCACTCCTTCTGTGACCAGTGACGACCACCACGGCACATCCAGGGAATGATTCTCCAGTGCCAGAAAATTCTGCGTGGCCGCCGCACAATGAACGCTCGCCATGCAACCTATCGGTGTACCTGCATAGTGCAACGCCATCGATACGCCGTAACTCTCCGCCATGTCGCCAATCTTGTGCGTCTCCAGAATGCCGCCAGAGGTCGCCAGGTCCGGCTGAATCTTGCCGACCGCGTGATTCTCACAAAGCACCTCGAACGGCTCTTTCAGATAAATGTCTTCTCCCGTCAGAATCGGCGTGGGGCTCTCCAGGGAAATTTGTTTCAGCAGATCCGTAAAGTTCCACGGAATCACGTCCTCCATCCAGGAGAGATTATATTTTTCATAAGCCTTGCCAAGCCGGATGATGGACTTCACTCCCAGATGCCCCAGATGATCCATGGACAGCGGAATTTCCATGCCCACGGCGTCGCGCACTGCCGCAACGTATTCTTCCAGCATCGCGATGCCTTTATCCGTCACCTCCATGGCCAACAGCGGATGCGGAAGCTGGTGCGGTTGCCACTGCTCAATGTCCGTCGGATTCGTCACCGTGCCCGGCGTGCCCGCCACCATTTCAATTCCCAAGTCCATCTTCAGCCAGGTCAG
>Ga0210385_10000794_pt1 | contig 20498 bp, 12 predicted proteins | sample IncBWH26OmetaG_FD_160107 | JGI IMG/M metagenome (GOLD analysis project Ga0210385, IMG submission 160107) | Forest soil microbial communities from Barre Woods Harvard Forest LTER site, Petersham, Massachusetts, United States - Inc-BW-H-26-O ...
CGGCGTAGTCGGGGCGGATTTGGATCGCCCGCCCATAGTCCTCGAGTGCCTTGGAAGGATCTTCGAGGTCGTGGTGGGTATTGCCACGGTTATTGAATGCGTCAGCGAAATCGGGCGCCAGCTCCAGCGCCCGATTGCAGGCGTCCCGCGCCGCCTCGAACTGCTTGAGCGCGCGCAGTGCACTGCCGTGGTTCAGATGAGCACCCGGATCGTCGGGCCGCGAAGCCACGGCCCGTGCGAACAGGGTCTGCGCTTCGGCGGCGTGTCCGCGGCCGATCGTGATAATACCGAGCAGGGTGAGCGCCTCGTACGACTCGCCATCCGCTTCGAGTATCGCGGCGCAGCAACCGTGTGCCTCATCCCAGCGCCCACGCGTGTAGAGGTGACGGGCGAGTTCGAGCGCCTGTGCCGGAGTCATCCGGCCGGCGCCCGGCGGCACCGCGGCCTCGTGATCGGCCCCCTCGCCTTGCCCGCCTTCACTCGGCGATTCAGTCATGCCGCCCTCTCATCCGGCACGATCGCAACGCACGGGGACCACGCCGCGGGTGAAAACAGCGTTGCAGGATGATGACGAGTGGCGCACTTCGGCACGCGCTGGAACTGACTGTGCCACTTTCGTCGATCATCACCGGGTGACTGATGAACTTGCGGCACTGCGGCGCTGCCGGGATGACACGCTGCTGCATGGCACGTGAAACTTCCCCGCTGACATTTCATACGCTTTTCAGACGGCTCCGTGCGCTATTTGAGGTCTTGGGAGAGAGTCTGAACGTGAATCAACAACCCGCTATCCATGCTCATCTGCCAATGGGCGCCGCGGTGGCCTTATTACTTTTCATCCTGAGATCAACCACTGCCTCACAATTTTAGTTTTTTCGTGCGTCGAGTGCCGTAAAGTTTTCAGCAACCTGTCTTCCAACTATGTTATCTATTATCGAATACTAAGAATCTTCGCGGACCGTCGGTCCTGCGGGGCATATGGAGGGCGGGATGAGGGTCTATCAGCGTCGTCGTTCCACAATCGACGGGCGCCATCTCTCGTTTTTGAAGGTGCTTTTCGGCGTGCTCGTCGTCGGAATGCCGTTATGGGCGCAGGCTCAACGTCCGCAGATTCCGTCCACGGCGCAGCCGGGTACGGCGGAGCGTCAACTGCAGCAGCTTCCGGAACCCGCCAAGCCGACACCTGGCGCAACCTCCGCGCTGGGGCTACCGGAGAGTGCGGCGCCCCCCGGTGCGCAGGACATTCACTTCACCCTCAAGCGGCTGGACATATCAGGCAATACGCAGATCCCGACTGCCGTACTCCAGGACTATGCCAAGCCCTTGTTGGATCACGAGATCTCTCTGGCGCAGCTCTATGATGCGACGCGGAAAATGACCGCGGACTATCGCAGCGCCGGCTTCATCCTGGCGAATGTCGTCATTCCTGCTCAGCAGATTGCAAATGGCGTCGTGCGGATTGAGGTCGTCGAAGGGTACATCTCCAAGGTCAATGTCGAGGGCGGGCATATCCGGCCCGATCTGATCAACTCCGGACGTGAACGCCTGCTGGCAATGCGACCCTTACGGGCCCGCGACCTCGAAAGATTCCTGTTACTGCTCAATGACCTGCCGGGGGTAACGGCACAAGGCGTCCTGGCACCGTCACAGACGGTGCCCGGAGCCGCCGAACTGACCGTAAAGCTGGCGCAGCAGCATGTCTCCGCCTCCGCGGGCGCGTCCTACCGCGGCAGCGAGCTGCAGGGGCCTGGGCAATGGCAGGCCGCCGTCACCGTCGACTCGCTCTTCGGCTTGAATGACAGCACGTCGTTCCAGTACCTGCAGGCGTTCGCCGCGGATGAACTGCAACTGTACGCCCTGACGCATACCGAGCGACTCACGGCGAGCGGCCTGGATCTCACCCTCTCGGCCAGCCACAGCGAGGGCACCCCGGATTTGCGCGGTGTCGAGTCCGAGCTCAATCTCGCGACCAATGACACCCAAGGCACTGTCCAGCTCTCTTATCCGTTGATCCGGACCCGCTTCCTCAATCTCAAAGCGCACGCTGAGCTGACGTACGATGATGCGAAGACCGACATCGTGGGCTTCCCGCTGTATGAGGACAAGATTTCCGCGGCGCGCTTCGGCTTGTCCGGGGACGTCGTGGATCCGTGGCTGGGCGTCAACGTCGTCGACGTCGAATATGGCCAGGGCTTGGGCATCTTTGGGGCGAGCAAATTTGGCGATCCGTTGGCCTCCCGGCCGGATGGCAACCCGCGCTTCTCGAAGGTCACGCTCTATCTGGCCCGCCTGCAGTCATTTCCCCACGGGTTCTCCTTGTTGCTGGCGGCGGATGGTCAGTGGGCCTTCAGCCATCTGCTGACTCCGGAGGAATTCGCCTTCGGCGGCGATCAGTTCGGCCGCGCCTACGACCCATCGGAATTGGTGGGCGACAATGGCATCGCGGCCAAAGCCGAGCTTCGCTACACGCAGGAGTTCGCCTTCGGTCTGGGCTACACACTGTATGGGTTCGGCGAGACCGGTTACCTGTCCCAACGGTCCGTCGCGGGTGAAACCGGCCCGGACCACGATTCCGCCGCGGACGTAGGGGGCGGCGTTCGCTTCAACTATCGCAGTTGGCTCACCGGCTATATCGAGGTGGGAAAGCCGACTAATCATGTCATTACCGCGACGGGCGACAAAGAGACGCGGGTGTTCGGGGGATTGATCTATGCGTTCCACTACTAGTCGGGCCAAGCGGGTTTCCGGGGCGAATTCCCCCCTGCGGCAGCACCGCCGCGGTGAGTCATGGCTCGCCTTTTCGATCGGATTCGGCGTTTCGCTGGGTGCGAGTTCGGCGGCCCTGGCGGGCCCCCAGGACGGCATCGTGGTGCAGGGGTCCGCTTCGATCAACACGAGCGGAAATTCGACGCAGATCACCCAATCATCCGGTCGGGCGATCATCGACTGGGGCAGTTTTTCGATTTCCCCGACCGAGATCGTCAACTTCCTGCAGCCCGGCAGCACCTCCATCACGCTCAACCGAGTCACGGGCGGCGAGACATCGATCATCAGCGGCGCATTGACCGCCAATGGAAACATCTTCCTGCTGAACTCGGCCGGCATCCTCTTTGGCAGTGGTTCGCGCGTCAATGTGGGCGGTCTCATCGCAACCACCAGCCAACTGTCGAATCAGGATTTCATGGCGGGTAAATTCAATTTTACGGCCTCTCCCACCGCCGGGTCAGTCGAGAACTACGGCACGATTTCGATTCGCGACGGCGGGGCCGCGGCCCTCGTGGCGCCGTCGGTGCGCAATGACGGCATCATCGTCGCCCACATGGGCCGGGTAACGCTGGCCGGCACCGACGTCTTCACCGTCGATCTGGTCGGCGACAATCTCATCAATTTCGCACTGCCCGGCGGACAGTCCGCCGCCACGGCGAGCGGGAAATCGGCGCTGGTCACCAACGGTGGCAATCTGGCCATGACGGCCGGCGCGGTGTCGAACGTCCTGGATGGCATCACCAACGTGGCCGGATACAGTCCGGCCACCAGCGCCTCGCAGAGTGCCTCAGGAAATATCGTGCTGAGCGCAGGCCGCGTGACCGACAACGGCAGCATCGATGTCTCCGGCGCACAAGGGGGCCGCATCGATCTGGCCGGCCAGGATATCGGCGTCGGCGCGACCGCTTTGCTCAATGCATCCGGCAATGCCGGCGGCGGAGTGATTCAGATTGGCGGCGGCGCCTCCGGAAGCGGTGGACCGCGGGCCACGAACGTCAGTATCGCATCGGGTGCGCAGATCTCGGCCGATGCGCTCGTCAACGGTACGGGCGGCCAGGTCACCGTTTGGGGACAGGACAATGCGCTGTTCGCGGGCGCGATATCGGTCCGCGGCGGTGCCAATGGCGGTAACGGCGGCTTCATCGAAGTCTCGAGCGCGGCGACCATTCAGTTTCTGGGCGCGGTGTTTCTCGATGCGCCGCAGGGAACCGGGGGCAGGCTCTATCTTGATCCGCAGAACGTGGAAATTCTGCCGGTCGGCGCCTCCTCGACCAGCGCCTCCGTCATCAGTGGCCCGGCGCTCGGTGCGATGCTGCGCAGCGGCGGCGATGTGGTCATTGCGGCCACCGACTCGATCCAGGTCTCGGCGGCCATCGATGGTCGCGGCGGGTCAAACCCCTCCGGTCAGGTGAGCCTGACCGCCGGCAGTATCCTGATCGAACAGCCCGTGATCACGAACAACAATGCGATCTCGGTCACTGCCACCACGGGCAGCGTCACGTTCCAGGGCGAAGGCTATTTGTACGTCGCCAATTCCAACGCCGCATCGCAGGTGGGCACGGCGCCGATTTCCGTGAGTGCCGCCCAGAACGTGATGACGCAGGGGACGTCCGCGGATGCCGGGCAGCTCATTTCCCTGGGGACGGTGTCGGTCACGGCCACGACCGGCAGCGTGAATCTGCGAAATGCCCTGGCGGGATTGCAAAACGGGACTACGGCGACCGGCATTGGCGCCTTGACAGTCAATGCGGGCGGGGCCGTCACGCTTGACGGCGGCATCGCCGCTTCGGCCAACGTCACGGGATCGGGCGTCACCCTGGGTGGGAACACGCTGCAGACGGCGGGCAATCTGCTGCTGACGTCGACGGGCGCCGGAGGCATCACGGTGAATGCCGTGGGCAGTGGCCCCGGCGTCCTGGCACTGGATTCGACGGGCGGGTCGGTGCACCTGGTGGGCGCCACAGACTCACCGGTGGTGATCAATGGCAGCATCCGGGCGGATGCCGGCGCGGTCACGATTGACAGCGGCGCGGCCGCGGGCGGGGTGGCCAGCATCTCGACCGCCGCCAACACGGTGCTACAGACCGGCACCAGCACCGCACCCGGTGCGGGCGGCGCCATCACGCTGACCTCGACGGGGGATCAGACGCTTGCTGGATCACTGTTGGCCGGCGACACCTCGAACATCACGCTGACCACCGGCACCGGAAATATCCTGCTGGGCACTGCGATCACCGGTTATTCGGGCACAGGCAGTTCCAGCCTGGGCGTCGGCGCGCTTGGCATCAATGCCGGTGGCGCAGTCACATTGGCCGGCGGCAGCGCCAGTTCGGTCGATGTGTCAGGCTCGAGCGTCACGACCGGCACCAATACTCTGCAGTCCAACGGACTGCTGATGCTCAGTGCCACGGGCACGGGCGGTATCACCGTCAATGCCGTAGGCAGTGGTCCGGGCGTCGTCGCGCTGGATTCGACGACGGGCGCGGTGCACCTGATCGGCGCCAACGATTCTCCGGTAACCGTCGGCGGCAGCGTTCGGGCTGATGCAGGCACGATCACCATCGACAGCGGCACGGCCACCGGTGGTGTCGCCAGCATTTCGACCGCCGCCAATACCGTACTGCAGACCGGCACCACCGGCACCCCGACCGCGGGCGGGGCCATCACACTGGTCTCGGAAGGCGATCAAACCCTTGCCGGCACGCTCCTGACCAGCAGTACCTCAGGCATCTCGCTGACCTCCGGCAGCGGCAACATCACACTGGGCTCGGCCATCGTCGGATACGTCGATCCAAACAGCACCACGGGCGCCAGCCTCGGCGTCGGCGCGCTCACCGCAACCGCGGCGGGCGCGGTCACATTGGCCGGCGGCAGCGCCAGTTCGGTTGATGTGTCGGGCTCGAGTGTCACGACCGGCACCAATACTCTGCAGTCCAACGGACTGCTGATGCTCAGTGCCACGGGCACGGGCGGTATCACCGTCAATGCCGTAGGCAGTGGTCCGGGCGTCGTCGCGCTGGATTCGACGACGGGCGCGGTGCACCTGGTCGGCGCCAACACTTCTCCGGTCACCCTGGACGGCAGCGTTCAGGCCAATGCGGGCACGATCACCATCGACAGCGGCGCGGCCGCCGGTGGGGTGGCCAGCATTTCGAGCGCCACCAATACCGTACTGCAGACCGGAACATCGCCCACCACCGGTAGCGCCATCACACTGGCATCGAGCGGTAACTCGACCCTCGGCGGCACTGTGCTGGGTGGGATGGGCTCGGATGTGACGGTGACCACCGGAACCGGCGATGTGTCCTTCACGAATGCCGTTGCGGGATATCCCGGCGCTTCCAGCGCGGACGGCGTGAATTCTCTCACCGTGCACTCGGGCGGCTCGGTCACCCTGGCCGGTGCCACGACCGCCGGTGCCGTGACCGTCACCACCGGTGCGGCGGGAAGTTTCACCAACGCCGGTCAGGCGATCGCGGCGGGTACCAATATCAACGTGTCCTCCGGCACTGGCGGAATCACGATTGACACCATTGGCGGCTCCGCACCCGCACTGGCACTGACCGCTTTAGCAGGATCCGCACCCGGGGGCGATATCGTATTGCAGTCCACGGGAGCCGTCGCGCTGAATGGCTCAGCGAAGGCATCCCGCGGCGTGTGCATTGGCGCCGGGACCGCAAATCCCTGCACCAGTGTCGCCGCGGCGACCGCGCCGGTTGCGTCCCTGTCGAGCGTCTCGGGGGTCGGCATTGCGGCCCCGGGAGTCGCGGTGTACGGGACGGGTACTTTACAGGTACCGGTACTGCTCGCGACCACGGCCGTCATCAATGGACAAAATGCCGTCGATCTCGACGGCGCCACGATATCGACGGCGGGGACCACACTGGGAACGCTCTCGGCCACCGGCAGCTCCATCAGCTCGCTGCTGCCGATCACCAGCACGGGCGACATCACCTTGACGAGCACCGGCGCGGGAGGAATCACGATCAGCGCCGCCACCAACCAACTCGCGGTGGATTCCTCCGCCGGCAATGTGCATTTGATTGGTGCCAATGACTCGGTGGTCATGATCAATGGAGGCATTGGCGCCGACCAGGGCAACATCACCATCGACAGTGGCGCAGCGGCCGGCGGCGTCGCCAGCATCAACCTCACCGCGAACCTGCAAACGGGCACGGCCGCCCTGCCGAATGGCGGCGGCGGGATCAGTCTCACGTCGGTCGGACCCATGGTGCTCGACGGTCAACTGTTGGTCGGAACGGCATCGCCCATTGCGTTGACGACCAGCGGCGCGGGGGGCGATGTGAGCGTGGGGACCCCGACCGCGGGGAACGCCATAGCGGGGTACACCGGCGCGAACGGCGGAAACGGCGTCGGGTCGCTGACGATAACCGCCGGCGGAGCCGTTAGCCTGACCGGTGCAACGACCGTCGGCGATATGAACATTCAGGGGGCGTCAATCGCCAATTCGATCACCGGATTGTTCACGGTCCCCGTCACCACCACGGGGGTCGGTGGAAATATCACCCTGACGTCCACCGGCACCAGCGGTCACGGCATCACTTTCGGTGATGTCACCAGCACCGCCGGATGTGCGACCGGGGCTTTGACCTGTGACAACCAGGTCATTCAGAGTGATGGCAGTTTGACCATCCAGTCCTGGTCCCCCACCATCATTCAGTTTGGAGATAGTCCGCTGGTGGAGGCCCGCAGCAATATCAGCATCGGAGGGATCGTTGCCGCGCCCGGAGCCGCGATGCCGGTGGCGGGAACGAACACCTTAAACGTAACGTCCGGGATTTTGGATGTCTACGTTGCCAATCGTGCCGATCTGTCCGTGTCGGATGTCGTCACAGCGATTGGGCCGAATGACGTTTCGCCAGCCTGGAACGTGCAGATTCAGCCGGATAACAGCGGACTCGCGCAACCCATAACCGTGACCATATCGGGCAATGGTCTGATTGCCCAAACTGGACTGCCCGACGCCAACAACTATCCAGCCGTTCCGCCGTCGTTGGATCCGGCGCAATTGGTTCCGAATCCGGGGGGTAGCGCATCGACCGCGTCTGTGCGCGTGACGGCTGATTATCCTTACGCCACGACGACGGGATTGATCACGAGTGGTACTCCGTATGTTCCGGCAAACGGAACGCCCACCAACATCGCGGTGGCGCTGGTATTGAATGGTCAGGCACAGAACGGCGGCACTGTCACGACGCCCGTGCCGGTTTGGCGCTATCAGCCGTTTTTCATCTCGGACGTTTGTGATACCACCAATGCAACCGGCAGCTACGACAAGCATCTCGCGCCGCCGGTCACCCCGAATACCAACTTTACTGATCCGAATGCTCCTACCGGTTGCGGTGGCAACGGTGCTTTCGGCACCAACCTGGAGGCATTGCTCACCGCAACGACTTCAGCCGCGGGTGCGGGGAGCACGGCGCTCGGCGCCGCGCAAAATCCGTTGATCACCGTTGTCCCGACGCCCGACTCCGGCAGCAGTGGGACCTCGGCGGCGACCAATTTGTCCGGCATCACGGTACAGGGCTCACTGGACGTCGGTGAGACCACGGGAGCCAGCGGTACCGAACTCGGTGCCGGAGCGGCGGGTACCGTCGGCACCCAACTCGGCGCCGGCGTGGCAGGCACGGGCTCCGAGCTTGCGGGCGAAGTCGGGCTTTCAAGCGTTGCCGATGCCGAGAATCGCAACACCGAACTTCCCGTCAGCGACGATGATCCTAAATTGAACGATGACCGCTGCCTGAAGGGAGCCTCCGGCATTGCGGACGTCGGCAAATCGCCGGGAGTCTCCGGTACCGCCGCCGATGTCTACGCCCGGTGTCGGGAACTGAAGGCCAAGGTGCATCCTTTGAATTGACACAGGCGCCCGGAGCGCGGAAGTTCGTCCGAAATGGCTAGCGGCGCATCTCGCCCGGCGGCGACAGCATGGCTCCTCGCCATTTTGCAGATGGCATGGGGTCTTTCCTGCAACGCGGGCGATAGCGCGAGTGTGCCGATACCGGCCATGGAGTTTGGCGCGCACTCCGAGACGGTCAACGCCGTAAATGTGGGCCTGGGGCATATCGTCGCCAGTGCATCCGACGATAAAACACTGCGTATCTGGGACACCTCCTCGGGTCGGCTGATCCGTGTCTTCAGGGTGCCGCAGTTGATCGACCGGCATGTGGAAGGCCAGCTCCTGGCCGCCGCGGTTTCTCCGGATGGGCGCTTTGTCATCGTCGGCGGCAATACGCGCACGGAAGATGAGTCCAGGGTGCAGTTCTGTGCCTACGTTTTCGCGATCCATTCGTCTGCCGAGGCGCCCGTCATGCGCCTCGTCGGTTTCGCCAGGCCGATCGTGGGCGTGCGGTTTTCGCGTGACGGCAGGACCCTGGCCACCCTGCATTCCTTCGGGGCGCCCATGCAGGTCTTTGATTGGCACGCGTTGGAGACCGGCGCTCGGCCAATGCCCCAGCTCATTTCCCTGAACGCTCCGGAAAGTGCGGTGTCGGCCGACTTTCTGGATAACGGGGATCTACTCATCGCGACCTCCGCACTCAGGGTGTTGCGGGTCACGCGCGCCTCGCAGTACCGCAACGTGACCGAGCACGCCATTGCCAATTGGGGCAGCCCTTCGCAACTGCGGGTATCCCCGGACAATCGCTACGTCGCGCTGGGCGACTATCAAAATCCGCGAATTCGTATCCTGAGTGCCGCCACACTCGAGCCGACCTCCGAGGTAGGCCTACCTGCCGAAACAACCCTCAAGAACACGTTTGCATTGTCGTGGACGCCTCGGTCGGACGGCCTTCTCGTCGGCGGCGGCAATGGCACCGGGACGGGCGGTGCGCTGGTTGCCGTCTCGCTGACGGAGCCGCGTCAGGTTCGCCATCTTCTGACGCTCAGCCGCCGTGTGCTGCAGGTCGATTCCATCGGCGATGGCGACTTCGTATTCGGTACGGCCGAACCGGGGATGGGAATGATCGATTGGTCGGGGCGGCCGCACTGGCGATGGCGCACGCCCATCGCCTTCCGGCCGGCGGATCGGGGCCAGCTGCTGTTGAACAACGACGGTACGCGGGTTCAGGTGGCCAGCGCGCAGGGCGATGCGGCGCCCGTCGCCGTGAGAATAGATCTGACGGTGCACGATGAGCGGGTGGTTACCTACGGCAGTCCGGATCCGCAGGGATTCATGTCCTGGCCCTATGAGCGCGCCGGTTGGTCCTTCCAACTCAGCAACGAGAACGAGCAGATTGCGCTATCGGGGCGGGCCATTGCCCTGGATCCGGGAGAACGGTTCAAGGTCCGTGCATTTGGACCGGACGATGGCACGATGCTGCTGGGTACCAACTTTGCGATCCGGCGCCTGAGCCAGGCGGGCGCCGTGCTATGGAAAACATTCGTGACCGCCGAGACCCACCGGATCGCCGTAGCCGGCAACGGGCAACTGCTCGCAGTCTGGTTCGTGGATGGAACCGTGCGCTGGTATCGCTACGCCGATGGCGTGCAGATCGCCTCCGCACTCGTGACGGATGATTTCAAGGATTGGATCGTTTGGTTGCCCTCGGGTTACTACATGTCATCACCGTTGGGCGATACCTATTTTGGCTGGAACGTAAACAGGCCGCGGGCGGCGGACCGGCCGGTGCCCTATTCCCAGTTTTATCGCGCCTCTCAGTTCGAGCGCCTCCTGTACCGTCCGGACGTCGTGGTCGAGACCATAAAAAGAGACGGCCGGGTGGATGTCGGGGCGCTTGCCGGCGATGCGTTCAAGGTCGAGCAGATCGATTCCATTGCCCCGCCCGATATCCGGCTCCAGGACGTGCCTTCGGGTGATCCGGCTGTTGCGAAAGTGAAGATCAGCGTCGCGAGCCGTACCTTGCCCATCACGAGCTGGAACCTCTTCGTCAACGAAATTCCGATCCTCTCGCACGATGAGCGGCTCGGGTATCTCAAGCCCCCCGGCAAGGACCGGGCTTTCGATGCGGAGCTGACCTTCAATCGCGCCTCCCCTTCCGACACCGTGCGTGTCGAGGCGTCAAATGCCAGATCGATCGGGTTCGCCGAGCTCCCGGTGGCTTCACCCAGCACCATCAGCCCCGACAGACAACCGCGGAAGCTCTTCGTCGCCGCGGTCGGTGTCTCCCGATTCAATGACTCGCATATACCGGCGCTGCGATTCGCGGCGCGGGATGCGGATTCGATCGGCGCGCTGCTGGGCGCCAACCAGGGTGGCGCCTATGATCAGGTCAAGACCCTGGTCATGACGGACGACGGCGCGCAGGGCCTGCCCACGCGTTCGAGGATCATGGAAATGCTGACGCCATTCCTGCGCCAGGCGACCGCCCGCGACACCGTCATCGTCTTTCTCGCCTCGCACGGGCTGAGCAATTCGCGCGGCGACTACTACTTCGTTCCCGAGGATGCCACCCGCGATGACCTGACCAAGGTCGAGGCGGGAAAAGGGGATGTTCCCTCGCTCCTGTCGTGGCAGTTTTTCGCCGATGCGCTGGCCGATACGGCCGGCCGCCGGGTGCTGGTGGTCGACACCTGCGCGGCCGCGGCCATCGAAGGCAGCAGCTTCGATGCCTACTCCCTCGCGAAACGCTCGACCGCCTCGAAGTTTGCGCTGCTGGCCGCATCCAGCGGCACGGAGTTGTCGCAGGAATCCGAGCTGCACCAGCATGGCCTCTTCACTTACGGCGTCCTCGATGCCGTATCGGGGGCGGCCGACACCAACTCCAAGGGTGAGGTGACGCTCCGGGATGCGTTCGAGCACGCCCGTGATATTGTCGAGGCGCAGAGAAATCGGGCCATCGGAACCCAGACGCCCCAGGCTGTCATACCCGATGTCCTCGCCTCCACGCCTTTGAGTCGACGCTAGAGGTATAGATATGGCATATCGGCGCATCGGTCTGGCACTCATGCTGTTTTTTGCAACGACCCCCGGGGCGTGGGCCGATGACACCTTGAAGGCGCTGGCCTCCGATTGGCCCGAGGCGCAGGTGACCGAGACCCTGTCCCACGGCAATGATCTTGCGCTGGAGCAGGGCAGTCGGTTCTCGCTGCGCGTCGCCAGCACGCAGGGTGCGCATCTGGCGATTCTTTTCGAGAATCCGCGGGGCGAGGTTCGGGTATTCGTGCCGCGGCGTACGGACACGGGCGATCTCATCATTCCCGGATCCGAAATCAACTACCCCGACATGGCAAGCGGCGAGACGCTGTATGCGGATTCGCCGGTCGGCAAGGCCTTCGTCTACCTCATCGCCACGGAGCAGCCGGCATTCGGCGGCAGCAAGGTGATCGCCGGTGATCCGCATCCCTGGACCGATGCGCACCAGGTTCTGGCGCTGCTGGGGCAACCCGCGGTCGGTCGCAAAACCGTGACCCGTCTCGTCGCCTACATATCAAATCCGACGGTCAAGGATTATGTTTCGAAATCCGAGTTCGTCGACTTCTATACCAACGGAACCCGGTCCGTGGAAAATGCCGACCGCGGCTTTCGCATCGGGTTCAAACTGAATTCGGCCGATCTGGATGATTTCAGCAAGCGCCAACTCGAGGCGGTCGGCGGTGGCATGCAGGATCCCAGTCTTCAGTCCTATCGCTTCTCGATCGAGGGGCACACCGATGATCTGGGTTCGACGCAGTACAATGACGAGTTGTCGGAGCGCCGGGCGCAAGCGGTCCGCGACTATTTGAGCCGTTCGGCCGGCGTGTCGACCACTCGGCTCGATGCGCGTGGATTTGGCAAGAGCAAGCCACAGGTGGAAGGCACTTCCGAACAGGCGCGCGCGCAAAACCGGCGCGTGGTGATCCGGCGCATCGATGCGCCCTGACGAGTCAGCCGGCTCCCGCCCGTATGCGACGGGCGGAGTGGGAACGGCGCTCAATGCGTCTCGAGCGCGGGCCTTACCAGGTCGAGGAATTTTTTCGCGCCCTCGGCATTGATGCCCGCCGCGCGCAGCGCCGTGACGCAATCGACCGCGGCCCGCAATTGGCGCAGGTCCGGCTCCGGATCGGGGGAATTCAGCGCGATGAAATAGTGCCTCGTGCCCTCGGCAATGGCACGCTCCGAGGCGGCCGCGGACGGGGGTTCACTGCAGGCGTTGGAACCGGAAGCCGGGGTCTCGGGCGCTCGTTCGGTTGGAATCGGGTCAGCCGAGGGCGCAGGGGTCGGCGCAGCGGGCGGCAACTCGCGATCAGCGGACGGCGCGGTTTGCGCTGCGATGGGCGGTGCGCCCGCCGGGCTCGTGGTAGACGCCACGACAGTGGTCCGGGTAACCGGCGGGACGATTTTGATGTTGGTCCAGGCCCACCAGCCCAGGGCGGCGATGGCCACGATGCCGGCTGCGGCCAGCAGGGGCATGCCGCTGCGCTTGGACGACAGGTCTTTCAGGAAGGCTTCAACGGAGGGAGTCCGCTTGTTGCGCTCGAAGGCCAGCGCGCGCGCCAAGGCCGAGTTCTGGGCGCGCGAAAGAGCGGCCAGCGGCGGAACGCGCAATTTACCGCGTTGCGCCTCGAGCGCCGACCGCCGCCCGAAGGGGTGCTTTCCCGAGAGCATCTCGTAGACCACACAGCCCAGTGAGTACACATCGTCACGCTGCTCGGGCGGACGTTCCTGAAGCATCTCAGGACTCGCATAGGCCGCGGTCAGTGCGCCGAGCGTTGCGGTGTCGAAATGTCCGCTTCCCCCACGCGCGGCCTGCGCAATGCCGAAATCCAGCAACTTTGCTTTCCCGGCGGTGGTGACGAAGATGTTGGAAGGTTTGAGGTCGCAGTGGACGACGCTGTGGTCGTGTGCGAAGGCGAGCGCGGCGCAGATATCCTGGATCAGGGGCCAGGCGCGCAGAAAAGGCATGCCGCGGCCGAAATCATCATCGATCAGGGCCGTCAGGGTCTTGCCTTCCAGGTACTCCATCAGGATGTAGGCGGTCGAACCGTCGAGATTGATCGAATAGGCACCGACGATATTCGGATGCGAGAGTGCCCGGGTCTTGCGGACCTCCTCGCGCATCAGATCCATCGAGGCCTCGAATCCACGCACTTCGGCTTTCAGGACCTTGATCGCAAAGACTTCACCCTTGATCTCCTGGTCGCGGGCGAAGTACACGACGCCCATCCCTCCGGACCCCAGCTCGCGCTCCAGCAGATAGCGTCCTCCCAGGATGCTGCCCACGCCGGGCGAGTCGCCCAAGTGAGACGATGCCCAGGGGTCCGGCGTTGCCTCCGTGCTTGCTCTGATATCCGCCGCGTTGCGGTTAACCACGACGGCCGGTCCTCCCGGCCGCATCCGCGTCTCATCCGCTTCGGCATGGGCCGATGACGGCCCCGAGTCCGACAGACGGGCTCGCGTATTCAGGGCGTCGGCCGGATCAGGGGCGTAACTGGCGTCAGCCTCGGGTGGGTCAGAAACGAGCCCAAGGCGGCTGAGCGTGTCATCACCCAGGGCGCCCGTGCTCACCGGACCCTTGAGGAGCGTGATGGCGTCCTCGTGACTCAGGCTGCCGTCAGTCAGTGCGCTCCTGACCTGCGCCTCGAGATCCGACGGTGACAGGGACCCGGCCTCGAATGCGGCGAGGAGATCGGCGGGCGTGGCATGCGACGTCAAATTGGCCAATGGATGATGCGGCCGTCCGAAACTCGGCTCATTCCTCGTTCTTGAAGTGCTGGTACGGTGCCAAGCCGGGTGTTGCGCGGAGGGTCTTCAGAGACGCTGCCGCCTTCGTCTGACCCGTTGCTGTTTAGCCGCAACGGTCCTCCCATTCGACGCAAAGTGTAACCCAAAGGGCCGGCGGGTCGTTATCGGCCGGGACATCGCCCTACGCGCCGCACATGCGGGTTTGGAGCGGCAAAATAACCGAGATTTGCTTCTCGCCGACGCCGGATGCCGCAATGTGCGCACGCCGGTCCCGTCGTTCGACCCGTAGCTCATCTTTGCCGAGCGGGCGGGTACGGCTTCGGCAACCACCCAACAGCTGGCATGTGCGATCGCACATTGAATCGGTGCGCGAACCGGGGCGGCCACTGCTCAACCATCGTGTACATACTGAGTGCCGAGTATCAGCCCGGAAAAACCACCCGGCAGCTTGAACCGATAAACAGGATGGAGCGCAAAGGCGAGCCGTAGTGTCTGCCATTCGGGGATCCCGACGATCGGGATGCCATGCGTGCCTTTCTGGTACTGGACGAGCAAAGTCTCGGCAGCTTTCGCTGCGCTCCCATAGACCATCCCGTTGGCCCACTTCGGTTTGCCAAGGCCGGTCATGCGGCAATAGAGTGCCGTGCAGATGTGGCATGAGGACTCTTCTGCGTTGCCATCGAGGGGCGTCCGCAGCAGATCGTATGCACAGTGCAACGACTCGTGAAGGACCAGCGCCTGGTCAAGCCGTCCGTAGGCGGAGTTGATTTCCAGAGTGTCGGCCTGAACCACCGTGCCATCAGCGCGGGTGCGCGCCACGTCGTTATACTGCGCCCCAACACCCGCGCCCAGATCGGTCGGGCGCCGAACCTTCACATGGCCGGACATGATGGCATCAGCGACCACTCGAAATGTCTGGGGAGCGATCGTGATGTAGCCGCTTGGACCTGGAAAACGGAAGCGGATCCGCGCTACGGTAGGGCCGTGCAGCATCGCCAGCACCTCATCCTTAAACTTCATGCGCGAGCCTCGCAACGCCAGGTCGAATGACCCTCCCACCCAGATTCAATAGTGCGGTCACAGCAGGACTATCACGCGCCATGATCGATGTAAAGCAGACCACTTTTGCGAATCATCGCCCGATTCACAGCATCGGCCATCACGCCCGCAACGAGATCGAGCGTGTTTTGGACGTCGCCCATCCGGAGCCGACCAGGCGGCCGGTATACAAATTTTGCCGATGAGCTCATCACACTCCACGGGAACAAATGCTCTGAGCATCTGGGTAAGGGCGCTCTCGGCAGCAGGACTACTGCTACCCTCCTCGCAGCTTCATGCCGAGGTGATTCGGCTGGCTTGCGTATTTTCAGGCGCGGCGCCGACTACCGCCGGTTATTACATTGACACCACCCTGAGCACCGTAAATGGGGTGAAGGCATCGACATTTTCGGTCGATGTTGACTCAGTGCGTTGGGAAACGGCGGACTCGGGCACCTTGCTCCAGGTCCACTTCAATCGCCGTTCCGGTGTCTTAACCATCGAGAAAAGGGTTGGGACGCAGCCTACCAGCACGATTTCAGGCAGCTGCAAACCCGCGTCCGGCAAAATGCTGTACTGATTGCCAATCAAATCCGCGGGGCCGCCTGTGTGACGCCCACGATTGTCTCCCCGGCACGGTGATTTGCGTGCGGCAACGTGTCGACATCGTTCGGATGTTCGCGCTGCCGCTCAGGTGAATGAAGACTCCTCCGCTATGGCAAGAGGTTTGGATGGAGGCGATAGGCGGACTGGAACTCCGGATAGCTCTTCACACTGTCGAGGTTGGGAAACGTATTGCGTTGAAAATATTCGGTGTTGTACTTTCTATCGCGACCCCAGGGACTGGGTGGCAGCCTTCCATCGGCGACAACCGTAACGCCGCGCATGGTTACAAAATTTCGCAACAGGGAGTTCCAGATATCCGGAATTTTGTTTTCCAACCCCTGGACGGAGCCATTGAGGCGATAGAAATCGCACGAGTAGCGTTCAACGGCGGCCGTTTCCAGCACCAGTTCATCGTCGGAGGCGCCGGCAATGCCAAACGCGGCGGCGGTGTCTATTCGCCATGATCTTCGTCCCGCCAAAAAGTGCTTGAACGTCGAAAAATACGATCCCGATGCGCCGGTGGAAGCGGCGAATGTGCCGACTCCAAGGGCGGCGACACCCCCCACGGCCAGTGCGCCCGGCCCAGTGACGGCTCCCACAGCGGCGCCGCCGGCAAATGCCGGAATCGCCATGAGCCCACCGCCGATAGCCCCCTCAGCGGCCATCTTGGCGTCTTCCAATAGACGAAACCTTCGTTCGAGGGTGGTTACGGAAAATCCGAGAAATGAATTCCCCGGCAATACGGCGACCCAATCGTGATGATACTTGGCGATGTCCACACCGAATATCTCGGAAATGCCATGGAACTTATAGACCAGCGGGCTTCCGGCAAAATGGTGTTCGTCATCGCGAGCGACCGTTGCGAACGGACTATTGAGATAGATCGGAAACCGATCGACAAAATCCCTCGCGTACATCTCTTTCGAGGTTCCGGCCTGTGGCCGGAACCGGACCCGGAATCGATTGAAGTGATATGGCCCGGTCCCGTGGATCACTGACAGCGCATTGAAATCGGCCATCGGCCATGCCTCCCCGTCGCTCCGCCAAAACACGAATATAGATCAGTATTTGAACAGGAGGCCAGTACTGTGTATGGCCGCCGGGGTTGTCGAGAAGTAGCCGCCAGCATGTGGCCAGGCGTCAACCGCCTCCGTGCTACCTGTTCATCTTGAAGCAATTGCAAATCTCAGCCGCAGCGGCGATGCAACCGGGAGGAGATAGTGCGGCCGTACATATAGCTTCACGGAATGATACCCAGGTCTATTCGGCTCAGGCGTCACGGTGACCTTTGCCTCCAGGAGCGGCTTTGCCGCGCGCTCCTCCTCGCTCGCCGATGAGGGATCCGTGAGCACGTAGCGCTGAGGCCATTGAGACAGGTGATGCTCAATCTCGGCCGCGCCACGGAATGCCCCGAGAACGTCGCGCGTCATGCAAAGCATGTATTGCACGATGCGCGCACCCACCAATACATATGGAAGTCGGGCCGCGAGTGCCGCTTCGGTGGTCGCCGCCGACTCCAGAAACTGCTGTGGCCTATGCAGGGTTGGCGCGCCGCAACAAAAGATCTCGTTCGTGCCTCTGCGGTGGACGAAGGGAATAAATCCGAGCCGAAAGAGCTCCACCGCACTCCGACCGGACAGGGCGACTTCCAGGGGGCGGTCAACGCAAATCCCGCCTCCATCGGCGGAGAATCCCCGAGCTGGGAAAATATCAAGGCCTCAACCCCAAGCCGGCAGCAGCGCCGAAGTCCAAGGGCCATTGACGATCACGCCCATAACAGCGACAGTCTCATCACCGCTTCACACCGGCCCGGCATGCTTCGGAACACCCGCCGCCTTGGATCGGAACAGTGGCCCGCCTTGGTCGGAATACGCAGCTTCTGCCCTATTCGGCAGCATCGGCGCATAATCACCACAATATTGCCTATAGTCGCTTGGAGCCGGTAGGCATCATCGTATGTTCGTCCGCTGATGGAGTGCGTGAAGTGGGATCGATACTCGTCTCGGTACCTGACATTGCGGACTCGGATCTGCGATTCAACGAAGACGAGACGAGACAGATCCTGCGTGTCTTCTGGCCGCGGTCCGCAAGGATCGACACCATGCCGATAACAAACGAGGTGCGCCGTCTTGCACAAACTGCACTGATAGCGGCAATCGATGGTTCGAATCAGATGAGCTATGTCGAGCAGATCTTTCGCACCGCATACCGCCCGAACCCAAGCGTCAAGGAAATAATCAAGGCGCTTGCAAAGCAATATGTTTCCAACTGGTGGCGTCACACGAAACCACAGGACTTACAGCACGCTCAGCTGTATCAGGCCGTGATAAGCGCGATTGCGCTTAGCCTTAGGAGTGAATTTGAGATGTTGTCAACGGGGATTGATTTTTCTTGCGCATCACCAAAATCTGTAAACGTGTCTTACACTTGAAGTCGATCTACCTCGGATTTCAAATTTGAAACGCGCCCTAATGCCTGCAATCGGCGTGATGCTGGTGGGGGTCGTCGTCCTTTATTCCTTGAAGGTCGGCTACATGACGCGACAACCAACAGTGGAATTGATCGCTTGTATCGATGTCGAGCCCGCATGGATGTCCTGGACATGCAAGGAAGTCTTGTTCCATCATGCAATGTCGCAATCTGACCTGAACAAGCTAAATAGTCATGCCGGAATGCTCTACGCCGTCTCAATCTCCAAGAAATCAGAAGCAGAAGCGATACTTGCATTTCTCGGATCGGCGGGAGTGGATATCAATGCGAAGGACGTAAGCGCCAGGGGGCGGACGGCATTGCATAGCACCGTAGCCGCCGGCGACGCGTGGGCAACGACGCTTCTCTTGGAACATGGAGCCAAAATTGACGTGGCGGACGACGGCGGCGTCACGCCGCTGGGTCTCGCGCAGGCACTCGTAAGTCAGCATCCGGACAGACCGGAGTACCGCGCTGTTCTTGACGCTCTGAATCGAGCGGTGAAGCTCCGAAGCTTGGGTCGCACTGACATTGCGGCCGCAAGAGGTTACACCCGGGCCCTATCTGCTTTGCAGACTGCTCGGCATACCAGCTAGGCTTCAGCTCCCGTACGCATTGCCTACCTCTACGCTTTTGGCAGTATGCGGCGTGTTTCTCGTACTCTATCTTTGCTGAAAGACGGCTACGAGCGGTGTGTCGACCGAGGATGGGCCGGCGAGGATCTGATATCGGCCGGGAACCTCCTCCATCGCGTCCTTGTCCGGATTGAAGACGGACAGGCACAACGGATTCAGATCGAGCTTGACGTCTTTGGATTCACCGGGCAATAGCTTGACCCGACTGAACGCGACCAGACGTTTGTAGGGCTCGCCTGTGGATGGCGGCAGCCGCGCATAGATCTGCACGATTTCAGTACCCGCGCGCCGCCCGGAGTTCTTGATGGTCACGGTGGCGGAGCGGCCGTTCCCGTCGACATGCAAAGCGGAATACTCATAGGTGGTATAGGACAGGCCAAAGCCAAAGGGAAACAGTGGCTGAATGTGCTGCGCCTCAAACCACTTGTAGCCGACGGCAGCGCCCACTTTGTTGTAGTCGGCGTCAAACGATGCCTCTGGCTTACCCGCCATGGCGCTCATACCGATGACCTGAGGATACGGCAGGTCGGCATCGCGCCGGGCGAAGGTCACGGGGAGCTTGGCGCTGAAGTTGACCGAGCCGAACAGCAGGTCGGCCAATGCGTCCGCTCCGCCGACGCCGGGGTACCAGGCCTCGACAATTCCGCGCACGTCATCCGCCCAGGGCATGCTGACCGGGCCACCGGTCTCCAGCACGACGATGGTGTGCGGGTTGGCCGCCGCAACGGCCGCCACCAGGCCGTCCTGCGCATCCGGTAGCGAAAGACTGACGCGATCCCCGTCTTCATGCATGGGCTGGTTGACGAAAACGATCGCCACGTCGGCCGTTCGAGCCACCGATGCCGCTGAGGCATTGTCGGTACCGGCGTCGAAACTCACCTTCGCATTCGGCGCGCGTGCGCGCAGGGCCGCGAGCGGGGAGGACGGGTAGTAGACGGTCTCCTGCCATTTGGCCCCGCCCGGGTGCGGACTGATCGCGTTACCCCCGGGCACATCGACCTGGGCGGAGCCGCCTCCGGTCAGCACGCCTACGTCGGCGTGCGAGCCGATGACGGCGATGGAGCGTAGGGACTTGGGGTCCAGAGGCAGAATGGCTTCCTGATTCTTCAGCAGGACGATACTTTCCTCGGCGATTCGCCGGGCATCGTCCCGGCCCCGGAACGGATCGAGCACATCGCGGGGCAGGACCGGGTTGTCGATGACGCCGGCGGCGAACATGCTGCGCAGAATGCGGTGATCCATGTCATCGAGACGGGACAGGGGCACCTGGCCGTCCTGCACGGCCTTCTTCAGCCCAGCGCCGAAAAACTGTTCACCCGGCATTTCCATGTCAGGCCCGGCAA
>Ga0210385_10000795_pt1 | contig 20490 bp, 16 predicted proteins | sample IncBWH26OmetaG_FD_160107 | JGI IMG/M metagenome (GOLD analysis project Ga0210385, IMG submission 160107) | Forest soil microbial communities from Barre Woods Harvard Forest LTER site, Petersham, Massachusetts, United States - Inc-BW-H-26-O ...
GGTACGCTTCCACGACCGCGAGGCCTGGGGACGCTGGCTGCTCACCGATCAGCGGACGGTGGCCGACCGCACCGATGTGCTCACCTACGTGTCGGAGGTGCTGCCGGCGCCGCTGCACATCGGCGGCGCGCCGCAGGTGAACCTGTTTGCCTCGACCAGCGGCAGCGACAGCGACTGGGTCGTGAAGCTGATCGACGTCTACCCGGATGAGGTGCCCTCGGACCCGCCGCTGGGGGGCTACCAGCTGCCCGTGGGCATGGACATTTTCCGCGGGCGTTACCGCGACAGTCTGGTGCATCCCACGGCGATCCCCGCCGGCAAGGTGGAACGCTACCGCTTCGCGCTGCCGCACGTGAACCACGTGTTTCTGCCCGGCCACCGCGTCATGGTGCAGATCCAGTCGAGCTGGTTCCCGCTCTACGACCGCAATCCGCAGACCTTCGTGCCGAACATCTTCTATGCGCGGCCCGACGAGTACCGCGCGGCCACGCAGCGCGTCTATCGCGCCGGCGCCACGGCGAGCTACATCGACCTGCCGGTGGTGCCGACTCACTAAAGCCGCGCTGGCCTATACGGGCACCCGCCACGCCAGGCGGTGGCGCTGGCGGAGAAGTGCATGCCGCAAACCGGCCAGTGAGCGGCATCCGGGCTGCCCATAATGGGGCAGGGCCCTCGCAGGACCACCTATGGATCAGCAGCCATCGAGCCCGGCGGGGCGCGCGCGCCGTCCGAGCGGTCGTGACGCCAAGATTGCGGCACGCACCGCGCGCAGCCACGCTTTCGTGCCCTACATCACGCGGCAGATCCCCTACTACGAGGTGCTCAGCAGCGAGGGGCTGGAGCTGCTGGAGCACAACGCCGACACCATCCTGGAAGAGATCGGCATCGATTTCCGCGATGATCCCGAGTCGCTGGCGATCTGGAAAGAGGCGGGCGCCGACGTACAGGGCGAGCGCGTGCGTTTCGCGCGTGGCATGTGCCGCAGCATCGTGCGCCGCTCGGCGCCGCGCGAGTTCACCCAGTACGCGCGCAACCCGGCGCGCAACGTGGTGGTCGGCGGCAACCGCACGGTGTTCGCGCCCGCCTATGGCTCGCCGTTCGTGCGCAATCTCGATGACGGGCGGCGCTACGCGCGCATCGAGGACTTCCGCAACTTCGTCAAGCTCGCCTACAGCGCGACCTCGCTGCATCACTCCGGCGGCACGATCTGCGAGCCGGTCGATCTGCCCGTCAACAAGCGGCACTTCGACATGGTCTACAGCCACATGAAGTACAGCGACAAGCCCTACATGGGCTCGGTCACTGCTCCGGAGCGCGCGCAGGACACGGTGGAGATGACGCGCATCCTGTTCGGCGATGACTACCTGGATGCTGCCACCGGCAAGCCGCGCACCTGCATCATCAGCCTGATCAACGCCAATTCGCCCCTCACCTGGGATGCGACCATGCTCGGGGCGCTGAAGACCTACGCGCGCGCCAACCAGGCGACCATCGTGACGCCGTTCATCCTCGCCGGCGCGATGTCGCCGGTGACCGTGGCCGGCACCGCCGCGCAGACCCTCGCCGAGGCGCTCGCCGGCATGGCGCTGGCGCAGCTGGTGAATCCGGGCGCACCGGTGGTGCTCGGCAGCTTCGCCTCCTCGCTGTCGATGCAGTCGGGTGCACCGACCTTCGGCACCCCGGAGCCGGCGCTGGTGCTGTACGTCATGGCGCATCTGGCGCGCCGCCTCGGCGTGCCGTTCCGCTCCGGCGGCGCACTGTGCGCCGCCAAGATCCCCGATGCGCAGGCGGCCTACGAGTCGGCCAACACGCTGTTGCCGACCTGTCTGGGCGGGGTGAATTTCGTGCTGCACACGGCGGGCTGGCTCGAAGGCGGCCTTGCCATGGGCTACGAGAAGTTCGTCATGGACGCCGACCAGGCGGGCATGATGCATACGCTGCTCGCAGGCGTGGACCTGAGCGAGAACGGCCAGGCGCTCGATGCCATCCGCGAGGTGGGGCCGGGCAAGCACTTTCTCGGCTGCGCGCATACCCAGGCCAACTTCCAGACCGCCTTCTACCGCTCACCGCTCGCCGACAACAACAGCGTCGAGCAATGGGAGGCGGAGGGCGCCAAGGACATGGCCCAACGCGCTAACGCGCTGTGGAAGAAGCAGCTCGCCGAGTACCAGGAGCCGCCGCTCGATGTCGCCATCGATGAGGCGCTCAAGGATTACATCGCGCGCCGCAAGGCATCGTTTCCCGACTCGAACGTCTAGCGCGCGCCCGCCTCAGGGCGCCGCGCGGCGTCGCCCGCGGCTGGCGGCACGTGCTGCGGCGAGCTTCGGCGCGGGCAGCGGCACCGCCCGGCGCAGCTGCGCGTAGGGCTCACTCGAGTGCGGGATGCCCATGGCAGCCACGAAGTGCGCCTGGAACTTCGGCTCGATGGCGGTCTCGATTTTTTCCACCCTGCGCACCAGCTCCTCGATGGTGTGGCGCGAGCTCTGATCGAGCAGCGCGATGCGCGCGCCGGTTCCGGCCGCATTGCCGGCCGAGGACACCTGTCCCAGGTCGCAGTCGGGGATCATGCCGAGCACCATCGCGTACTTGACGTCGACGTGACTGCCGAAGGCGCCGGCGAGTCGGATGCGATCGACACGCTCGACGCCGAGGCGGTCCATCAGCAGGCGCACGCCGGCGAACAGCGCCGCCTTGGCGAGCTGGATAGCGCGCACGTCGTTCTGGGTGATCTGCAGCGGCACTGAGCCGTCGTGCACCAGGTAGGCGAAGGTGCGCCCGCTCGGTACGATGCGCGCGTTGCCGGCGGCGAGCGCGCCGTCGATGACCCCGTCCTGACTGATGATGCCGGCGAGATACATCTCCGCGATGACTTCGATGATGCCCGAGCCGCAGATGCCGGTGACGCCGGTGGCGGCCACGGCCTCCGCGAAGCCGGGCTCATCCGACCACAGCTGGCAGCCGATGACCTTGAAGCGCGCTGCGAGCGTCGCCGGGTCGATGCGCACGCGCTCGATGGCCCCGGGGGCTGCCCGCTGCCCGCAGCTGATCTGCGCACCCTCGAACGCCGGTCCCGTCGGGCTCGAGCAGGCGAGCAGCCGTGCGCGATTGCCGAGCACGATCTCGGCGTTGGTGCCGACGTCCACCAGGAGCGTGAGCGCATCCGCCAGGTCGGGACGCTCGGCGAGCAGCATGCCGGCGGTGTCGGCGCCCACGTGCCCGGCGATGCACGGCAGGGTATAGATGCGTGCGCCCGGATGCAGGCTGAGAGCGAGCTCGCTCGCCTTCAGTCCCAGGGCTGAGTCGGTGGCGAGAGCGAACGGTGCACCGCCGAGCTCCACCGGATCGATCCCCAGCAGCAGGTGGTGCATGATGGGATTGCCCACCACCGTCATCTCGAGGATGTCGGCGGCGCTCACCCGGGCCGCGCGCGCCACCTCGGCGGCGAGCCCGTTGAGCGCGCTGCGAACCGCCTGCGTCATCTGCGCGGCTCCCTCCGGGTGCATCATCGAGTACGACACCCGGCTCATCAGGTCCTCACCGAAACGGATCTGCGGGTTCATGGCCCCGGAGGAGGCAACCACTTCGCCGCTCTCGAGGTCACACAGGTGCGCGGCGATGGTGGTGGAGCCGATGTCGACCGCGAGCCCGTAGGCGCGCTCGTGGAAGCCGGGCCACACGCCGATGATCTGCGTGCGCGCGTGCACGGCCACCGTGACCTTCCACTCACCCTTGCGCAGGGCGCTCTGCAGAGCCTGCAGCACCGCGAGGTCACAGCGCAGCGGGCCGAAATCCCACTCCTGTCGCAACGCCAGCAGCAGACGCTGCAGATCGCCGGCCGGATCGTGCATGTCCGGCTCGCGCACCTCGACGTAGTGCAGGTGCACCACCGGATCGAGCGTGATGACGTGCGCCTCGGCCGCTTTGCGTACGACCTGGCGGTGCACCTGGGAGTTGGGCGGCACGTCGATGACCAGATTCCCCTGGATACGCGCCGAGCACGACAGCCGATGGCCATCGGCGAGCGGCCGGCGCCGCGCGAAGCTCTGCTCGGCCTCACTCAGTGGCGACAGGTTCGCGCTGCCGGAACTCACGCCGTGCTTGGCGAACTCGCCCTCCATCACCAGCACCTGGCAGCGGCCGCACAGCGCGCGTCCGCCGCACACCGAGTCGATGTCGACACCGAGGCTGCGCGCCGCCTGCAACAGGGGTGTGCCGAGCGCGAAGCGCCCGCGCTTGCCCGAGGGCGTGAACACCACCAGGGCGTCGGCCTCACTCATGCGGGACTTTGGCTGCGGCGCCGGTGACCGCCCTCACGCCGCCCGCGCGCCGCGCCCTCGGCGGCCGGTGCCGCGCCGCCGCCGGCCTGCAGTGCCGGCGCCTCGCGAAAGCGCCGGATCCAGCGCGCACAGTCCGGATCGTGGCCCATCATCACATCCGCGCCCATACAGGCTTTGACGATTTCTAGGTGCATCGGGTTCATGATCGCGGAGGTGAGCCCTGCGCCGATGGCCATGGTGAGGAAAGTGGCGCTGATGCCTTCGCGCGCCGGCAGGCCGAAGCTCACGTTGGAGGCACCGCAGGTGCTGTTCACCTTGAGCTCGGTCTTCAGACGCTTGAGCAGATGCATGACCTGCACGCCCGCCTGATTGATGGCGCCGATCGGCATCACCAGCGGGTCGACCACCACATCGCACGCCGGGATGCCATGATCGGCGGCGCGCTGCACGATCTTCTTCGCCACCTCGAAGCGCACGTTCGGGTCCTCGGAGATGCCGGTCTCATCGTTGGAGATGGCCACTACCGCGGCGCCGTATTTCTTGACCAGCGGCAGCACCGACTCGAGGCGCTCTTCCTCGCCGGTGACCGAGTTGACCAGGGCCTTGCCCTTGTAGACGGCGAGACCTGCCTCCAGCGCCTTGACGATGGAGGAATCGATCGACAGTGGCACGTCAGTGATCGACTGCACCAGCTGCACCGTGCGGGCGAGAATCGCCGGCTCGTCCGCGAGCGGGATGCCGGCGTTGACGTCCAGCATCTGCGCCCCGGCGGCGACCTGCGCCAGCGCATCCGACTCGACGCGGCTGAAGTTGCCGGCGGTCATCTCGGCGGCGAGGATCTTGCGCCCGGTGGGGTTGATGCGCTCGCCGATCATGACGAAGGGGCGCTCGAAGCCGATAACGACCTCTTTGCGGTACGAGCTGATCACGGTGTCGGTCATGAGACTTTCCTGTTGGATTCGCTGACGGGATCGCGCCCCGGGTGCCACGGCACACGGCCGCCGAGCACGCCGGAGCGCTGGATGATTTCGGCCACGGTCTCTTCCTGGCGGTAGGCCATGAGGTGCACGCCATGCACGCCGCGCAGGCCACGGATCTCCTCGATCAGCTCGCTGCACAGGCGCCGCCCCTCGAGGGCCGCATCGCTGGCACCGCGCAGCCGTGCGATGACCGCATCCGGGATGTGCACACCGGGCACGTGCGTGCGGATCCACTCGGCCGCCTTGGCCGAGCGCAGCGGGCCAACCCCGACCAGGATGAAGACCTTGTCGAGCAGACCCAAGTCCTCGACCTGGCGCATGAAGCTGCGCAGCATCGGCAGGTCGTAACAGAACTGCGTCTGGATGAACTGCGCTCCGGCGGCGACCTTCTTGGCGAGGCGCGCGGCGCGCCAGGCGGTGGGCTGGGCAAAGGGATTCTCGGCAGCGCCCAGCAGCACGCGCGGCGCGAAGGAGATCTTGCGCCCGGAGAGAAAGTGATGCTCGTCGCGCAGCGTGCGCGCGGTCTCGAGCAGCGTCAGTGAGTCGAGATCAAACACCGGCAGTGCCTGCGGATGATCGCCGGCCTGCACGCCATCGCCGGTCAGGCACAGCAGGTTGCAGACCCCCATCGCGGCACCGCCGAGGATGTCGCCCTGGATGGCAATGCGGTTTTTGTCGCGGCAGGAGATCTGCATCACCGGCGCGTAGCCGATCCGCGTCAGCAGTGCGCACACCGCCAGACTCGACATGTGGCAGTTGGCGCCGCTGCCGTCGGTGGCGTTGATGGCATCCACGTAGCCATCGAAGATGCGCGCGCGCCGATAGACATCCTCGGGATCGGCCGAGTCCGGTGGCGCAAGCTCCGCGGTGACCGCGAACTGGCCGGCGCGCAGCACGCGCTCGAAGCGGCCGGGCGAGGTGTGGCCCGGCAGGATCGGCAGCGGGTAGCCTGGGACCGGCTCGTCCTCGAAGATCATGCGCCACCGCTACGGCGCTCGCGCACCACGCGCAGCCAGGAGGACTGGCCCTGCAGGCGCCGGTCGACGGCCGGCTGCACCTGGGCGAGCGCCGCGCGGCCACCGGGGATGCGCTCGCTGCCGGCGACGGCTGCCACCCAGACGCAGCGCATCTCGGGGCGCACTTCGCAGTGCCCGTTGGCGCGCACTCCGCCGCACGGGCCGTTGCGCAGGTTCTTCGGGCAGTTCATCGGGCAGGACATGCCGGTCGAGCTCAACACGCACTGGCCGCACATGCGGCAGTCGAACAGCAGACCCTTGACGTTACGCTCGACGAACGCCACCGGGCGCTCGAGCCGCGAGTAGCCGATCGCGCGGAACAGCGGATCGAGCCGCACCAGCGCCGCTTCGAACGTCTTGTAGAACACGTTCAGCCCGCGGGCGTGCCGTACCGACCACTGCCTGACCGCGTACACCTAAGAGCCCGCCGCCAGCCCCTTCGCGCGGATCAGGGTCTCAAGCTGCTCGTCGCTGTAGGCGGCCTCGATGCGCGCGGCCTCCGCGGCGGCTTCTGCCTGCAGGTCCTCACCGCACGGGCGGCCCTCGCTGCGCTTCCAGTCGGCCAGATACGCATCGGAGGAGCCCTTGCCGGCGCGCATCGCGGCGCGGTCGACCGCCTCCTGAAAACGCGCCGACAGTTGCACCTTGGCGGCTTCGCGGCCGCGCTTGACGACCACCTGCGCGGGGATGTCGCGCCAGGAGATGATGCTCAGGAGGGGCATGCGCGGCGATCCTGGCCGGCCGCCAGCGCCGCGAGCCGCGTGCCGAGCTCGCCGTAGCCGGTGAAACGATGTTCGAACGCGAAGCCGAAGCGCGCGGCGATGGCCTGCGCCTGCGCGAGCCCCTGGGGGGCGGGCGCCTGCGACAGGTACAGCAGCTTGCGGTAGTGGCCGAAGTAGACCGGCGTCAACTCGGGATGGCGGTCGAGGCCGAGCGGGCGAATCACCAGCCGCTCGAAATGCCGCAGCAGAAAGTCCGTCAGATAGAAGGTGCCCGGTTCGCTGTCGGCCAGCTGCGCGAACACCGCCGCGGTGGCCAGGAATTCGTAGCAGTGCGCCCCCGGCAGCCGCTCAATGCCTTCTTCCCGCAGCAGCGCATCGAGTTCGCCGCGCGTGCCGCAATCACCGTAGACGACGAACATCTGCGCGTAGCGGCCGCGGTTGGCGGCGATCACGGCGCGCACCGCGGGCGCAATGCGCTCGGGGCGGTTGTGCAGCTCGGCCGGCAGGCAGCGCACTTCCAGGTCATGCCAGTCGTTCGCGCGCCGCAGCGCCGCGATCTCGCGCGCGAGCGCGCCGCAGGCGATCAGCAGGGTGCGTGGGCGTGCGCTCATGGCGGGGTGTTGCGCGAGTGCTAGGCCGCGCTCGCGGCGTGCGCGGCGGCACCCGAGCGGCGCGCTGCCAGCAGGTTCTTGGCGGTCTCGACCGCAATGGCCGCATCGCGGCAGTAGGCATCGGCGCCGACGGCCTTGCCGAATTCCTCGTTGAGCGGCGCGCCACCGACCAGCACGATGTAGTCGTTGCGGATGCCGGTCTCCTTCATCTTGTCGATCACGACCTTCATGTAGGGCATCGTGGTGGTGAGCAGCGCCGACATGCCGAGAATGTCCGGCTTGTGCTCCTCGAGCGCGGCCAGGTACTTCTCCACCGGGTTGTTGATGCCTAAGTCGATCACCTCGAAGCCCGCGCCCTCGAGCATCATCGAGACCAGATTCTTGCCGATGTCGTGGATATCGCCCTTGACGGTGCCGATGACGATCTTGCCGATCGGCGGCACGCCGGTTTCGGCGAGCAGCGGCCGCAGGATCTCCATGCCGCCCTTCATCGAATTCGCGGCCAAGAGCACTTCGGGGACGAACAGGATGCCGTCGCGGAAGTCGATGCCCACGATGCGCATGCCTTCCACCAGAGCATCGTTCAGCACGCGCTCGGCGTTCCAGCCGCGCTCGAGAAACAGATGGGTGGCTTCCTCGACCTCGGGTTTCAGTCCGTTGTAGAGGTCATCGTGTACCTGTTCGACCAGCTCCTGATCGTTGAGATCACGGAGGTTGAACTCGGCGTCGTCGGCCATTGGCAAAATCTCCATGCGCGACGAAAGGTTAGCGCCGCGCGCAAGCGCTTTGCGACACCATGGTAAGGGGGCAGTGCCGCCGGGACTGACTACTTCGCGACCGCCGCGTGTCGATAAGCGACAGGACGCTCAGGCGTTAAGACAAAACCTCAGCCGGCCGGTGGCAGCAGCGCGGCCGGGCGGCCGCGGGCCTGGCGACTCTGGCGCTCGGCGCTCGGCGGGCAGCCAAACTGTGCGCGGTAACAGCGCGAGAAGTGCGGCGGTGACTGGAAGCCGCAGGCGGTGGTGATGTCGATGATCGGCATCGAGGTCTGCAGCAGCAGCTCGCGCGCCCGCCGCAGCCGCATCTGCAGGTAGTAGCGCTTCGGCACGCAGTTGAGGTGGCGTTTGAACAGCCGCTCGATCTGCCGGCGCGACAGGCCCGTGGCCGCGGCGATCTCATCGAGCGACAGCGGTTTCTCGATGTGGGCCTCCATCAGCTGCGCCACCTTGATGAGACTCTCGTGGCTTACACCGATCTGCGCGCGCAGCGGTACGTACTGGCGGTCGCGGTCGTCGCGCACGCGGTCGACGATGAATTGCTCGGAAATGAGCTGCGATACGCGCGCGCCGAGCTGCGCCTCGATCAGGTGCAGCATGAGATCAAGCGGCGCGACGCCGCCCGAGCAGGTGAAGCGGTCGCGGTCGATGCTGAACAGCTGGTCGCTCAGATTGATGCGCGGAAACTCCTCGCGCAGCGCGGACAGGTTCTCCCAGTGGATGGTGGCGCGGTATTTCTCGAGCAGCCCCGCTTTGGCGAGCGCGTAGCCGCCGGTGCACAGCGCCCCGAGCGGCACGCGCCGCTCGGCCAGACGGCGCAGCGCCGCCAGCACCTTCGGCGACACCGCCTCCTGCACATTGACGCCGCCGCAGACGAACAGGATGTCGGGGGTGCCGGCCTGGTCGAGGGCGAGCGTGGGCGCGAGCTCGAGTCCATTGCTCGCCCGGGTGGGTGTGCCCTCGAGACTCACGATCGTCCAGTCGTAGACCGGTTCGCCGGTGAGGCTGTTCGCCATGCGCAACGGCTCGACGGCGTTCGACAGCGCAATCATCGAATAGCGCGGAAGAGTGAGGAACGCGAACCGGCTGCGGGGCAGTGCCACATGCCGGATTTTACGCCTTTCTTGCCTGTATGCGACGGAAAGCTATACTCCGAAGGCGACGCGCGACGGAGCGAACATAAGGGGGGATCGTGCTGCGGCCACTGACCCGCGTCTGCGTCCGCTACGCAGAACGGTACATCCCGAATCCCTACCTGTACGCGGTCATTCTCACCTTTCTCACGGTGGCGGCGGCGCTGCTATGGACCGACAGCTCGCCGGGCAAGGTCATCGAGGCTTGGTACAAGGGCATCTGGGACATCCTGGCATTCGCGCTGCAGATGGCGTTGGTGCTGGTGACGGGCGTGACGCTCGCGGATGCGCCGTTGGTGCGCAGGCAGCTGCGTCGTCTGGCAGCGCTGCCACAGCAGCAGGCGGGAGCCGCCGTCACCGTGTTCCTGGCAGCGGCGGTGGGCTCCTGGCTCAACTGGGGCTTCGGGCTCGTGGTCGGGGCGCTCATCGCGCGCGAGATCGCCAAGCGCCTGCAGGACGTCGACTTCAGTTTTCTGGTGGCGGCCGCCTACATGGGCTTCATGGTGTGGGCCTCGGGGCTGTCGAGCTCGATCGCGCTCGCCACCGCGACCCACGGCAGCGCCCTCAACATCGTCGAGAAGGTGACCGGCAGCGTGGCCGGCTTTGATCAGACGGTGTTCACCGCCTACAACCTGCTGCCGGTGGTGCTGCTGCTGATCGTGATGTCGTTCGCGCTCGTCCACATGGGTCCGCAGCCCGCCGACATGAAGCGGGTCGAGCCGCAGCGCCTCATCGACCAGGACAGCGGCCCGCCGACGCCGGCGCGGGCGCGCAGCTTCGCAAGCGTGCTGGAGGATGCCTGGATCCTCAGCCTGCTGTTGGTGCTGATGGGCGTCTACTACGAATGGCACACCATCCGCGCGAGTGGCTTTCACCTCGACATCAACGGCTTCATCTTCATCGTGCTGATGTTGGGGCTGTTGTTCCACTGGCGACCGATCCACTACGTGCGCTCGTTCGAGGCCAGCGCGCGCACCGTCGGGCCGATCCTGCTGCAATTCCCGCTCTATGGCGGGATCATGGGCATCATGACCGGCACCGGGCTCGCCGCGATCATCGCCGCGAGCTTCGTCGCTTTCTCGAGTACCAAGACGCTGCCGTTCTGGTCGTTCATCGCCTCCAACATCATCAGCCTGTTCGTGCCCTCGGGAGGCGGCCACTGGGCGGTGCAGGGGCCGTTCATGGTGCCCGCGGCGGTGAAGTTGCATGTGAGCCCGGCCATGACAGCGATGGCCACGGCGATGGGCGAGCAGACCGCCAACATGGTGCAGCCGTTCTGGGCGTTGCCGATCCTCGCCATCGCGCGGCTCGGCATCAAGGACATCATGGGTTACTGCGTGATCGCGCTCGTCGTCGGGCTGATCCTGTTCGGCGGCTCGCTGCTGCTGTTCGCCTGAGGCGGCGCAGCGAGCCGAGCGCTGCGCCTAGCTCGCCGCGAGTCCCTCGCTCAGGCGCCCGAGATACCAGCCGCAGAACCGGTCGACCAGCCCTTCGGTGAAGGGCGAGTAAGGCCCCACCTGGTAGGCCGGGCTGGCGATTCCCTGCTGGGCGCGCTCGACCAGTGCGCCGTCCTGGGCGTTGGTGGCGGTCCAGACAGAGGCGAGCCGGTCGACGTCGTAATCGATGCCCTCCTGCGCGTCCTGGTGCACCAGCCAGCGCGTGCGCAGGAGTGTGCGGTCCGGCGCGAGCGGCAACACCGAGAAGCTCACGATGTGGTCGCTCATGAAGTGATGCCACGAGTTGGGCTGGGTCCACACTGACAGGCCGCCGAGGGCTGCCTGCGGCAGCTGGCCCAACAGCTTGCGTGAGGCGATCTTGGTATCGACTGTCTGCGACTCGCCAGCCTGCGCGATCGGCAGACGCACGGCGCGGAAGCCGGTGACGGCGCTCAGCTCCTCGATCTCCGCGGATGGCAGCCCACAGGCCTGCCAGCGCGCGTGCTCACGGGCGAGCAGGCCCTGGAAGGCTTCCATCTCGGCCTGGTTCTCCGCGGAGGCCTGGTAGCCGAAACCGTACTCGAGGAGTGGCACGGTGAGCTCCGGGTGGTTGGCCGAGCAGTGGTTGCACTCGCGATTGTTCTCCATGGTGAGCTTCCAGTTGCCGTGCTCGATCAGATCGCTCTGGAAGGCCACCTTGCTGTGGAGGATGTCATGCGGGCCGATGTAGGGCTCGAGCGCGGCGCGCATCGCCTCAAAGCCCGGCGCCGCCTGCGCGCTCAGACAGATGAACAGCAGTCCGGCGAGCGACTGCAGGTGCACTTGCCGGAGCGAATAGCGGCAGAACTCGAAATCCGCGCCCATGTGCGGGTGGTGGATGAGCTCGCCGCGCAGGTTGTAGGTCCACTGGTGGTAGGGGCACACGAGGTTGCCCACAATGCCGCTGCCGGCCGGCCGCAGCCGCGCGCCGCGGTGACGGCACACGTTGTGGAAGGCGCGCACGGTGCCGTCATCGTCACGCACCACCAGGATCGAGTCGCTGCCAATCTCGACCGTGAAGAAATCGCCGGCCTCGGCGATCTCAGGCTCAGTACCGACGAAGATCCAGTGCCGGCCGAAGATGAGCTCGAGATCCGCGGCGTAGACTTCCGGGCTGAGATAGAAGGGCGCCGGCAGCGTGAAGCCGGCGCGGCGCTGCGCGATCAGCGCGCGCAGCGCCGCCCTGTCCGGGCGCTGCGCGGCAGCGTGAGCGGTGAACGTGCGGGGCAGGCCAGGGGTTGCATCGGGCAGCGCGGACATCGGCTCCTCCTTAAGCGCGCAGTTCGAGGTTGTCAGGATCGTAGGGCGACTCGCGCAGTACGGTCGCCTGCTTGCGCTCGCCCAGGATCTCGATCTGCAGCGGCGTGCCGGGCTCGGCAAACTGCGCCTGGGTGTAGCCGATGGCGAGGCTCTTCTGCAGCGTATGGCCGTAGTAGCCCGAGGTCGCCCGTCCGACGATGCGGCCCTGGGTGTCAAACAGCGGCTCGTTCCCGAGCGGGTCGGCATCAGTGACGCCATGCACTTCGAGGGTGACGAAGCGGTTGGGGACGCCGCGGGCGAGCTGCTGCTCGAGCGCTGCGCGCCCGATGAACGGACCCTTATTCATGCGCACGAAGCGATCGAGACTCGCCTCGAAGGGGGTGTAGTCGGGCGTCATGTCGCTGCCCCACATGCGGTAGGACTTTTCCATGCGCAGTGACTCCATGGCGCGCATGCCGACCATGCCGATGCCGTGCTCCTGGCCAGCCTCGAACAGCGCCTCGAACAGCGTATGCGCGTACTCGATCGGGAAATGCAGCTCCCACCCCAGGGCGCCGACGAAGTTGACCCGCAGCGCGTACACATCGACCGCGAAGCCCGCCTCGATCACCTGCGCGGTGAGCCAGGGAAAGGCGTCGTTGTCGAGCGCGGTGTCGGTGAGCTGCGCCAGCACTGCGCGTGACTTCGGGCCCGCCAGCACGAAGCAGCCGCGGCTGTTGGTGATGTTGCGCAATCTGACCGAGCCGTCCGCCGGCAGCGCCTTCAGCAGGTAGTCGCCGTCGTAGCGCTCGGCGGCTCCGGCGCTCACCACGTAGAAGTGCTCGGCGCCGATCTTGGTAATGGTGAACTCCGAGCGGATGCCGCCCTTGGGCGTGAGCGCGTGCGACAGCGCCATGCGGCCGATCTTGGTCGGCACCTTGTTGGCCACCAGGCGGTCGAGCCAGGCGGCAGCGCCGGCCCCGGTGACTTCGTGCTTGGTGAAAGGCGTTAGATCGATGACGCCGACGCGCTCGCGCATCAGCCGCGCCTCGTTGCCGACGTGCGGAAAATAGTTGCTGCGGCGGAAGCTCCACTGATCGCGGCGTTCGACGCCCGGCGGGGCGAACCAGGTGGCGCGCTCCCAGCCGTAACGCTGGCCCCACACCGCGCCTTTGGCGTTGAGCTTGTCGTACACCGGGCTGGTCTTGGCGGGACGCCCTTCCGGGCGCTCTTCATCGGGGAAGTGCACGGTGAAGACGTTGCGGTAGGTCTCCTCGTTCTTCTTCACCACGTAACGCTTGGAGGTATAGGCGCCGAAGCGACGCGGATCCACGGCCAGCATGTCGATCCCCGGCTCGCCTTCGGTGATCCACTCGGCCAGTTGCCAGCCCGAGCCGCCCGCGGCGGTGATGCCGAAGCTGTGGCCCTCGTTCAGCCACACGTTGCGCACGTCCCAGGCAGGGCCGATGAGTGGACTGCCGTCCGGGGTGTAGGAGATCGGACCATTGACGATGTCCTTGATGCCGCAGTTCTCCAGCGCCGGCACGCGTCGGGTCGCCGCTTCCACGTACGGCACCAGGCGGTCGAGATCGCCGGGGAACAGGCTGCGGCCGAACCAGTCCGGCACCCCGTCCGCAAAGCGTGCCGGAGCGCCTTTCTCGTAGGGGCCCAGGATCCAGCCCGTGCGCTCCTCGCGCAGGTAGTAGGACTGGTCGGACTCGCGCAGCACTGCGAGTTCGCGCCCGCCGCCCTGGCGATAGGCTTTCAGCTCAGGCGACTCGTCATAGACGATGTACTGATGCTCGACCGGGATCGCCGGCACGTTGAGGCCGAGGAGGCGTCCGCTCTGGCGCGCGTAATTGCCGGTCGCGAGCACCAGGTGCTCGGCGATGATGTCGCCCTGGCTGGTGCGCACCTGCCACTCTCCGGAGACCGTGCGTGCGATCGCCTGCGCCTCGGTGTGCTCATAGATCTCGGCGCCGGCGTTGCGCGCGCCCTTGCGCAGCGCCATGGTGAGATCGGCCGGCGCGATGTGGCCGTCGTCGGGGTGATAGAGCGCGCCGATAATGGCGGCCGTCTCGCTGCTGCCGCCGAGCTCGACCAGCGGCCACAGCTCCTTCACGCGCGCCGGCGTAATAATCTCGAACGGCACGCCGATGGTGTTGGCGGTGCCGCAGTACTTGTAGTACTCGTCCATGCGCTCCCTGGAGGTCGCCAGCCGCAGGTTGCCGGACACGTGGAAGCTCACGTCCTGGCCGGTCTCGGCCGGCAGGCGCTTGTAGAGATCGACCGAGTACTTGTGCAGCTGGCCGACGGTATAGCTCATGTTGAACAGCGGCAGGAGTCCTGCGGCATGCCAGGTCGAGCCGGCGGTGAGCTCGGTGCGTTCGATCAGCGCGACGTCCGTCCAGCCCTTCTTGGTCAGATGATAAAGCGTGCTCACGCCGACCACGCCGCCGCCGATGACCAGAACCCGCACATGCGTCTTCACGAAGGGATCTCCACGGCGACGAGGGCGCCCGCCGCGGCAGTGTAGGGGAGCACTGCCGGCGTTACGGACTCAAATTGCGACGGTATCTTGCTTAAATGATCCCGCGTGCCGCTTCCGCCAGGTACTGCGACACGTAGGCGGCGAAGCTGCGCCAGACCTCGAGATGGAAGGCGTCCGGCTGCGTGCGCCACAGCACCACTTCGGCCTTGGCCAGCATGGTGCGGGTACACATATTCACTGGGAACGAGCGCTCATCCAGATCGAGCGCGATGCCTGCGGCCAGCAGTATCGTCGCCTTCGGTCCCGAGATACACAGAGCGGTCTGCCGATGGCTGACGTCCACCAGCGAATGGGGAAGCGTCGCGAGCGCCTGCGACAGGGCGACCGCGGGCGCCGCATCCGCCGTGGGCGCGAGGATCAGCCATTCGTCCGGTCCCTGCCAGAGACACGCGCGACCATCCGCGGTACTCGCCCGGCAGGCTTCGCGCGGCAGCTCCAGTCCGAGCGCCGCGCCTGCGGCGCTGCGCACCGCGGCCTCGCCACGCAGCACCCAGCGGCGGCCCGGCGGCAGCGGCTCCAGCATGCCGGGAATGATGTCCACCCAGGCAGACACCCGCTGTGTGCGCAGGTCACGCATTGAGGCGCGCGCCCTTGGGGTCAAAGAACACCGTGGAGGTCACTTCGACCGCCACGGCGCCGCCTGGCCGGGCCACGTACAACGTCTGACCGAGCCGCGCGCGACCGCCGGCCACGAGTGCGAGTGCGATCGAGCGGCCGAGGGTGGTGCTGCGGTAGGCGCTGGTCACGTGCCCGAGCGGACGGCTGGGGATCGGAACCTCTGCCTCCGCCAGCACCTGGGAGCCTTCCTCCAGCACGACCTGCGGATCGCGCGTGAGCAGTCCCACCAGCTGGCGGCGCTGCGGGGACAGGAGCGCCGGGCGCTGCAGCGAGCGCTTGCCGACGAAGTCGGGCTTGTTCTTGCCGATCGCCCAGGCGAGGCCCGCATCATCGGGGGTCACGGTGCCATCGGTGTCCTGGCCGACGATGATGTAGCCCTTTTCGGCGCGCAGCACGTGCATGGTCTCGGTGCCGTAGGGGGTGATGCCGTGGGGCTCGCCGGCGGCATGAATCGCCTGCCACACCGCCGGGCCAAAGTCCGCCGGAACGTTCACCTCGAAGCCGAGTTCGCCGGTGAAACTGACCCGGAACAGCCGCAGCGGTACGCCGCAAATGTGGCCCGTCACCGCGCCCATGTGCGGTAGCGCAGTGGGCGCGAGATCCACATCGACGAGGCCTGCAAGCACGCTGCGTGCCTTGGGTCCCTGCACGGCAATGACCGCCCATTGCTCGGTGGTGGAGGTGAGCCACACCGACAGCTGCGGCCACTCGGTCTGCAGATAGTCCTCCATCAGCGCCAGCACCCGCGGCGCACCCCCGGTCGTGGTGGTGAGATGGAAGCGGTCGGGCGCCATGCGCGCCACCACGCCGTCATCGAAAACAAAGCCGTCGTCGCGCAACAGTACCCCGTAGCGCGCACGCCCGACGGCAAGGCCCGCCCAGGCATTCACATAGAGGCGCTCGAGGAAGCTGGCCGCATCCGCGCCGACGATCTCGATCTTGCCCAGGGTCGATGCGTCGAACATGCCGCAGTCACTGCGCACCGCGCGGCACTCGCGTGCCACCGCTGCATGCAGGTCCTCGCCGCCGCGCGGAAAATAGCGCGCGCGCTTCCACAGGCCCACGTCCTCGAACACCGCCCCCGCCGCGCGGGCCCAGCCGTGCATGGGTGTCGTGCGCACCGGATCGAACAGCTCACCGCGCGCCATTCCCGCGAACGCACCGAAGCTCACCGGGGTGTAGGGCATGCGAAACGTCGTGAGCCCGACTTCGGGGATGGTGCGGCCGAGACTCGCGGCGAGCACTCCGAGGGCGTTCAGGTTGGAAGTCTTGCCCTGGTCGGTCGCCATGCCGGTCGTGGTGTAGCGCTTCAGATGCTCGACCGAGCGAAACCCCTCGCGCAGCGCGAGCGCCAGATCTTTGGTCGTGACATCGTTCTGCCAGTCGATGAAGGCGCGCCCGTGGGCGCCGGCCGCCCGGGGCAGCGCACCGGCGAAACCGGCCGCCCCGCCCGGTGCGGGCGCTGCTGCGCCCGTCGTGCGTGCGAGCGCAGCCGCCGGCGCCACGCCGCGCCGCCCGGGGGCGAGCGCCTCGCGCGCGGCGGCGGCACCGGCCACCGCACCGTCTGCGCGGGCCGCCTCGAGCTCGAAGAGGCCGCGGCAGCCGCCGGCGCAGCGCACGCGCTCGGGAGCCTGCGCGGGTAGAAACGCGTTCAGTGTGGGGTCCCAGGAGAGTTTGCCGCGCGCCTGCGAGAACAGGTGCACACTGGGGGTGAAGCCGCCGGACATGAGCACGACGTCACACGGCTGGGCGGCACCGTTCAGCCGCAGCGTGTCCACGCGCAGCCGGCCGCTCGTGCCCTGGATCTGCGCGTCCGCGATCACCGGGATACCGGCCGCGCGCGCCGCGGCGCCCACCGGCCGCTCGCCGCTGCGCACATCGGCAATCGCCGCCACGTAGACGCCGGCGCGCTCGAGCTCGAGGGCGACGCGGTACGCCGCATCATCCGCCGTGACCACGAGCGCGCGCGTGCCCGGCCGCACCGCGTAACGATTCAGGAAGGTGCGGGCGGCGCCGGCGAGCAGAATCGCCGGGCGGTCGTTGCCGGGGAACACCAGCGGCCGCTCGATGGCGCCGGTGGCGAGCACCACTTCGCGGGCGCGCACCTGCCATTGGCGCTCGCGCGGGAAGTCACGCGGCGGATCGGCGAGATGATCGGTCAGCCGCTGGTTGAGACCGACCAGGTTGTGGGGGAAATAGCCGAAGGCGGTCGTGCGCGGCAGCATCGTGACGCGCGGCTCGGCGGCGAGCGCGGCGAGAGTCTGAGTTCGCCAGGCATCGGCACTCATGCCCGCGAGGAGCGCGCTGGATGGGCCGCCCTCAGCGAGCAGCGCCCCACCGAGTTCAGCCTGCTCGTCACACAACAGCACGCGCGCGCCGCCCTGGGCGGCGGCGAGCGCGGCCGCCAGTCCGGCAGCCCCCGCGCCCACGACCAGCACATCGCAGTGCGCGTAACGCACCGCATAGCGGTCGGGATCGGCCTCTGCGGGGGCCACTCCCAGGCCTGCGGCGGCGCGGATGCGTGGCTCGTACACGCGCTTCCAGGCGCTTTTCGGCCACATGAAGGTCTTGTAGTAGAAGCCGGCAGGGATGAACGGCGCGATCACATCGTTGACCGCGCCGAAATCGAACTCAAGGCTCGGCCAGCGGTTCTGGCTGTGCGCCGCCAGGTTCTCGTAGAGCTCGATCTGGGTGGCACGCAGGTTCGGGGTGGTGCGCGCAGCATCGCGTCGCAGGGCGACCAGCGCATTCGGCTCTTCGGCGCCGGCAGCCAAAAGACCCCGCGGCCGGTGGTACTTGAACGAGCGTCCCATGAGGTGTACGCCGCAGGCGAGCAGCGCCGAGGCGAGCGTGTCGCCCGCGAAGCCTGTATAGGGGCGGCCATCGAAGCTGAACGGCAGCGGCTGCGCGCGGTCGATGCGACCACCGTGAGCCAGGCGCAGGCCCGCGCTCATCGTGGCTGCCCCGGCGCGGGTTCGCCCACCTTGTAGGTCGCGATGAAATGATCGTTGGTGGTGTCACGCAGCGCGTTGAAGAACCGTCCGCAGCCATGGGTGTGACGCCAGCGCTCGGCATGCACGCCGCGCGTGTTGGCGCGGCTGTAGAGAAACTGCGTCCACTCTAGCGCACTGGCGGCGGACGGATCGGCGGGACGGGCGAGGTGCGCCTGGCCGCCGTAGACAAACTCCAGCTCCGGACGCTCGCCGCAATAGGGGCAGTCGATGAGCAGCATGCCGGCCCTTCAGTGCGCCACCGCGGCGGCCGCGGCTTCGTCGATGAGCGCGCCGTCGCTGAAGCGCTCGAGGGTGAACGGAGCGTTGATCGGATGCGGCTCATCGCGCGCGATGGTCCAGGCGAACAGATGCGCTGCGCCCGGGGTGGCCTTGAAGCCGCCGGTTCCCCAGCCGCAGTTCACGTACAGTCCGGGCACGGGGGTCCTGGCGATGATCGGTGAGCGGTCCGGGCTCACATCCACGATGCCGCCCCAGCTGCGCAGCATGCGCAGGCGGCGGAACATCGGGAACAGCTCACACACGGCTTCGAGTGCGTGGCTGGTGATGTGCAGGCCGCCACGCTGCGTATACGAGGTGTAGGCATCGGTGCCGGCGCCGATCACCAGTTCACCCTTGTCGGACTGGCTGATGTAGGCGTGGATGGTGTTGGACATGACCACGCACGGAAACACCGGCTTCACCGGTTCCGACACCAGCGCCTGCAGCGGATAGCTTTCCAAGGGCAGCTCGACTCCGGCCATCTGCAGGATCACGCTGCTGTGGCCCGCCGCGGAGACACCGATGCGTGGCGCGCGGATCAGCCCGCGCGTGGTCGCGACCGCGGCGACCGCCCCGGATGCATCACGCTCAATCCCGGTGACTTCGCAGTTCTCGATGATGTCGACCCCGAGCGCATTCGCGGCGCGCGCATAACCCCAGGCCACGGCGTCGTGCCGCGCGGTGCCGCCCGAGCGCTGTAGCGCCGCGCCGAGCACCGGGTAGCGGATGTCGCTAATGTTCAGCGGCGGGCAGAAGGCCTTGGCTTCCTGAGGGGAGAGCCAGGCGTTGTCGACGCCGGCGGCGCGGTTGGCGTGCACGTGGCGCTTGAATACCTGCTCATCGTGCACCGTGTGCGCCAGCATCATGACGCCGCGCGCCGAGAACATCACGTTGTAGTTGAGTGCCTGCGCGAGCTCGGGCCACATTTTGAGCGAGTGGTCGTACAGCGCCGCGCTTTCGGCGAACAGGTAGTTGGAGCGGATGATGGTGGTATTGCGACCGGTGTTGCCGCCGCCGATCCAGCCTTTTTCGAGTACCGCGATGTTGCTGAGGCGGTGCTCGCTCGCGAGGTAATAGGCCGCCCCGAGACCGTGTCCGCCACCGCCGATAATGATGGCATCGTAGGCGGGCTTGGGCTCGGCCTGGCGCCATTGCGGGGTCCAGCCGCGCTGGCCGGTGAGGCCGGCGAGCAGCAGCGACAGGCCGGAGAAGGATTTCATCGTCGCCACCTGAGAAGCCAAGGGCGCGCGCATCATGCGCCGGGGAACCGCGCGACACGAGCACCGCCACGCCTCCCGGATTGAACAAATCCGACATGGGCTGCGGCATGACGTCCGCTCAACTCGGCGCGGCGCTGCCTTTGATGGCGGTACGCGGGTTCACGTGGTGCACGAACTCGGCGACATAGTCATCGGCCGGGTGCTCGACGATCTCGCGCCCGCTGCCGGTCTGCACGATGCGGCCGCCCTCCATGATCGTCACCTGGTCGCCGAGCTTCAGCGCCTCATCCAAGTCGTGACTCACGAACAGAATGGTCTTCTTGACGCGCTCCTGCAGCGCCAGGAGCTCATCCTGGAGCTTACGACGGATGAGCGGGTCGAGCGCCGAGAAGGGCTCGTCCATCAGCAGGATGTCGGCATCGGTGGCGAAGGCGCGCGCCAGGCCCACGCGCTGCTGCATGCCGCCGGAGAGTTCGCTGCAGTAGCGCTCGCCCCACTGCGACAGGCCGACGAGTTCCAGTTGCTGGTCGATCATCTGGCGGCGCTTCTCCACCGGGTCGCCGCGCAACTCCAGGCCGAAGCCGACGTTGTCGCGCACTG
>Ga0210385_10000796_pt1 | contig 20478 bp, 15 predicted proteins | sample IncBWH26OmetaG_FD_160107 | JGI IMG/M metagenome (GOLD analysis project Ga0210385, IMG submission 160107) | Forest soil microbial communities from Barre Woods Harvard Forest LTER site, Petersham, Massachusetts, United States - Inc-BW-H-26-O ...
GGCCGCGCCGCAAAGCGAGCCGCTTCGGAGACGCGGCGCCAGAAATTCTCCAGAGCTATCCGGGCACCCGCGGCCGCACCTTGAGCATGGCCATCGACAAGCACCGCAGCATTCATCGCACCCGCCGACGTGCCGGAAATGCCATCGATTCCGAGCCACGCCTCCTCGAGTAGACGGTCGAGCACACCCCAAGTAAATGCTCCATGCGAGCCTCCACCCTGCAACGCAAGATCGACAAGGATCGGATCTCGAGTGATGGCGGCGTTACTTGCTTCTTTTGCCATTAAATCTCACAAAGAGTCGCCCTCGCGCTGGCGGCAACCGGTCAATGATCAATACCATTGATAGAACGCGATTGGGGAACGCCCAACGAAGTCAGGATTGTGCTAGTTAAGGCCCGTTTTCAGTGCGAAAACTGAGCAATTTTGCTCATCGTCGCCGAGCAAAATTGTGGGAAATTCAAGTGTCCACCGATCGACGGCGGATAAATCGCGAGAAAGAGCACCACGTGACCTGCTGCTGACAGAGTGCTGAACATGGGGCTCCTCGGTATTCTTGTTGGGCTTGGTTTGCTCATCTGGCTAGCCTTTCGAGGCTGGAGCGTATTGCTGCTGGCGCCCGTCGCGGCTCTGGTCGCCGCGTTTCTTGGCGGCGAGCCGTTGCTTGCCAACTGGACACAGGTTTTCATGGGCAGCGCCGCCCGCTTCCTGGCCCAGTTCTTTCCGCTGTTCCTGCTCGGCGCGGTCTTCGGCAAGCTCATGGAAGACAGCGGCGCGGTGTCGGCCGTTGCCGACTTCATGACGAAGCGCCTGGGAGAACGCCGCGTTATGCTTGCGGTCGTGCTCGCAGGGGCCTTCGTCACCTACGGCGGCGTTAGCCTATTCGTTGCGTTCTTCGTACTTGCTCCCATGGCGCAAACACTGTTCCGCGCGGCGGTCATACCCCGGCGGCTGATGCCGGCGGCGATCGTGCTCGGGACCTCGACCTTCACGATGTCGGCATTGCCGGGCACCCCGTCGATTCAGAACGCCATTCCGATGCCGTTCTTCGGCACCACGCCGTTTGCCGCGCCGGGGCTGGGCATCATCGCGGCGGTCATTATGCTCGGCTTCGGCCTGTGGTGGCTGGGACGAGCCGAGACCAGGGCTCGCCACTTGGGCGAGGGTTACGGGGCAGACATAACGGTTCCTGCCGATGCCGCCGCGGACGATGAGATCGTGCGCGAGCGTGCCACCACGGCTCGCGAGTTCGACCCAGCCGAGATTCGTCACGGACAGCGCAGTGACACTGCTCCGCCCATTGTTGCTGCCGCGTTGCCGCTCATCGTGGTCGTCGTCGTCAATCTCGCGATGTCGCTTGTCGTCCTGCCGCGGCTCGACTTTTCATTCCTGGCCGAAGAACGCTGGGGCGGCACGTCGATTACCGCGGTGGCTGGCGTATGGTCCGTAGTGGTCGCACTCGCCGCCGCAATCGCTGCGGTCGTTTTTTTGAACCGCAGCCGCCTAACCGCGTTGCGCCAAACCATGGACGCCGGTGCCAACGCGTCGGTTCTGCCGGCTCTCAGCGTATCAAGCCTCGTGGGTTTCGGCGCGGTTGTTGCCGCGCTGCCCGCTTTCGCCTTGGTGCGCGATTGGGTGCTGGCGATCGAAGGTGGCCCACTTGTCTCGCTCGCCGTGGCGACGAATGTGCTGGCGGCTCTCACCGGCTCGGCATCCGGCGGATTGACGATCGCGCTCGACGCACTTGGGCACACTTACATGGCTATCGCATCGCAAACGGGCATGAATCCCGCGCTGATGCACCGCGTCGCCGTGATCGGTTCGGGAACGCTCGATATTCTGCCGCATAACGGCGCGGTGGTGACTTTGCTCGCCATCTGCGGATCGACACACCGCGAAAGCTATTTTGACATCGTTATGGTCGGCATCGTAGGCGCCATCATCGCTCTGATCGCAGTTATCGTCCTCGGCACGGTATTTGGGTCGTTCTGAACATCCGAGACGGGCGCAGTGCAAGGAAGGAAGCTTGCAAATGGCGGCCAGTATCGAACAGAAGGTCACAACCGCGATCGTGGTCGCGACGGCTGCCTCAATTGCTGCCTATCAGGCGGCAAGCGTCTTCGCGCCTCTCGTGCTTGCGCTCTTTATCATCGCCGTCGTCTGGCCGCTGCAACATTGGTTGCAGCCGCGCATGCCGAAACTTGTCGCGCTGGCAATCACGATCATCGTCACCGTCGCAGTGTGTCTTGCCTTCGCATCGCTTGCGGTGTGGGGATTCGGCCGAGTGGGGCGCTCACTCGTTGCCGATTCTGCCCGATACCAGGCACTCTATAACAACGGCGTGGCTTGGCTCGACGGCCATGGCATCTCGGTCGCGGGACTCTGGGCCGAGCATTTCAATGTCGGCTGGTTGCTGCGGGCGGCGCAACAGCTCACCGGCCGCATCAGTACTACGCTGCGATTCTGGGTCATCGCGCTCGTCTACGTCATTCTCGGTCTTCTGGAGATCGACAACATTCGTCGCAAGATAGCGGCGCTCGACAATCGCAACGTGGCGCTTGTCTTGCTTGAAGGAAGCGCGGCCACCGCGGTGAAGTTCAGAAAGTATATGCTGGTCAGGACGCAGATGAGCGCCGTAACCGGCCTCCTCGTTGGCATTTTTGCTTGGATCACGGGTTTACCGTTCGCTGCCGAGTGGGGCGTGATCGCATTCGTCCTCAACTACATTCCTTTCATCGGTCCGTTTATCGCAACGCTGTTTCCAACGCTGCTGGCAATGACGCAGTTCGGGAGCTGGCAAGCCGTTCTCGGCGCCTTCATCTGCCTGAACATCATCCAGTTTGTGGTCGGTAGCTATGTCGAGCCACGAGTCTCCGGCAGCGTGCTGTCGATCTCACCTTTCCTCGTGCTCTTTGCGATCTTCTTCTGGACCTTCCTATGGGGCATTTTTGGCACCTTCATCGGAGTTCCGATCACGCTCGCCATTCTCACCTTCTGCGGCGAGCATCCTGCCACCCGATGGGTCAGCGACTTGCTCGGCGGTCCCGTGCGAGAGCCGAGAGAAATAAAGTTCCAAGACTAATTCAGTCAGGCTCGTCTTCGCCGGCAAGTTCGACACGTTCCGGCGGCAGCAAACAAAGCTCGCCGTCCGCGCCGGACGCCAGGGTGTGGATATAAAAATGAGTCGGCGCGACGTTCTTCGCCCCCATCACCGGTGACGGCGCCGAGACGATTTTCAACTTGCCGCAGGTTCCGACCCAGTCGATGTGGCGGTGGCCGTGCATGACGACTGTGCGTGCGGCTATAGACTTCAGGCTGCGAACGAACCAGCTGCCGTTGATCAGCGCCGTTCCGATACGCTCGGAAAACGACGCGACCGACATGGGATACTCCACGAGATGATGATGCAGCGCGACGATCCAGCGCGCTTGCGGAAACTGGGTGACCGCTGCGGCAAACTTGCGTGCCTGTCCAGCGGAAACCAGTCCCAGCGCATTGGTGAAGGAAAAATGAGTTTCGGCATTCGAGTTGAGGATTGCGACGGCCATGCCGTCCGCCGTTGCGGGCGGCATGATCATGGGAAACTGATCGTCCCAAAGACGCCCGAGTCCGGCGGACAGGCGCAGGCTGCCCGAATCGGCAAAGTCCGCAATCCGCCGCCGATGCGGAGCCAACGCTTCGGCGAGCGTGCGTTCAAGTCTTCCCGAGCGAGCATCCACCACGCGCACCCGCTCACCCTGTAGGGCCGCCATTGCCGACAACGTCCGCATTTGCCGCAACCGCTTTGCGGCGCTGAACGGCAGATCAAGCCGGGCCGGATTCAAGCGATCGACGATGTTGAGGTCATGATTTCCGGGAAGCACGATCAACCGTTGCGCCAGAAGGGGATGCTGCGTCACCACATCGATGAATTCTGCCCATTCGCTCGCGCGGCCGGCGTCGGTCATGTCGCCGCTGACGAGAACGAGATCGAGCGGCCTGATGTTATGGATCGCTTCGAGGCGGTCCATGACGCGCACGACGCGACCGTTGCCGCGAGGGCCGCTCCGTCCACTTTCGATACGGAATCCATAGTGCTCGCCTACCATGTGAACGTCTGAAAGATGCGCGATGCGCCATACGGGCCCGGCGGATGCGGACGCGAATGCGGGGAGGTCGATCGGCTGGTCCATGCTCGCATCGGCAACGCCCCAAACGAGCGAAGCGACCGCGAGATAGGCCGAGACGACGACGACGGCATTGGCAAGCGCTGGGAGAACGAGGCTGTGCAAAGACAGCAAATCCGCCACCGTTCCGATCCAATGCGTGGCCGGCCAGGCAAGTATCGCGATCAAAAGACTGCAGACGCAGAGAATGACGGCGGCGCCTGCGGAACTGACTGCGCGCAGACGCCCTCGCGCGGCGGCGTTGGAAGTCCCGCTGAACATGTGCTCGGCCAAATAACGCAACGCCTCGCGGCAGAACGTATAGCCCGGCTGTAGCGCAAGCGCATTGAGCGACCAGAAATTCACCTCCGCGATTCGCCACAGCGGGCGCCATCCGATCCACCCTAAACCGGCGACGGCAGCGAGCATCAATGCTGTTCCGAGGCCCGTTAATTCAGCGACGCTTCGCGAGGCCTTTGCGAACCAGATCGTCGCGACAAGCGGCGCCGATCCGAGCAGGATCGCCGGCAACAGGATCGAGACGGTCCAGCAAAATGCAAGCTTCGGCAGACTGATTTCGGCGAACAGACTGCCCGCGATCGCGAGCAACGATCTCTGCTTGGGGCTTGAACCGTCGTCCTCGGCATCGCCGTCGCGCGGATCGAACAACATCTTGTCCAATATTACGCCGACTTCAGCCCTATCGCGCTTTCGATCAGGCTGGGGATCCGATTGAGTCATGGCGACCTTTCCGCGGTGGAGACTTTTTCGATTGCACGCATCTGAGCGAACGTTTGTGGTGAGGGGTATGTCTATGGTCACGGCTAAGGAATATCGGGAATCAGCGTTCGAGTCTTATAGGTGGGCCGCTGAGGCTTAAACCGAGGAAGTACGAGACACCTATTTGCGTTTGGCACGCGGACGGACAATTGCGGCCTTGAACGCAAATTGTTTACCGGCAAGGACCTGCGGATATTCGATCGTCAGCAATACTCGGCAGTGACGGGTTCAGTCGGCCTGTGCTTGCCCGACCCCGCCGCAGCAGCGCGGTCGCCAAGTCAGCGACGGAGGCGGGGGCGGCTGGCATACTCTGTCTTACGCAGCGTTCCCGCGCTAGCGGAGCAGGAAGATCATGCCATCAACCGAAATGGCCGTCGAATGGCTCAAGTTGGCGGACGACGTCATCGCGCTGTCAACGCCGATCAACTAGGCCGCCGCCCCAGTTGGATGCTTTCCTAATTCCGAAGGCTTTGCCCTAATCTGAATTTTGCAGTGTCCTAGATTTCGGAAGTGAGCAATTTGATACAGAATTTTTAGACTGCCGAATGCAGCATTATCTAATGTCCAGTGAAGCGTCGCCTGTTCGAAGTCTCATCTCTATCTGGCCCTCAATTTATTATCGTGTTTGGCCGCAGGCCGCGCTAGCTGCCGGACTAACTGCTACCGCGGCTTGGATTGGGCTGCTCGCATACGGGATTTTCGAGCTAGCAGAGACATTATTGTTTTAAGAGAATGGCCGCCCCAGTTGGCGGCCCCCGTTCATTCTATACCAAGAGCCGAATGTCTGCTTATGGGCCTTAGCGGACGCGCCGATTGCAGCGCATCATGTCCGCTTGCGGGGATAAAGCGGACACCTCGATTTGACCGTGCCGCGGCAGCTAATGACCCAAAGCGGACATTAAACGACTATTTGGCGCGAAAAATTAGAGTAGCACCGGGCACGCTTTGACCATGCAAAGTATATGACCCGCTCGGGGACACGCCCCTTTTTTAACGCGACACGCGAGTACGCGGCAGGTAGCTTGGTTCTTACGCGATGTCCGCGGCTTTTGGAGTGATTTATTTGAGGCAAAAAAGAAGGCCCACTCAGAAGCGAGCAGTTTCTTGAAGCGAACATTCAAGGTCGCCCTAGCATTTCTGCTGGTGAGCATACCACTATTGCTGATGCTTTACGGAATGCCGCTTTCCCTGAAGGCGCACAGTACGTTGAAGTGCTATGACCCGCCTTTGAAACAGAGACCGTGCTGAACGCGAACTACCCTAGCGGCCTACTGCCTGCAGCCCTGCCACGCACAGATTCGATAGGAGCCAGACAAATGGCAACGCGAAACAAAACGTCAGTAAAATGTTGAGCGTTGTTCGGAAGGTCCGCCACCTACTCGCGACATTGGAAAAGTGGATCATGTTTGATAGTGCCCTCTCGGCACGCTAGAGAAAGCGTCGGCTAAGACGACATCAGTGGCCAACTGTGGAAACTATGGGACACTCGCGCAGCGCTTTGTAGGCAAGCCCGCCCGCGCTGCATTTCATCGCTGGGTGTTACCGGCGCGCATCAGTTGAAAATGTGACGGTTGTCACGGATAGGGGAATTATTCACACAAGTGGCGATAGCGCGTCGAGTTAGTGGAGTGGGCTAACGCGCTGCCACAAAGCAATTCCGCGACAGAAAAGGATTTCAAGAAAGCGCGGTTGAAATTCCGCGTTGCTTGGCAATTCGGACCTAATCGATCTCTCCCCCCATCGCCCAGTGACCTGAAGTGGCCCTCTGAGGGAAGCCGCACGGCTTCCTCGGTACGCCTGTTGACTTCAATCGTCGGAACTTCGGTCAAATGACTGACGTCGGCGGTAACGGAGCACGGACAAGCCAGTGTCGCATTCCCGACTCGGGAACGTTTTGGCGTTTCATTTAATTAATTGCAGTGGGTTCAGGTCGCATTTGCAGACATTCGAATGCGCCCGGCTGTTCCTTCCGCCTTTTCTGAACACCCGGATGTTTCTGTGTCGAGAGTGTCGAATAAAGCCGATCCGAAAATGGCAATCGCGTTGACGGTGGGCGCATACCTTTCGGGACCTGGGAGTCGATTACGCGCACTGGCGCCGCGGAGCGTCGCTGCGTCCTGCCAATTCAGGCGGCGAATTCTGATTTGAGAGTGAGGAGTGCAACCTTGGAGTATATGAAATGGTTCGGAGTACCCTGCTGGCAACCGCTGCCCTGACGTTCTCGCTAACTGCTACCGAAGCGTCGGCTCACAGTGGGAAACAGCACTATACTTCCGGTCGCCACCGTTGGCATCATGCGAGTTATCGGCGCGGCATAGCAGATCGTGGCGGTGGAGTCTCTTACGGCGGCAATGTCGCGGCCGCCCGAGCGCACGGCATGGCATGGTGCGGCGCTGAAATGGCCGATGAGCTTGGCATACATGGCCAGCAAGGCCGCGAACTCTGGCTTGCGCGCAATTGGGCGCACGTGGGCACGCCGGCATCCGCCCACGTTGGCGCTGTGGTGGTCTGGTCACATCACGTCGGCCAAATTGTCGGCCAGGAGAACGGTCAGTGGGTCGTACGATCCGGCAACGACGGTGGCGGTGTGCGATCACGAGCACGTTCGCTCGCCGGCGCCATCGCCATTCGCGATGTCGGCATTGGCTTTGGGGACTCCGAGGTAGCTGGCATCGACGAGCAGGCGCGCGGCAGCGTGCGCATCGCGGATATCCAACGACAGCACCACTACCAACGCATCAGCCGTAATGAGCATCGGACACCACTGTGGATGCACGACGAGACCGTGCAACCGGATCGCTACGGTGCAGCTTCAGCATCCTGAGAAACGACGCAATGAATCGCAAGGCCGGAGCATTTGTTCTCCGGCCATCCGCGTCGCAACTCGGACCGCGAGCACGAGTCGCTACTGGCCCTTAGCTGCCGTGCCGATCAGTTACTTTCGTGGCCCCTTTCGGGGGCAAAGCGGACATTCCGCCTCGACCAATGTCGCGGCAGCTAATGACCCAGAACGGAAGTCATCCCAATATTACCGCACAAGCTTGCCAGGAGCCGTGCGGACTTGTGGACTGCGACGTCGGGGGGATTTCGGAACGGCCTCGCTTGACGTAGCGTGACTTCGAGAATGCGCGGTGCCACTTGTCTTGGGGGAGATCGAATGGCAGTGCAACTGAACGAGAATTCTCAGTCGATTGAGTTGGCCGAGCGTGCGCTGGAGCTGATTAAGCGTCACAACTTATCAGCCGATCCTTCAAGCTATGCGGTGTGGTATGCCTATGTCGGCGGCAATACCGCTCTCGCACGAAGCATTGAGGGCGTCGTTGCCGACAAGGGCAACCTCTCTGACAGCGACGTAGACGAGGTCCGTCAGCGCTATCTGTCCGATCTCGACACCGTCGCACGATTGACGGTTGTCAGTGAAAAGCTCGGCGACGAGGTCGAGCAGATTGTCGGCATGATCGAGGCGTCAATCGGCATTAGCGGTGGGGCAGAGCAGGACCTGACCGATGCCGGCCGCAAGCTAGCCGTAGCAATTGACCGGGATACCCTGCGTAGCATCGTCGAGGCAGTCCTTTCGGCCACCAACGATGTGCAGCAGGAAAATGCGAAACTCGGGAACCGGCTCAAACAATCGCACGAGGAAATTTCTGAGCTTCAAGCGGACCTAACGGCAATCCGCACCCAGGCATTGACGGACCCACTTACTGGCCTTGCAAATCGCAGACACTTCGATCAGCGGCTAGCGCACGCGCTGGTCGAGGCGGAACGCGGCGACAGCACGTTATCGCTACTGATCGCTGATATTGATCACTTCAAGACTTTCAACGACACGCATGGACATCTCCTCGGCGATCAGGTCCTTCGTCTAGTCGCCTCGATTTTGATCCAGAACACCAAAGGACAAGACCTCGTCGCGCGTTATGGTGGTGAGGAATTCGCGGTCATTCTTCCGAGCACAAATCTTCTCCAAGCCACTACCGTGGCCGAGAACCTTCGTAAGGCCATTACCTCGCGGGAAGTCATCAAGCGGACGACCGGCGAACACCTCGGGCGCGTCACCCTCTCGATCGGCGTTGCACATCGACAGGCGGGCGAGACCGCACAAGCTTTGATCGAGGTCGCCGATATGTGCCTCTACGCCGCAAAAAAGACGGGCCGCAACTGTGTCGTTAGCGAGGCCGACCTGGATGTCGAGCGGCTCTAAGGGCAACAGTGAACAAGGCACAAGGCATCGCTCTCAGAGCGCGCGCTGCTGTGGCTAACCGCCGTGCCGTTCCCCCATGGAGAGCAAGCGGTCCGTCATGGGTCGCCGTGGTCGCTAGTAGACGTTAGGACGGACACATCCATGTGCCGTGAAAGCGTCATGGCAGGCGTCATGGACTCCCTGATGGTGCCCCGTCACGCCGACCACCGTGCTGTCACTCACATGGGCGCATGGGTGTGTCATGGCGTGCCTCTGTGCTTGATGGAGCGGGAATCGGTGGTGACCGTCATGGGTCCCTTCGTGGCGAGTGTCGGTGAAGTAGCGACGCACATTTATTTGCCCAAGCCGACGCGCCAGCCTTCCGCAGCGGACACGGGAAGAAGGCCGCCCATCGCCGGAACTATTTGTCGCCGCGGTCCCTTAGCTGCCCCGCCGGTCGGAGACTTTCATGGCAGCTTTCGGAGGTAAAAGCGGACGCGCCTTTCGTTGCGGCGCGCGGCAGCTAATGACCCTTAGCAGACATCTGAAAGGCTGCACCCTTTTAGGTCGCTGCCGGGCATAAGCGGGAGGCCGCGGAGGTCCGCTTATGGCCCTTAGCGGACTTCAGTGAGAGCGGGTCGATGTCCACTTTTGGGCGCAAAGCCGACATCGTCGCTTGCCCGCTTTGGAGTGAAGAACCGCAGCGAAGTAGCCTTAGTACCAGAGAAAGGGCCGCTGCGGCCGATCACCGCTCGCTCAATGGGCTGATCGAGAAGTTGCTCGCCGACTACTGCAAGAAGCGGACTGTCGCGTCACGCTCACGCCCCGATGCGGCGCCCAAAGCAGCAGAAATGGCAGCCAGTACAATCGACCACATCCGCGACAAGACTGCTCCGACAGAAGAACAACAGCGGCGTAAGAGACGGCTGATCCGCGGTCCAGAAGAGTTTCGTGACATGCGTCGGAAATGATTGGTGAGGTGATCACAAAGGCGTTTTAACTCTCGGGATGACCCTAATGAGACAGCGGCCATGATGCTGTCGAAGCTTTATGCCGGGTTTCTTGTCCTGGCTTCGATATTCGTGATGGCCGCGGTCGGCATGCTGATCTTGGTCGTGATTACGGATGTTGCTCATTTGGTCACCGCAGCGAGTAGCATCGGCATGAACCCGTGAATAGCCTGGCCGGAATAATCGCGGCCTGCAGCATCGACATCGGTTTTGGGCCAATCAACGGATATGCTTCTGCGGCGCGTCAACGCTTGCTATGTGCCAATTGCGGACTCATGCGCCGCAAAATAAAATATCCGTGCAGTGGCCGGACGCTCGCGCGCTGCAGTCTTGGCGCCTAGGGGAGCCACCGAGGCGGGTTGGCCGAAATACTCCTGGTAGATTGTTCGACGTCGTCGAGCTGGCCGACCAGTGCCAAAAGGGTTTCGGGCAGTTCTTCGGTCACCTCATAAAGCTGCCGCAGTTCCCGCCCAATGAAATTGCGTGCGAACTGATGCGCCAAAGCCAGAGTTTCCGTGTCGTTGTAGTAACTCGCGTACATGCGGGCGTTCTCAAAACTGGTACCTCCCGCCGTATACTCATTGAACCAACTGAGAGAACGCGTGTTGTGTTCCCTCCGCATTTTGTAAAAACGTGTTGAACGGCGGGAACGATCAGAGCTTTAGCTCGTTTGTGTCGCTTGCGTGTGATTGACGACCGCCCGGACAAGGACCGCCACGGAGGACAGGTCGCGGCCCGAGCTTTCACCCAATCCTCTTCAAAGGCGGAGCTTGCCACTTTCCGTCCAGGGCCTCGGCTTTCGGCCAGTAGAGTCGCATGACTACCAGGAACGCCCCCTCGGGCGCTGGCAACCAGTTCGCCTCCTTATCGGCACCGGGGGATTTGTTCTGGAAGTAGAGCGTAAACCCGCCGTCGGCGTCCTTCTTGAATTGCGGAATCATCGGCGAGTTCAGCAAGTATCGGTTCAGCGGATTGGCCACCATCAGCTGTGCCGGAAAATCGTACATAGTCATTGACCAGAACGCATTGACGGGCGGCAAATCGCCTGGCGCGAAGCGAACAGTGTAGTGGTTCGCTCCGCTCAGCTTCTGACCGTCAGCATCGACGGCATACGACGGATACATGGCCTCCTGCTGCGAATTGCCGTAAATGCCATATACGGCGCCCGCCATCCGATAGAGGTAGTTGTTCTTCAAAAACTCGCGCGTACCGAAAAATTGTCCGGTGCTCACTTCGCGCGCATCAATTTGCTTCTGCAGCGCCGCATGTTCGGCCCATGCATCAGCCATCCCTTGTTGAATGGCCGTCTTGGTGTCGGGCGCGAGCGTGGCGACCTCGAACGTCTTACCTGCGCCGACGCCGATCTTAGCAAAGCGTTCCATCAACGCGATTTCGGAAGGAACCGTAGGGCAGACCCGAAGGACAAAGTTCAGGATGTTGAAAAATTCGGGTGACGTTCTCTGCTCCGCCGGAGTGAGTGGCTTTATGAAATCAATCGCGGGCGGGGCCTGGGGCGCGGCTTGGCCGAGAAAGGCGGAGAGCGTCTGCACCTTGTAGCCCGCCTGTACCTTCTTCACATTATCGATGTCACCGGGATTGAAGAGTTGCGTGCGATAGCCGGGGAACGCCAGTTCGGTCTCCGAGCGAAACACCTTGTCGATGCCCTTGGGCGTCCCACCTTTCCAGTTCGGCCCGGCGAGCAGAAACGTCCCGCCTCCGTTGCCGGTCGTACGGGTTCCGATGTAATCGAAATTCTGAGTGTAGTAATCGATGAGCTGGACGCTAAAGTAGCGATCCTTCTCCATCGCTGGCACGGTGAGCACGAGTGGCTCGGCACGGAGGTCAGCGCCGACCATGGAGTAAAGGGTGTCCGAGTTGGCCGTTTGGATCGCCTTGTCTGCTGGGCTGAACAGTCGCGCACTATTCCAAATGTGGTTCCACGGCGCTTTGTATTCGGGGTTCTTGTTGTTCACGAAGTAGGCATACTGGATGCGATAGTTATCCACGACGGGGAAGCCGTAGATGTACGCCTCCTTTGCGATGGCGCGGGCCTCATCGGTGCTTACGGATTGGGCGTGGGCTGGGATCGACTTCGCAGCCGTCGCGGTAGTTGCCACGAAAGCTGCAGAACGAAATAGTAGGCCGCGCTTCGTCAGCATTTAAATCTCCTGTTAGACGACGGTGGATACGTCGCTTATTCGGTCTTTTGGTGGCTCAATAGAAACTCGGCGAGTGGCGCACTCGGTTCGACACCTGCGGCGCGAAGCATTCACCCAACGCGTTGCAATGGCGGCTTGGTCCACGCGCCATCCAACGCTTCTGCCTTCGGCCAGTAGAGACGCAAATACATCCTGAATGGTCCCTCCGACGCGGGAAGCCAGTTAGGCTCCTTGTCCTTACCGGGAGACTGGTTCTGAATGTAGAGCGTCAGTCCGCCATCGGCGTCCTTCACAAATTGCGGCATCATTGGCGAGTTGAGGAGGTAGCGGTCAATCGGATTAGCCACAAGCAGGCTCTCCGGCATTTTATACATCGTCAGCGACCAGAACGCGTTGACCGGCGGCAATTGGCCCGGGCGGAAGCGCAAAACGTAGTTGTTGGCTCCGCTCAGCTTCTCGTTTGTTTCGTCCACACCATAGATTGGGTAGATCGCTTCTTCCTTCGAGTTGCCGTAGATGCCGAGGACGGCTGCGCTCATGCGGTAGAGATAGTTGTTCTTCAAGAACGCCCGCGTGCCGAATACGTCACCCGAAGTTACTTTCCCTTGGTCAAACTCTTTCAGTAAACCGGCGAAATCGGCCCACGCATCTGCCCGGCCGTCCTCGATTGCCTTGGTCATTTCAGGCGAGAGTTTACTGGCATCGAACGACTGATCTGCGCCGACGCCGATCTTGGCGAAGCGTTTCATCAACTCCACTTCGGAAGGGTCTGTCGGGCAGTACCGCAGGACGAAGTTCAAGACGTTGAAGAACTCCAACGAGGTCTTCTGCGTCTCGACGGTGAGCGGCTTGATGAAGTCAATCGCTGGCGCGGGCGTGGGGGCAGGCTGGCCCAGGAATGCCGACAGCGTTTGTACCTCGAAGCCCGCCTGTACTCTCTTGACGTTGTCGAGGTCGCTCGGATCAAAAAGCTGCACGCGATAGATCGGCATGAGGAGATGCGTTTCGGAACGAACCACCTTCTTCATGCCGCTTGGGGTAACTCCCTCCCAGTTCGGACCCACGACAAGGAAATTAGCCGCATGGTTTCCCGTACTGCGGCTTCCGGCGTAATCGATGTTAAAGGTGTAAGCGTCGGTGAATTGGATACTGTAGTAACGCTTCTTCTCGATCTCGGGCACGGTGAGCACGATGGGCTCGGTGCGCAGGTCGAGGCCCAACCAGGAATAGGGCGTGTCCGAGTTGGGCGTCTGGATGGCCGTGTCCGCTGGCGTATAGACGCGCGGCGTGTTGGCGATGTGGTTCCAGGGTGCCTTGAACTCCGGCCCCTTGCTGTCCACGAAGTAGTCGTACTGAATGCGGTAGCTATCCACCAACGGGAAGCCGTAGACGTAAGCTTCCTTGGCAATGGCGCGGGCTTCTGCAGGAGTAACTCCGGCTTGCGCACGTGCTGCCGAGAAACGGAGTGTCGAAAGCAGAGCAATGCCGCCGGCAAAAGTTCTTCGTGTTACGTCTTGCATGACGCCCGGACCTTCCATTTTGGCTTGTGTGGGACTTAGATCCAGGAGGTTACAGAACTCGGTGTCAATCCTGTGTCGCTCGCGCTTGCCAAAAGTCCCAAGGTCCGCTTCGGGTCATTAGCGGACACGCGGCCTGATCTAAGTCGCGTCTGCTTAACCCCCGAAAGCGGACACGGCACGGAAAGGAAGCGTGTCCGCTTAGGGCCAATAACGGACATTCGAACGTCTCTTTACGCTTCTGAACGGCGAAATGCTTACCTTCTCTACGGTCAAAGTCGTCTCAAAAGTTCGCAGGTTTCCAAACGAAGCGTCTTAGATAACAAAGGAAGCGTCTTAGGTAACGATGAGTGAAACTGAACGCTCCGACGAAATGGAGACGTCGTAGCTTCTTAGGCCATCGGCGTGCGAGACGTTTCCGAAGTCGCCACAACGCGACTTCCAAGTTCAAATTGGTCGAGCGGTCGATCTTACTTGTGTAATGGCGACGCCGGAGATCGCGAGAAGTCCACCGACAATCAACTTTGGGGTCATGCGGTCACCAAGGAACAACACGCTCGAAATCAAGGCGAACACCGGAAGTAGCAGACCGAATGGTGCGACGCGGCCCATGGAGCAACGGGCGATCAGCCAGAACCAAAGGCCAAACCCAACGATTCCTCCGATGAAAATTGTGTAGGCGAGTGCCAGCCAACCACGTTCATCCGCCATGATAAGGGTCGCCAGTTGTCCATGTTCAAGTAGGAACGACATCAACATGACCTGCGGCACCGTGAGCAGCGACGACCACCCCATCAACATCAAAGGGTCAAAAGGGCCGTAGCGTTTCGTCAAGACGTTGGACACCGCGAACGCGAAGGCTGCCCCGACCACAAGCAGCAGCGGAAGCGCGTTTACCGACAGGCCAGGCCCTGCTGCCAACACGACCACGCCGACGAATGCAAGCACCACTCCGGCGGACGTAGTTAGAGACGGCCTCTCCGCGAGCAACGGCCAAGCTAACAGGACGGTGAAGGGCGTGGCGAGTTGATATGCGACGGCCGAGATGCTTCCCGAGCCGAGCCCAAGGCCAACATAAAAGAGCCCGAAGTTTAGTCCACCAAGGAAAACGGAAATAGCTGCGATAGGGCCGAACTGTTGACGTGTGGGCCTTTTGACAAACGGAATAAGCAGCAGCGCGATGGCCAGGAAGCGCAGTGCGAGGAAGAAGAGAGGCGGAAACTCCATAACGCCCACTTTGATGGCCACGAACTGATAACCCCAGAGCAAGGGGACGGCCACCGCGCAGACGATCTGGATGGCAGACATGGCATCCTTCCTTTCAAGACCATTCGGTCTAGATATAGACGCGCTAACAGCGGAGGCGTCCGTGGGTTGTCTACCTAATGAAGCGGTCGAGAAGAGCGTCAACGGTGGCTTGCGAGGTGGTCTGTGTCGGTGCCGTTTTACCGACCACTCGCAGCCCTTCGACGAAACAGACGAGTATTCGGGCGGCACTTGAAGGCTCAACACCATCGACCAACTTGCCCGCCGCCTTCGCACGGGAAAGTGCATCAGCCACCCTAGTCTCCATGGCCTTGAAAAAGCTCCCGATGCGACGATCAACTTCAGCATCATGGCCAGCCAGTTCCATGGCCGTGGCCACCAGCAGGCATCCGCGCCGACCATTAGCACCGCTCGTGCGGTCAACGTAGCCGGCAAGGTAGGCCCGCAGGCCGTCCACCGGCTTTCTACGGGGGTCGAGTTCGATATCCATCCGTGTCAGGGCATTGGCAATGTAGCGATCAAGCGCACGCAAGAAGAGCGAGTGCTTGTCACCGAAAGCGGCGTAAAGGCTGCCCCGCGAGAGCTTCGTCGCACGAAGAAGGTCCGGTAGCGCCGTGGCGTGATAGCCGCGCGACCAGAACACACCCATCGCGCGTTCGACAGCGGCTTCCGTGTCGAAACTTCGGGGGCGGCCACGGGGTAACTGCACTGGGGTTTGGTGGCTCATTTCGAATATATAGACCGATTGGTCTATAATTTCAAGTGACCGCTTTGGGTCATTAGCTGCCGCGACCGGCACCAATCTTCATGTCCGCTTTACCCCCGAAAGCGGACGCGAAGGCGAACGGCTGGCATGTCCGCTATGGGCCACTTGCGGACATCGCCCGCGGTTGGGTGCCCAGTTAACACCAATGGCGCACAAATTTTGATATCTCAAAATGAGATGACGACTATCGAAAAATTGATCTTGTTTGGGCGTCGGAGCAGTCGATGCTAGCCTGAAAATCAAATGCGGATCTGGAGCAGCCGCGCCAAGCATAAATTCAGGGGAGGGCATCCGCCGGTGAACGCCATCGATCTCGAAGTCATCCACCAGGCGACCTTGCAGGTGGCGCGCGAGCTCACGCTCAATATGCTGCGCACCGGCTATTCAACGATCATCAAGGAAAGCCAGGACTTCACTTTTGGGATATTCGACCGGCGCGGCCGGCTGGTGGCGCAGGGGGTGCCACAGCCGCTGCACATCGGTCCACTTTCTGCACAGGTGAACGAGATCCGCCGGGTCTTCGCCGGCCGGATCGAGGACAAGGACGCGTTCATCGTCAACCATCCCTATCGCGCCTGCCAGAACCACGCGACCGACGTCACGGTGATCTCACCGGTCTTCGTCGACGGCAAATTGATGGCTTTCATCGGCAACATCGCGCACAAGCCCGACCTCGGCGGCAAAGTGCCGGGCACCAATAGCGGCGACGCTACCGACCTTTTCCAGGAGGGCTTGCTGATCCCGCCACTCCAGCTGCAGCGCGACGGCCAGATCAACGAGGATCTCAAGGAGATGATCTGCTCCAATACTCGCACGCCCGAGGTGACTTGGGGCGACATCAACGCCCAACTTCAGACCAACAATTACGGGCTGGAGAAACTAGGCGAGTTGTTCGCCAAGTACAGCGTCGAGACCGTCTTTGGATGCTGGGACAAATGGATGGACATCGTCGAGCAGGAGCTCCGCCGCGAGATCGCCAAGGTGCCGGACGGCATCTATGGACCGGAGACCGATTGGATCGACGATGACGGTATCGACAAGGATAAGAGCCATCGCATCACCGCCAGGCTCGAGGTCAAGGGCGATACGCTCAACTTCATCCTCGACAGCGATGGCCAGGCCCGCGGGCCGATCAATCTGCGCCCTTGTGTCTCGCGCAATTTCATCGAATGCCTCGTCAAGATGGTGTTCGCACCGAAGCTGCCGGTCAACTCAGGCCTCGGCCGCGTTGTCACCGTGACCTATCCGCCGGAAGGCTCGTTGCTCAACCCGCGCTTCCCGGCGCCCGTCAACATGTACGTAAGACCAAGCCAGATCACGACTAGCGTGGTGATGCGCACGCTCGCAAAGGCTGTGCCGGGCCGCGTTCCCGCTCCCGGCAGCGCCGCCGGGGGCTCGCTGAGCAGTGCGGGTCGTGACCCAAAGACCGGTAAATGGTTCGCGCAATATGAAATCTTCAACGGCGGCACAGGCGCGCGGCCCAACGGTGACGGCGTCAGCGCCATGGACGAACTCGTAATTAATGTCATGAACACGCCAGTGGAGGCGCTCGAGACTGAATTTCCGGTTCGAGTCGAGCGCTACGAACTGGCGCAGGATTCGGCCGGCGCTGGCATATATCGCGGCGGCTTCGGCACGCGCCGGCAATGGCGTATTTTGGCCGAAGAATCTGCGGTTAATCTGCGCACCGATCGCTTCAAGCATTCCTCGCCGGGCCTGTTCGACGCCAAACCAGCCATGCCCTCCAGGGCACGGCTCAATCCCGGCACGTCGGAGGAACGCGAACTGACTTCGAAAGTCGCGGGGCTGCGCGTCAAACAAGGCGATGTTATCTCCTGGGAGCTGGCAGGTGGCGGTGGCTGGGGTAATCCCTTTGAACGTGAGCCTGCCCGCGTCTTGAAGGACGTGGTCGACGACTACGTCTCGATTGAAGGCGCCCGACGCGACTACGGTGTCGTTATCGATCCCCACACCATGACCATCGATATGCGCGCGACCGCGCAGCTTCGTGGTTCGCCGGGGTCTCCGGAAGGGGTTGCGCAATGAGCATGCGCATAGGCATCGACGTCGGCGGCACTTTCACCGACGTCACCGGCTTCGACGATGTCGAGAGCAAGGTCACGCTGATACGCAAATACTCCTCAAACCCGGCCGAGCCGATGCGGGTCATGGAGGAGATCGCCGACGACCTGGCCCGCGAATACGGCCCGCGTGGCGTCTCGCTCGTGCTGCACGGCTCGACGGCGGCGCTCAACACATTGCTCGAGGACAAGGGCGTCAAAGTTGGCCTGCTCACGACAGCGGGCTTCCGCGATGTCTACGAGATCGGCCGGCAATGGCGCGGTGACGATGTCTTTAATATCTTCGCCCTGGCGCCAAAGATGTTGCTGCCGCGCCGCGCGATTTTCGAGGTGCGCGGCCGGCTGGATCCTCGCGGCGACGAGATCGAACTGCTCGACGCCGGTGACGTCAAAGCCGGCGTCAAGGCGCTGATCGCCCAGGGCGTCGAAGCGATCGGCGTCGCATTCCTGCACGCCTATGCCAACCCGATGCACGAGATCCAGGCGGGCAGGCTCATTCGCGAGCTGGCGCCGGACCTTTATGTTGCGCTCTCCAGCGAGGTGAATCCTGAGTGGCGCGAATACGAACGCACCGCATCCACCGTCGCCAACTGCTATATCGGCCCGCCCGTCTCGCACTATCTCACCAGTCTCGAGGAATTGCTGCTCAAGCGCTTCCCCGGCGCGCGTACACTGATGATGAAGTCGGACGGCGGCGCCGGCAGCGCTGCCATGCTTTCCGGCCGGCCGATTCAGATTGTCATGTCCGGTCCGGTCGCGGGCGTCATCGGCGGCCGCTATTTGGGCGACATCAAGAAGATTCGTAACCTCATCACCTTTGATACCGGCGGCACCAGCTCCGACATGGCAGTGATCCCGGGCCTGCCGCTCTACAAGACCGAGATGAATGTCGGCCGTCACCCCCTGCGCACTCAGACGGTCGACATCGACACGATCGGTGCAGGCGGCGGCAGCATCGCCAGCGTCGAATTGGGCGGCGTGCTCAAGGTGGGACCGCAGAGTGCGGGTGCCCGACCGGGCCCGGCCTGTTACGATCGCGGCGGTACGTTGCCGACCCTCACCGACGCGTTGGTCGTGCTGGGCCATCTGAGTTCGACGGCGCTGCTCCAGGGCGGGATGCCGCTCGCCGCGGATAAGGCTTGGCGGGCCGTGCACGACAACATAGCGGTGAAGCTCGGCATGAGCGATCTCGAGGCCGCGTGGGGCGTGCTCACCGTGCTGGTCGCCAATTGCGCCAGTGCCATGCGCACCATCACCGTCGAGCGCGGGTACGATCCGCGCGAGTTCACTCTCGTGCCGTTCGGTGGCATGGGACCGACAATCGCCGGCACCATCGCCGCCGAGCTTGGCATTGATCGCATCCTGGTGCCACAAGATCCCGGTACTTTCAGCGCCTGGGGCATGCTTGTCACCGACGTGCGTCAAGAAAAGACGCGCACCAAGCTGGTCTCGCTCGAGATCGTGACGCCCAAGGAAATCGAGATGATCTTCACCGAGATGGAGACAGAGGTAAGACGCGACCTCGCGCGCGAGAATTTCCCGCCCGAGCGCCTGCACACGCTGCGGACTGCCGGCATGCGGTATCGCGGCCAGTCCTACGAAGTGGGTGTGACGTTAGGACGTGTTGTCTCCGCCGACGATCTTGATCAACTCGCGCGGCGCTTCCACGAGGCGCATCAGCGACGTTACGGACACATGGCGGAAAACGAAACCATTGAGATCGTCAACTTCAAGGTCACCGGCGTCGGGGAGATCGACAAACCCGTTCTGTCGGCTGTCGAAGCCGGCAGCGGCCCGCGCGCCGCGCCCATCGAAACGCGCCGCGTCTACTTCGGCGCGCGCGGAGCGCTCGACACTGAAGTCTATCGCCGGGTTGACCTCAAAGCCGGGGATCGCATCTTAGGACCGGCGATCCTGGATGAACCGACTTCGACCGTCGTTCTCTATCCTGGCCAGACCGCTGAGGTCGACGGCTATCTCAATCTCGAAATCACGCTAAAACCGCTTAAAGGCTAGCTACCGGATCCGCGTTCGGCCGAATGGAGCAACCACGCGGTAGCAACCCGGCGCTCGAACAACGGACGCCCGAAAGCGGACGAGGGAGGAAAGAAACCACGTGAGCCTGCCCGTAACAGTTGGCGGCGATGCACCGGGCATCCATCGATCGCGCCCGGCGGCGGCCTTGCGCGGGCGCCGCTTCTTCATCGGCGCTGGGACCATCATCGGTCTGTTGGCCCTGTGGGAGGCGGTCGCCGATGTGGGCCTCGTCAACCCGATGCTGATCTCCTCGCCATCGCGCGTGGTCGCCGCCGGTATCGAGCCGTTCGCGTCGGGAGACATCTGGCAGGACATCAACGTGAGCGCCCGCGAATTCGTTTGGGGCTATTTGTCCGCCATCGCAATCGGCATCCCGCTCGGCCTCGCCACTGGCTGCTACAAGCGAGCCGATTATGTGTGCGGGCCGTTTATCGACATGTTGAACGCCGTGCCGCGCGTCACCTTCCTTCCCATCCTGATCCTGTGGTTCGGCATCGGGATCTGGTCCAAGGTTGCGGTGGCGTTTCTGGGCGCG